>Ga0209379_10001196_pt1 | contig 17727 bp, 13 predicted proteins | sample tdDd001_FD_187124 | JGI IMG/M metagenome (GOLD analysis project Ga0209379, IMG submission 187124) | Marine sediment microbial communities from the Atlantic coast under amendment with organic carbon and nitrate - tdDd00.1 (SPAdes)... | ecosystem: Environmental > Aquatic > Marine > Coastal >...
TAGTTTAGAATAGTACTTGACACACGTACACAATAGAGGGTAGTATATATAATATAATTTGTAAAAGCTTTGACGGGAAGAGTAAGGCAAACCCAGTTTTCAGAGAGATTCACATTGGTGGGAGTGAGTCAGCATGGTTGCAAGAAAACTAACCCTGAGCATCGGTTGATTAGTTGAACTTTGAGTTAATGAAATGCCGACGGGTGGCTCCGATAATTGCCAACCGAGTTGGAAGTGAAATTTCAATTAGGGTGGAACCGCGTGATAATATGATCTCGTCCCTTTCTTAGGGATGAGATTTTTTTGTTTTTGTTTATTCCCATGAAAATGCCCTAACTCTGCCCACGATTTCAAGGCGCCTTGATTTAGAACATTTTCATGGGAATAAACAGACAGATGAAAATTTGAAAGCAAAATGATGTTATGTAAAAAATATTTATAGTTTTTATAGAGGAGGAATAGTTATGGTAAAAGTTACTTTAAAAGACGGCTCTGTAAGAGAAGTTGAAAAAGGCATTAGCGTATATGAAATCGCTAAAGGCATCAGTGGAAGACTGGCTAAGGAAGCTGTTGTAGGTGAAGTGAACGGAGCAATCGTTGACTTAAGCTATACAATTGAGGAAGATGTGGAGTTAAGCATCTTGAAGTTTGACGATGAGAGGGGTGCGGATGCATTCAGACATACAAGCTCTCATATCTTAGCACAAGCGGTTCAGAACTTATTCCCGGGTACAAAATTAGCTATCGGTCCTTCGATCGATAACGGATTCTACTATGACTTTGATACAGAGCACGTATTTGTACCAGAAGATTTACCTAAGATCGAAGCAGAAATGAAAAAGATTGCTAAAGAGGATCTTAAATTAAGAAGATTTGAATTATCAAGAGAAGAAGCACTTAAATATATGTCAGAAAGAGAAGAGGATTACAAAGTTGAGTTAATCAATGATCTTCCTGAAGACGCGATTATTTCTTTCTACGAGCAAGGGGAATTTGTTGACCTTTGTGCTGGACATCATTTACCATCAACAAAGACTGTTAAAGCAGTTAAACTTCTAAGTATTGCAGGTGCGTACTGGAGAGGTGATTCAGATAGAAAAATGCTTCAAAGAATTTACGGAACTACATTCCCTAAAGCAAAATTGTTAGATGAGCATTTAGAGCGTTTAGAAGAAGCTAAGAAGAGAGATCATAGAAAGCTAGGTAAAGAATTAGGCTTATTCATGATGAAAGACATTGGACCAGGCTTCCCGTTCTTCCTACCTAAAGGTATGGTTGTTAAGAACAAGCTAATGGAATACTGGAGAGAAGTCCATGAAAGATGGAACTATGTTGAAATCGAAACACCGATGATTTTAAACAGACAATTATGGGAAACTTCAGGTCACTGGTTCCATTACAAAGAAAACATGTACACTGTAGACATTGACAATGAAGATTACGCAATCAAGCCAATGAATTGCCCAGGTGGTATGATGGTATTCGATAGCGAAATGCGTTCATACAAAGACCTTCCGCTTAGAATGGGTGAAGTTGGTCGTGTACACCGTCATGAATTATCAGGTGCACTACACGGACTTATGCGTGTAAGAGCATTTACTCAAGATGATGCACATATCTTTATGTTGCCAGAGCAAATCAAGGACGAGATCAAAGGTGTAGCAATGCTTATTGATGAAGTATACAAGACTTTCGGTTTCAAGTACCATGTTGAGTTATCTACTAAACCAGAAAAGGCGATGGGTAGTGACGAAGAATGGGAATATGCTGAAAGCTCATTAAAAGCCGCATTAGAAGAACTTGGATTAGAGTATAAGTTAAATCCAGGTGATGGTGCATTCTACGGACCTAAGATTGATTTCCATTTAGAAGATTGTATCGGCAGAACTTGGCAATGTGGTACTATCCAATTAGATATGCAATTACCGCTTCAATTTGATCTTAACTATATTGGAAAAGATGGCGAGAAGCATAAGCCAATTGTTATTCATAGAGTAGCATTCGGTAGTATTGAAAGATTCTTAGGCATCTTGATTGAGCATTTTGCTGGTAAGTTCCCAACTTGGTTAGCACCAGTTCAAGTGAAGGTTATTCCAGTTGCAGATCGTCATGTTGAGTTTGCAGAAGGCTTAAAAGAAAAGCTTTATCAAGCAGGTTTACGTGTTGAAATCGATTCAAGAAGTGAAAAAGTAGGCTACAAGATCCGTGAAGCACAGCTTGAAAAGAATCCATATATGCTTGTTATCGGTGATAAGGAAGTTGATGGCGCGGACTTAGCAGTACGTTCTAGAGACGAAGGCGAACTAGGAACAATGAGCTTTGATGACTTTGTTGAAAGACTTCAAAAAGAAATTAAAGAAAGATCTTTATAAAATGTTGACAACCTACCTGAACAATGGTACACTTGTTCAGGTAGGAATTGAATAGTAATTGTTACAAGTAGAAAATCCTTTCTCACCATACAACTAGCGTTCGTGTGGTTACAACAAACAAGGTACTTAAGTACTTAATTGTGAGTTTATGACGGATTTTTTGAATCCGTCTTTTTTTATTTATACAATAAATATTATTAATGGAGGTGTAAGTTATCAAAAAGACAAAAACAGAAATCAACGAGGATATCAGAGATCGCGAGATCAGAGTTATTGGTGACGATGGTGAACAGTTAGGTGTTATGTCATCAAGAGATGCGTACAACTTAGCAATGGACAAGAAGCTTGACTTAGTGAAGATTGCTCCAAATGCAAAGCCTCCAGTATGTAGAATTATGGATTACGGCAAGCATAAGTATGAGCAAGCCAAAAAAGAAAAAGAAGCTAAGAAAAAGCAAAAGGTTATGTCTCTTAAAGAAGTAAGATTAAGTCTTAATATTGAAAAACATGACATTGAAACAAAAGCTAAAAATGCGACGAAATTCCTCCAGAACGGAGATAAGGTAAAAGTATCACTTAGATTCAAAGGAAGACAAATGGGACACACAAGTCTTGGCTATGAAGTATTTGAGAAATTTGCTGCTATCATTGAAGAAGCTGGCGATATGGATGGAAGACCAAAAATGGAAGGTCGTAGCATGGTGGTATTCTTTGTACCAAAGAAAAATCAATAATAGAATTTAGGAGAGGAGGAACACATTATGCCTAAAATGAAAACGCATAGAGGTGCTGCTAAAAGAGTTAAAATGACTGCAAGCGGAAAACTTAAGAGAGGTCATGCTTTCACAAGTCATATTTTAAATAAGAAATCACCTAAGACTAAGAGAAATCTTAGAAAGGCTGGTTTAATATCAACTGGCGACATGAAGAGAGTTGCAAAATTATTACCATATCTATAGAAATTAAATTGTAAAGGAGGTCAATCAAAATGGCTAGAATTAAAGGTGCAGTAAACGCAAAGAAAAAACATAAAAAAGTATTGAAATTAGCTAAAGGTTTTTGGGGCGCTAAGAGTAAAATATATAAATGTGCTAACCCAGCAGTAATGAGATCTATGAGATCTATGTACATCGGTAGAAAGTTAAGAAAAAGAGACTTTAGAAAGATGTGGATCGCTAGAATCAACGCTGGTACGAGACAACATGATCTTAGCTACAGCAAGTTCATCAACGGTCTTAAGAAAGCAAATGTTGAAATCAACAGAAAAATGCTTTCTGAAATGGCTATTCATGACTCAGCTGGTTTCGCTAAATTAGTTGATATCGCTAAAGGAAACTTATAAGTTTCTAAGTAATGAAAATAGATCCTCGATTCAAGAGTTGCTCTTGTGATCGAGGATTTTTTTATTTGTCACGCAAAATCTTGTTTTGCGTTAAGAGGACATCCGACCTCGATGGTCGGTGTCGCTTATTTTTTTGACCCTGACGCCAAAGAATGCTAGTATGAAACTAGTAAAGAGAAGGTGGTGACATGATGGCCAAGGCAACGCGTTTAGAAATAATATCGACAGATAGGGTTGGGATGACTCATGATTTATTAGAAGTCTTTTATAACCACTCGGTAAATATTATTTCACTTGAAGTATTTCCCAATAAAATGCTTATTAAGTTTGATAAAATAATGGCATCTGAATTAGAGAAATTAATGGATGAATTGAAAGCATTCACAGGTGTTCAATCGGTTAAGAAAATATACTTATTGACTCATGAAATCAATGAACGTAAATTAGTCGGTACCATTGAATCAATTCAAAAGGGAATCATATCAATCAATAAACATCATAAAATTGAGGTGTTTAACGAAGCTGCCTTAAAATACTTTGAACTTAAAAGAGAAGATATTATCGGCAAAGATATTATTGAGTTTGTAGAAGGGGATCACCAGTTTATTCAGTTGCTTAAAGAAGGTCAGGACTTTGAAAAAATAAAATTGACCTTACGAGGGAAAAATTACCTTGTTTCACTACGAATGATTACGGATGACTTGAATAATTATCAAGGCCTTATACTGACGTTAGAGGATTATAGTGATGTTGTAAGGACAGCCCAGGTTGTCTTGAATGATTATGACAGCACGTTTGAAAATATAATTGGGGTTAGCCCAGCTATGCATGCTGTAAAGCATACCATTGCAGCTGTCGGCCCAACAGTTTCTACGATACTCGTAAGAGGTGAATCAGGAACGGGTAAAGAGTTGTTTGCTCGTGCGATTCATGATATCAGCTTACGGAAGGAACGTCCTTTTGTTGCCATTAATTGTGCTTCTTTACCAAGTACATTAATTGAAAGTGAATTGTTCGGTTATGAAAAGGGCAGTTTTACAGGCGCAAATAGAAGTCATGAAGGCTACTTTAAGCAAGCTGATGGTGGTACGTTATTTCTTGATGAAATCGGTGATTTGCCAATGGATATGCAAGCCAAGCTATTACGGGTCTTGCAAGATGGCGTTGTACGACCAATTGGAAGTCAAAAGGAAGAAAAAGTCGATATACGGTTGATTGCGGCGACAAATAGAAATTTGGAATCGATGATTCAGAGTGGCCATTTTAGAGAGGATCTGTACTATAGAATAAATGTTATGCCGATCTTCATACCGCCACTACGTAATCGATTGGAAGATTTGCCATATTTGGTCCAGTTTTTCATTCAAAAGTTCAACCATAAATTGAATAAAAAGGTTACGTCAATATCCGAAGCATATTTGAATCAACTGATGGAGCGTCAATGGCTTGGTAATGTAAGAGAACTACAGAATTATGTTGAACGGTCGATGTTACTGGCAACGTCTTCAGTGCTTGAACCGTTGACCTATACGTTGGACAAGGAAGCTCAGACCCTTATTTCATCTCAGGACCATGGACTCAAAAATCAGTCTTTAAAGGAGACTGTAGCTGTTTATGAGAAGGAAATACTAAAGAAAGTATTAAAAGAAGCGCCAAGTATCAGAAGTGCGGCAACATCCTTAGGCCTTTCTCACACAGGCTTGATAAAAAAGATAAAAAAATACGATTTGTAAACAAAAGTTTCCGCGTGGAAACTTTTTTCTTTTGGTTTTGGAAACTATAGTTTCCGTTATTTCTGACAATTGTGTATTTCCAACGTAGGTAATTTGGCATAGATATTGCAGTATATATGACTAGTAAACACGAAACTAAACTATTTTACGGAGGGTTCACATGAAAAAAGAGAAATTAATGCAAGCTGGCTTTTCTACGAAACAAATCCACGGTGGTTCAAAAACTGATCCTGTAACAGGGTCGTTAGCAACACCTATTTATCAAACGTCTACGTTTGTATTTGACTCTGCTGAACAAGGTGGAAGACGTTTTGCTGGAGAGGAAGAAGGATACATTTATACGAGATTACATAATCCAACAAATACACAATTAGAAGATAAATTGGCAATTCTTGAAGGCGCTGAAGCAGCAATTAGTACAAGTTCTGGGATAGGTGCAATTACATCGGCATTATGGTCAATCGTTGAAGCTGGCGACCATATCGTATCAGCAGACGCTATATACGGATGTACATTTGCATACTTAAATCATGGAATTTCTAAGTTTGGTGTAGAAGTTACTTTTGTAGACGTATCAGATCCTGAAAATGTAAGAAAAGCAATGCGTCCTAATACGAAGGTTGTTTATTTGGAAACACCAGCGAATCCTACGTTGAAATTAACTGATATTGATGCAATTTCGAAAATTGCACATGAGAATGAAGAATGTAAGGTAATGGTTGACAATACGTTTGCGACACCATACATTACGAGACCATTAGAACATGGTGCGGATATTGTTGTACATTCAGCGACTAAATACTTAAATGGACATGGCGATGTTATAGCAGGATTTGTTGCAGGTACGCAAGAGTATATCAATACGGTTAGATTCTTTGGCGTTAAAGATATGACAGGGGCTAACTTAAGTCCATTTGATGCATATTTAATTCTTAGAGGAATGAAAACGCTAGATATTCGTATGGAAAAGCATTGTAAGAATGCTGTTGAAGTGGCAGATTTCCTAAGAACGCATCCTGCTGTTGAAAATGTATATTATCCTGGATTTGACGATTTCCCTCAAAAGGAAATTGTAGACAAGCAAATGTCACTTCCAGGTGCGATGATTGCATTTGAATTAAAAGGTGGTATTGCTGAAGGTATTACAGTAATGAACTCAGTTGAAATGATGAAACTAGCTGTAAGTTTAGGCGATGCTGAAACGCTTATTCAACATCCAGCGTCGATGACACATTCACCGTATACGCCGGAAGAAAGAGCAGAAGTAGGTATTTCAGATGGTCTTGTAAGATTATCAGTTGGTCTGGAAGATCCTAAGGATATCATCAGCGACTTAAAGCAAGCATTGGATTTAGTAAAATAAGATTATAGAATGTTAGGGTGTAGAAAAGGCGAATTCAATTGAATTCGCCTTTTTATTGCTTAAAATAGTATTTAGTTCTTTCTAGAACTTTTTATCAGTGTTTCTAAGTCAAATGGTTTTGACATTAAATAGCCCTGACCATAGTCACAGCCTAACTTCAATAACTCATCATATTGTTCCTGCTCTTCAATGCCTTCAGCTACAACCGATAAATTCAGTTTTTTAGAAAGTTGAACGAGCATTTCGATTATAGCGTGATCATTTTGATCAAGCAGTAAATAATCAATATAGGACTTATCTAGTTTAAGAATATCAAATGGTAATTTTGACAGGTAATTTAACGATGAATATCTCGTGCCAAAATCATCAAGACTTAGCGTAAAGCCGTGTGACTTAAGTCGGTGCATTAATTCAGCCGAGTATTCAAGATCTTGAATGATAGAATGCTCCGTTACTTCAAGTTTTATACGTTTCGGCTTGATTTGATGTCTTTTGGTTTCTTCAATCAGATAATCAATAAAATCAGAGGACTTAAATGATTGCACAGATAGATTAATCGCAAAAACACAGTTGTCATCATCTTTGAAGTAATCGTTCATCACAACAAAACTATTATGAATTACCCATTTGTCTATACTGATAATTTGCTCTGTCTTTTCAGCTATTTCAATAATTTTTCCAATGTTATTGCTCTTTAGGCTATCGTTGAACCAGCGCAATAGTACTTCATAAGAAGTAATAGCGTTAGTTTCAAGTGAGTATATTGGTTGGAAAAATAGGCTCAAAGTATTGTTGTCAATGGCTGCGTTTAACTCGTGTTCAACAAAATTGACATATTCAATCTCTTGAAGCATTTGCTTATGGTAAAACTGATAGCAGGCCTTGCCATTTTCCTTGGCATCATATAATGCAATTTCTGCATTTCTGTATAGATCGGCTAGTACACTTGTATCATCTGGAAATTGAGTGACACCAATACTGACGGTTGAATAAAAAATAGTTCCATTTAAATCCCAGTTCTTATGAGAAAGAGATTGAATGTTATCAAGAGTCAATTGAATGGCTTGTGGATTCGTTGTTTCCTCTAAAATAATAAATTGATCACCAGACCATCTGTAAACATGATGGTAGATTAGTGAAGACTTAAGTATTTCAGCATACTTAATCAGCAATTCATCGCCATAGGCATGACCATGAACCTCATTTAAATGCTTGAAGTTATCGATGTCGATTAAGTGAACGGTAAACGGTGTGTCTGTTTCCTTCAACCGTTTGATATCTTTTTTATAAACAGCGGCGTTATCTAACTTTGTCAGAGAATCAATATAAGCAAGTTCATAAATTTCCTGAGCTTGTTTTTTCTCGAGTGTTAGATCAAATCCGTATGATGCAATGAGTGGAAGACCGTTTCTTGCGGTATCCAATATTGTATCGTTCCATGTTACATAAATGATATCACCAGATTTTGTATGTTGCTTTGCCTCTGAGTTGAATGTTCGCTTTTTTGTTTTAAGTGTTTCTATAAAAGTATAAAAGAAACTTCTGTTTTCAGGCAAAATAATCATTTCTACATAGTTTTTTCCAATTAATTCTTCACTGGAATACCCAAACAACTCACAAAAGTAGTCGTTACATTCGACAATCGTACCATCTGTAGACCAAATCATTATCGCAGCATTACTCTGCTGGAATATTTCATCTACAAGGGAGCGTTGCTCTTTCAGTTCTTCATTTGCATCAGTCAAATCTGCATTTAACGCATATATGATTTTGTTGTCCCTTTTTATGGACAAATACAATAGAAAACCAGTTATAAGTATGAATAGCCAGCCTTTTAGTGTTTGAATCTGGTCGTAGACATCAATATTTGTCACAAGTATAGACAATATATAGTCAGAAAAACCGATCCACAAGGCGCCAAATATTAAGTATAAGAATACTGGTTTCCAAGGATTGTTTTTAAATAACTTACCTGACATAAGATAAACCTTCCTTTATAATAATAAAATAAAATTTATATGACCTTTATATTATACCCATTATTATCAGAATTACTAGTGGTAATATATTGAAATCAATTCATTAAAATGGTATTAAGAATAGGTCTAGAGATAGCTTCATTACAGAAATGTGGTATAATAATGAAAGCAAATAATTGAAGGTGACGAAATGAATAATAAAATGCAAAAAATAGAGCTAAGACCAGGTCAAGTCCTAGGTCTAGGCTTTGGTGTAATAATATTGATAGGAGCGATTTTACTATCGCTACCGATAGCGAGTAATAATGGTACATCGATTGGTCTTGTAAATGCATTGTTTACTGCAACTTCTGCCGTATGTGTAACAGGACTTGTCGTTGTGGATACTGGTACCTACTGGACAGTATTTGGGAAAACCATCATATTGCTGTTGATTCAGATTGGTGGTCTTGGGTTCATGACCATGGCAACGGCTGGGGCATTTATTATGGGGCGAAGAATTGGTCTTAGAAACAGACTAATTATGCAGGAAGCACTGAATCAGATGAGTCTATCGGGGATTGTTCGATTAACGAAATACGTGATATTGACGACCTTTGCTATTGAAGGAATAGGTGCATTGCTGCTGAGTTTCAAATTCATACCGACGTTTGGGTTTCCTAAAGGAATTGCCTTTAGTTTATTCCATTCGATCAGTGCCTTTTGTAATGCAGGTTTTGACATTATGGGAAACTACACAAGTTTGACAGCTTTTGTAACAGATCCTCTTGTCAACATTGTTATAATGGGACTTATATTAGTTGGTGGTATCGGATTCTCAGTTATTATTGATGTCGTGCGCAATAGAAAATACAGAAAGCTTTCTGTTCATACAAAACTTGTTCTAGTAACAAGTGGTGTATTACTTCTTATCGGCTTTGTTTTATTCCTGGTAATTGAATGGAATAATCCGGCGACACTCGGAGAACTGAGCATACCAGGCAAAATCATTGGAGCTCTATTCCAATCGGTAACGCCAAGAACAGCTGGTTTCAATACCATTCCAATTGATCAGTTGGAAACGCCATCTAAGTTGATTACAATGGTGCTAATGTTTATTGGTGGATCACCAGGATCGACTGCCGGTGGCATAAAAACTACAACTTTAGGAATTATTTTCTTGACCATCCTGATGGTCATTAGAGGTAAAGATGATATCGAATTTTCTTTTAGAAGAATTTCTAAGGATACTGCAAATAAAGCATTGGCTGTGTTTAGTATCGTTTTGACATTGGCTTTGACAATTATGATATTACTGTCAATAACGGAACCTCACTTAGAGTTTACTGATATAATGTTTGAGGTGTTTTCAGCATTAGGAACGGTTGGTCTGTCAACAGGCATAACATCGAGTTTGTCGGTAGCAGGGAAGTTAATCATTGCATTAGCGATGTTTTTTGGACGAGTTGGACCATTGACAATGGTTATAGCATTGACACGAAGAGGAAAAAGAAAGTCACTTGTACGTTATCCTGAAGGTAAGGTTAGTGTAGGGTAGGAGGAATATAGATGAAAAGACAATTTTGTATTATTGGATGTGGTCGTTTTGGAGCGACAGTGGCAGATAAATTGACAGAACTTGGCTGTGAAGTAATGGTTGTGGATACAGATGAAGAAACGATACAAAATATTTCCAATGATGTAACCTATGCAGTTCAAGCAGATGCAACTGATGAAAACAGTTTGAAATCAATTGGTGTTAGAAATTTTGATGTTGTTGTTATTTCTATTGGTGAGAACATCCAGTCGTCAATCCTTGTAACATTAATGGTAAAAGAGCTTGGTGTAAAACACATTATTGCCAAGGCGCAAAATGAACTACATGGTAAAGTGCTAAGTAAAATTGGTGCAAATCGTATTGTTTATCCGGAGAAGGAAATGGGCATCCGTATTGCCAAAAACTTAGTTTCTAACAATATTTTGGATTACATTGAACTTGCCCCTGACTACAGTATTATGGAAGTGCTGGCCTTAGAAGAATGGTTAGGTAAAAACCTGATTGAACTTGATATGCGTGCCAAATATGGTGTCAATGTTATGGCGATTAAACATGGTACTGAAATCAACATTGCTGTTACTGCAGATATTGTTATTAAAGAAGGAGATATTCTTGTTGTTATTGGACATAATGACGACTTGAAGAAAATTGAAAATGCATAAGCGTGAAGTATTAAAATCACCAGATAATAAAAAAATAAAAGAATTGCAACAGCTCTCCAAAAAGAAGACGCGGAAGGAACGTGGTGTCTTCGTCATTGAAGGTATTCGTTTTGTAGAGTCTGCACTTGAAAAGAACGTTGCGTTAAAAGATGTCTATTACAGTAGTGCGCTTCTTGAAAATAGTCGTGGTCAACAGTTGGTAGAATTGATCATGTCCAAAGGGATTCGTTATCATGAAGTATCGCCGAAGCTTTTTAACAGTATTTCAGATACGGTCAATAGCCAAGGCATACTAGCGATTGCGCCGATGCCTGATGCTGAAGACATGACTGGTGTAGCATCTCAACAAGTTCCAAAGTTGTCTCTGATCCTTGATCGTATTCAGGATCCAGGTAATTTAGGCACGATTATAAGAACCGCTGATGCAGCTGGAATCAAGGACTTAGTACTTGTGAAGGGAACGACGGATCCATTCAGTACAAAAGTGCTCAGAAGCACTATGGGGTCTATATTTGATGTGAGACTTCACTTCATGGAAACGGATGAAGTGATTGATTATATGAAAGAGAACAGTATACGAATCGTTGTTACTGCATTGGAGGCAACGGATTATCACTATGAGTTGTCCGTGTCAGATCCACTCAGTCTGGTCATTGGGAATGAAGGAAATGGCGTCTCAAAAGCTTTTATGGAGGCGGCAGACGAACTGATCAAAATACCTATTTACGGTGGTGCTGAATCATTAAATGCAAGTGTTGCAGCAGGTATTGTCTTATACGACTGTGCCATTCGTCAGAGAAATTTGTAAAAGGTCTTTTCAAGAGGAAAGGACTCTGTTATAATAGGTCAAAGAAGAAAGCTATGAAAAAGGAAAGTAGATAGTTGGATTGGTTTAGAGAGGAAACGGTCGCTGAAAGTTTCTCCATGAAAGTATTGAAGTTCCCTTTGGAGCTGTAATGGTGAATTTAGTAGTCATTGCCGGGTAACGTCGTTAATTGTTATACAAGAGATTAAGCAGCAGAGCTGTTTGATAAATTGGGTGGTAACGCGAATATAACCTTCGTCCCTTTACAGGACGAAGGTTTTTTTTCTGCAAAATTTTACCGATTTCTGGGTTGCGGCACAATTTATATGACTCAAGAGATTATATTATGAACCAAAGCAGTTTATCTGCTTTAAATATTTCAAAAGAAGGTGAAGGGAGTATGGAAATGAAGGATCAATTGAATTCGATTTTAGAATCGTTTAAAGATGACATTAAAGATATTACTGACCTTAAGCAAGTAGAAGACATCCGTATTAAGTTCTTAGGTAAAAAAGGCTTATTGACTGATGTAATGAAGGGCATGGGTAAGTTAAGTAAAGAAGAAAGACCAGAAATGGGTAAGTTCGTCAATGATGTACGTGGCGAAATCGAATCTGGTATCGAAAAAATGAAGGACTCAGCTAAGGAAGCGATGTTAGAGCTTCAATTGGCAACTGAAACAGTAGATGTTACAATGCCTGCAGGAGATGTTGAAGTAGGGAACAAACACCCGTTATACCTTGTTTTAGATGATATCAAAGATATCTTTTTAGGGATGGGATACAAGATAGCAGAAGGTCCAGAAATCGAAAGTGTTTACAATAACTTTGACGCTTTAAACGCGCCAAAAGATCACCCGTCAAGAAGTATGTCAGACACATTCTACATTATTGACGATATGATTTTAAGAACGCAAACATCACCGGTTCAAGTTAGAACAATGAAGGCGCAACAACCACCTATTAGAGTTATTGCACCAGGTAGATGTTTTAGAAATGATGAATTGGATGCGACGCATTCACCGATGTTCCACCAAATCGAAGGTCTTGTTATCGATAAAGGGATTACAATGGCAGATCTTAAAGGGACACTGGATACGTTTGCCAAGAGAGTTTTCGGTTCTCAAACTAAAACGAAGTTTAGACCACATTACTTCCCATTCACAGAACCAAGTGCAGAAGTTGATGTGTCTTGTTTCAAGTGTGGTGGCGAAGGCTGTCGTTTCTGTAAAGGCAGTGGCTGGATTGAAATCTTAGGATGCGGTATGGTACATCCTAACGTTCTTAGAGAATGTGGTATTGATCCTGAAGAATACAGTGGATTCGCATTCGGTATGGGACTTGATAGAATCACGATGTTAAAGTATGAAATCGACGATATTCGTCATTTCTTTGAAAATGATATGCGTTTCATCAAACAGTTTTAGTGAATGGAGGAGAATAGATGTTAGTACCTGTTAAATGGCTAGAGAAATATGTAGATATTAGTGGCTTGTCCCTAAAAGAAATAGAAGAATGCCTAATCTTAACGGGCTCAAATATTGAGACTGTTGATGAAGTACTAGAAGGTATTCAAAAGGTAGTTGTAGGTCGTATCGAGACGATTGAACAACATCCTGATGCAGATAAATTAATCGTTATGCAAGTGAATGTTGGCGAAGAAGAAAGCATTCAAATCGTAACTGGCGCAACAAACTGTTTTGAAGGCGCTTATATTCCAGTAGCATTAAATGGTTCATGGATTACTGGTGGTGTCAAAATCAAAAAGGGTAAGTTAAGAGGCGTCGTATCAAACGGTATGTTATGTTCTCTTGAAGAACTTGGTTTCGATAAGAAACAAGTGCCTAAGGAATTGGACGACGGTATCCTAATTCTGGATAATTCAGATGAAGCTCTTGCAATTGGCCAACCAATTCAAGAAGTTGCAGGCATGGGAGACCATGTTATTGAATTTGAAATTACACCAAACAGACCTGACTGCTTAAGCATGATCGGTATGGCGAGAGAAACTGCTGCGACGTTCAACAGAGAATTAACGTGGCCAGATATGGAAATTAAACACCAAGAAGATCATATTGATAATTACTGTAAAATTGAAATAGAAGATCCAGATCTTTGTCCTCGTTATGCGGCGAAGATGATCAAAGACGTTAAAATTGAACCATCTCCTTTCTGGATGCAAATGGCACTTATGAAGGCGGGCATGCGTCCAATCAGTAACATCGTTGATATTACAAACTATGTTATGTTAGAAATGGGTCATCCAATTCATGCATTCGATTTTGACTGTATCGAAGAGAAGACAATCGTTGTACGTCGTGCAAAAAGAGGCGAAGTGATCAAGACGTAGATGAACAAGACAGAAAGATGTCAGAAGATATGTTGATGATTGCGGATCCACACAAGTCAGTTGCAATTGCTGGTGTTATGGGTGGTGCTAACTCGGATATCAGAGACAACACAAAGAACATTTTAGTTGAAGTAGCTAACTTTAACAAGACAAGTATCCGTAAGACTTCAAAGGATCTTGGCTTACGTTCTGAAGCATCTTCAAGATTTGAAAAAGGTGTATCAACATACACAAATGAAATGGTACTGAACAGAGTCTGTCACTTAGCTGAATTACTAGGTGTTGGTACAATCGTTGAAGGTACTGTTGACAACTACCCTAGAAAACATGAAGCGATTACGATTGATGTCAGTGTTGAAAAAATCAATAAGAACATCGGTATTGATATTGAAGCAGAAAAAATGGCTGCATTATTAAGCAACCTAGAAATTAAGACAACGATTGATGGTGACAAGATTACTTGTGGAATCCCTGAATGTCGTATGGACTTACATGAAGAACATGACATCGTTGAAGAAGTTGCAAGACTTTATGGTTATGACAAAATTCCTATGACCTTACCAAAAGGTGCAGAGTGGGGTGCAAAGACAAATGGTCAGTTAATTGAAGACTTAGTGAGAAATACAATGTTCTCATGTGGGGTAAATGAAATCACGACTTACTCGTTTGTAAGCCCTACAGCAGTTGATATGATTAACTTACCAGAACACAGCGTATTAAGAAATCAAGTAAGATTATTAAATCCACTTGGTGAAGAATACAGTGCGATGAGAACAACGCTTATTCCTAACTTATTAGAAGTTATCGCTAGAAACGTTAACCGTTCTATCGATGTGGTTAAAGCCTTTGAAATTGGAAACACATTCTTACCAAAGTCAATGCCAGTTAAGGAGCTACCGATTGAAAAGAAATCAATGGTTGTTGGATTAGTTGGCAAGAAGGAAGACTTCTTTACTCTTAAAGGCGACGTGATGTCGGTACTTGATAAATTAGGTGTTGAAGGCTACCAATTTGTTGCCGAAAAGAACCATAAGACATATCATCCTGGTCGTTGTGCGACAATTACTTGGAATGAACATGTAATTGGTACAATGGGTGAAGTACATCCGAGAGTATTAAACAACTATGGCATCAAAGAACGTGCTTATGTTGCGGAGTTAGACTTCAACCTATTATTACAAATTACACGTACAGATAGATTGTATCAGCCAATTCCTAAGTTCCCAGCAATGACAAGAGATATTGCAATGATTGTTAAAGACGAAGTATCAGCTGCTCAAATTTCGGAAATTATCGAAAAGAATGGCGCTAAGATCCTTGAATCAGTTAAACTGTTTGATGTTTATAAGGGTAAGCAAATCGAAGAAGGTTGCAAGTCGATGGCTTACGCAATGATCTTCAGACATGCTGAAAAGACACTTACTGATGAAGAAGTCAACAAAGTCTTCAATAAGATGTTAGAAGCACTTAAGACAGAAGTAGATGCAGAATTAAGGTAGTAATTTTGAGGAACCTCATGTGAGGTTCCTCTTTTTATATTTGAAAAAAGGTGAGGGGATGTTATCATTCTGGGACACTGGTTGCGAAGAGCGCAAAGGTGTCCCGCCATGATAACATCCCCTCACCTCATGTAATATAAAAATAGGAATACAAAAGGGTTTCAAAATCAACCTTAATTCTGTGGTTGGCTATATAAGATTGTTGATGATTTTAAGTGTTGAAATGTTATAATATAAATCAAATGACAGTATTTGGATGCTGCAGAAGGGGGATAAAGGATGAAATTAAAAAAACGCGTAGTATTGTTGCTGCTAGGTGTACTTCTTATGGTAGGATGTACGGCGGAAGAAGATGTTGTACTTGAAACTCTGCACATTGACAGTCGTATTAATAGAATCGATGATGTAGACGAAAAGGGGATGGCCGCTTTTAATGCTGATGGCAAGTGGGGGTATCTACATGTCGACAAGGGCATTGTCATTGAAGCGGATTATGATCAGGTGTCTCCGTATTATATTGGCTACACAGTGCTGGTTAAAGACGGTAAAAGCCAGTTGGCAAATCGTCAAGGTCAACTCGTGTTAGAGGATTGGATTGACGATTATATTGAGTATAATATTATGACAGAAGCTTATACATATTATGATGTGACAACATCAAAGCATATTATTTTGGATTTAGAAGAATTAGAACCGCCTTATACTTATCCCGACTCAGAATTTGGTGGTTGGGATTTAGGGCGCTATAGATATCATGTGGTTGGCAACAAAGGGAATTTGTATGATAAAGAGACAAAAAAGTTGGTTTTTGATGACTACTATGTGACGTTGAGAGAGGTATATGCTATAGAAAAGGAAGAAGACACTTATAGATACTTCATTATGGAAAATAAAGATGGACTTGGTTTTTCGGAAGTTGTTGATGGTGAAGCTAAAACAATTGTTTATGGCTCCTTTAGAGGGGGAAAGTTATTTGGTGAGACGGAGACGATTGTCATGGGCGATGGTGAGAAAAGACAATTGTTTGATTTTGATGGCAACTTGTTGTTTGACGCAGATGGTATTGAGAGGCAGATGAGTTATGAAGTGTCGGACAGACGTATTGCATTTAAGGAAAACGGTAAATGGGGTTTCTTAGATGCTGTGACTGGTGAAGTTTCAATTGAGCAGAGTTATCATGAAGCAAGGGATTTCCACAATGGATATGCCGTCGTTTATATTGATCGTTATCAAATAGGGATTATAAATACTGAGGGTCGTCTACTGGTGGTAAATGATGATGAGTGATTGCACTAATTCTGATTTGAGTGACGAATTTATAAATTCTTTATTATTTCTTTTTTAAAGATTTAGTATTCCTTTATGCCAAATTAATAATCTAATGAGATGATAGGTATAACAAAATAATACGAATTATATTAAAGGAGATTGAGATATGTTAGAGTTTATTGCTGGGGTGGCTGGATTTGCATTTAGTACACTCATGATGATGGTACTGTTTGTAGTTGAAATTGTATTTTTAATGATTATTGGTGGTATTGCAAGGTCAAAAGGTAGAAATGTTCTTGGTTGGATTGTGCTTGGCGCGATTTCACCGATACTGACACTGATTGCATTACTCATTTTAACGAGAAAATACCCTAAAACAGACAATGAGTTTAGGGATGTCCCAGAATTGTCTAAGTACAATCCACTTGTTGTAGGGGTTATCGGTATATTTGCTTATATTTCTAATGCTGATGGCCAAGTTGATGAGAAAGAGTACAACAGTGTTTATCTGCTGTTGAAGAAATCATACGGTATGTCAAAGAAAGACTTGACTGGTTACAGAGACATTATTTATTACACAAAGACACATCCGCAAATGATTGATCGTTACACAGCGGTGATTAGGAAATATACAAAAGATAAGAATAGAGGCTATGAGAATATTCGATTGTTGGCAATGCTTTGCAACGTCGTTGCAATCAATGGTGTTGAAGTGACTGAAATTCTTGCGCTTAGAAAAGTAATGGAAGATCTAGGTGTTGATATTACAGAGATGACACCAATTACAGAAGAAATGATGAATCAAGGGGCGACACAA
>Ga0209379_10001198_pt1 | contig 17697 bp, 16 predicted proteins | sample tdDd001_FD_187124 | JGI IMG/M metagenome (GOLD analysis project Ga0209379, IMG submission 187124) | Marine sediment microbial communities from the Atlantic coast under amendment with organic carbon and nitrate - tdDd00.1 (SPAdes)... | ecosystem: Environmental > Aquatic > Marine > Coastal >...
ATCTGTCATTACTAATCTCTTGATTGCAGAACCATTAGCCAAGCCAATATCGGTTCATTTGTGAATACTGGAATCTATTATATGTGTACAAATTGAAAACATAAACCTTTGATCTTGCTTTCTGCCTGCTTAAATAATTAAATTGTATAAAACTCCCTCATAATGGCGAAAAAACCTGTTTTTTAAGCTTACATTTTGTATTGTTATTCTTAGCTTTATACCCAAACCACTTCAAAATGCAGAATTCAGCATGTCGAGAAGTGACAGAGTTTAAGATATGAAATAGTAGGACGAGTTATTCTAATTCAATATTTCATAACGTAGAAAAATGTTGCTTCTCGCCTTGCCCTGCGGGAGCCCCTGTAGAATATTTGCACTGTGTTAGTGCTATCAACAAGGGAATAACCATTCTCTCAATCACTGACTTGTTCAGCTATCCTACGGGAGCTCTGAAACGAGCATTTTGAGGTAGCTTGGGTATATACTAATGACCAATATCCCAGAGAGAGAATTTTAGGCAAAATTGTTTTTATCTACCTCAGTGGTTTCGTCATATCGGTTTAAGGGGTCTCAGGGATAGAGCAACAATCGAGCTTAACGGGTCTAATCTGTTTTTGACCCGAGTGTTGGTAGGATTAATGAGAGCGGGCCGTTTGACGTGACAATAATTATAAGGACTGAAGATGTATCGGCAGATAGTGGTATTAACAGGTGCAGGAATTTCAGCTGAATCGGGCTTGAGAACATTCAGGGATCAGGACGGGTTATGGGAAGAGCACAAAATTGAAGATGTTGCTACGCCGGAAGGCTATGCAGCAGATCCAGAGTTGGTTGAAGGTTTTTATAATAATCGCTGGCAGCAACTCCACAGCGGTGATGTCGAACCTAATCACGCTCACACAGCCCTTGCCCGACTCGAGCAAGAGTTTGATGGTGAATTGTTAATTGTAACCCAGAATATCGATGATCTGCATGAAAGGGCTGGCTCACGACGCCTATTGCATATGCATGGTGAACTCTCTAAGGGACGGTGCCCGCGCTCCAGACAAACGTTTCTGCTGCGTGACCCTTTTGGTCCTGATCATACCTGTACCTGTTGTATTCCGGCCCAGAGACTGCGTCCGCATGTTGTCTGGTTTGGAGAGATGCCGATAGGGTTAGACAGAATTCAACATGCTCTAGATACCTGCGATCTCTTTATCGCTATCGGTACCTCTGGTTCAGTTTATCCTGCCGCAGGCTTTGTGGACACGGCAAACCATCATGGCGCACAAACTGTTGAGGTAAACTTAGTGGCAGCGGACCGTCATAGTCAGTTTCAATACCACCTACAAGGCAAGGCCAGTGCTATTGTGCCGGAATTAGTCGAAAGAATATTATCGGGCAACATTATTAGTAACAAGGAAATTAGTAACCAGGAAGATGAGCCTACAGCAGCTTTCTTAAATAATGCCAACTGATGGAACCTTCTTTCAGTCATGTACAACCAATAAAGCAGGGTGAGCCTTTAAAACTTGCCATCATTATGCGTGGGCTTCCCGGAAGTGGAAAGTCCCACTGGGTCGATAAGTTTATCGCCACGCAGACACTTGAGATAGCCGACTCCGTTCGTCGTTCGGGACTTTTTTCAACCGATAGCAAGTTTTACCGGGATGGCAAGTACCGCTTTGATAGTAAACGTCTCTCTGAGTATCACCAGCGTAACCTGACCGGATTTATACAAGCATTATCGGTCTGCGTGCCGATTGTGATCTGCGACAATACCAACTTAGCCCGCTGGGAGTCGATGGCGTATGACGCGGCAGCTAAGGCACTGGGCTATCGGGTTCGTTATGTGTTAATTGGCGATCCTCAAGATGAGGCTCATCAAGTCATATGCGCCGAGCGTAACGGTCATGGTGTGCCGTTAGCGCAGATAAAGCGGATGGCGAGGCAATTCGAAGCGTTTTAATTTACCGCTTGCTCAATAATCTGCCGCCATCAGTTGCCATGGGAAGGAACAGTCATCCAGCAGATTTTATTTCTGCGAGGCCTCTGACTGTTTTGATTGCAGGTGAAGCAGTATCTCATCTCTGAGCTTATCGATAAGTTCTGTATTGCTCTGTTGCTTCAGGGCAACCCAACCATCTGTTCCCATAATATCCAGGCTATGAATAGTAAGCTCACCACTCGTCCGGGCGTGATATTCGCCGGGCCGAGTCCATTTGCCCATCAAACGGAAGGTGCCCTGAGCCGTATCCAGTCTGCTAATGGTAAATGTTGCCATTACTCTCAATCCTTTCTTGGCCGAAGCTTAAACAATGCCAACTTCCTGAGTATAATTCCTTCGCCCTTAGGGAGACACTCTGGCCATAAGATAGGCATCTACATACCGTCCATCGCGAAAAGCATAGTTTTTTGCTGTTCCCTCCTTAACAAAGCCGGACTTCTCATACAGTGCGATGGCGGCCTCATTATCTGTGTAAACTTCCAGCTCGATCCGTGTCACGGCCAGCCAGTTGTTGGCAAGGTCTATCATGGCTGCCAGCATTTTAGCGCCGATCCCCCGGTTTTGTTGATTGCTGCATACAGCCATCCCGATATTGCCGACATGCCTGCGGCGTGGAGAGCCCATAAGATCCATGCCAATCTGGCCAACGATGATGCCGTTGGCTTCGGCGACCAGGTTGTAACTGTCTGCGTCGGGGCCTTTGAGCCTCTGCTCCCACATCTGCTGAGCTGGATAGGGGAGTTGAAGCGTGCCCGAATAGGCACCCGGTTGAGCATACAGGGCCTGTACACCGATAAAATCATTAGGCTCTGTATGTCTGATTGTCACTTCCATTTTGTCTCCTTGCTTCTGACTCTTGCTAGATCTCTATGTCCGCATCTTCGATGCCATTTGGCATGTGAACAATATTAAATATTGAATTAATCAGAATCTCATACTCGATGACATTAATGAAGAGATCCCGTTTATTTAGTGCTCCACTATGTAGCTTGAATCAAGGGGTTTTAAAGCAAGGTTAGGGCACTTTAAGACCATCTACTGGAGGCTGTTTTGTCTTCCCTAGTTGCTTTTTAGGATGACCGCAAGCCGATCAACTCATCAATTTCATCAAACTTAAAATACTTGCCTGAAGTTTGACCAGAATCAAGGGTTCCTCATTTCGCATGTTCACAGGCCACTATATATTGTGTATGTTTTTGGTTTGAGCACTATATATAGGTGTGAGTATGTTTAACGCTTTACCCGCTCAAGTCGTAATACAAGAGGTTCCCGGTGAGATTTCATTGCTGTTTAGCATTACCGGTTGTGATGTCGGTTGTAAAGGGTGCCACTCGACAGAGCTTTGGAATGAAGCGTATGGCGAGCCACTGACTGAGGAGCGTTACAAAGCCTATCTCAACCAATATAGCGGCTTTGTCAGCTGTATTTTATTCTTCGGTGGAGAGTGGCAGCCCAAACAGTTATGCGAGTATCTGGTACTCGCTAAAAAGATGGGATTTAAAACCTGTCTTTACACAGGGCGAGAACAGATCGAGCAGACGATCCGCGCTCAACTGGATTTTCTCAAAACCGGTGAGTTCAATTATCAACTTGGCGGACTCGATAGTCCTGATACAAACCAGAAGTTTTACGATTTAGCTCAAAATAAAATAACTAATTATAAATTCATTAGAGATTAAGGATATCAAATAATGGAACACATACCCTCGGCGCTAATCGAAGAGAAAGTGCAATTCATACAAGACTATATAGATGCGGCGAATGCCGCTGATGGGTCTAAGTATGATGCCAACGCCAATGTAAGCAGTAAAAATCTGGCGACACTCGAGACCGAACTGAATAAGGATATCAATATTGCGGTAAACCGGCGTCTGATGAAGAGCCAGATCGCAAGTTTATTCGATTCTTCTCTGGCCGAGGAGTATGAGGGCAGTATCAATGAACATCTGATCTATGCCCACGATGAAAGCTCACTGAAACCTTATTGTGTGAGTCTCTCCCTTTATCCCATGTTGCTCGATGGGCTGACTCAGTTAGGAGGTGAGTCTTTAGCTCCTCTTCATTTAGAATCTTTTTGCGGTTGCTTTGTTAACTTAGTCTTTGCCGTCAGCGCACAATTTGCCGGTGCGGTCGCGACGGTTGAGTTTTTAACCTACTTCGACCATTTTGCCCGCAAAGATTATGGCGATGATTATACCGTCATCGCTAAAGAAAAGATTGAGGCGCATCTGCAACACGTAGTCTACAGCCTGAACCAGCCCGCTGCCGCACGCGGCTATCAATCCGTATTCTGGAACATCTCTCTGTTCTCGGAGGACTTCCTCAATGCCATGTTTGAGAACTTCGTGTTCCCCGATGGTGATGCGCCCAACTGGCAATCAATCAATAAACTGCAACACTTCTTCATGGATTGGTTTGGCACAGAGCGAGAGAAAGCCTTGCTGACTTACCCTGTGGTCACTGCCGCAATGCTGACCAATCAAGGTGAGGTGGCGGATGTGGAATTTGCTCAGTTTTGCAGCGATCAGATGTCGAAAGGGAATAGCTTCTTCGTCTATATGTCTGAAAACGCAGATTCATTAGCCTCCTGTTGCCGTCTGCGTAATGAAATCGCCGATAACAGCTTCTCCTATACCTTAGGCGCTGGCGGAGTTGCGACGGGCTCTATCAATGTTATCACGCTCAATTTAAGCCGGGTTATCCAGCAAGGAAAAGATCTTCGGGGTGAAATTGAAAAGATTCAGAAGTATCAGGTGGCCTACCGCAAACTGATGGAGCACTACCAAGGCTGCGGCATGCTCCCTGTGTATGATGCCGGCTTTATTCATCTCGACAAGCAGTTCTTAACCATAGGTATCAACGGCATGGTCGAGGCCGCAGAATCCCAAGGCATAGTGGCGGGCAATAACAACGACTATAAGGCATTCGTCGAACGCCAGCTTAAGATCATCTACCAGGCCAATAAAGATGCGACTAAACGCTGGGGCTATAAGTTCAATACCGAGTTTGTGCCGGCCGAAAACTTAGGCGTCAAGAACGCTAAGTGGGACAGAAAAGCCGGGCTTAAGGTCAACCGGGATTGCTACAACTCCTACTTCTACCCGGTAGAGGATGAGTCGATAAATCTGGTGGATAAGTTTGTGCTTCATGGTAAAGAGCTGACACAATTTCTGGATGGTGGTTCGGCGCTGCATCTGAACCTGGATGAAAACCCCGACCCGGAGCAGTATTTCAAGATTTATCAGATAGCGGCAAGGACGGGATGTAACTACTGGACGACGAATGTGAAGGTGACCATCTGTAATGCTTGCAATCACATAGATAAACGAACCTTGCATGTCTGTAGTGTCTGCCACAGTCAGGATATCGATTGGGCTACGCGGGTGATCGGTTATCTGAAGAAGGTCACCAGTTTCAGTGAGCCAAGACAGAGAGAGCACGCATTAAGGCACTATCATCGTGAGGAGACTAAGTGTCATAGTGAAGAGTCTAAGTTACAGAAAGTAAGCTAATTTTACTGGTTATGTTTACTCAAAAATGAAGGACAAAGGCCGGGAAGCGCTTTGTCCTTTTTTATCTACAAGGAGGTGGCTTTGCCATCGACACCTATTGCCGATTAACGACGAAAGTTAACCCTTTCGGTTTCAGTCAGATGTATCTGTGTAGTAGCGATTTGTGTCTGAGCTAACACTCTGCCGTGACGTATCGAGAATTGCACCGGTACCTGACGACGAACGGCATCGAAACCATTGTCTGCCGGTAGAATGAGCAGGCTACCGGGTTTACCCGGCTCGATGCCATACTGGTTTTGAATATTGAGCGTGCGCGCCGACTTGCTGCTGATAAGGGCCAGGGAGTCGTTTATCTGCTCGTATCCCATTATCTGACACACATGCAGACCCATATGCAGCACCTGTAGCATGTTAGCCGTGCCAAGTGGATACCAAGGATCGAAGATATCATCATGGCCGAAGCAGACATTAATATCTGCGGCTAACATCTCTTTCACCCGGGTGATGCCACGGCGTTTAGGATAATCGTCGAAACGTCCCTGAAGATGAATATTAACCAGAGGATTGGCCACAAAGTTTATCCCTGACATCTTAAGCAGGCGGAACAGGCGAGACGCATAGGCGCCATTATAGGAGTGCATGGCCGTGGTGTGACTCGCGGTAACACGTTCACCCATATCAAATTTATGGGCCAGGGCGGCGACAGTCTCGACAAAACGTGACTGCTCATCATCTATCTCGTCACAGTGGACATCGATGAGCCTGTCATATTTACGGGCCAGTTCGAACACATAATGCAGGGACTCGATACCATATTCGCGGGTGAACTCGAAATGGGGGATAGCGCCAATGACATCGGCCCCGAGCTTGACTGCCTCTTCGAGTAGCTCCTTACCGTTGGGATAAGATAAGATCCCCTCCTGAGGGAAGGCGACGATTTGAATATCGACCCACTGCTTCATCTCCTCCTTCACCTCTAGCATGGCCTTCAGGGCGATAAGAGTCGGGTCCGATACATCAACATGGGTTCGAACATGCTGAATACCGTTGGCTATCTGCCACTTAAGCGTCTGCTTCGCACGGGATTTCACATCTTCGATAGAGAGCAGTGATTTACGCTCGCTCCAACGCTCAATGCCTTCAAATAAGGTACCGGAAATGTTCCAGCTTGGCTCACCAGCGGTTTGGGTGGTATCTAAGTGAACATGAGGCTCACAGAAAGGGGCGATAGCCAGGCCGCCTTCACCATCTAACATCTGTGTGTTGGCAGGCACGCTGAGAGTTAAGGTTTCAGTCATCACAGCTATGCGTTGGAATTTCCCCTCTTCAATCAAGATCTGATGCAGACCATCCTTGCTTTGGATCCTAACGTTTTTGATCAACATATTTGAAGCTGGCATCGTATTTTCCTTATGCATTTGGCGCAGTGTTATCAGTTGATTTTATTGAGCTGTTGCTTGTTTTAAGTTTTAACGCTGAGTCTAAAAGCAGGTAGCTTATCGCGCCTGCGAGTACGGCATTGATAGGGACAATACCCGGTAACAGGTGGCCTGCCATAACCCCGATTGCGACACCAGAAATGGCGGCCCAATTAACGGTTTCGAATTGAGCGTTGGCAAAGTCCTTGTACTTATCTCGGTTTTTCAGGAAATCAGCAATGATGATGCCACCTATGGGAGGGATGGCGGCAGACAGGAAGGTGAGCCACCCGACGAAGTTATTATATAACCAAAGCGCGCAAAGTGTGCCAATGATGCCGTTGGCGACAGAGAGATATCTGCTTGGTAATCCGGTGATGTTGGAAAACCCTAATCCCGATGCATACAAGGCATTGTCATTGGTGGTCCAGATATTTAATCCCAGTATGATAACGGCGGGGATCAATAACCCTTGGGCTATCATCACCTCGGAGATATCAGACTGTCCTGTTGCCGCGGCGCCTGCAGCGCCGAAGATGAACATCAAAGAGTTACCTACGAAAAAGGCGAACATGGTGACAAACACCGCATTCATGGGCTGTTTGCCGAAGCGCACAAAATCGGCGGTCAGTGTGCCTGCGGAGATAAATGATCCAACCACTAACACCAGCGCTGTGGAAAATTCCATCGGCTTATCCGGTGTGAACGTCATGAGCCCATCGACTCCTCCCATAGTGTCAACGGCTTGCAGTACCGAGTAACCGCCGAACAGGGTGATAGCGGGGACGGCAATGGCGGAGAGGATCATGATGGCGGCAATGCCGAAGTAAACGGTGGCGGTCATAAGCAGACCTGAGATTAGGATGAGCAGATTAGTGTCTATGCCCGTTGCTTTATGTACCGGGATGGCAAACATGGCGACCCCAACACCGAACCAACCCACTTGTGTGCCGCCCAGAAGAAGAGAGGGGAGCCAGGAACCTTTTGAACCGAAGGAGTAACGAGCGAGGAGATGGGTCGAGAGGCCAGATTGAGCGCCGATGTAACCGAGAAATGAAGTATAAATGCCGAGAATTAAATTACCGATGAGAACCGCGAGAATAAAATCATTAAAGGAGAGTCCGGTTCCCAATGTCCCTCCCGTCCACATGCTTGCCGAAAAGAAGGTTAATCCTAACATCACCATGGTGAGAGAGAGAATACCTTTACGTGCCGATTGTGGAACCGGCCCTAAACTATAGTTGTTGTCGCCTGCCATCTGTTACCCTCAGTAGTATGTTGGATAAATATTGTGGCTTACCTGAAGTGTTTTGATTAATAAATAATTTGAACGTACCAGTTATTAACTGGGTTTCAGACAAACGGCGCGTATTCTAGTGGTAATATAATATTTGTCAATTACATTTAAATGATAATTAAAATTAGTGCCTCGGTATATTTTTAAAATTCATATTTTAAGGTTTAATTATGCATGTTTGTTAAATAGCAAGAATGACACTTTTAATTATCGTTGTTAGTCGGTGTGAATAGTTATTGTTTTTGGGGAAGGTGTTACTGCTCTTTGTGTTAGCAGTGTCGATTGTTAATGGCTTGGTCGGGAGATGAATATTGAGTTAGATTAACCGCACGCTAATTCTGAGCGGCTAACCGGGAATGTTAACGACGAGCTATCGGGTGATCTCTATGGTTGATTATCCAGGGTTGATTAGCCATCAGCAAACAGCCATCGACCATCGTTCATCAACATTTGGCCAGAAAGTATTATGTCTGAATACAATGCCATACAGGCTTCACTTTCCTATTATGTCTTGTTTAAGTGACACTCAACCTTCAACTCATTGCAGATCGTGAACATGTTTTGTTTTATAGGTACTAGGTGGATGTCAGCATCTCTGCTGGCATCGGATGCAAGGATGAGTTGAGAATGCTCGGCGTCCAGTCTTGATATTTTAATGCTGACAGCATATGAGTCATTAGCTGTCTGTTTAACCAGCTCTATCACTCTTGCTTGCTCATTCTTTGATGTTATCTCAAGTTCAGGGGTATTCTCAATTGTATCGACTGCAACACGATAAATGTTGTCGGGTTTTGCCTTGATATTGACCGTAGCGATCTCATGTTTTGAGCTTGTATAATAGACGATAGAGCCAAGGGCTAAAGCGCCTAAGCCGGCACAGCCGGAAAGTTGAGATGCGAAAATAATGACTAAAAATAGACGTTTCATGTTTATAAATTAATATTCTGATAAGTTTGCGGAAAATACATTGTTATCAAGTTAGTGGCTAGGGAAATAATTTATCGGGTGTTACTTGTAACGCAGGGTAAGTACCGTGGGTTACATTTGTGGGCGGACTGTGTGTCGATGTGGTTATTTTGTTTTATTGTTTTGTGTTGTGTTTAAATATTTATCACGACGTTTAAAGCCAAGGTGTACCTTGGCTTTAATTATTGCATGACAATAAGTTGGTTATTAAAACCCATCTTCAAAGGTGAACTCTTGCGCGTTAATTATTGTCAGCTACAGCTGATGTTGAATAGTTGAACTGGCTCTCTACTTTCCATACGCGGTATCTTAGTTCACTTCCTTCTGGTAGATAGAACACCTTAGCCAGACGGCTATCGTAGTTAAGCTTTAGCTCGTCTCTTATCCGGACAAACGCCTCTTTGTGATCCTCTTTACGTATGCAGGCCATACGTGTGCTGGGTCCTTCAGTGATGTTGTCTACCTGGTAATAGGTGTAGCCCCAACCTTTAACCGAGTGTTGCTTAAGCTCACCCGTTAGCATCTGGCGGTTACAATCTACCATCTTGGTTTGTCCGATCTGTATCTCAATCATATAGTCTGACTCATGGCTCAGCTTCGGTAGAGTCAAGATGTGCTGCTCCATACCTTCATCCGGCGTAGGGAACATCTTTGTCGCTTCCTGGCTTTGATAATCTGTCGATGAGAAGGCTTGGGTGGTGATCATACTCTGATTGTGTCCGTTTGGGTGTGCGGGGCTTGTCGCCAATGCATTAAATGAAAGAAGAGATAAAGCTAAGGCAGTTGTTGAGAATGCGTGCTTAGCGGCTTTTAATGTCAATGAGTGCATGAATGCTCCAAAAATAGATAGTTGTGCTTGTTTAGATAAGCTTATAAACGACATAAAAATGAAATGGGGTTAAATATTTTGGAAAATATTTTTAGCAAGATTTTAAAATCAGTGAATTCATTATTGGTTTGCACCAGTTTAAGGCGAAAGCACTGGTTCTGAGCAAATTTGCTAGTGTGGCGTTTTTTATCTTGTTGTTTTTTAATGAGTAAGTTCAATGGCATGAGTGCTGCATTTGGTTCGGTAGAGTTAACTTATTGGATCAGGGGCAGAAATTATGTTGTTTGGCCGCAAGAAGAGAAAGCCGATTGCTATACCCGCCAAGAAGGTGAAAGAGTGGAAATACACCACCTGTAATTATTGCTCTACGGGCTGTTCCATCGAAATAGGTTTAGATGAGCAGCAAAAGATAGTGACAACACGAGGTCATGCCGGCGCCGATGTGAACCGTGGCAAATTGTGCATTAAAGGCATATTGGAGCATGAGCTGTTTGACAGTCCGGGACGGGGCACCGAGCCACTTATTCGTGATAAACATTTTGACCCTTTTAAGCCCACCTCCTGGGACCATGCGCTGGATACCACGGCGCAGCAGATAAAACATATCCAGAAAAAGTATGGCCGTGATGCCTTCGCCATCGTATCGTCCGGTCAGTTATTAACCGAAGAGTTCTATACCTTAGGCAAGTTAGCCCGTGGCGTGATCGGTACCAATAACTATGACGGAAACACCACCTTATGTATGGCATCGGCGGTGAGCGGTTATAAGCGCTCGTTCGGCGCCGATGGGCCGCCGGGTTGCTATGACGATTTTGACCATACCCACTGTTTAATGGCTTTTGGGTCTAACCTTCCCGAGCAACACCCTATCATCTATTGGCGGCTCAAAGAGGCGTTGGAGAAGCGTCACTTTCCCTTAATCGTGGTCGACCCCCGTGTAACCATGTTGGCACAATTTGCCGATATTCACCTGCCTATCATACCGGGTACGGATTGCGTACTGATCAACGCCATGATGCATGTGATCATTAACGAAGGCCTGCAAGACCAAGACTATATCGATACCCATACTCAAGGTTTCGATGCGGTAAAGGCGCTGGTTCAGGACTACAACCCAAAGCAGGCACAAGAGGTGTGTGGTATCGATGAAGATACCATACGCAATGTCGCCCGCATCTATGCTAAGGCGCCAGCGGCCATGAGCATCTGGACCATGGGCATTAATCAATCGACCCATGGCTCAGATGGTGTTGCTAATATCAATAATCTGAATATGGTGACCGGTAATATTGGTAAGCCGGGCGGTACAAGCCTGTCGGTAACGGGTCAGTGCAATGCCATGGGAACACGTGAATGGTCATCGTGCTCCGGACTGCCCGGCTATCGTTACCTTGAAAATGAGGCTGACAGGAATGAGATCGCTCAGTTCTGGGGCGTCGATCCTGAGTTCTTTCCAAAGAAGCGGGGCCTGTCGCAGACCGATATCTTTCCCGCCATCGAAACCGGCGAGATAAAGGGGTTATGGATTGTCGCGACCAACCCCATGACCTCCATGCCAAATACCGCGCGCATTAGAAAGGCGTTGGAGAAGTTGGACTTTCTGGTGGTTCAGGATGTCTATCAAGATGTGGAAACCAACCAATATTCTCATGTCTATTTTCCCGCCTCGGTTTGGGCCGAAAAGGAGGGGGTGCACACCAATACCGAACGCCGGGTAAACCTTATTAACAATGTGATGCCAGCCTATAAAAATGCGAAGCCGGATTTTTGGATCTTCAATCAGATGGCCAAACGGTTCGATAACGGCCAAATGGTCCATTTTCCTGAGACACCTGAAGGGGCGTTCGAAGAGATGAAGTTCCTCTCAAAGGGGAAGCTTGTCAATGGTCAACCGAGACATCTGGATATTTCTGGCATGAGCTACGCCAAATTGGAGGCGGCCAAAGGGATCCAGTGGCCCTATCGGGAGTATGAGGTCGGCCTGAAGGGGAGCGCGAGGCTCTACAGCGATGGTGTTTTTCCGACAGCCAATGGTAAAGCCAATCTGCTGCCTATTGCCTTTTATAACAACAACGAGCAGCCCTGTCTGGAATACCCGTTCTGGCTCAATAGTGGCCGGGTGGTGGAGCATTTTCATACCCGAACCCGTACCGGCAAGATCGGTAACTGCAATAAGTTCAGCCCCACCGCCTACATGGAGATGAATCCAGATGCGGCAAGGGCTTTGGGCATCGAGCACCAAAGTTATGTTCGCCTCACCAGCCGCCGAGGTGACGCGGTCGTACTGGTACAACTGACCCAAAGAGTGCCGCGCAATATGGTGTTTATTCCGTTTCATTTTCATGACTGCGTGAATCGCTTAACCCTCGGATTGTTAGACCCTCATTCACGGCAGCCTGCGTTTAAGCAGTGCACAACCCGTATTGAACCTATCTGTCAGGCCGAGGCCGCACGTATCAATGTCGAGCGACGGGCGTTTTAACTTGAAAACCGGGCCAATTTAAGGAACGACTTATGAGCACATCTGCCATTGAAGGCGCAACAAAGCAATTATCTCCAAAGAGTGGGGATGTGGGTGTATATACGCCCGAGAAAACGGTAAAAGTTGTATCTAATCGACCCAAAGTCGGACAGGAGCAGGTCGGGCGCTCTAATCATTGGGAGGTGCGCACTCAGGAGCAAGCCTATGCCTATCTGTCAGAGCCCGATCCCGGGAATAAGAGCGACATTGAAAATCGGTATGGCAAACGCATCGATCTGGTTGAGTTGACCGACAATCCGGTGGGGCGATCCTTGTTTATCAACGGTAACCCTGAGGTCGGGAGCAATCCTAATCGTAACAAGCAGCACGGTTTCTTCTTCACCGCCGATAACTGTATTGGCTGCCACGCCTGTGAATCTGCCTGCTCGGAGAAAAATGATAATCCTGCCCATCTGGCATTTCGCTCCGTGGGTTACGTCGAAGGGGGGACTTACCCGGATCACAAGCGAATGAATATCTCGATGGCCTGTAATCACTGTGACGATCCTGTGTGTCTTAAAGGCTGTCCGACGCGAGCCTACACTAAACACGCCGAGTATGGCGCCGTCTTACAAGATCCGGAAACCTGTTTCGGTTGCGGTTATTGCACTTGGGTGTGCCCCTACAACGCACCGCAGCTGGATCCGGTTCAGGGACGCGTCTCTAAGTGCAACATGTGTGTCGACCGCCTCGAGGTGGGATTAAAACCAGCCTGTGTGTCGGCTTGTGTGGGGAACGCGCTGGACTTTGGTGTGATAGAGAATACCCCCGACAATCGACAGCAGTGCAAAACCAGCATTCCGGGCTTTCCATCGCCCGAGATCACTCAACCCAATATTCGCTTTCAGCAAACCAAATCGCTGCCTGAGGAGATGACACGCACCGATACTATGCCAGTTAAATACCGTAAAGGCAGCGATGGTCAATATCGCCCAATGGTAGATCAAAAAGTCGGTAAGAAAATGTATTGGAATCTGCATAAGCTTAACAGCCGTGAAAACCCGCTGGTTCTGTTTACTCTGCTGGTTCAGGCAGCGCTGGGCACCTTTATCATTCCTTTTTCAGGTGCTTTATTGGGCGTAGAAAGTTTTAAGCTGTTTATGGCATCGAACCTCTTTCTGCCTTTGGTGCTCTTATCGTTAGGGATGACATCATTAGGCCTGTTTATGAGCGTGACACATCTCGGGAGGCCCTTTCGTTTCTATCGCGGCTTCAATAACCTGCGTTACTCTCCCATGAGCCGTGAAGGGTTGGGTTTGGCGTTGTTTTCGGCGTTTTTGGGACTGACTGCACTGCTTCTCGCGCCGTCCAATATTTGGCTAAATACACAGTTGAACGATTTAGGACTCGATTTAACCGTGCTGACATCAAGTCTTCCGCTTGAGCGTGTCGTGGTTATCACCGGACTATTGGCGAGTGCTGCGGGATTAGCGGGCCTGTATTTCATGAACCAGTGTTACCAAATTAAGGCGAGACCGTTCTGGAACCATTGGCAAACGGCGGCGAGCTTTGTGGGTAACAGTTTATCTTTGGGAGCCATGGTGAGCGGTGTAGTCATGCTTATCTCGCTCAGCGTTGAGTCGCTTCCTCTGCAAAGAGTGATGGAGTTACTTGGTGCGGTATTTTTGGTTGGGCTGATTATCGAAGCTGTCGGTCTCTGGGGGCATAACCGGACACTTAACCGCAGTGCTGATGAGGGAGGGGCTGCACATTACATTCAGTGCACCACTTTTGGTAAAACCTACCTGTTACGTAATGTGTTATTGGTAGTTAATATTCTCGCTGCGAGCGGTTTGCTATTGGCGGGACCCTTTGAGATGAGCGAGTCTCTCGCTAATCAATCTATAGCAGAACAGCCACTCTATCTTGTTGCGTGGGCAAGCTTGATTTTGATAAATCTGGTGACGGCAGTGATTGGCAGGGCGTTGTTTTATAACTTAGTGATCCCGACTACAATGCCCGGTGCTTTTTTCTGGAAAAATAAAGGTTTTGAGCAACATGCCAGAGATATTGGCTTAGCCGATAATCCCGCTACCGGGGTTACGCCACTTGCACACTAGTCTCGATTGGTGGCTGATATTTAAATAAAAAGAGCAGTTTAGTGGATAAACAGCACCATTTAGATGACAGCTAGAAAACTACTTTGCGTAATAAGTCATTATAAACGATTTGTTTGAACCAAATATGATGCGCGAGTGAGCTTTGTTAAAGCAAGGGGCTCAATCAGGTTTTGAGCCGCTGGACAAAACAAAAGTGATACTGATCTTCGTTCGTTTTATGATAGGTTGAAAATGCTCGCTAAGGTTCTTCGGGTAAAAACAATGCTTTACCCGGCGATGAAGAGTTCCGATTAGCATCAGATTTTAGCAAACAATTTTTTTCTGTAATTTTGGCATTATCTTTTATTGAGAAATTATGAATATCCAGCAAATTACGTGGGACGAGGCGTTACCTGTGAGACATTGCGTACTTTGGCCTACAAAGTCACTGCTATTTTGTAAAGTAGAAGGTGACGAAGCTGCAAATCACTATGGTGCTTTTGTAGATGGTCAATTGGTATGTGTGGCGTCAATCTATATTGATGGTAACAAGGCTAGGTTGAGGAAATTTGCGACTTTATCTGAATTCCAAAGCAAAGGTATTGGTACTAAAGTTATCGAGTACCTTGTTTCTGAGTTGAAAGATCTAAACATTGGCTATTTTTGGTGCGACGCACGCACGAGCGCTTTAGGCTTTTATCAGAAGTTTGGTCTTCAAACAGAAGGCTCTGAGTTTAAAAAGTCAAGTGTCTCATACTACAAGATGGCAGTTCGGTGGGATTTATAAAAACAAATTATAACAATACGTTATTAAACAAAAATGGATTAGTTCTAGACATCAATATATGAACCTTCTAAATTGAATCGGTAATGTTAAAATAGCCAAAAGGGAAGTGTATGTTTAGTCATATGATGATCGGCACGAATGATGTCGTTCGTTCAAAAGCATTCTATGATGCCATTATGAAAGTTCTTGGTTACAGCGAAGGTGTAATTGACGAGAAAGGGCGTTGTATGTATTTCAGTCCATCAGGTGTACTTGGACTAACTAAACCAATAGATGGTCAAGAGGCGAGCCATGGGAACGGAATGACAATTGGTTTTTTAGCAAAGAGTCCCGAAGTCGTTAATGAATGGCATAGTATCGGTATAGAAAATGGTGGCATTTCAATAGAAGAGCCACCAGGAGTACGTGGGACGGGACAACGTAAATTGTATCTTGCTTATTTACGTGATCCTGATGGAAATAAAATATGTACGACATGTTTTCTGCCAAGTTAAGGTCGCCCTATAACAAACTGCTTAATCTGACAGCTAACGCGTGGCATTTTCAGCTCCATTTGGTTTAGCGATTAAGGTGCGCTGCTGGGTGTTCAGGGTGCGTTGGTCAGCAATTTAACATGGGTTATGCTCTTTGGAAGGTCTGAATGGAATCGAAGCTGTTAAAAGTTAAACTTAAGCCAAATTCGAGAGCTAAATTTTTCGAATTGTTGGAGTATATGAAAAACCATTCTGATCAGCCGAAATCTGAAATGGCACAAAAAGGTTATTTTTGGGACTCATTCTTTATAGACAAAGAGAACAACCTATTTATGGTTCTAAAGTCAGATGACTTTTCCAGAATCATGACGGATGAATCACAGCTTATTGCTACAGAGTTTCGTGCTATTTACGAACATTTCAGAAAAGAGTGCTGGGTCGAAGATAGCTACGAAGACATTGAAGAACTGTTCTGCTTCAATGACGCACTCTCGTTTCTTGGGGAAGCGGTATGAACATAATTAACTACTGTCGTCGCCTGCTGGCTGGGATATAAATGCGTAGGCTACCAGTCGCAGGGCTCCATATTTGAGCCTAAGTTTTTGTCCCTAAGTAGGGCGTTATTCACAGGAATGATTGCTACCTATAGCACCGTTTGTTTTATGGTTCCCAAGAGTTTTTACTTAACCCTATTGAACGAATATTTGGAAGTGTTACACAAGATATGATCGAGATTGAATATACGATTGGTGAAATAAATACGTCGATGTTTGTGGCAGAAGAGCACTCTTTTTATCTTATTGAAGAGACGTGGATAAAGGCGGGGGATCTTAATGTGGGTGACAAAATTCTCAGCCGCAGTGGTACTGCAGCGGAGATATTACACTTAAGTAAAGTTGAAGGGACCCACAATTGTCGCGACTTGAAAATAAGCTACAATCATAATTATTTTTTAACGACTGAGAGCTCGTTGGCTCAGGACACAAACTGCGATAGAGCCCCAATAGATCCCCTTGAACTTATCGCGTACAAGTTGGCAAATAAGCCTTCCAATTTCCCTGATGGCAAGCCAACGGGCGATCATAGTGGCCCCTGGGCAGCGGCTAGATATTTAAACAGTAACTCAGGGAAAGAAGTCATAGGTTGGGGCCGTGCAAATGACAATATGTGTGCTGAAGATGCAGCGTTAAGTGATTTGAGACATAGACTGGGCAATGTTATTGAATTACATCGAGGTAATGTAGATATTTCACATGCATACGTGAGAAAGTATTCTAAAAAAGGCCGCTCAGTGAACAAAATGAGCCCTTGTATGCACTGCCGGGATAATTATGGCAGTGCGCTAAATGACGGAACTCTGGGAGCAAGTAATTTATCTAAAGACGGTCGTGGCTATTTACCCCCGCACCCCGTAGATAAACGAGTTTAGCCTTCATTCTTTTAACCATTGATAATGAAGCACAATGAACAAGGCTAGGCCGCGCGCGGCCTTGTTCTAGTGTACATCTTAGCGTTGAGAACAGCTCGAAGTTGTACATTTTTATAAGTGAATAGCAGGCGTTAGTGAGAGTGGTATTTAAGTTTCACCTCTTATTACTGTATTTTCTGTCCAAGTTGAAGCGATAGTCACGTTGACCAATATTTACTCTGCTTCATGAATCATTTTTAATTAATCTGTTATCACATCCCCCATCAGGTTGATTACCCCCAATCCCTATTTGAGCAGAGTTATACCAATCAGTATAAAGATGTGATCGCTCAACGAGAATTTAGCGCTTCAGAGGCAAGGCAACGAGTGAAGAACATAGTTGTTCTACGTTCAAGCTCGTTAACACAGCATTGGATGCGCTAAAACTCGCCTGTTA
>Ga0209379_10001201_pt1 | contig 17693 bp, 17 predicted proteins | sample tdDd001_FD_187124 | JGI IMG/M metagenome (GOLD analysis project Ga0209379, IMG submission 187124) | Marine sediment microbial communities from the Atlantic coast under amendment with organic carbon and nitrate - tdDd00.1 (SPAdes)... | ecosystem: Environmental > Aquatic > Marine > Coastal >...
TCCGAGCGCAATATTGAAATTCAGGCTCGGGTGGTCAAGATCACCGAAGTCCAATTTGATTCTGGCAATGTGACAGAACTTGATGTTCAGCAGGCCAAAACCCAGCTTTATACTACTAAGTCTGCGCTTCCCGGATTGAGAATAGGCATGATGCAGTCGCGCAATGCGCTAGCTGTATTGTTGGGTGTATTGCCTCAGGAAGTTGAGCAATTACTGTTATCTGCGTCTATTGATGCCAAGATAAAGGCCTTCGATGAGAAATATGGTACTAGCCGTTCGCAACAAAAATTGATTGGCTATGATCAATACTCATTGATCCCTTATCCGCCAGTTGTGGGTACTCTCATTGATGCCTCCTTAGTACTCCGCCGACCTGATCTACAGCTTGCCGAGTTTCAGGCCCATGCACGAAGCTCCCAAATTGGTGTTGCTGAAACAGAGCTTTATCCCAAGTTCTCACTGTTTGGTGCGATTGGGATCAACAGCACGGTGAAAGCCGGTAATGATTTTAGTTTCAGTGATTCATTAACACTGTCGCTCGGCCCTTCTTTTTCCTGGAATATTTTTCAATATGGCCGGCTAGAAAATAATATTCGCCTCGAAGATGCCCGTTTTCAGGAGTCGCTGACGAACTACAACAAGCGAGTATTGCTTGCGGTACAGGAAGTGAGCAATGCACTCGAAGCCTATCAGCTGAACAAGGAACAAAAGTCGTTGGCATTTAACTCGGTCAATGCGTCTGTTCGTGCGTTCAATATCTCCCTGACACAGTATGAAAATGGTCAGATCACGTTTGAGCGTTTGCTGAGCTCGGTAGAGAAAATGACTCGGAGCGAAGATACCTATGCCCAAATCAAAGGTAATGTCGCCAACCAGGTTGTCGCGCTCTATAAGTCATTGGGTGGTGGTTGGGAAGCAAACTCGGGTAAGTATTTAAATGCTGAGCAAATAGAGCAAATGCGGGCGAGAACCGATTGGGGGGATATGTTAGATGATCCCGTTTTACCACCATTATTACCCGCTCCAGTGATTAAAGCAGAATTACCTTTCGGTGATAGTGATAACGCTGAAGTGGCAGACCGTCAGGGTGAACCATAATGGAGATGCCTCATGAGCTGGCTGTTGGTGATGTGTATTTTTCTCCTTTCTTGTTAGTCGTTATTTATGCCGTAATTGCTACTTGGATATCTGTGGCAGTGTTGAATAAAACCCGATTGTCCCGGTTGATTGTCTTTCCGTCGGTGACGTTTCTGGCAATAGCACTGCTTTACGTAGTCGCTATTGACGCCTTTTTCCTACGATTCTAGGTGTGAAGATGAAGACGATAAAAAAGCTAGTCGTTGTCGCGCTTAACATCCTAATCATTGGGGGAGCGATGTACTTTGGCTATCAAAAATATGAAGAATATTTCACCAACCCCTGGACTCGAAATGGTCAGGTACGAGCAAACGTGATCAAAGTGGCTCCGCGAGTATCAGGCCCCGTTGTTTACGTAGCCGTTCGGGATAACCAGCTAGTGAGAAAGGGAGAGCTGCTATTTCAGATTGATCCGAGCACTTATGAGGTTGCACTTTCCAAAGCTGAAGCCTCACTGGAGCGGGCAGTCATTAGCTCTCGGGGTAAAAAAATCGAATATGACCGGTTGCTGGATATCAGGGCAAAGGATAAAGGAGCGGTGTCGCACAAAGATCTTGTCCGTCGTCAGATAGCCTATGAAGAATCACTGTTGCAAATCAAGGTCTCGGAGCAGCAACTCAATGCCGCCAAGCTGAATATGGCATTTACTCAAGTATTTGCCTCTGTGGATGGCTATGTCTCAAACCTTGATATCAAAGAAGGGACTCAGGCCGTTGCCAACCAGCCTCTGATTGCGCTGGTTGATGTTAATAGTTTCTGGGTATTTGGCTATTTTCGCGAAAGCCAGCTAGAGAATATCAACATAGGAAATCCTGCCAGAGTGACCCTGATGGCCTATCCGGAGCAACCGATAGAGGCTGTGGTTGACTCGCTGGGTTGGGGTATCGCACCGAAAGACGGCAGTGTGGGGTACAACTTGTTGCCAAACGTCAATCCGGTCTTTCAGTGGATTCGGTTGGCACAACGTATTCCGGTTCGCATTTCGCTCAGGCAATTGCCAGAAGGTGTTGACCTCCGATTCGGGCTTACGGCATCTATCATGGTGATGAAGGATGGTGAGCAGAAGTAGTTGTATCTAGGTCGATTGGCATTGTTGAAATGGGCAGGAGGCGAATACATGGGCAAAAGAATCAGTGAAAAGAATAATTTCTACTATTTGACGGCGGCATTGGTGGTTTTACTGGTCAGTTCGTCACTGGAGCAGGTGCTAAAGATTGGCTTTCTGGATTTGGTACTGCAAGGCGTAACGGTATTGAATTTCGTCGTTTGCCTGGTAAGCCTCCGTTTTGACAAGCACTGGTACAGGTTCCTCCTGTTGATAGCCATTTGTTGGGGGCTGGTTTCGATAACCAAGGTTATATTCCCTCTCCGTCAAATCGATACCTTGATTCTAGTGCTAATGTTCACATTTTTTTGGGGCACATTTAAATCGATTGCTCGGCAAATATTGTTTACCGGCAGTATCGACACAAACAAAGTCGTTGGCTCGCTAGCTCTGTTCTTGTTGCTGGGATTAATGTGGGCGATAGCGTATTTGCTGATCCTCGAGTTTTCTGCAGACTCGTTTACAGGGATGGTGCAATTACCATGGGGAGAGAACTTTTCGAATGCCGCCTATTTCAGCTTTGTCACTCTGACGACATTGGGCTATGGCGACATAAGCCCGACTTCACCGGTTGCACAGGTTATCGTTTATCTTGAAGCGATAGCGGGTGTGTTCTACATGGCCATCGTTGTGGCCAGTCTGGTTGGCGCCAGCCAAACTAATCAGGAAAAGAACGATGGATAAACAAATTGAAAAGCATCAAAGCAGCGTTTTTATCAATAATATGGTTGAATCTTCGATCCGGATTGGCTTGTTATTTGTGCTGCTTATCTGGACTTACGATATTATCAAGCCCTTCGTTATCCCCGTTTTGTGGGGGGCGATTATCGCAGTTGCGTTAATGCCACTGACTATCAAGTTGGGTAATGTATTGAATGGTAAGCGCGGGCTTGCTGCCACTCTTTTGGCTTTGATTGGGGTTGTTCTGCTTGTTACTCCTTTCGTGATGGTCTCTGGATCAATCTATGACGGCGTCACCCATTTGACCGAGGTGCTGCAGCAGGGTGATGTGAAAATTCCCGGGCCGACACAGCGGGTTGCCGACCTGCCGTTAATTGGCGGTCAGCTTTATGAAGTCTGGGCCTTGTTTGCTTCCAATATGGAAAGTGCAGTTGCCCGCTATAGTGAAGAGATTAAAGGGGCGGTGGCTGCGGCTGCGGGATTCTTGGGGAGTAGTCTGGCGACTATGGTGATGTTTGTTATTTCACTGTTTATAGCTGCAGGGTTTATGGCACACGCGGAGTCAATGTCAAAAGCTGTTCAGACAGTCTCTGTCCGAGTGGTTGGTAAACACGGCGAAGAGTGGGCTAATTTAACGGCGGCAACCGTTCGCAGCGTGCTATTGGGAGTTGTCGGGGTCGCCTTTATACAGTCTGTGTTGGTAGGGGCAGCCTTCTTTGTCTTTGGTATTCCTGCTGCCGCATTGCTTACGTTTATTGTGTTTGTGTTTGGTATCGCCCAGCTTCCAGCGACATTGGTAGTATTGCCCGTTATTCTTTACGTTTTTTCGGTTCAGGATACGACACCTGCAACAATATTTTCTGTGTGGGTGATACTGGCAGGCTTGTCCGATAACTTCTTGAAGCCATTACTGATGGGGCGTGGGGTGTCTATTCCGATGCCTGTGATCTTGTTCGGCGCTATTGGGGGGATGATTTCAGCAGGGATCATTGGTTTATTTCTGGGCGCAGTGATCTTGGCTATTTGGTATGAATTATTTACCACCTGGTTAAAGCTTGATCGGGACAAAACCTCTGAATCAACAGAAGGTGAACTGGAACAAAAAAGCGCAGTCGGAAAATAATTAGTGAGATTGACGATAAGCTGTTTTTTTAAAGTTTAAATTAAAGAGTCTAAAGTTATGATTTTAGACTCTTTTTTGGTGGTTATTTACGTTGAGGCACTGTAGTGCTTTCATTGCTGGTAATATCAATCAATCAGTCTTAGAGCAAATGAGTAAGGGGCAGGAAGTAGTAAATTGAATATTTGCTCTATACTGAATCAAGAGAGATGTCGCAGGATAGGCATTGAGCAATAGCTTAATAAGCAAAAGGAAGTGAAAGGCGATGGGTACAATATTTGATAAGGCCAGACGACTAATCAACAAATTAGAAGGGATCACGAATACTTTTACTTTGCCTAAGGTAAAAGAAAACGAGGCCAATACAAGCCCGCCGTTAACCGAGAAGTTCGGAGAGCTGGACAATAAAACGATTTTTATCAGTGGTGGCTCACGGGGAATAGGGTTTGCCATCGCGAAACGGTGTGCAGAGGCTGGCGCGACTGTGATTATCGCAGCAAAAACGACTGAGCCTCACCCTAAACTGCCAGGTACAATTTATACCGCAGCAGATGAGATTAACCAGATGGGTAAAGGCAAAGCCATTCCCATTGTGCTTGATATTCGCGATGAGGAGGCAATTAAACAGGCTGTTGAACAAGCGTGTGAGCAAACCTCTGGTATTGATGTTGTTATTAACAATGCCAGCGCGATCAATTTAGAGAACACCGAGAATACACCGAGTAAAAAGTTTGATCTGATGTTTTCGATTAATGTGCGAGGCACATATCTACTGACTCAGGCGTGTTTACCCTACCTGAAAAAATCGGATAACCCTCATATCCTAACGCTTTCGCCACCGATTAACCTTAAACCCGAATGGTTTAAAAACTACGGTGCCTATACGGCATCAAAATATGCAATGTCGATGATGGCACTGACTTTTTCTGAAGAGTTTAAAACCTATGATATTGCATCGAATGCACTCTGGCCGAAAACGGCAATTGCAACCTCTGCGATATTGAATATGGCAGGAGGAAAATTGTTAGAAGCGCGCTCACGCCAGCCAGAGATAATGGCTGATGCTTGTTTTGAAATTATTACCCGGGATGCCAAGCACTGTACGGGGAACTTCTTTATAGATGAAGAGGTGCTTAGGCATCAAGGCGTTACTGATTTTACCGATTACGCCTGCCATCCCGGCGGTAGCCTACAACGCGATCTATTTTTAGATTAAGAGTTTACGCTATGATTTTTCATCTGATCATCGTTTCGTTCATCTTTGGTTCAAATAAGAACTGGTATATCGGAGTAGATAGATAGGAGTAGGTATATAGATGTGCTAACGAGGAAATACTTGAAGCGATGAATCCTTTTTTTAAGAAAATCTATCAGTATATCAATCCTCTGGTTAACCCGGATCTCGAGCCAGCTGCTTCTAAATGGCAGTCACAACTGCCTACCATATGGCTGTTGGGTAAAACGGGGGCAGGGAAGTCATCGCTTGTTCAGTCAATAACGAACAATTCAGCAATTGCCGTTGGTAATGGTTTTCAACCCTGTACCCAGTCTTCAGCTATTTATCGCTATCCAGATACCAATCCATTGTTAGCATTTCTCGATACACGCGGGTTGGCTGAAGCTAGTTATGATCCTGAAGAAGACATTGCTGCCTGCCAGCACCAGAGTCACGCGTTGCTGATCGTGATGAAAGCCGAAGAGCCGGAACAAAGCGATGTGTTAAATGCGTTGCGAAAGATACGAAAGTCAGGCGCTATCAAGCAATTATTGGTTGTTCATACGGGGATTTTGTCACTGTCAGATACCGATGAACGTGACAGGGCTATCGGTTACAACCAGTCTCAGGTTGAGAGTGCATGGCAGGGGGCGTTGGAATCAGTGATGGTAGATTTTTCTCCTGAACATGGTAATCCCGCCGGGCTTGAGGCACTTCAAATAGCGCTGGAAGAGATGTTACCAATCCTCTATTTGCTGGTTGATGAAAAAGCGCACCAGACCCGAGAAGAAGCCAATTTCAGCCAGTTAAAACGCGAAGTCATGTGGTATGCGGGAATCGCGGGTGCAAGTGATGCCATACCGGCTGTTGGATTGGTCTCGGTTCCGGCAATTCAAGGGAAAATGCTGCATAGCCTGGCAAGCCAATATGGGATTGAGTGGGATAAGCAACGGTTTAGCGAATTTGCCGGTTTGCTTGGAACCAGTTTTGCGATTCAGTACCTGTCTAAGCTAGGACTTAGGCAAGTTGTAAAGCTAATACCTTTCTATGGTCAAACCGTCGGGAGTGCAACCGCAGCAGCGCTGAGTTACGGTTCAACTTACGCAATAGGGCGGGCAGCATGCAAGTATCTCTATTTTATCAGCCGGGGAGAGCCTGTTTCTGAGCAAGAAATTAAGCAAGCCTTCCAGCAAGCGCTCAGTACTGTGAAGGGATTGCATGAAAAGAACGAGAAATAGTATTGAAGCTTTGGCACAGGTGTCGAAAGGCGTTGTGCCGCTGCTAGCTGCCTCATTGTTTATACCTGTATTGATATTGGCCGTTATTGGTGTAGTGAGCCTGATACAGGATGGCCGGTGGTTGTTATTTGCTGTACTGGTAGCAATATCGTCCGTTGCTGTCATCATTCCCTATGTGCTGTTTAGAAACCTCCGTAAAGCGGATGAACAGGCGCTAGAGACCATACCTGATTACGATGTTGAGCCCTCCGGCCAGTGGAGTGAGTTTGATAACAACACATGGAAAGCTCTTAATCAACGTATTGATACGTTGTTGAATATAAACTCTGAATGGGATGGGTTGCGCGATCATGCGTTGGTGCTGGCAATGGAAGTGGCGGAAAAATACCACCCAGACAAGCGGTCAAAAGAGCTTGCGTTTACCGCACCTGAGTTCTTGTTAATGCTTGAGGAGGTCAGCCATCGCTATCGTCATTTCTTACTCAATCATGTGCCCTTTGCGGAGAAGATCCGCCTCACCACATTGAAACAGGGTTACCAACAAAAAGATAAATTAGGTAAGGCGAAACAGGTTTACGATATCTATCGTGTTTTTCGGGCAATGACACCTGCGGGGTTGGTTGCCGAGGCCAGAGGACAAATCCTTGGTCGCATTTTCGATGAAGTGAGCGATGAGGTTCAGGCCAAATTAAAACGGGTACTGCTGCAGGAAGTGGCCTCTGTTGCCATTGATTTATACAGCGGTCGTTTTGCAGCCAAAGACAGTGAGCTTGGGGTAAGTTCAGTCTTATCGTCTGATCAAGAAAAGCTAATTGCAGAGGTTGAGCCTCTCCGTGTCGCGGTTATAGGCCAGATCAGCGCCGGTAAATCGTCGTTGATCAATGCAATTATCGGTAACATGGTCGCAGAGGTGAGTGCTCTGCCTTCAACAGATTGCCAGATGCTCCATCGTTGTGAAGTGGAGGGAGTAGACTGGGTTCATTTAGTTGATCTCCCGGGGATTGATGGTAGCCCGGAAACCAATGCATTGTTGCTCGAGCAAATAACCAATAGCGATTTGGTTTTTTGGGTGCTGAAAGCCAACCAGTCAGCCAGACAACTTGATGTAGCATTGAGGCAAATGGTTGAAGCGTTCTACCGTGATGAGAAACAGCGAAATAGAAAGAAACCGAGGATATTGGCACTGCTCAGTCAGGTCGATCGGCTACAGCCTGTCAGTGAATGGCATCCACCATATGATGTAAATCACCCGAGTTCAGCCAAGGCTGAGACCATTAAAGCAGCACTCTTCTATAACCAGCAACAGCTAGCACCAGATGAGATCATCCCCGTTGCGGTTTGTGACGACAAAGCAAATTATAACATTGAGCAAATTGCTGAGATTCTTCTGTTTAACTATGAGAACGGCATCAACACTCAGCTCAATAGGCGCCGGTTGGAGCATCAAAAAATTGATCTTGTTGATCAGGTAAAACGCCTCTACCGGTTGGGTGAAAAGGCCTTTCGGCATGGTAGAGGGAATACGGCTTCATAGTTCGCTACTGCCCATGTGAATTAGTACCGCTAATAAAAAGAGATTTTTGGTAATGTCTAACCTTCCTCTTGACTCAGAGGAAGTTGCGTTTCTAGCCACTCGATAAACGATGAGATTTTGGGTCTATGTTGTTGCCCGTTCAAACAAATAAGATCGTATCCTCGCCCAGAGTTTACTCGTTCAAAAGGCGCGACCAGTTCTCCACTTTCTAGGCTTGAGCGTACCAACGACTCACGCGCCATCCCGATTCCCATGCTGTTTTTCGCAGCAGTCATCGCCATGTCTGAATGGTTAAAGAGGTATGTTTTCTCCATTACATTAAGTGACTTGAGTGCTTCATTTTCTTGGTTTTCTAGCCATATCTTCCACTCTTGATTTGGCTCACTCGCTTCTAATGATTCGGTGCAGTGAATGAAGGTCGCTGACTCTAGTTGACTCATAAGGTGCTCATTGTCAGCGAAGTGGGCATTGAAGTATTTAGGGCTGCATACTGGTACCAGTACCTCGTCAAACAGCCTTTGATGATAAAACCCCGGATGCTCGCTAGCGCTGTAGTAAATCGCGATGTCCACTGGCTCATGCTGGAAATCAAGCCGACTGGCCTTAACCCTGAGTTTGACATTGAGGTTTGGATACAAGCGCTGAAACTCAGAAAGCCTAGGTAACAGCCAGCTTTGTGCGAAAGTTGGCGCTGCACCGATGTAAAGTTCACCACGTAATTCGTTGAATTTAATGTCTTCTAGCTCAGAGAATATGACGTCAAAAGATTGGTTGATCGCGTGCAGTAATCGTTCCCCCTCTCGGGTCAATTCCAGACGTCGAGTCATGCGCACAAATAAGCGAAAACCAAGCTGCTCTTCCAGTGATTTGATACGTTGGCTCACCGCACCCTGCGTGATGAACAATTCTTCTGCCGCTTTGGTGAAACTCAGGAATTTACCCGCAATAGCAAAGGTGTACATGTTAGCTAGCATCTGCTGTTTTTTATTCATAATTCACGTGCCATAAATTAGCTGAGCTAATTCATAGCAAGTTTTATTTGGTTTGTATAGCCAGTAGCGATGCTTTTAAATTACAAATATCTTATCTATAACGAGAAACATCACTATGAAAAAAGGTCTAAAAATCACCGTCATTGGTGCTGGTTCAAGCTACACTCCTGAGCTAATCGAGGGCTTAATCAAACGTAATCATGAGCTGCCAATTGGCGAACTTTGGCTTGTGGATATCGAAGATGGCTCAGAGAAAGTGAGCATCATCGGCGATCTGACTCATCGAATGCTGGCGAAAAACAATATGTCGCACATTGAGGTCCATGTAACACTGGATCGTAAGCCAGCTCTGAAAGACGCAGATTTTGTTTGCTCTCAATTCCGTGCTGGATGTCTTGAAGGTCGTATTCGTGATGAACGTATCTCGCTCAAGTACGGCATGATTGGTCAGGAAACCAATGGCCTTGGCGGGTTTGCCAATGCTTGCCGAACTATTCCTATCGCACTGGAAATCTGCAAAGAGATGGAAGAGCTTTGTCCCGATGCGTGGTTGCTCAACTTCACCAACCCATCTGGCATGGTGACAGAAGCTATTTTGAAACACACCAAGGTAAAAGCCGTGGGTTTGTGTAACGTTCCGGTGATTATGCAAAAAGGCATCGCGCAAATGCTTAATGCGGAAGAGCAAGATTTTGTGCTGCAAGTGGCAGGGCTTAACCACTTTATTTGGGCTCGTCAGATTTTGCATGAAGGTCGCGATAAGCTGCAAGATGTGGTCGAAGAGATCTTGTCTGGCAGCGACCCATTGGTGCCGCAAAATATCCCGCCATTTGAGTGGCCAGCAGAGTTGCTGCGCAATATGGGGATGATTCCATGTGCTTACCTTCGTTACTACTATACCAGCGAGGACATTATGGGTCAGGAGATAGAAGAAGCGAACGGAGAAGGCACGCGCGGGGAAGTGGTTAAGGCGATGGAAAAACGTCTGTTTGATATCTACCGTAATCCGGAGCTGAATGAGAAGCCGAAAGAGCTGGAAAAACGCGGCGGTCAATATTACTCAGAAGCGGCATGTGAACTGATGAGCTCCATCTATAACGATAAGCGTACTATCATGCACGTAAACACCCGCAATAACGGCGCAATTGATGGCCTGCCAGATGACTGCGCGGTAGAAGTTAGCTGTATGATCACCAAAGCCGGGCCCGTGCCATTGAATGTCGCGCGCTTCCCATCAGACACATTATGCCTGATTCAATTGATGAAAGAGTTTGAATCACTGACGGTGGAGGCTGCTGTTACTGGCGATCGAAATGCGGCACATCGTGCTCTGATTCTAAATCCCTTGGTCACAACAGGTACGATTCTAGAAAAAGCCCTAGAAGAGACTATTGAGGCGAACCTAGATTACATGCCTCAATTCCGCTAGGACATAAATCCGAATAGGGGCGGTTTAAAACCGTCCCCTAATTTAAGCTGTGGTATTACTGACTCTCTTTCATCGCTGAAACGACTGACGGATCATTGAGTAGGTTAAACAACAGGCCTTTTGCTGATGCTCTCTGAGAATCGGATAAGGCCTTTTTAGGGTTTTCTCTGGATTGTGTCAGTATGTTTTTGATGAATTTGCTGTTAGTTCCGGATAGTTCGTATACAAACCTGAGAGTGTCTAGTAACTCATCCTGAGGCAAACTATAAACCGCCATCTCACAACCAAGGTTATCCATGGAAAGTAAGTTGTTAACTACTACTTCACGCTCAGCCTTGAACTTTTCTTTGGCTTCATAGGCATCAATCAAAATCTGCACTCTATCGGCAATAGCTACTGGTATTTCCATTGTTTTAGTTTTATGAGTCATTACTGATTCTCCTGTTCTAACTGGGATTCAATCACTGGGTCATTGAATAATGCCGATACTGAGGGTGGGATTTTCCTATATTATTGGCAATATAGCTATGGTTCATTCCTGAGAAATTGAGACTATGAATCATCTATTTTAAGGTCAATGTGGAGGTATCGAATCAGAGACGCTGCCGTGGGGTGAAAATTTTCAAGTCTAGAGCAAGTGATTGACTCAAGTTCTATGTGTCAGGTTGGAGTTAAAGTTTATCCCAGTCATCAGATTTTCTTACGATAATGTCGACAATTTCTGCAAGTTCTTCTCCTTTTGGTGTCAATCCGTAATACACCGTTACAGGAACAGTTTCTTCTTGTCTTCGCCAAACAAATCCTTCTCCTTTTAACAGTTTTAATCGTTCACTGAGTACTTTGCTAGAAACGAGAGCGAGTTGTTTCTGTATTTGCCCAAAACGCATTTCATGATGCTGACCAACTAACCAAACGATATGCGCGGTCCACTTTGTAGAGATCAACGTTAAGTATTTATCTGCACTACAATAGCCTTCGGGTTGCTTCCCTTGATTATTCATATTCTCCTCCTTTTTCTGTCATCATATCGAGCTTGCACTCAGTTGACACACCTAGTCGGTTGGTTACTCATAGGTAACTAGTTACTTTTAGGTACCTAATTTCTTTTAGTAACTTAAGTAAATATTATCACTCTATCTTCACCGAACAGTCAAACTAAGGATATATTATGAAAGCAATATGGTTTGTTGCCTTAAGCACTCTATCTTTTTTCTCTTTCGCATCGATAGATTACAAAAAACCGCAAACACCTAACGAGTTACACCAGCTATTTGCAGAGTATTTTTCAAATAAAGATATTACTGGACTGGGTACGCTATTCCATGACGATGCTGTATTGGTCTTAGATACTGAAGGTAACCTTGCTATAGGTAAAGAGGCTATCAAGCAGGCTTTAAAAGGTTATATGCAAGGTGACGTTGAAATTATTACACACGGCGCTTCTATTCACATCAATGGTGACACCGCACTTATCCGCTCTGACTGGGAAATTACTAATGTACAAACAGGAATGGCACTTGAAGTGATGAAATATACTGATGGTGGGTGGCTTTATGTCATTGATAACCCGAATGGCTTCTAGATCTTCGCAACGGTGCTTTCCCCGGGTTACCTTAGAATTATAACCAGGATGATGTGCAAATAATGGCCATTTGATCTGGGATGGATACCTGTTGGATACAGGTTAATCAGTGATATGAGCTACTAGTGGTTTTTTCCGTAACCAAATAATTTATGTATTGCTAAATTAGCAATATCATTGATACAGTTTTGTTGTTCAACGAGTTACCTATGTGCCTCGCTTCTTTACGATCGCCAAGTTCGTATCGTCGCGGGGCGTTTAATCGATTAACAGGAGATAACATGCTGTATTTTTCAGATTATGAACTCGATACCTTTTTGCTGGAAGATGCTTATCGGGGGGATTTAACGACCCGCAGCCTGGGGATCGGGCAACATAAGGGCAAAATGGTATTTAAGAGAAAACAAGCGGGTCGGGTAGCAGGTGTAGAAGTAGCGCATGCTTTGCTGACCAAGCTTGGCCTTCAGCCCGTAATACATATAGAAGATGGTGCTGACGTCGATGCGGGTACAATCTTGCTTGAAGTCGAAGGGAAAGCTGAACAGCTGCACACTGGCTGGAAAGCAGCTCAAGTGGTGCTTGAATGGTGCTGTGGTGTCGCCCAGTACACTGCTGATATGGTCGCACAGGTTCAGTTGGCCAACCCGAATGGTATTGTCGCTTGTACCCGAAAAAGTATTCCGGGAACCCGTAAATTAGCCACAGCCGCGGTATTGGCTGGTGGGGGCCATATTCATCGTGCGGGTCTTAGCGAAACGTTATTGGTTTTTACTAACCATCGCCGTCTATGCCAGGAACCTGAAAACTGGCAGCAGCATGTCGACCGGTTACGCCAGCAGGCTCCTGAAAATAAGATTACCGTAGAAGCAGATACTCTCGATCAAGTTGCTGAGCTAGTAAAAGCGGCGCCGGACATTATTCAGCTTGATAAGTTCTCTGTGGCTGAGGTGCTTCAATCACAGCAACTGTTAGCCAAGTCCGGTCAACAAACAATGTTGTCTGTTGCTGGTGGGATCAATCGTAATAATGCAGCGGAATATGCGAGGACAGGAGTAACCTTGTTCATTACATCAGCCCCATATTATGCCGCTCCCGAAGATATTAAAGTAATTATCACACCAATTTAGAGGCTATTTTCGTTGCCTGAAGCAATCTATCCATTATAGATGACCGCCATCGAGCATATTCTTCAAGGTTCATTACGCAAAAGTTACTGGCATATGCCATAAATTAAGTGTATAAATGGCATATGCCATATATAAAGGGCCGCAACTATTGCAGCAATACTCTTTTATTATCGCATTTGCTCAGATAGCTGAGCCTTGTTCGCACAAGTAATAATTTGGCTCCTGAGACAGTCCGGGAGCCTTTTTAACATCAGTCTTATTTCAAAATGGATACATCATGTCTTCATCTGTAATGACAGAGCCTTCTGAGGCGATATCCCATGAAGGTATTTCGCCAATAAAAAGAAGAGTGGCCTATTTACCCATTACATTATTTTCAATAGTCATGGGGCTCTCCGGGTTGGCCATTGCCTGGCAAAAATGTTTTCCTAGCTCATCAGTTGCATACGTGCTTTCTCTTTCCATCGGTCTTTTTGCCTCTGTACTCTTTATTATTCTATTAGGTCTGTACGGTTGGAAAACCCTCCGCCATATAGATGAAGTCCGAACTGAATTACATCACCCTGTGCGCCTAAATTTCTTCCCGACGATTTCGGTTAATATGTTGCTACTCTCTGTATTTTGGCAATCAACGTCTATGCTAGCCATAACGTTATGGACTGCAGGTATGTTGTTACAGTTAGTATTAACAATTTATGTAATGAGTAGCTGGCTCAATCACAGCCATTTCACCATTGAGCATGTCAATCCCAGCTGGTTCATTCCAATGGTCGGCAATATTGTGGTTCCTATAAATGGGATATATTTAGGTTATGAAGAGATCAGCTGGTTTTTCTTCAGTGTTGGGCTGTTATTCTGGTTGGTACTGCTGGTTATTGTGATGTATCGTCTTTTATTTCATGAACAATTACCACTTCGCCTGATACCAACATATTTCATTTTATTAGCGCCTCCTTCTGTTGGCTTTATCTCTTATACTGGGCTGGTTGGTGGATTAGATAACGGAGCCCGATTACTTTATTACTGTGCACTATTTTGGGCGATGTTGTTGGGTTGCAATGCGATACGCTTCTGGCGTGTGCCATTTGTTCTCTCATCTTGGGCTTTCTCTTTTCCTCTAGCTGCTCTTTCCATCGCAACCATCAAGATGGCTGAGCTTAGTCAACAACCGTATTTATGTTGGCTGGCACGTTTGTTGGTGATACTACTGTCAGTTATTGTGAGCTGGCTAGTACTTCGAACTATACAAGCTGCACGACAGGGAAAGATTTGCACTCAAGAATAATTGGCTGATTTGCGACATTACAAAAGGTTGGATACCAAACAAAAACATGAGTGAAGCATGAATAATCCAGAAAAAAGATTTTTACAGAATGAGATAGAGAAATTCGACTTATTCAAATCAACGCGTCTCTTGGATAAGGTGAGTAAACGGAAAAGCCACCAACACTGTATGCTATGTGGCACACAATCAACGTTTGGTTTAAAGCTCGATTTCTATAATGATCAAGAGGGTGCTGTTTGGGCAAAGGCTAAAGGAAGTATTCATCAGCAAGGTTATCAAGGCATTTTGCATGGCGGGTTTATTGCTGCATTACTTGATGCAGGTATGTGTCACGCGATTTTTAACCAAGGTGTTGAAGCTGTAACCGGTGATATTAATATCCGCTACCTTGCAGAGATCCCCCTTACTGCGGATATTGTTATTCGAGGGGAAATAAGCTCTTCCTACTTAACACTCTATAAAGTTGAAGCCAGTATTTTTGTTGATCAACAGCTTATGGCAACAAGTACAGCGCGATTTATGAAACGGGAAGAGAGGCTTTGTTGAGTCACTCAAACAGCGTACATTTTTTATTTACGTTGAACTCAGTTACCATGGTTAACCGTATTGATGTTAGAAAATTTACAACTCATTCGATTTGCTATCAGTCCGGTTTGTGTATATAGGGCGTTATTATGACAGATATAAAGCAGTTATTTGCAAATAATCTCTCTTGGTCGGAGAGCATTAAGGAAGAAAGGCCAGAGTTTTTTTCTCATCTGGCAGAAACACAATATCCGGAATATCTCTGGATTGGTTGCTCTGATAGCCGAGTTCCTGCAGAGCTTCTTACCGGTTTGGGTTCCGGAGAACTGTTTGTTCATCGTAATGTTGCCAACCAGGTCGTCCATACTGACTTGAACTGCTTGTCAGTGGTTCAATATGCCGTTGATGTACTGAAGGTCAAGCATATTATTATTTGTGGCCATTACGGTTGCAAAGGGGTAACGGCTGCTATTGAAAATCCGCCATTGGGGCTGATCAATAACTGGTTATTGCATATTCGTGATCTACGCTTAAAACATCAAAGTGTCCTGGGGGCATTATCACGCGAAGAGTTGGATAATAAAATGTGTGAGATAAATGTTGTCACACAGGTCAATAACTTGGGTAATTCTACTATTATGCAGCAAGCTTGGGAGCGTGGTCAGGACATCACTATTCATGGCTTGGTATACGGGACCGACAATGGCGTTCTGAAGGATCTCGGCGTCACCGCATTTTCTCGGGGATCTCTCGAAGCCACCTATCAAGCCGCCATGTCAGCACTGTTATCACCGTCAGAATCATGAGTCATGGTTGATAGGCATTGATATCTGTACCTCTCAAAAATCACTACAGTTCATCTCAAAATGAACTGTAGTGATGTGATATTTTAAACTACCCGGAAATATCTCATTGTTGTTTGCAAATTAGCCGCTAATTGGCTTAATTCGATACAGGCTTGGGCTGTTTGATTCGCCCCTTCGGCAACTTCGGTTGACGAAAGGTTAATATTTTCGATATTGCGGCCTAACTCTTCAGCTACTGAATCCTGCTCGCTACATGCACTGGCAATGTGCATGCTCATTTCGGCAATCTTGGAAACATTATCCTCAATGGAGTTGATTTTGATACCGGTCTGCTGTCCCTGTTCCACACTAAGGGTGATCATATTGCAGCTTTGGCTGGTGGCTTCTTTCGCTTCGTGGGCACTTTTTTGTAGCTTATTAATAATAGAAACAATTTCGCCCGTCGAGTCTTGTGTGCGTCCTGCGAGAGTGCGGACTTCATCAGCGACGACAGCAAAACCTCGACCTTGGTCACCTGCTCGTGCGGCTTCAATTGCTGCGTTTAGGGCCAGAAGGTTTGTTTGATCTGCGATATCACGAATAACATCAACCACCATACTAATGTTGGCTGATTCCTGTTCTAGTTGATGTACCAATGTTCCCGCGTTCTGAATTTCGTCAGAAACCTTCAAAATAGAATCGACACTTTGCTGTACTTCTTCACTACCTTGCTTGGACTCATTACTGGCTGATGTCGCAGCACCTGAAGCCTCTTCAGTATTATTGGCTACATCGGCGACTGTCGCTTTCATCTGATCCATTGCCGTTGCGACCATCGTAATTTCGTCTTGTTGCTGTTTCATGCCCTGAGATGACTGCTCAGATATGGCGCTAACTTCTTCGACTGCAGTATTCAGCTGCGTCACAGCTGCAATGATATCTTCAACCAATTGGCGTAGTTTATCCTGCATCTTAGTGCTAGAGTCCGCTAGCATACCAAGCTCATCATTCCCGATGACTTCACGATTGAGTCTGTGTGTCAGGTTTCCTGATGCAATTTCCGCGGATAAAGTCATAACCTGATTGAGTGGAACGCAAATTTGGCGGGTCAGGAATAGATTGATCAATACCATGAAAATAACAAGACCGATAATGCAACCTATAGTTAATGTTTCCATGCTATCAGTACTTGCGATCATCTCTTTACTGCTCAAATCAACAAAGCCAACATTCATCTGCCTCAAGGTATCGATCTGAGTTTGCAACTGCTCATACTCTTCCAGCGAGCCAACAAGAATCGGCTGTGCATCATCAATCCGGTTATCAGAGACAGCTTTATTAAAGCTAGCCAAGACGGTTTGATAGTTAGCCCATGCTTTTTTAACTTTGTTAAATTGTACTCTATCTTCCTCGGCGGTTATTGTTTTCTGATACTCAGAAAAAGCCCGCTCTATTTTTTCATTCCTCTCAATCGTTGTTTGTATACTCGCCTTCCTTTTCTGTACAGAGCTGTAAGTTAAAAGGGCGTACTGTGTGCGGCGCACAGTATTAACGTCATACTGAATGTCGCTGCTTAATATAACACCAGGAAGGGCTATTTCATCAAAGGTTGTAATCCCATCCTGAACAACTTTCAATTCGCTTAGAAGATAAGCACCAAAGGCAACAATCACAAACGAAATAACCGCAAATATTGCAGCGAACTTTTTCCCTATAGATAAATCTTTATACATATTAAACCTTAATACCCGCTGTTATATATTGTGTGTGGTGAGCCACAACGCTCACAATGGAAGAGCTTCACTTTTAAAATGATTAAGTAAAAATCGATGCAGATAATATCACTGCAAAAAAGGATGTCATACCGTATAGGAAAAATTTACAGTTTAAACTGTAATGGAGTCTTTACACTAATCGAGTGATAAAAGGGGAGTAGG
>Ga0209379_10001203_pt1 | contig 17661 bp, 15 predicted proteins | sample tdDd001_FD_187124 | JGI IMG/M metagenome (GOLD analysis project Ga0209379, IMG submission 187124) | Marine sediment microbial communities from the Atlantic coast under amendment with organic carbon and nitrate - tdDd00.1 (SPAdes)... | ecosystem: Environmental > Aquatic > Marine > Coastal >...
CCAGCAGTTTACTCAAGTAGACATCAACTGGAACCAAGTCTTGATGGCAAACGAACTCGTTACCTCTCGTGAGAAAGTGCTACGCAGCAAAGAGAAACTTTACGATGCCGGTATGTTAGAAGTATCGGAAGTAATTAGCGCACACAACAACTTGTTCGAGGCTAAAAATAGCCTGCAAAGCAACTTGTACAACTACTGGCGTCAGCGTATCGGTTTGCTGCAAACCGCAGGCAAGCTAGACGACGACACCATGGCACTGATCTCCCGAGCTTTTAATTCATGACCAGTTTATTGCAACAAACATGGCAAACGCTGATGGCGCATCGCATGAAAAGCATGCTCGCCATCATTGCCATTGCTTGGGGCGTGATATCCGTGGTGGTGCTGATTGCACTGGGTGAGGGCTTTTATCGCCATCAAACTCAGCAGTTGTCGTTTATGGTCAACAACGTGCAAATCGCGTTTCCGTCGAGCACCAGCAAACCATGGCACGGCTTACCCTCAAGGCGTCAAATTCAGATCCCGCAAGACAAAGTCGATATGATTAAGCAGTCTGGTTTTGTTGAAGCGGCATCGAGCGTTTATGCCAAATGGGATGCGAGCGTCACCAATGACAAAGGGCAGAACCTGACCAGCAACGTTAGCGGTATTGACCCGTCTTACTTCTCCCTTATTCAACGTAAGTTGGAGTCTGGCTCGCGCAACCTGTCACCAACTGATATCGCTAACCATACGCGTGTTGCCGTGCTTGGCGATCAAATTGCCAAGATGGGTGAAATCGGCATTGGGCAAATGGTCAAAGTGAACGGCATTCCCTTCTTGGTGATTGGTATCATCAAAGATGAAGACGCTGGCATTTCATTCGGTGACAGCCGCAAAGTCTTCATTCCGCAAACCACGTATCTCGATTTGTGGGATGCCAAACCGTGGATGTTATTGCTTAAGCCAACAGAAGGCATGAACGGTCCCGCTTTCCGACAAGCCATTGTGAACTTCTACGCCAAGCAATTGCACTTCGACCCAACCGATAGAGAAGCGATAAACCTACCGGACTTTAGTGAAGGTGCAGCGCTAATCACGGGTATTTTCCGAGGCATTCAAATCTTCCTTGGGGCAAGCGGCGCAATGACCATGGCCGTTGGGGCGCTCGGTGTCGCGAACATTATGTTCCTATCTGTAACCGAGCGAACGCGAGAAATCGGCGTGCGCTTGGCGATAGGCGCGACACAAAAATCCATCTTCAGTCAGTTCATTCTTGAAGGCTTGCTCTTGGTGGCTGTCGGTACGGCACTAGGCCTGTTAGTCGCGTATATGGTGGTGGCGTTGTTAGGCTCCATTACCTTACCGGAGTGGTTAGGTTTTCCAGTTATCACACCGGATTCCATTGCTTGGTCACTGTTAGTCACGTTGGTGCTGGCGTTGTTGGCGTCTTACTTCCCGGCGAGACGAGCATCGCGACTCACTCCAGTAATCGCTTTGAGCGCGAGGGCATAATCATGTTGCTACCAATGAGACAAATCTTTCAGGAAATGGCGGCAGAAAAGCTTCGCTTAGGCTTAACCATTCTAGCTGTAGCATGGGCGACCTTGTGTATCGCCGCAATGCTGGCCGTGGGCGAGGGCATTCGTCAGGGCGTATTAAGAACTGCGCAAAATGGTAACGGGAACCTGATTTACCTAACGGGTGGTATGGCGACGGTCGATTATGGCGCTTTTCACCAAGGTAAGTTTTTAACCTTAAAAGTCGACGATACTGATGTGGTCAAAGCCCTTCCGGAAGTAAAGAACGTTGCACCCACCGCTATTTGGAATGAGCGCATTACCGTAGGTGACCGAGGTTCATGGCAAGAACCATTAGCCGTCACTACAGACTTTGCATCAATGACCAACCTAACCCCAATGGATGGCGGACGTTGGCTAAACCCACTCGACCAGAAGCAGATGCGCAAAGTGGTCGTATTAGGTTATTCGCTCGCCGCAGATTTGTTCAACCCTGTCGATGACTTCAACTGGTTTGCGCCAGTGACACTGCAAACCAATCCCGTGGGGGAAAAGATTAAGATTGGCAACGAAGAATTCACCGTGATTGGTGTATTGAAGAAAAGCAGTGCCGAGATCGAGCAGGGCGACCAAATCAACTACTCCAGCTTTGTGCCGCTAGCAACGTGGCAACGCTTTCATACCAATGGCGATATTGGTGGCATCAACGTGGAGCCACAAGCCAACACCGACCGCAAAAAGCTTGCAGAGACCATTCGCCAAGTTATTGCTCGCAAACATGGTGCTAGCGTTAGCGATGAGCAAGTGGTGCAAGTGGAAGACATGTTCCTCAAACAGAAAAGCATGCAGCAGTTTTTGATTGGCCTGCAAAGCTTTCTTGGCATCATCGGTTTTGTCACCCTTGCTGTAGCGGGCGTGGGGATCGCCAACGTTATGTACGCGACTGTGAAGCGTTCAACCCGAGACATCGGCGTGCGAATGGCGGTCGGTGCTACGCCAACAGCGATTCGCTTGCACTACTTGGTGCAATCACTGATGACCATGATGTTAGGTGGGGTATTGGGATTAGGCGTGACTTACGCATTGGTATCGGCAATCAGCGCCATCAACCTAGAAGGTAACGTATTCTATGAGCACCTTGGCAAGCCAGTTCCAGAGCTGTCATGGATTGTCGTAGCGATTGTGATTACCACTTTAGTGATCATCGGTGTTGCATCCGCTTGGTTGCCTGCAAACCGAGCTGCTAAAGTGAGCCCGTTGGAGGCACTACAAAGTGAATAATAATAAGAATTCTGGAGAGAAGATGTCGAACAAACCACTTGTTGAGCTAACTAACATCTGCAAATACTACTCAAGCGGAGAGGCGGAAGTGCGCGCGCTAGACGGCGTTGACTTAACCATCAATCAAGGTGAGTTTCTTTCTATTCTTGGCCCGTCTGGTTCGGGCAAATCAACGCTAATGAACATGCTCGGTTGCTTAGATAAACCGACCGATGGTAAGTATCAACTGGGCGGTCAAAACGTGGCAAGTTTAAGCGCGAACGAGCTAGCGGGTATTCGCAACCAAAAGATAGGGTTTGTCTTCCAAAGCTTTAACTTGTTGGAATACGCGACGGCATTGGATAACGTGGCATTGCCATTGGTTTACTCTGGCATCAAAGCCAAAGAGCGCCGTCAACGTGCCGCGAAGTTGTTGGAGCAAGTGGGGCTAGGGGATCGCCTTGACCACAAACCAAACCAGCTTTCTGGCGGTCAAAAGCAGAGGGTCGCGATTGCAAGAGCCTTGGTCAACGATCCGCAAATCATCTTAGCGGATGAACCTACAGGGGCATTGGATTCGAAATCTGGCGCAGAGATTGAAGCCTTGTTCAATCAACTCCACGCCGAAGGCAGAACGTTGATCATCGTGACGCACGATAACGCCCTAGCAGAGCGCACCAAACGCATCATCACCATTAAAGATGGCAAGGTGATTTCGGATAGAGTGCCGAGCTTACCAGAAGAAAAGTGATCAAATTTACTAGGTATCAATGCTACTTTTACATATTTACAGGGTAGTTGACAGCCCATATCTACTGGCTGTTTAAGTTTTCGGTAACGTTTATCAAGGTATCTTTCAGCCAACGGTGACCAGTATCAAATTGCTGTGATTGGTGCCAAGTCATGTAAACAGGGAGTGGGGTGAGGTCAAATGGTATCGGCAAGATTTTAATATTTTGATGTTTTGAAAGTTGCTTCGCATGCCAAATGGAGCTGACAGATATCCAGTCGGTTTGGAGGGTCAGCATCAAAGCCGTATAAATAGAGCCTGTGGTGTAGGCTATCTCTCTTGGGCGTAAATTTTCTGTGGAGAGTGAATTGATGATATCACTGTTCATTCTCCGCGTATTCCACTGCAAATGCTTCTCTGAGAAAAACTGTTGTTCAGAAATACTATCGTGTATTCGAGGATGATCTGGGCGACAAACGACAACTAAATCTTGTTCAAATAAAAGATGGTTATGATAGCCTTTATCTAGTAAAGGCACTGTCGCTAAGATCAAATCCACTCTTTTCATGCGCAGATCTGTTTGTCTCGCCTCTTCATTCAAGTGCTCAATATCCATTTCAAAGTTGACCATTGGTGCGTGCTGATCACGATGTTTGATCAAGGATGGGAGAACCATGAGGTCAATATCTTTATGGCTTGAAATCCGAAAAGTACGTTGACTTTCAGTCGGGTTAAAACTCTGCCGAGATTGTGCGCTGCCCATAAGTATATTTAGTGAGTCTTTAATTTCAGCATGCAGCTCTAGAGCAAAGTTTGTCGGTTCAATTCCTCTACCTCGCCGAATGAACAGTGCATCTTGATATTGATCTCGAAGGCGGCTTAAGGCGTGGCTAACGGCTGGTGCAGTGATCCCAAGAAAATTCGCAGCCTCATTTACACTTTGTGTTTTCATTACTGCATCAAACGTTTTTAGCAGGTTTAAATCCATCTAGTTATGCCTTGCAATATTGATTTTCTAAGATAACGTTTTTATTCCATAAGAAAAATAACAGTGTTTCATGAAATTATAGCTAGTTTTAATTGAATGAGTAGACCATTTAGAGCATGTAAATCTGTCTATTAACATGCCCTGTATTATCTTCGCTTCAATTATTTAATTACAAGTCCGTAGAAAAGGAACAAAACCATAACACCGTCAATAGCAACAATATTTTTCATTGCTATCCTTAGCGAGCCATGATCAGAAAACAAGATAGTAATAATTAGTAATATTTTAGATATCATTGCGGCAACAGCGATGGTGTTAGAAAGTGTGGGCATTTGAGATGCCACAATCATTAAAACGCCAAGAATAAAGGTATTAAACCCCCACACGCGGGCAAATAAACGGCCCATTGCCTCTGTAACCGGTACTTGATAGTGAAACTGTAAGAACTTATCAAGAGTGATACCTTGAAGTCCAGCGGTAAGGGTAACGATGCCACCAAACAATAATGAGTATTCCAATATTTCGTTCATGGTGTATTTCCTTAAAAATAAGCACTTAGACAGAATGACGATAAACATCAGAGCTGGGTGAGGAACCCAGCTCTGAATTTATGCATTTCCATCACTGAAAAGGTTAATTAACTTTGCGAACTTGACCAATTAATGGATTTTTAACAGGTGTAGCGATGCCATATACCACAACGATGCCATTGCCTCCGCCCATCGTAGCTGTGCGACGGTCTGGATTGTTGTCAATTAAGGCAGGAATGATGTTCCAGTTATTTGCTACCCAGACATTGCCTGCGTCATCAATCATAGTATCCGTTGCCTCTTGCATGATGCCGCTCTTGTAGGAGTGAATTTGTTCTCCTACCTTAGTTCCATCAGGGCAGTTCTCTGTTGTAGCACCGCACATTTGTATGAAGCCTGTACCAAGGAAGTTCCCCACGAATACGTTGTCGCTGCCATCAATACTCACCCCCCAAGCGGCATAAATTTGTGTATCCAAAAGGTTGGACTTTAAGACTTTTCCGTCAGGTGAAATCATGGTGACATTGCCAGTTTTAGGAATACTAGACTGATGTTCAAAGATGTTTTCAATAGAGATCCTGAACTCGTCGATGATACTTGTCCCTTTAGGAATCTTAGGTAGCGGGTAACCTGGTGATAAATTAGCGCCTACCCATACATTACCTTTCGAATCAATTCCTAAACCTCTAGGAGCGATACCCGTTTTGATTTGAATTGCTTCATTGGGTTTATTCGCTTCAAATCGAGTTACTGTCATTGAGCCATTATTCGTTACCCAAACGACATTATTATTGTCAACAGCTACCGCAAATGGGCGTTCTAGGCCTGGTACATTAACAATTTCGCCTTTAGTATAATCACCAGCGGGGAAACGTATCATTTGATTGTACTGGTTATCACATACCCAAACATCGCCGTTAACAGCCGTAGCCAACCCTTGCAGTTCGCCATATTTGCCGTCAATTTTTGCTGGCCCCAACGCTTTGCCATTTAAATCAAAAACACCCACTTTGGCATTGAAAGTCCCAACCCAAACTTTATTTTCTGAGATGGTCGTTCCCCAACCTATACCATCTAAGTCTTGGTCGTTATAACCAGTTAGTGCAGGAGATAGGGGTTTACCGCTAGCAGATAAGCGCACGACTCCACCGCCAATGGCTTCATTTAAACCGGATTGCGAACCTGGCATCCAGTTCTGACCGCTCCACAACTCCCCCTTATTATCAAACATCAGTCTTCCCGGAGAGTACGTACCGCCTCCAGTCAATCGGACCATTAAAGAAAAGTCATCAGGCTGATAGCTCAAATATGGAAGGTAGTCCGTTTCGCGTCGATGCTCGTTGGTTGGATATGGGTAAGCATTAGTGAACAGATCAAATAGCGTCTCATTGTATAAATAAGGACGTTTCGCAATTTTTGATAACGCTTCCAAGGTATTGTCACTCGATGTGATTGCTAGAAAATCGTCACAATGCTCGCGGCTTTGTTCAGCGCCACATAGCGTTATTAGAGCAGCTAAGGTATTCATTCTGGCAATAGTTTCGGAGTCTGAAGCGTTTGCTCCATTTAGTACGGTGTCGCCAAAACTCCCAGTTTGTACATCTACTAAGTTTTGGACATGTTCAGAGCCAATCAATAGGCCATTAGCAGAGCCTGTCAATCCATGTTCACTAGAAAACAGTTGAGCATTAGGCCACAGAGAGCCGATGGTTGTTAACTCATTTAGGGCGATCTCACCGTGCTGTTCATCATTGAGAATAGACAAACTGCGATATTTTTTGACGAGTTTACCGTCTACTTTTCCACCTTCCGCAATCAAATAATAAACACCATCTGTTTGCTTGCTAATATCAGAAAAGGACACGGAGCCACCTTGGTTGCTGTTTCCTTGAGCAATAAGAGCTGGTTGATTGCCTGCTTTTGCAAGCCATAGCGATACGGTGGATTCAGCAACGGCATGGTGATCAGACTCAACATGAACTTGATACGATAGGGTATCGCTTGCACTTACGACACTTGAAAACATGAGTGCGCCAGTAATTAGCGCAGCAACTTTTGATGATTTCATACTAGACCTTATTTGGGTGCTTTCTAAATTAAAACGCAGATAAAGAAGTTGGTAACTGAGGTAAAACCACCTCTTCTCTCTGTATGAAATTCATACTAACCGTTCGGTCGGTTGGTAACAATTAGATGACTTTAAGAGTCAATTTAGTTCTATTCATCTATGGATTTTTTAAGGTAAAGCTATGATTGTTAATCGTATTTGTTCTTTGCTTTTAGTGGCGAAACATTCAATCACGTAAAAAGTGATGAAATAGTCTGGTAATAGGCGTTTGATGAGATGGTAGGAAGTGGCAGATACAAAAAAACACTTAACTCAGTTAAGTGTTTGTGATGAAGAAGTGTAGACCAACGTAGTCGAGCTCAAATATTAATAGTTCGTCGAACGATGCTTAAGCTGTCAGATATATACTGCTCGGTATTATCCTTATCGTTTGAGTGAAGTAATAAAGCAGTAGACATGAATAGGGCATAGATAAATTCGATCAACATCTCTGCATTTTCAGTCGCAATTTCTTGGTTTTTCTGTGCTTGAATAATCATCTTACGAAGCGCAATTGTTGACTCATTTTTTGCTTCGCGGCGACGGAAAGAGGGGACCGATGTTGCTGTATAATAAGCGTTTAAAAAAGTAATCTTTTGGGGGTTTTCTAGCGCCCAGTCAAGGCTACTTCTCCACATATGGAAAAACTGCTGTTCAAAACTTAAATCTTCAGGAGCTGAAAAGAAGTCAAAATCAGATTTTATGGATTTATAGACTGCATCAATCAATTCTGATTTAGTTGGGAAGTGATGAAAAAGCGTAGCTTTTGCTACTCCTGCAGTTTTTGCAATATTAAGAGTCGAAATCGCATCTATACCTGTGTCTACAGCTAACTGCAAAGTAGCATCTAGAATTTTCTGTCGTTTTGAAGTCATGCATGTACCAGTGTATTGGGTATTCATTGAATAAAGAGAGAGCTCCTTCTCTACTCTTAATTCTATAGTACCTATTTGAAAATAGTATAGATAAAATCCTCTAACTCATTTTGAGAATTAAAATAACGCGGAACCGGATATGGGGAAAGATAAGCTTCGTTAATGATGTTTTTGCTCATGATTGGTAAATCCGAGGCTTTGATCATGCTAGGTTTCGGCTTAAGCTGAAGTGATTCACAAAGCGCAGTCACCTTATCTACCAACAAATTGGCTTTCTCCAAATCACTTTCAGCCTCAACGCCAAGCACTTCTGCTATATCAGCTAATCGTTTAGTTGCCGAAGGAACGTAAAATTTGAGCACATGGGGAAGTACTAGAGCATTTGCCAATCCATGGGGCATTTTGTAAAACGCGCCAAGCTGGTGGGCTATACCATGAACCCAGCCTACACTAGTTTGTGTGAAGGTCACTCCTGCATTGTGTGACGCTAGAGCCATTTTTAAACGACACTCTAGTGAAGAAGCTCCTTCACCAAAGCATTGAGGAAGATAAGTAAAGATATCTCGGATGGTGTTTAGATTCATATTGTCGAGTTCAGGCGTTGAATATAGGCTCAAGTAAGATTCTATTGCGTGAGTTAACGCGTCCATCCCTGTCGAAGCAGTTATAGCGGGTGGTAAGCTGACCATTAATCTTGGGTCTAACACCGCGAGATCAGGCACAAGTTTCATACTAACTACTTGTTTTTTTTGATGATCGACTTCATCGGAGACTACGGATACAACAGTGGTTTCAGATCCTGTACCCGCAGTAGTCGGAATAGCAACAAAATAGGCCCCTTTATGCTTAATTTTAAACATGCCTACTGTTTGTCTTGGAGAAATATTATTCCAGGCACAAGTATTAATTACCTTTGCAGCATCAATAGAAGAGCCGCCCCCTATTGAAATTACGGCATCATATTGGTGGTTTTGACAAGCTTTGATGCCTTTCTCTATGGTAACAAAATCAGGATCTGGGGTGACATCACTAAAAACGCTATAATGGATTCCTGCATTATCAAGTGCGTCAGTTAACAGCTGGAAAGCAGGTAAAGTTGCAAATACACTGTCGGTAATAATAACAGGTCGACAAATTCCTTTGTTTAATAGAACCTGGACCATGTCTGAGAGTGAATTATGATTTGCTATTACTCTAGGAGTAGGGAATTTAAGATGATTGAAAACGGGTTTCATTATTTTCGCATAGCCTATAAAGAAATGCTTTTTTAATGAAAATTGACAGTTTTGAATACTCATAGAAATACCTTATTCGCTTTGTGTAGGCATCCTTGCCGTTAATTATTTATAACTTAATATCTAAAAGGGATTGAGTTACAGATTTTAACTCGTGGCTATCAGCCATAAACAATGACTTCATGCTATGAACCTTTGCCGTTTTGAGTACGGTTTTTGTGTGGGAAAAGGTTAAGAAGCCCTCCCTGCCGTGATAATGACCCATACCTGAGCCACCTATACCTCCGAAAGGAGCATCATCGACAGCGATATGAAAAATGGCGTCATTAATACACATGCCGCCAGAATACATGGTAGTTTTTATATGTTCTTGTAATACCTTATCTTCAGAAACTAAATACAGCGCGAGTGGTTTTTCTTTACTCGAAATGAAGGTTAGGGCGTCGTCTATCTCTCGGTATGTAATAATCGGTAAAATCGGACCGAAAATTTCTTCTTGCATCAGCGTAGAAGTTAGATCAGGGTTGATTATCAAATGAGTTACCATTCGGTGCTCTTCCTCATTCACCGCTTTTACATGAGCTGGAATAACCACTTTTCCTTGGGTTATTTCTGATTGAATCAAAGATGATAAACGTTCAAATTGCTGGGTGTTTACAATAGATGTCCACTTTTGGCTTCTTACACCTTCTGGATATAATTCCGCAAACTGTGCTTGGTATTCCGTAATAAACTCTTGTTCTTTGCCTTCAGGAAGAAGCACGTAATCAGGGGCTACGCAAACTTGGCCACTGTTTAGGCTTTTTCCGCAGATGATACGTTCGACCGCCATTTTCATGGAGACCTTGCTATCAACAATGACAGGAGATTTACCTCCCAGCTCCAACGTCACTGGTGTTAGGTTCTCTGCGGCGGACTTCATCACCAACTTGCCCACTCGAGGTGAGCCTGTAAAGAAGAGGTGATCGAAGGGGAGGGCGCTGAACTCTGCACCTGTATTAGCTTCGCCCTCAATAACAGCCACTTCATCGTTACTAAATACGGTAGCAAGTAAATTCCGCAGCACCAGATTAAGCGTAGGGGTGAACTCACTTAGCTTAATCATTGCTCGGTTTCCCGCAGAGACCGCGGCAATGAGAGGTTCAATAGACAGTAAAATAGGAAAGTTCCAAGGCGTAACAATACCTACAACGCCTTTTGGTTGATAGACAACCTCTACTTCAGAGGTTTGAGCCATTAATGCTCCAGGACTGCGAACAGATGGTGCTGCCCATGCTTCCAAGTGTTCAAGTGTATAGTCAATATTTGATATGCAAGGAATAATGTCCGCAATAAGAGTATCTTCAGAGCTACGATGACCATAATCTTGACTAAGTGCTTTGATCAAATCGGGCGTTGCATTTATGAGGGCTACTCTTAAATGAGTTAGTTTATCCTTACGCTCCGCTATGGAGAGTGAATGTGAGTTTCTTTCTGCATGTTTGACATGGTCAAACGTGGATTTTAATGAGTTCATAGTTAGGACCGTTACGAGATGATTATCTGGGTTAGCATTAACAGATAGCGTTAGTTGCTATTTGCTCACATGCTAACCGTCCGAACGGTCGGTAACAATTAGTCAAATTGAAGAGTCAATTTAGTTATATTCATGAATAGCGGAACACGATAGATGTTCTCAGAACAGAGGGATAAAACTAAAGCAATGAGGCTTGAAATCCGGTGCAGAGATTGAAGCCTTGTTCAATCAGCTCCACGCCGAAGGTAGAACGTTGATCATCGTGACGCACGATAACGCCCTAGCAGAGCGCACCAAACGCATTATCACCATCAAAGATGGCAAGGTGATTTCGGATAGAGTTCCGGAGTAGTTTTATATCCTGATTTTTATCAGAATTAACGATAACAATTTAATGGTACTTAGAGGGAGTTTGACTGTTAATCATGTTCAGCTAAGTGGACGTATCCAAGAGTTAAAATGGTTTTTCTTGGGAAGCAATAAATTATACTGAGACACTCAATAGCAATAGATTTTTTTTATGCATGATGGCTCACGGATTGCGTTGCTAAATATAGCTAGCATCCTCATCAGATATAGATAGACCCACAAAGATAATTAAGTCGATTGGCTTATATTTTTTATATTGTTAAAGGATTGCTGTTGTATGAAAGGTGTTTGGTTTAGTTTTCCGGTCGCTTTATTGCTTGCTGGTTGTGGTAGCGATGTGAGTTTAGTCAAAGATGGTGTAATGGATTTTAATCAAACCATTACCGTAGGGCAGGCTTTGGACAATTGGCGAAGTTGTGATGGTTCTAATTGGGAAGAGTTCGAAACTGAAAATGGTGTTCGAGTGGTGTCATTTGAGTGCAATCATGACATTGCTATGTTTATTGATAAAGTCAAAAAAGCAGGTTCACATAGCACAAATGATATGAGTTCCTTAGATGTAGCTTCGATTACATCTATATTTCAGTTCACTATAAATCAGGATGACTCCTTTCAATTAGATGGTATATATACCAGATCTGTTTGGGCAGATGGCGAACAGCTTGAAGATTCATCTACTAAACCTTTAGCTATTTTAAAAAAGGCATACGAAAACACACTGCACTACGACCCAGATAACAATTCTCAGGTTCTGCAATATTCATGGGGATTGCCTATGGTAAAAAGAAAAGCTGGATAATTGCTGTGTTTGCCTTATCTTTTAAAAGTGTTATCCCTCGTATATTGCGAGGGATGATGTAGATGAGTTCTCTTACTGTCAGTTATAGCTGTATTAGAGTTGACGAAACTGACACAATTAAAAATACGCCAAGAAGTCGAACTAAGCGCGGCTTTTAGCCAGTAGCTGGTCCACTTTTCCTTTTGCTGTCTTACTTACCGTCTGCATAAACTTAAAGCTTGGCGCTGCAATGCCGGATTGCTCAAGCTCTTCTACCATCAACAACCACAGCTTTGCCGTTACCTGTGCATCGGCTAACGCGCGGTGGAATACACCGTCGTTTTCAATGTTCTTGTAGCGAACCAACTCACCCAGCTTGTGTGACGGCGCATCTTGAATCAGGCGTCGTGCCACCAATAAAGAACAAGCGAACTCGCCAGAATAACCGCAGTCGATTCGCTCCAGTTCCGCATCCAAAAAGCGCTTATCAAAAGACGCGTTGTGCGCGATAAGATTCTCACCCGCAATAAATTCACTGAACGATGCCATTACCTCATCGCAGCTTGGTGCGGTACGCAGCATGTTATTGGTAATGCCGGTGTAGCCCTCAATAAATGAACTCACACGAAAGCCAGGATTCATAAGTTGCTGAAAACTATCGACCACCTCACCTTCAACGATCTTAACCGCACCGATTTCAATCGCGCGATCACCCATATTCGGAGACAGACCTGTGGTTTCAAAGTCGAGTACGACAACGGAGTTAGCTTGAGGCATGAAGTTTTCCAACTGAACAATAGGGCGCAAGAGTATCGTTGAAAGTGGTGGAAAAGGGAAGGAGGGGTGGCATTAGTTACGTGAGGAATCTGGGTAAGTCGAGATAAACAATAGGTTCTCTATTATTGGGTAAGTCTTTTAATCCCTGTACCCGCATAGTGAAATTGTTCTATTGAAAGGATTAGTTTTGCTATTTGTTTTGTATCTATATGGCATGTCAAAATAGCATTTTGCCACTTGCTGCATATGATCCTTTAATCGGAGTTTAAATGACTAGAGTTACAAGAATACAAGCTGGGCAATATGCTGTTAATGATGGAAGGTTCATCGTGAAACAAGGAGCGTCTTGGGTAATATTAAATAGTAATGGCACGCTCGAATTTGGTCCCGTGCCCACTCTTAATTCTGCAAAGCAGTACGTTCAAAACGGAACCACTCCTTTAGGACAGCATAACTTAGGTTCAAAGTACGGAAGAAGGCAAAGCAAAAAAGAATTTAATGCTTACCTTGCCGCTGAAGCAAAAAATGGTAACCCAATGCCTGCTATTTTGTGGTTTGTCTGCGTTTTCGTTATTTGTGTTTTAGCTTTTGTAGTTCGAGGTCATTGAATTCATTAATACTTGGATTCAAAGGAACGAGGTTATTTGTGGTGGTAAAGTTTCTTTTTAGCATACTAGCTTTAGTTGTAGGGGCTTGTGTTGGTTTATTATTTGCTGTTGAATTTGAGCAGGTGAAAGTAAGCGAGGTTCCGGTCAGAGACTTGATTGATTTAGTTGCTTTCATAGCTACTGTATTAGGGGGGGCCTCGGCTTTCATTGCAACTCTCTTAGCTCTATATGCTTTTCATCAATGGAAAGAGCAGCAAAGAGAACTCGACTTAAGGCATCTTAGAAAAGATATACTTACTAAAATATACAATGTTGAGTTCTCTTTTAATAATTTTATCAATCTATCTTATATTTTTGAATATGATGGAAAACTAAACGAATTATCACGTGACTTTGGTGCTGCGAGAGGTGAGCTGATTAGTAGTTGGACACTTTACTATATTCATTCGACGCATTCTCTAGATGATGAAGTTATAAGTAAGAAGAGCGGCGACTTTTTAGATACGACAAAGGAACTAAATCACTTTCTTCAAGTTTTATGGAGTGTAATGTTAACTACTGGCGTAGAGCGAAAGCCTTTAAGTGTTATATTCTCGCCTGATGCTAATGCGATGTTCAATGAAGACAGTCGCTACTTTAAAGATTTAAAAGAAAGGTTAGCTAAGAATTCAGAAGTCTCCCATGACGAGCTAAAGGCTATGATTAATAAGCGTGTTAAAGCTGCGTTTGAAGATGTAGCCAAACAAAACTGACCCAAAAGGCTCCTTTCGGAGTCTCTTTTACATAATTTCTCTCAATGCCCCTAGATACTTCAATACTTGGCCAACTGCTTTTAACCCATGCAACGTCCTACTTTCTAATAATTTAGCTCCAGTCAAACTGGTTGTGTAGTAGCTAAATGCCCAGTTCACTTTTTTGCCAACGCGATAAATGGACACCAAAAACTCAAACCATGAAATTCCTTCATGTTCAACGTGAAGTATTACCAATGTTATTCAAGTAACGAAGCAAGTATAAAAAACAGACTGCTCTGGTGTTAGGCACTGTGACAGCTGTTTTTGAACTAAATTTTCGAAGTAAACGCTGCACACACTAACGATTGGGAAAATCAAAAAACACAACCATCCCCAAGAACAGAGTTAGGAATCAGTCAGCGTTTATCTAAGGAAATAGGATACCAACTCACCATGAATAACGATTTCAATTTTGCTATTAAGAGCATCCGTTTTGATGAGAACTACCAGCCATCAGACAGCACGCGTATAACGACCAACTTTGCCAACCTAGCTCGTGGTGACAGCCGCCAAAATAACCTTCGCAATGCACTGCGCATGATCGACAATCGTTTTAATGCCTTGGCGCATTGGGATAACCCGAATGGCGATCGTTACAGTGTCGAGTTGGAAATCATCTCTGTGGATATGGATATTCAATGCAGTGGCGAAGCGTTCCCTTCTATCGAAGTGCTTAAAACCAACATTGTTGACCGCAAAACCAATGAGCGTATCGAAGGTATTGTCGGTAACAACTTCTCCTCTTATGTGCGCGATTACGACTTTAGCGTTCTGCTACTAGACCACAACAAAGACCAGCCTCAATTTAGCATTCCTGCTGATTTTGGTGAGTTGCACGGCAATCTGTTTAAAGCGTTCGTGAAGTCAGAATCGTACCAACAACATTTCCAAAAGCCGCCAGTGATTTGCTTGAGTGTGTCGGACAACAAGGTTTACCGCCGCACTGATAACCAACATCCGGTGCTGGGTTTTGAATATCAGCCAAACGAATCGTCACTGACTGAGCAGTACTTCAAAAAGATGGGCTTGCAAGTGCGCTACTTTATGCCGCCAAACAGTGTCGCTCCGCTGGCGTTCTACTTCTTCGGTGACTTATTGAATGACTATTCGAACCTAGAGCTGATCAGCACAATCAGTACCATGGAGACGTTCCAAAAGATTTATCGCCCAGAGATTTACAACGCGAACGCGGTAGCTGGCCAGTGTTACCAACCGAACTTGAAGAATCTCGATCACTCGTTAACCCAAATCGTTTATGACCGCGAAGAGCGCAGCCAGCTTGCGAAAGAGCAAGGGAAGTTTGCTGAGGAGCATTTCATCAAACCTTATCAAGCTATCCTCGAGCAATGGTCTGCAAATTACGCGTAATCGAAAACGGGAATCTAGAAGGGAATGACGATGAAAAAACTATTACCGACTTCAACGGCGGGCAGCTTACCTAAGCCTTCTTGGCTAGCTCAACCAGAGACGCTTTGGTCACCGTGGAAACTGCAAGGCGACGAACTGATTGATGGCAAACGCGATGCGCTGCGCGTCTCTTTGCAAGAGCAAGAATTGGCAGGGGTCGATATTGTCAGTGACGGTGAACAAACTCGCCAACACTTTGTGACGACCTTTATTGAACACCTAAACGGCGTAGACTTTGAGAACCGCAAAACTGTGACCATTCGTAACCGTTATGATGCGAGTGTACCGACGGTTGTTGGCCCAGTTAGCCGAACCAAACCTGTGTTTGTGGAAGATGCGAGGTTCTTGCGTCAGCAAACCAAACAACCGATCAAGTGGGCGCTTCCGGGGCCAATGACGATGATCGATACGCTGTATGATGATCACTACGGTAGCCGTGAAAAACTGGCTTGGGAATTCGCAAAGATTCTTAACCAAGAAGCCAAAGAGCTTGAAGCGGCAGGCGTCGACATTATCCAATTTGATGAGCCCGCATTTAATGTGTTCTTTGATGATGTGAACGAGTGGGGCATTGCCTGTTTAGAGCGCGCCATTGAAGGACTAAAGTGCGAAACCGCAGTGCACATCTGCTATGGCTACGGCATCAAAGCCAACACGGATTGGAAGAAGACATTGGGCTCTGAGTGGCGACAATACGAAGAGGTTTTCCCGAAGCTGCAGAAATCCAATATCGATATTATCTCACTTGAGTGTCATAACTCGCGTGTGCCTATCGAACTACTAGAACTTATCCGCGGCAAGAAGGTGATGGTTGGTGCAATTGATGTAGCAACCAACGAGATTGAAACACCAGAAGAGGTTGCAGAAACTCTGCGCGAAGCACTTAAGTACGTCGATGCCGACAAACTTTACCCATGCACCAACTGCGGCATGGCGCCTCTATCTCGCGAAGTCTCAACTGCGAAGCTCAATGCACTCAGCGCAGGCGCAGAGATTATCCGCAGAGAGTTGGCGGGTTAATACTAAAACTTAGGTTCGACACAATAAACTCAAGTTAGGGTCATTCCAGCGAGTTTAAGCGAGACTAGGAATTTGCTAACAACTCGTAGCGAAATGGCGATAACCTTCGAACTTCACAGCACTCGGTGGGTAGATCCTGAATCACGCTCGTCCCTCGCTGTTCAGGATGACGTAAGTTGGGAGATACGTTGCTCACCTACTCAACTATTTGCTTTGTACCCAAGGTCGGGTCATTCCAGCGAGTCTAAACGAGACTAGGAATCTGCTCACAACTCGCTGGGAAATGGCGATAACCTTCGAACTTCACAGCACTTGGTGGGTAGAGCCTGAATCACGCTCGTCCCTCGCTGTTCAGGATGACGTAAGTTGGGAGATACGTTGCTCACCTACTCAACTATTCGCTTTGTACCCAAGGTCGGGTCATTCCAGCGAGTCTAAACGAGACTAGGAATCTGCTCACAACTCGCTGGGAAGTGGCGATAGCCTTCGAACTTCACAGCACTCGGTGGGTAGATCCTGAATCACCTCGTCCCTCGTTGTTCAGGATGACGGACGTTGGTAGATACGTTGCTCACGATGTTCTTATATGTGGAGTGTATCCAAAGTTGGGTCATTCCAGCGAGTCTAGACGAGACTAGGAATCTGCTAACCACTCGCTGGGAAATAGCGATAGCCTCAGGACTTTACAGCACTCCGTAAGTAGTTCCTGAATCACGCTCGTCCCTCGCCGTTCAGGATGACGGACGTTGGGAATTATGTCGTTCACAGCAACCCCAAGAGCTCAGATTTTGGTTTTTTAATAAATAAAATCAGTAATATAGTAAGATAACTTTTATACAAAACTGGCTGGTAAGCCGCTTGATGTGTCTATAGAGTAAAGAGCAATTGCATCATTTTGTTTTTAGGGAAGTTTACTGTGATAAGAGAAATGGAAATCTCAGACTATGATCAGGTTATTGCGTTGTGGTCTGAAACAGAAGCCATGCTGCTAAGGGATGCCGATTCCAAAGAAAATATCGCCAAATATCTAGAACGCAATCCTGGTTTGAGTTTTGTGGCGTTGGATGGTGATGTGATTGTCGGCGCCATTTTAGTCGGGACAGATGGGCGTAGAGGTTATGTTCAACATTTAGCGGTTAAGCCTGAGTGCCGAGGCTTGGGTACTGGT
>Ga0209379_10001204_pt1 | contig 17661 bp, 5 predicted proteins | sample tdDd001_FD_187124 | JGI IMG/M metagenome (GOLD analysis project Ga0209379, IMG submission 187124) | Marine sediment microbial communities from the Atlantic coast under amendment with organic carbon and nitrate - tdDd00.1 (SPAdes)... | ecosystem: Environmental > Aquatic > Marine > Coastal >...
AGGAGAATATCCATCTTGTTTAAGAATACGACAAAAACCAGTATTTACGATACTTTTTCCAACATCGGAACCGGTGCCAACAAACATTACTGATTTTAGTTTTTTCATCTTATTAAATTTATTCTACAATTGATAGTTATTCTGAAACTGGATGCAAATTTAATTTTTTATTCATGTGTTTCCTCGGTTGTATAGCATTAGCTTACTAATTTTTTATAAAATGACAGAACAATTGAAATGTATATATGTGCTTGAATTTAATCGTTCTAAATTTGTATTTGGAGTAGTTTATATTTTATGTGGTTATAAATTATTAGTATTTTTGCCCTTATTGTAATGAATTGTAACAGGTTTTCCTTTCGATAAAAGATATTTACTTCATTCGGGCAGATTTCTTGTTAAAAATTAAAGATGGACTCTAAATATTAATACATGAAGATTCAAATTGATGAAGTAGATCAGAAAATATTATCATATCTGATTAAAAATGCACGAATACCTTTTCTTGAAATTGCAAGAGAATGTGGAATTTCAGGAGCTGCAATTCATCAAAGGGTGAAAAAACTTGAAGATGCAGGAATTATTGATGGATCTCGATTTATAGTAAAACCAAGAGCGTTAGGTTATGAAGTTTGTGCTTTTGTGGGAATTACTTTAGATCATGCGCAACAATATAAAACTGTAGTTGATAAAATTGATGCAATCCAGGAAATTGTTGAGTGTCATTTTACAACGGGTAATTATACCTTTCTTGTGAAAATGCTTTGTAGAGACAATCAGCATTTAATGGATGTTTTAATCAATACTCTTCAAAATATTCCGGGTATATCGAAAACTGAGACCTTTATTTCTTTGGATCAAACAGTAGATCGAGAAATTAAATTGTAGATATAAAAAATGATTTTAGCATAAGAGCTTCCTAATTTTAGGAAGCTTTTTTTGTTTTTGACGATACAAATGCAAAAATTTCAAAATCATTTACTACCTAATTTTGTATCTTTCCGAATCTTTAAATTTAAATACTTAAAAACACAATAACATGATTCCAAAAGAAGTTTATATAAACAGACGCGAAAAGCTACGCGAATCGATGAAGGACGGTATTGCAATTGTTCTTGGTAATCCTGATGCACCAATGAATTATGCAGGCAATATTTATCACTACCGCCAGGATAGTACTTTCCTTTATTTCTTTGGTATAGATCATCCTGGTTTTGCAGGTGTTTTTGATATCGATAACAACAAAGATTACGTTTTTGGTAATGATGTTGATATAGATGATATCATTTGGATGGGACCTCAGCCAAGTGTAAAAGATCAGGCAGCTGAATTTAGTTTGGAGAATTGTGCTCCGTTTGGTGATCTAAAAATATTTGTTGCGGATGCTGTAAAAGCTGGACGAAAGATTCATTTCCTACCTGTATATAGAGCAGAGAATAAGATTCTAATTCACGAAATGTTAGGTACTCCTCTTAATGCTATTAAAGAGAATGCTTCTGTAGAATTCATTAAGGCAGTTGTTGCTTTGCGTGAAATAAAAGATGAGTACGAAATTAAAGAATTAGAAAGAGCAGCTGCCATTGGATATGAAATGCATACAACTGCTATGAAAATGGCTAAAGATGGTGTATATGAAAGAGAAGTGGCCGGAGAAGTTGAAGCAATTACACTAAGAGCAGGTGGTATGTTGTCATTTCCAGCGATTGTTTCAAAGAGAGGAGAGACGCTTCACAATCATGAACATGGAAATTTACTAAAAGCAGGTGACTTATTACTTGTCGATTGTGGCGCAGAAACAGACACTCATTATGCTTCTGACAATACAAGAACAATTCCGGTTGGAGGAAAATTCTCTCAAAAGCAAAGAGAGATTTACGAAATTGTATTGGCTGGAATCAATAAAGGAAATGAGTTGATTCGTCCTGGAGTTACCTATCAAAGCATTCACATAGAGGTTTGTAAGGTCTTAGCTACTGGTTTGAAGGAATTAGGATTGATGAAAGGTGATGTTGATGCTGCTGTGAAAGCTGGAGCTCATGCATTATTTATGCCACACGGACTTGGTCATATGATGGGATTAGATGTTCATGATATGGAAGATTTTGGTGAGAATTTGGTTGGATACGACGATAAAGTTCAAAGAATAGACCAATTTGGAACTGCATACCTTCGTTTAGGTAAAGAGTTAAAACCAGGTTTCGTTTTAACAAATGAGCCGGGTATCTATTTTATTCCTGCATTGATTGATAAATTCCAAAATGAGAACTTACATACAGAGTTTATTAATTACGATAAAGTTAATGAATATCGCGATTTTGGAGGGATTCGTTTGGAAGATGATATATTGGTTACCAAAGATGGAAACAGATTGATTGGTAAAAGAATACCGGTTAGTGTTGAGGAAGTAGAAGCTATAATGAGTTAAAAAACTCAGTAATTACATAATATAAAGCGGCATTCTGATGAATGACCGCTTTTTTTATTTTGGGCTGTTTGTTTAATTTTCCTTAACTTTACTAAATATTTATACGAATATGTAACAAAAACAACCTTTAATCAGTTTAAAAGGTATATTTGTGGAACAAAAATTAACTTACACTAATTTGATTTTTAATAAGTGTAAGCATTTTTGCTGCTAACTCATTGGTAGAGCTATGATTGGCTTTTGTATGTTTAATGAGAAATGAGCATGTGATCTAATACTTTATTTGTTATAAACTGCTCTTTATTAAAACTGTTTGGTGAAACTATGAATCTTAATGATATGGGGAATGGTAAAATGTCTACTCAGCTTCAAGTAATTTTTAAGTTAATAATAGTCTTTTGTTTGTTTGCAATTCCAAATAAAGGTTTTGCACAATATGACTATGAACACTATGTTCCGCCATTTTATAATGGATCATCTACTGATAATGATATAGGTTATCATCGTGCTATATTATCTACAAACTCTGTAAAAGATATTCGGGTTTATATTTATAGAGGATATGATGATGAAATTGATGTTGTTACAATTAGTAATACAAGTCCATATTCGTACCCATTTCTTACTCCTGTAGGAGTTGAGAAGGGTGACGTTGTTACTTACCCGCATAAATATAATTTTCCTGAAAATGTTGTTGGTGCTAAAGAGTTGAATAAAAAACTTTCTGATGATGGTCTTAGATTTTATTCACCGGATGGACCATTTTTTGTAAATATGCGACATTCAACAAGAGATCAGGGTAGTTCTTTAACTACAAAAGGAACTTATGCATATGGTACAGAATTTTTATCAGGACATACCTATACTCATCAAAATAGTGCAACTAGCAGAAGAAGTCACTTTATATCGGTAATGGCAACAGAGGACAATACGGTTGTTAATTTTACTGATATTAAAGTTTCTCGATTAACTGAATTTAATTCTGCAACAAACTCTCTTGTTTCAAAAGTAATTTCACCTACAGATGTGATTACTACTACTACTTTAATGAGAGGTGATAGTTATGTTATTGGAGTAGATCACGATTTATCTGGATTCTCAAATGCTGATAAAAACGCTTTAAATGGTACATCTATTACTTCCAATAAACCAATAGCTGTTAATAGTGGTTCATGGACTACTGGTCCATCGGGTCAGGATATTGGTGTAGACCAAATTGTACCTATCGATCAAGTTCGAAATGAGTATATTATCATGCGGGGGAAGGGGAATTATACTACAGAACGTCCTATAATTGTTGCTACGGAAGATAATACAAGAGTCGAGGTAAATGGTGTTTATGAAGGAACCATAGCCAAAAAAGGTGGATATATGGATCTGAATGATCCTTATGATGGAAATGGGAATGCCTATGTTTTAACGGATAAGAATGTTTACGTTTATCAAACTCTTTCGGGTAGTAGTTCCAGCATAGGACCTACTGTTGGTATGAACTTTATTCCTCCGGTATCAACTAGTGGAATACGAGAGGTAACCGTTCCGTATGCTGAAGTTCTATCAAAACAAGGTGTTACTGGAGTGATAACAATTCTTTCTCAGACCGGAGCAGTAATAAGTTACTCAAGAGATGGTGAAGAAGCCTTACATCCTATTAGTAATATTACTGGCTCACCTGTTAAAATTTCCGGGGTTCCACAGTGGGAGATATATAAGCTTGACGATAATTTGAAAGGTAGTTATCGTTTTTATAGTAATAAAGCAATTAATGTGGCTTGGTTGGTAAAATCAGGTGTTGTGGGTGCTGCAGGTTATTATTCTGGATTTACTAAAGAAATTTCAAAAATCATTCCTGATTTAGATATCAATACAGATGTTGATTTAAATTTGATTTGTGAAAGTTATGATGATAATATAATTGTATCTATTAAAGATCCTGCTCCTGATTTTTATGAGTGGTATGTAAATGATTTTGAAGGAGAACCAAATTTTCCTGACGGACCTCTAAATGTTCCAGCACCAGATGTTGAAACAACTTATTATGTAGTTGGTTCGTATAGGGATCCTTTAATGGATCAGTTGTATAATGGTTCATTTTTCGAATTAACGGTTGATTCTGATTATGATGAGGTTTTTGGGAACTTAAGAAATCCAGGCGAATACTCTTTAGTTAGACAAACAACTAATGCTGACCCATCATTCAAATATCCTACATTTAGTGATATGGATAATGACTACATGTTCATGGCCATATCTAAGAATTTTGGTGACACTATATACCGAGGAACAAAAGTTGATGTAGTAGATGGTTTTAACTACATCGTTAAACTACACGGAAGAAGTGTTGTTAACGAAGAATATACAACAGCACAAAGTCTTAAGGTGATGGTTAATGATGAAGTTATTGTTGATAACTTTAAAATAGAACAAACCAATGATTGGCAATCTGTTTCTGCTTTATGGAAACCAAAAGGTGCCGAAAATGCGGTAATTAAATTATTAAATAATAACGCATCGGGGATACAATCTGCTTTTGCTCTTGATAGTATAACTTTTGTACAAGCTGTGCAGGATACTGCTACTTTTGTAGCGCGTGTTGTACCAAATTATAGCTATGGTAATAATGATAAAACTTTTCATTTTTGCGAAGGCGTTAGAAACTCTCTTGATGTATCAAACGGAGATGTAAGCTGGTACGATTACTCATGGTCCAAGAAAGAAGAAGGAACAGAAAACTATATTGATTTAGTGGATAATGATGAATTTTCAGGGGTGAAAACTCATCAATTGTTCTTTGAAAATCCTCAACAAATAAATGAAGGCGAATATAGATGCTCGATTGGATTTAAAGAGGAATATACTGATTGTGGTACTTCAACAGATAATGTACATGCCGATCTAACCGTATTGGTTGATGAAGCTGCAACTATTAATATTGATGCCAATCATACTAATTTTTGTTTTGGAAAAACGGCAACTTTAACCGCTCTGGTAACTGGAGATGCAGGAGAAGTAAAATGGTATGTGAATGGAGGAGATACTCCTGTATCACTGGAAAATCCATTTGTATTTGCTGATGATTATGCTCCTGGAACCTATACAATAAGATGTGAAGCAGAAAATGGCTGTGGTAAAGCCTTTGATGAAATCAGCTTAAGGGTTTTATCAGCTCCAGAATTGACTGACTTAACGGTTAATGATAATCTTTGTGAGAATAAAGATGTAATATTAACTGCTGAAGCAACAGGTTCTGGAACATTAAACTATAATTGGAAAGAAGGAACAACGGATTTAACTGAAAAAGGTTCGACATTAACTTTCCCAGCTAGTATGGATGATCGTTCATCGATTTATTCAGTTAGTGTTAGTAGTGTTTATACTATTGATGGAGTTAATTTTGTTTGTCCTGATGATTTGACAATGTCAGTTGAGAATTTAGATATTATTCCAATTGTTACCATTGACGATGAAATTGATGATGTAACTCTTTGTGAAGGTGCTACCACGCATACATTTGAAGTTGGAGTAACAGAAGCTGACTCTTATTATAATTTTGTTTGGGAAAAAGATGGTGAGGAGGATGAAGACACTGCAGGAGCTCAAAAGATTGTATCGCCAATTGCACTTTCTGATGCAGGAACTTATAAAGTAACTGTTTCTAATGGTTGTGATTCAAAAGAATCAACAGCTACTTTATCAGTAACACCTAAAATGGTGGTGACGAGCATAACTGCTGATCCAGCGGGTCCATTTTGTTCTCCGACAAATGTAACAGTTACTTTTACTGATAATGGAGCAGTTTCGGAATATAGAGCTAAAAAACCTGATAACTCAATAATTACCATAACGAATCCATATAGTTTTGAGATTAATAATTCAACGGAGGGGACTTGGGAGTTTATAGCTGAACCAAATTGTGTGGGAGATAATTTTACTTATAAATTTACCTGGAATATTATTCCTGATTTTGGAGATGTAACAATAGAAGATGTTGGAACCTGTTTGGGAGAAGAAGTCAGTTTTCATGCTGTAGTTGAAGATGTTTCAGATTTATCAAATCTTAAGTACTTATGGAAAAATGAAGCAGAAGATGAAATTGGTACAGAGGCTGTATTAACAATTGATAATGTTGAGGAAAGTGATTTAGGAATATATACATGTACTGTTTCAGATCAGTGTAATACTGAAACAGAATCTGCAACTCTTTCTATTCAAAAAGTAAATACTCCAAAAACATCAGCTGTTGATATTGAAGTTTGTGAAGGAGATAACTTTAGTTTTGATATCGATTATATAGGAACTCCTACATTTGAATGGAGTTTTAAGAATAAATCCGGAGTAATAAAGACATTAAGTGAATCAACAGGTTCCCTAACAATAAATCCTGTTTCAAAAGATGATGAGGGAATTTATTATTGTACTGTGCATCTTATTTGTGGTGATGATGTAACCATACAAAGAAACTTGGTAGTTCATAAGCATGTTTCAATAGATCCTTCAGCACATGAAATTATTGATATTTGCCAAGGAGAAAAACCTCTTCTTAATGTTGAAGTTAAGTATACTTCTGATGCAACAGTTGCTAATTCGGATGATTATACAATTATCTGGACGGATGATTCAGATAATCCATTGGTTGGATTTGGAGATGTGAATCAAGTTCAGTTGAATGCACACAATACTCCAGGTACATATACATACAAGGCTAAAGTTACTTCATTCTGTGATAATTTATCAAAAACTTATATCGTTAAAGTTCATGAGAAGCCAATATTATCTACCCTTGATAATAATGTGGAGGAATGTGCTGGTGTAGTAAGCTTAAATATTACTGAATCTGGAGAGCACAATGGTATTTCATGGTGGAAAAATGAATTGCCAATTACAGATGGAAACACTGAACCAACTAATTATGTGATAGATCCAGCAACTAGCCCTGCCAGTGATGGAAACTATATTGCAAAAGTAAATTCTAATTTTTGTGGAGACGATCAGGTTTCTATTAGTGTTGATATTACAAATAATATTGTTGTGACAGATCAATCAGATGCGATAACTACAGTTTGTGAAAATAAAACAATTTCTTTATCTGTAACTGCAGATGCTGGAGGAGATGAGATTCATTACAAATGGACTCAGACAGCTAAGCCAACAAAAATATTTCCCAATACACCAAGTATAGAATTGAAAGATGTAATGATTGATGAAGATGCTGGTGAGTATACTTGCGAATTAAGTAACGATCTTGGTTGTGGAAATGTAACTTTAACATTTAATGTAGTTGTAAATAAAAATCCTAAGATTACTAAAGATCCAGATGATCAAATAATTTGTGAAACGGAAGTATCTGTCGATTTCACAGTTGCAGGTGATGTTCAAGGTGACATACATTATCAGTGGTACGATAAAGATGATGTAGCTGTAGGTACTGATCATCCAACCTTAACTGTAGTGCCTGTTGATGGACAATCATATCATTGTAAGATATGGGGAGATGCTTGTGGAGAAGCAACCACCCAAACAGCAACACTTACCATTATACCAAAAGTTGCAGTTACTAATCCTAATCCGGTAACCATTAATGATGGTGCCGATGCAAGCTTTAGTGTAACAGCTTCTGGTGAGAAGGAGTATTCTTACCAATGGGAAATTTGGAATGGATCTGATTGGGAGTCGGTTGCTGGTGCAAAATATTCAGGAATTAACTCTCCGGAACTTAAAATCACAAATGCACTAAAAGCTGATTTTGATGAAAATCTATACAGATGTGTGGTAACAAGTGATGGGGCAATTTGTGCATTGAATGCTACTGCCACTAGTGATGAAGCAAAACTTACAATTAATTCTGTTAATAAAATTGTAAGTACAGGACAGCCTGAAAATCAAATAGTATGTGAGGGAGAAGATATTACATTCTCAATTACAGGAACAAAGGCAACAGGTTTGACTTACCAGTGGCAGTATCACGAAGGAGATAACAATTTCAAAAATGCAAAACTAGATACGGATGTAGAAGTTTCTACCTATACAATTTTCGGAGCAACCCAAGATATGGAAAATTGGGGATTCAGATGTCTTGTAAGTGATGGGGTAAGTACACCTCAACCATCTAATGAGGTTACGGTTGATGTGTGGGAAAACATAGTAGTGTCTACATCAGATGATTCTGGTCTTACTGCTTGTGTTGATGCTCCTTTTTCAATCACAGTTGAAGCTACAGGTGATATCTTAAAATACAAATGGTATAAGGTAGGAGATGAGTCAATTACCCTATCTGATAAAGCAACTTTTAGTATTTTTAAAGTTGATCTTTCTCATCAAGGTACTTATAAGGTTGATGTGTATAACGACCAAAGTTGTAACAATGAGACAAGAACATTTGGAGTAGATGTATTGGAATTATTAACACTTGATGATCCTGAAGATGTTGTAATGTGTACAGGTGATGCTGACCCAACATTTATGGTGAAAGCAAATGGAGATGGACCATTTACTTATCAGTGGTTTGATAAAGATCATAATTCTGTCGGTACTAACGATGCAATATTGACTGTTGATACTCCAGTAGATGGACAATCGTATTATTGTGAAGTTTTTAACAATTGCAACACAATTATTTCCAAGAGTGCTTTATTAACAGTTGTAGAACCGCTTGTTGTAATAGATCCTATAGATCAGTTAATTGCGGATAATGGAACAGCGCATTTTAATGTAACAGCTTCTGGAGAACCAAATTATTCTTATCAATGGCAAGTTTGGGTTGGACCAACGGCTGACGATTGGAGTGATTTAGCGAACGATGTTAACTATTCTGATGTTAAAACCAATGAATTAACAGTTTCAAATGCAACCATTATTGATGGTTTTGATGGTAAGCAATACCGTTGTGTAGTAACAACTGATGGAGTGAAAGGATGTATTCGTTCTGTAGAAAGTAATTTTGCTGAATTATCAATTGATGCTTTAGCTTTGATTAAATCACACCCATCAGATCAAAAACTCTGTGAAAATTTACCAGTTACATTTATAGTAGAAGTAATGCCAACAGTTGATACATACAATTGGTTTTACAATGATGGAACAAATGATTATGCTGCAAAAGCTACTTGGGATGTTTCTGTTTCTGGTGAGTTAACGATTGATCCAGTAACTCCAGAGATGGATGGTTGGGAATTTTATTGTGAAGTCGCAATTGGTACAGGTTCACCTGATCCAACAAATAAAGCGAAATTAACAGTATGGGAAGAAGTGGCAATTACTTCACCAGTTAATCTTGATACACCAATTGAAGTTTGTAAAGGAGAATCTAGAAACCTTTCTGTCATAGCAACAGGAGATGAGAGGGAGTATAAATGGTATGAACAAGCTACTCCTGCTACAGTTCTGTCTACAACTGATTCATATTTTGTTGATGAAATTAATGCAGACATTGTTTATGTGTGTGAAGTTTCAAATGATTGTGTAACTGAAAGTAGAACATTTACTTTTACAGTTCGGGATGAATTGGTTATTACAACTCCTCTAACAACAAACACTATTTGTGAAGGAGAACTTATACCTGAATTTAATGTTGCAGCTACAGGTTATGCACCATTGAGTTATCATTGGTTCGAAAATGGAGTGGAAGTTCCTGCTTCGAATAGTGACAAATTTACGCCAGCAACAGCTGTTGATGGTAACACCTATTATTGTGTTATTACTGATGGATGTGGAAAAAGCTTAACTAGTGATGTTGCAGAACTGATCGTAAACCAGGGAGTAACTATTACTTCTGAACCAAGTGATATTACCATTTCAGATGGTGAAAATGCTACATTTGAATTAACTGCTATAGGTGATGAAATACCTGGAACACCAATAACTTATCAATGGCAAATTCTAAATGGTGCATCTTGGGATAATTTAGCGGATGATGTAACCTATTCTGGCTGTAAAACAGCAAGTTTAGAAATTACGAAAGCAAATCTTTCATTTAACGGAAAACAATATCGTTGTCTGGTTAGTAATACTTGTTCAACGGATGTAGAAAGCGCTACAGTAATATTAAGCGTTAACGCTTTATATAAAATTTTAACTCCTCCATCTAATATTCAAGCTTGTTTGAATGATGAAGTTTATTTCGAAATTGTAGGAACTACACCAGGACTTGATTATGCTTGGGAATATGAAAATGGAAGCGGAATTTTTGTAAATGCTGAAGTTGTTCCTGGCATGTCTGAAGTGCTAACTGTAAATGGATCTAAACTAAAAATAGATAATGCTAGCTTAACTATGGCATCTTGGACTTTCAGATGTATTGTAAGTGATGGTTCTAGCACCGATGATATTTCGAATGTTGTTAGTATGGAAGTTTTTGAACCAATTGAAATTACTCCAATTGATAATCAGGAATTGTGTTTCGATGAAAGTAAACAAATTACTTTGGATGTTACTTCAGGAACCGAGCCATACACTTACTCTTGGACTAAGGATGCAACAGAAGTTTCAGCAACAGCAATTGTAAATATTGGTGGAGCTGATAATGGAAACTACAAAGTAATTGCTAGTAATGGTGGAGTTTGCCCTGATAAATCAAGCGAATTTACAGTAATTCATCATTCTAAATTAAGCTTAGATGCCTGGGAAAATGCAGATCATGTTTGTATTGGTACTCCTGAAACATTATCAGTAAGTATTGATAATGTTGATCCAGCACTCACATTATCATACAAATGGTATAAAGATGGAGCTGAAATAGTTGGAGAAACAAGTGTCGATTATATTTTAACTGCAGCAGATAAGAGTAAAGCCGGACAATATAAAGTTGAAGTATTTGATGGTTGTTCTACTGAATTTGTGTCAGGATATGTGGATGTATATCAATCTATTGCTCCTGTAAGTATTTGGCCTGCAGAAAAGACACTTTGTCTTGGTGAAGAGTTGAATCTGGAAGCTATTGTTTCTGGTGATGCAACTTCTTATACATGGACTAAGAATGATATTCCATTTGTTGCGAATACAACACATTTAATCGCAGAAGTAGGTATTGGAGATGCAGGAATTTACAAATGCGTAATTAAAGACGAATGTGGCATAGAAATAACTTATATAATAGATATTAGTATTTTATCTATACCTGAAATTACTAAGGGACTAGAAATATTACCAGAAATATGTGAAGGCGAAGTATTAGAGCTTGGTCCTATTGAAATAGTTGGAACTTATGATGCTATTAAATGGACATTAAGTGATGATTCTGAAGATAATGTTTCTGGTCTTAATTTAATTCTGGGAGCTGCCATAACTGAAATGGAAGGAAACTATAAAGTAGCAGTTTCAAATGTATGTGGTGAAGATGTTTCTGTTGGAACACAAATTGTAAATCCAACACCAACACTTGCTTCAATTGATGATCAAACTGTTTGTCAGAACGAAGGCGTAGTTTTCAGGGCTGAAACAACTGGTCGTGATTTACATTATCAATGGAAAATTGATGGAGTTGATCAGGCAACTGATGCAGCAGAGTTAATTATTGATGGAACAGAGGTGTTACCAGATGATCCATTCAATGCAAGAACATACAATATTGAATGTACTGTCACAAATGATAATGGCTGTGGTGAAATTTTAAATGAAACAGCTCAGTTAATTGTTAATCCGAGTACAATTTTAAATACAACTCTTAAAAATGTTGTAAAATACGTTGGAGATGATTATACAATGGCTTTGGATGTTACAGGTGATGATTTGGTTTATACCTGGTCACATGTTGTGGATGGTGTAAAAACTGATTTGACAGGAATTACAGGATCGTTTATCGATTTTACAAACATTCAAATGAGTGATGCGGGTTATTACAATTGTGTAATTACTGGTATTTGTGGAACCAGATTGGCATCGGGTAAATTAACAGTTAAAGAACCTGTTAAGATAATTGATGGACTAACCAATTTTATAGAAAAATGTGAAGGTGAATCTTTAAATTTAACGCTTAGTGCGAGTGGTCAAATAACCTCAAAAGAGTGGTTCAAAGATGGGAATCCATTAGGCAACACTGAGTTTACTCATTTTATTCCGGAATTGAGCATAGCAGATGCTGGTACATATACTTGTGTAATAAAAGGTGAAGGATTACCTGTATCAGGAATTGAAGAATCAACAATAGTGAGAGTATATTCAAATACGACTTTGAATGCACCTATTGGAAATCAAACAATTTGTGAAAATGATGAATTGAATTGGAGTCCTAATATTTCTGGTGCTGCTGATCTTACTTATAAATGGTTCTTTGGAGGAACTGAAGTTTCAACGAAGAAAGATTTGCATTACGATAATTTGACATTAGCACAAGAAGGTGAATACGAGGTTCAAGTAAAAGGATTTTGTGGTGATGTTTCCAGTTCAGGTACACTTGAAGTAACTGAATTACCAAAAGTTATTGGCGTTAGCGATAACAATGAAGTATGTGAAAACACTTCTTTAGTGGAGTTTAGCGTTCTAGCAACGGGTGAAAACTTAAGATATCAGTGGAGAAAAAACACTATTGATATTGCCGGTAAAACTTCTCCAACTCTTAGTTTAACATCTATTCAGTTGGATGATGAGGCAACTTATGATTGTAGAGTTTATAATTCTTGTGGAGAAGATATTAGTGCTAGTATGGAACTAAGTGTGATACCTCAATTATCAATTCTATCGGAACCTGTTGATTTGGAAGTTTGTGCAGGTGAGCCAGTAACATTTACTGCTGAAGTTGTGGGTAATGATGTAAATTATCAATGGAAATTAAACGGTACAGATATTACTGGAGCAACAAATTCTGTTTATGATATTTTAGAAACGGAAGATGCTGATAATGGTTATTATACATGTATTGTTTCGGATTTTTGTACAGATTCCAGATCTACCAAGCCAACAGAATTGGTGGTGAATAAATTACCAAACTCTGAGATTATTGGTAGAATGGTACTTTGTGCTAAAGAGGATAGAGTTACATATACAACAATTGATCAAAAAAATATTGTATACGGATGGGGTGTTGATGGAGGTATCTTTGCCGGACCAGATGAAGGTTTGCGAACTAGAATTACCTGGGAGGAAGTTGCTAATGGCGAATTATCGATAATGATAACCAATAACGAGACAGGATGTTCTTCGAAGGTTGATTCATTGGTAACCTTGAATGCATTACCTGAGGTTAATCTTGAAGTCTTTGATTCAAAAGGTGTATGTGAAGAAAGTTTTGAACTTTCAGGAGGATATCCAGCAGGTGGTATTTATTGGGTGAATGGAATCTCTGAAGAAACATTTGATCCAGCAGATAAGGGACCAGGTGAGTATACAATTCACTATTCTTACACGGATAAATTTGGATGCTCTAATGTAACAGAAACAACTTCATTAAAAGTTGATGAGTTGCCAACAGTTGATATTACAGACGATACTACAATAGGTAGTTGTTCACCATTTACATTAGTAGCTGATACCAAAGAGGACAACATTAAATGGTCACCAGCTGATAATTTGAATGATGTAAATTCAATGACACCAATATTTACTCCAGGAGAATCACAGGTGTATGTTGCCAGTGTTATGGATGAACATGGTTGTGTTGGCATCGACTTGGTCAATTTAAATGTTGCACCATTACCAGAGGTTACAACTATCGAAGATATAACAGCAGGACAGTGTAATGAATTGCAATTGTTGACTGATATTGTTGGTGATGCGGGTGAAATTACCTGGACAAATCCAGATCATTTGGATGATCCGACAACAAGAAGTCCACGAATTGTAAATGCTCCAGAAGGAACATATACTTATAAGATTAATGTTGTGGACCTTTATGGTTGTGATGCTGGAGATGAGGTAACTGTAAGTATTGTTGCAGATCCGGAGTTAGATGAAGATAAATTTGGTTGTGAAGGCGATCAATTTGAAGTGAATCTAACAGGAATGGACAAGCCAATTTGGGATGATGGATATGCTGGAGACACCAGAACTGTTGAAACGCCAGGTAAATACACATTAACTGTTGAAAATGAATATGGTTGTGGAGATAAACAAAACTTTGTAATTAATCCTACACCAAATCCTAAATTAATGGATTACTTGATTATAGATGGACCAGATGAGGTTGAAATTGTTGAAGGCAAACCTGTAATTATTTTTGAAGGACAAACATTGACTTTAGGTTCAAATCTTCCATTGGAATATTCACCATATAATTTTACATGGGAAGATGGTAAAGAAGGTAGTATTCTTCAGCGATATGATGTTACTGAAACAGGATTGTATAAATTGACTGTCGTAGATAATTTGGGTTGTGTGGCAAAAGATTCAGTTGATGTTGAAGTAAAACCTGTTGGAATTGAACAGCCAAGTGCATTTACTCCAAATTCGAATAATGAGAATGACAGGTTCTATTTGAAGGATATTAATTACGATATTCAAAAATATGAAATGTACGTTTACGACAGATGGGGTGAATTATTATTTATCGGCAGCGAACCAGGTTATAATGGTGGTTGGGATGGACAATATAAAGGAAAGCTTTGTCCTACAGGAGCTTATGTTTGGATGTTGTTCATAAATGGTGATCTGACAAATAAAGGAACCTTTATGTTGATCAGATAATTCGATAAAACTTTTATTTAATCAATAAAATAAATTTAATTTACATGTGATTTCGGGAATCGTAGTGATTCCCGGATCGCATATATTCAAAATCATACTGTAGGATTTTAAACCACAAACTGATGAAGAGGGCTCTACTTGCTTTTTGCATGTTGTTTTTTACTTCGGTAACCTGTCTTTTTGCACAGGATATCCGATTCTCACAATTTTATGCAAATAAATTGTATTTAAATCCTGCTCTTGCAGGATCGACTAATTATTCAAATGTAAGTTTAAACTATAGGAACCAATGGCCAAATCTTGATTTGCCATATGTTACTTATAGCGTTTCATTTGATAATTTTTACGAAGCCTTAAATGGTGGTATAGGAATAACTGTTATTCAGGATGATCAAGGAGATGGAGCTCTTAAAACAACGACTTTTGCGGGTATGTATTCTTTTTATTTAAGAATTAACGACGATCTGATAGTTCGTCCGGCCATACAGGCTGCCTATATGCAAAAGAAAGTCGATTGGGCGAATTTGGTTTTCCCCGATCAGGTATCTCCAATTTATGGTAGCATTTTTCCTCACAATACATCTGGTGATCCAGCAAATAGAAAAAAAGGAGGCTGGGATTTTTCGTTGGGCTCGATTGCTTACTACAAGGATTATTATTTCGGTATTGCAGCTCATCATTTAGCAAAACCAGATTTAAGTTTTGATGATGAACAAGAAGATAAATTACAAACAAAAATAACAGTTCATGCAGGAGCCGAGTTTGTTTTAGGAGGAAGAAGCAGAAGGTATGCCGATAATTGGATTTTAGCTCCAGCCTTACTTTATCAAAAGCAAGGCGATTTTTCTCAAATGAATTATGGATTGTATGCAAGTAAAAGTTCTATGGTGTTTGGTTTGTGGTTCAATCAGAATTTCGAGCCAAATTACGACTCGTTTATTGCCATGGTAGGTTTCGTTACCGAACGATTTAAAGTGGCTTACAGTTACGATTATGCTATTTCTAAGCTAATTCATACCAATACTGGAGCACACGAAATTTCATTTTCGTTTCCATTAGTTGTAGATATGAATAAAAGAAGAAAAAGAATTAAAGCTGTACGTTCACCGGTTTTTTAAAATAGCTAGGATTATATAGATAAAAAAAGGAGATGGTCTTTTCAGACTACCTCCTTTTTTATTAGTTATGGCAATAGTTATTTAATTCTTTCCAGATATTTTGCTTTGATCTTTTTCATCAAATCCAGATCTAAATCTTCGGCGTAAACACGAATTATATCTACAGCCTTAAAATGGTCGTAAATAAAGCCCAACGAGACGTCAAAATGCATCATCTCCATATTGTATTTAACTTGTTTTGTTAGTAGCTCAAATTGCTCCCACGATAGTTTTTGAGGTATGGTAAAATAACCATGATTGGGCTCAATATGATCTTTGTAAAATCCATCTTCAATTACATCCAAAGCAAAAAACTTATCCAATTGAATCATCGCTTTTGAATTGTGTGGAATAGATCCACTCGACTTAAGCTGAATACCTTCTTTTTTATAAGATGCCTGCAGTTCCTTCACCTGATCATAGGTACTTAATCTTCTGATACGGATAACATGATAAACATCATTGAAGATAGTTATACTACCAACTGCAGCATGAAAATTAGCTTCAAAATACGACATGATTTTTTGTGTAGCACGAGTGAATACTTCCAAATCGTATTTCTTATCCATTACCAAATAAATGTAATGAGGTTTAACATCTTTCTGAAAACCGTCATAATACTCATAGTAGCCAGGAAACGGATTTGTAGCTTCCAGTACAATGGTATTAGGTAATATTTTATTATCGATTACTTCAAGTGTTTCTTCTTTTAGAAGACTTCCAAATTTTACAACATAGTTTTCAGCAGCCATAGTAGAAGGATTGAGGGGTTAATACTCCGATTGTCTTATACTTAAACATAGTAAATTTTGCATGTAAAAACAAGACTTAAAACTCTTTTTAATAATGTAAATTTTCTTTAATGATCTCGGGTAAAGATAGGTGCGTTTATTTTCGATAAATTTGGATTGTAGATGTATCCGTCTAAATCAAATGCTTTTAAATCTTCCGGATCAGTAATTTCATTCTGAATAATGAATCGAGTCATTAATCCTCTTGCTTTTTTTGCAAAGAAGCTGATCATTTTATACTCTCCATTTTTTAAATCTTTAAATCCAGGAGTAATAATCTCGGCTTTTACTTTCTTATTTTTTATGGATTTGAAATATTCATTTGAGGCTAAATTGATCAAATGCTTGTGATCATTTTCTTTTAAAGTTTGATTAATTGACTTTGTGATTTTCTCACCCCAGAACTGATACAAATTATCTCCTCGTCTGTTCTCTAATTTCTTACCCATTTCCAATCGGTAGGCCTGAATTAAATCCATAGGTTTTAATACACCATATAAACCAGATAAAATTCGAAGATCGGTTTGTGAACGTTCCAAATCTTTATCACTAAAAGTAGCTGCATCAATTCCGGTATAAACATCCCCTTTAAAGGCAAGCAAGGCTTGTTTAGCATTGTCCTCGTTAAATGGTAGATGCCACTCGTGAAAGCGTTCAAAATTGAGCTGGGCAAGTT
>Ga0209379_10001205_pt1 | contig 17654 bp, 11 predicted proteins | sample tdDd001_FD_187124 | JGI IMG/M metagenome (GOLD analysis project Ga0209379, IMG submission 187124) | Marine sediment microbial communities from the Atlantic coast under amendment with organic carbon and nitrate - tdDd00.1 (SPAdes)... | ecosystem: Environmental > Aquatic > Marine > Coastal >...
TGCTGTGCAGGGCTTAAGAAAGCCGGTCTTCCTGTTCGTGGCTTCTCTTGTAATCCACTTAGGCCTTCTTGGAGAAAAATTCGTACCCATTTATTAACACTGGTTCGACTGACTTTAAGAAATTTAGCAATTTCAGTACGCGAATAACCATCTTGAAAGTGCGATAGTGCCAGTAATCGCATTTTCATTTGAATGGATTTTTGTTGGCTTGCGAGTGCTTTGAAGTCGATATTTTTTAAGCTTCTGAGAAGCTTACCTATCTGTTTCCAGGCTTTTATTTAGATGGTGTGGAAAAAGCTCAAGTAAAGCAGCAAGCAAAGGTTCTTGTTCTCGGCTGCGCTTACAGCAGAGACCTAATTGCATCGGAGCGATGTTTTCTTGGTGATGCCGACGGACTTTATCTCCTACCGGGCTATTGTTAATAACTACATCAGGTGCAATACCGACCCCACAGCCTAATGCCACCATACTGACAATCGCTTCATGCCCACCAACCTGCGCATAAATGCTTGGTTTCACTTTTTTTGATTTTAGCCACTTATCGGCAAGCTCCCTCGCTGTTCCTGACTCAGGAAGAATAAAAGGGAGTTGGCTCCAGTCAGGTGTATCCGTGAGGTGCCTCTGTAGCCCCGGAGGCGGGATTAACGGGGTTATGACTGACATTGATACCTTATCAAGCTCAAGGTAGGTCAGTTTCGCCGAGAGAGCCTCCGGTTTTGCTGCAATGGCGATATCTGCCTCACCCTGTAATACTTTATCAACTGCCTGAGCAGGATCACCGGTAATGAGCTGGATTTCAACTTGTGGATAGAGTTGGCGGAATTCACTAAGAATGGCAGGAAGATGGCTATAGCTTGCTGTTACAGAGCAGAAAAGCTTGAGCTTACCTTGCAGTAGCTGTTTTTGATCATTGAGCTGGTTCTTGAGCTCAAGCCAACTGGAAACGATTTGTGCTGCGACAGGCAGAAGTTTTTTCCCCGCAGAGGTCAGCTCAACACTACGATTGTCACGAATAAATAATATTTGCCCAGTATCGTCTTCGAGACGCTGAATGATACGGCTGAGAGCGGATGGGCTAATATGCATCGCTTGTGCCGTTTGACTAAAGCTTTTGGAATCACACAGATGCAGAAATAGTTGCAGGTTCTTGATGTTCATCGTTCATGTTGCACTTTTTGCAATGAGTTGTTGTGAATATATCACTTTGCGCAACAAAGTACCTGTTCTACTATCAGGTTATTCGACAGGAAGATGTCGACCCAAGGAACAGAATTCACGGAGTTTGTAGTTATGGCTAATTATTTCAATACCCTAAATCTACGTCAGCAGTTAGATCAGCTAGGTCGTTGTCGTTTTATGGATCGTGCTGAGTTCGCAACTGAAGCTGATTACCTGAAAGGCAAAAAAGTGGTTATCGTTGGTTGTGGTGCACAGGGCCTGAACCAAGGCCTGAATATGCGTGATTCAGGTCTGGATGTTGCCTATGCACTTCGTCAGGCGGCGATTGACGAACAGCGTCAGTCCTATAAAAATGCCAAAGAGAATGGTTTTGAAGTCGATAGCTACGAAAAACTGATCCCACAAGCCGATCTTGTGGTTAACCTAACACCAGACAAGCAGCATTCCAATGTAGTTGAAACTGTTATGCCGCTAATGAAGCAAGGTGCAGCTCTGGGCTATTCGCATGGTTTTAATATCGTTGAAGAAGGTATGCAGGTTCGTGATGATTTGACCGTTGTAATGGTTGCTCCTAAGTGTCCAGGTACTGAAGTCCGTGAAGAGTACAAGCGTGGCTTTGGTGTTCCTACACTTATTGCCGTTCATCCAGAAAATGACCCGAAAGGTGACGGTCTGGATATTGCTAAAGCTTGGGCTGCTGCCACTGGTGGGCATCGTGCAGGTGTACTTGAGTCTTCGTTTGTGGCTGAAGTTAAATCGGATCTTATGGGTGAGCAAACCATCCTCTGTGGCATGCTACAGGCCGGTTCAATTGTTTGTTATGAAAAGATGATCGCAGAAGGTATCGAACCTGCCTATGCCGGCAAGCTACTTCAATTTGGTTGGGAAACAATCACCGAAGCGCTGAAGTTTGGTGGCATCTCCCACATGATGGATCGCCTATCTAACCCAGCGAAAGTGAAAGCGTTTGAATTGTCTGAAGAGCTTAAAGAGCTGATGCGCCCGCTGTACAACAAACATATGGATGACATCATCACTGGCCACTTCTCTAGCACGATGATGGCTGACTGGGCTAATGACGATGTAAACCTATTGGGTTGGCGTGCCGAAACCGCTGAAACAGCCTTTGAAAATTACCCCGACTCGGAACTTCAGATTGAAGAGCAGGAGTATTTTGATAACGGTATTCTGATGGTGGCGATGGTACGCGCTGGTGTTGAGCTTGCCTTTGAGGCGATGACTGCCTCAGGCATTATTGAAGAGTCAGCTTATTACGAATCTCTGCATGAGCTACCGCTTATTGCGAATACTATCGCACGTAAGCGCCTGTATGAAATGAACGTTGTTATCTCCGATACGGCTGAATATGGTAACTACCTCTTTGCCAATATAGCGACGCCTTTACTGCGTGAGAAGTTCATGCCATCCGTGAGTACAGACGTGATTGGTAAAGGCCTGAATGAAACAAGCAATCAGGTTGATAACCAGCAGTTGATTGATGTTAACGAAGCTGTTCGCAACCATCCGGTAGAGTGGGTTGGTCAGGAGCTACGCGGCTACATGACAGACATGAAGCGCATCGCTGTAGGCGGTTAATCCCACCACAACAAACAAAAAGCCCGGCAAAAATTTGCCGGGCTTTTTTATTGCTTGTTCAATACTAATAATTGATTAAGCTTCGTTATCTTGCTTGCTGTCAGTTAGCTTGGTTTCCAGCTCGCTCATTTTCTGTTCCAGCTCAGTTAGCTTTTGCCGTGTACGCAGCAGCACCTGAGTTTGGACGTCAAATTCTTCACGGCTAACGACATCTAGTTTACCAAGCTGCGCCTGAATGACCTGACGAACTTTCTGTTCTACATCGTTACCTAGCTCTTTTACTGGCTGAGGCATTGACTCGTGGATCTGCTTGGCGACCTGCTCAAGCTTTTTTGGATCAAACATAGCTGAGTTAACTCCGTAACGGCTTTTAATCTGTTGTCGTTATCTTATTCAAATATGAACGAGTTGTCGTCGGTGAATCGGAAAATAAAAAAAGGCCGCGCGAGGCGGCCTTGATATTTATCTGATTTGCTTAGCAGTCACGAGCCTTCAAAGCGTTGCGCGCTTCGTCAGCCCGCTTCAGCTTTTCCAGATCTTTGTCCTCGACAAAGATTGGCAGTGGTTTGTGAATGCTTGCCAGATAAGTGTAGATCACAGGTAGTACGAACAGGGTAAAGAGCGTACCGATGGCCAGGCCCGATACGATAACAATACCGATACTAAAGCGCTGGGCTGCACCTGCTCCTGTTGCATAGAGCAATGGGATCAGACCGGCAATCATTGCAGCCGTTGTCATTAGGATAGGACGTAGACGAACCTTCGCCGCTTCCATAACCGCAGTCATACGATCTTTCTGATTATGAAGCTGTTCTTCTTTGGCAACCTCACAAATCAAAATACCGTGCTTGGTGATCAAACCTATCAGGGTGATCAAACCGACTTGCGAGTAGATGTTCATTGAAGCCGCACCCCAGGAAAGGGCGATCAATGCACCACAGATGGCTAACGGTACCGATACCAAGATAACCAGCGGGTCACGCAATGATTCGAACTGAATTGCCAGAACCAGGAAGATGATGGCTAATGCCAGGGCAAAGGTCATATACAGAGCATTACCTTCGGTAACGAACTGACGCGCTTCACCCATGAAATCGTACTGGTAACCTGACGGTAGTTTGCCAGCCGCATCATTTTGGAACCAATCGATCGCAGAACCCATTGCAGTACCCGGCGCAGGAACCGCACCAATGGTTGCAGAGTTTAGCTGATTGAAGTGAGGCAGGGCACGTGGCTCAGCAACAACATCAATGGTGATCAAGCTACCCAAAGGAATCGCTTTACCATCGGCAGCTCGCACGTAGTAGCCCTTAATTGATTCAGGATTTAGGCGGTATTTACGTTCTACCTGAGGGATCACCTCGTAAGAGCGACCGTTGAGGTCGATACGGTTGACATAGCCGTCGGCCATCATGGTGCTCAGGGTGATACCGATATCCTGCATGGTCACGCCGTAAGCGCCTGCTTTGTCTTTATCTATGTTGATCTTCATGGTTGCCGAGTCGTAATTCAGATCGAGATCGGAGTAGACGAACATCGGGTTTGTTTTCACATCGGTCAGAATATCGGTCGCGACCTGGAACAGGCTTTCGAACTGGTTTGGCGTTGTGATAACAAACTGAATTGGCAAACCAGATCCCGCACCTGGAAGCTCCGGCATCTGGAATGCCGTTACCGCCATTTCAGGCACTTCTTTCACTTGTTCTGTTACACGCTTAACCACTTCAGCCTGGCTCGCTTCACGTTCACTCCATGGCACCATAGAGGCGATACCAAATGCCTGGTTGGAGTTAGGAACCCCAGAGAATACCTGGGCGAAAGCAACCTCAGGCTGATCAGTCAGCATTTGGTTCACCTTGGTCATGGTGTTTTCAATGTAATCCAGGTTGGCATTTGATGGTGCTGTACCCATCATCATCAATACGCCTTTATCCTCTGCGGGTGCCAGTTCACTTGGGATGAACTTGAACAGCATCGGAAGACTGGTAAATACGATGATAGCAAACACAATAACTACCGGACGCATCTTCATGATACCGCCAAGCATCTTCTCGTAGCGGTTAGTCATGCGATCCAAAAAGTTATGGACTGATGTTTCAAATCGGCTTGGCTTTTCATTAGCCTTGAGCATCTTTGAACACATCATTGGCGATAGTGTCAGGGCAATAATACCAGAGACAAAAACCGCACCAGCCAGTGTCAGGGCAAATTCTTTAAACAGTGAACCGGTGATCCCGCCCATCATTGCGATTGGCGCATATACAGCACCCAGCGTCAGGGTCATCGCAATAACCGGTACCGCAATTTCGCGCGTACCGATAATGGCCGCACGGAAGGGCGACTCGCCAAGTTTGAGGTGACGATCGACGTTTTCCAGTACCACGATGGCATCATCAACCACCAAACCGATGGCCAGTACCATTGCCAGCAGGGTCATCAGATTCCATGAAAAGCCAAAGGCCTGCATCACCATCGCTACACCAATCAATGACAGCGGGATAGTGATGATTGGAATGATAACTGCACGGAATGAGCCCAAGAACAAGGTGATCACCACCAATACGATCAGTGCCGCTTCAGCGATAGTTTTGATAACTTCGTTGATCGATTCATTGATTGCAATGGTTGAGTCATACATCACGTTCATCTTGATGTTGTCTGGCATGTTGCGTTCTAGCTCAGGCAACAGTTCAAGTATATCTGCAGCGATGTTAATGGGGTTGGCACTTGGGGCTGCGTTGATGGCTGCAACAACGGCTTCTTCGCCGTTTGCCGAAGCGCGGTAGATATCATGACTTTTTTCCAAGGTGACTCTGGCTATGTCACCCAGGCGGATCACCTGGCCTTCCTTGGTTGAAACAACCAGTTTTTCCAGCTCATCAGTATTGGATACCTGGGTGTCGGCAGTTCCGTTATACAGGACAAACTCACCGACAGCCTGACCTGTTGCTGACTGATAGTTGTTGGCGTTCAGAACGCCCATAACGTCGGTTGCCGTCAGGTTGTAGGCTGCCATTTTGGCAGGATCAAGCCATACGCGAAGTGCGTATTTCATACCGCCATAGAGATCGACCTTGGATACACCGTTAACCGTGAAGAACTGCGGGTTGATCACTCGCTCAAGGTAGTCAGTGATCTGGCTGGATGCCAGCTCGTCACTGGTAAAGCCAATGTACATCACAGCCGTTGTCGAACCTGTCGACATGGTTACGGTCGGATCTTCAGATTCTTTAGGCAACTGGGAGCGAACCGAGTTGGTCTTCGCCAGAATATCGGCCAGTGCAGCATTCGGATCAGTATTGAGCTTCATTGTTACCGTAATGGTGGACTTACCCAGTACGGAAGACGAGGTCATGAAGTCGATATTATCAGCCTGGGCAATGGCCTGTTCCAGAGGCTGAGTTATAAAGCCCTGGATCAGGTCGGCACTTGCCCCGTAGTAGCTGGTTGATACCGTTACTACGGTGTTGGTCATGTCGGGGTATTCCCGCACCTGCATCTTGAAGATAGCTTGCAGGCCGAGCAGGGCAATCAGGAAACTGATTGATACCGCCAGGACAGGACGTTTAATAAAAACATCAGTAAAACGCATTAATCCTCCGGATTACAGCATTGGTGTTTCTGCTGGCGCTTCGAGTGCATCGCTTTCAACAATATGCACTTTTGCGTCATTACTCAGGCGAACCTGACCAGATGTGACAACGGTGTCACCGGCTTTTACGCCGTCAAGGACGTGGACAATATCGCCTTTACGTTCGCCAGTTTTAACGACAGATTGGCGTACTCGCAGATCACCCTTGTCATCTTTGTTGATCAGGTAGACGTTGTCACCGTATAAGGTGAAGGTGATGGCTGTCTGCGGCAGAGTGATTTGGTTTTCCAGTGTCGGCAGAATAATGTGTGCTCGGGCAAACATACCGCTACGAAGCTGACCTTCGTTATTTGGGATATCAGCCTGAACCTGAACTAAGCCACTTTGAAAATTAACGGCTGGTTCAATCGCACTGATTTTACCGCTGAATGGTGTTTCAGGGTAAGCATCAACAAATATTTCGACATCCTGGCCAAGATGGATATCCGAGATATCAGTCTGCGGAACGGTAAAACGCAACTTCATTAGCGTCGTATCTTCAAGGCGAACAATGTCATCACTTGGTTGAATGTATTGGCCCAGGAATACGTTACGCAGGCCGACCACCCCATCAAAAGGTGCTTTGATAGTACGGCGGTCAATGGTTGCCTTCAGGCTTTCAATGTCTGCAGAAAGCGAAAAGTAAGAAGCCTCTGCATCATCATAAGCTTCTTTAGATATTGAGCCTTTTTTGTATAGTCCCTGATAGCGGGCATACTTGGCTTTGGCTGCCGGCAGACGGGCCTCAGCACTCTTCAGATTGGCAATTTCAACATCCGAGTCAAGATTCACCAATGGCTGATCTTTTTTGATGGTAGAGCCTGATTCAAAATCAATCTTATTGATCACGCCTGATACTTCAGTCGTTATGGTGACCCCCTGATTTGGCTCGATGAAGCCGATAGCCTCAATCGCAGGTACCCAATTTGTTGACTGGGTTTCCAAGACGGTAACAGGGAACTCAGGTTCAGGCATGTTGGCCATGTACTCTGCTATTCCTTTCTGTTTCATCAGATTGAAACCAATCACACTGCCGAACAGCAGTAGTGCGATAAGTAGCATCACTATCCATTTTTTCATTTTGTGGTGTGCTCCGGAATTACTAATGTTAATGCTGTGTTATGGCGTCCCAACATGCTTCGATTGCTGCATCTCGTGCATCGTCGCTGACGTTGAAGACTCCGTTGACATGTTTTCGAGCCAAGCAAGCGCTCGGTTCAAGGCTTAAAACACTTAAAATTTCATTGTCGAGTTGTTTGAACTGGCCGCTGGCTTTTCCTTCATCAAACAGCTGGTTGACCTTGGCAAATAGCTTTTGTTCAAGCTGGTGCTGTTCTTGCCCCTGACGCCTTGGTAGGTTTTCAAACTGACCACGGTTAATCAATGGAGCGTCTTCTTGATTTGCCATCTTCCAGATATTCAACCACATGGTACGGAAGCGTTTTTTCAGGGGCATCTCATCAGACACGTCCTGAGTAATTTTGTTCGCCACATGGCTTAAAATATGATCATGAAGCTGATGAAGTAAGTCGTCCTTATCCTCAAAATAGCGATAAATTGTTCCCGCCGCGACGCCTGCTTCCTTGGCGACCATCTGCATGGATATACCGTGAAAGCCATACATTGCCAGCAATTTTTCTGTTGCCTGCAATATGCGTGTTTTCTTATCACTCATAAAAGTCACAAATGTAAAAAAAGGTAATGAATGAATGTTCATTCATTATTTTAGGGAGCAAAGTTTATTGTGCAAGTGTTTTCTTAACAGAAGACGGTAGCCACCATGAATATTCGAGGTCGAATAGACATGTGACAGGAACTCGCTACAATGCGCCTGCTGACCTTTAGATGATCAAAAACGACATAGGATACGCTGATGAAACTGAACCCAAGGCAAACCGAAGCGGTAAATTACGTGGCTGGTCCGTGTTTAGTGCTGGCTGGAGCCGGTTCTGGCAAAACCCGGGTGATTACCAACAAAATAGCGTATCTAGTCCAGCATTGTGATTATAAGGCCCGTAATATTGCAGCCCTGACGTTTACCAACAAGGCCGCTCGCGAAATGAAAGAGCGGGTAGGACAGACATTGGGACGTCAGGAGTCCAAAGGGTTGATGGTATCGACTTTCCACACCTTGGGTCTGAATATTATCCGTCGGGAATACAAAGTACTGGGTCTGAAAGCCAGTTTTTCTTTGTTTGACGATCAGGACCAGATGGCGCTGCTCAAAGAACTGACCGAGGCCGAAATTGACGGTGACAAAGACTTGCTCAAACAGTTGATGTCGACGATTTCTAACTGGAAGAATGACATGCTGTCGCCGGGTGAAGCCATGGCATATGCGAAATCAGAAAAAGATCAGCTATTTGCTCATTGTTATGACATGTATCAGAAGCAGATGAAGGCCTACAACGCCCTCGATTTCGATGATCTGATCCTGATGCCGGTACTATTGCTGAGGGATGACCAGGACGTTCGTCAGCGTTGGCAGAACCGTATTCGCTACCTGCTGGTGGATGAGTACCAAGATACCAATACCAGCCAATACCTGTTTGTGAAACTGCTGGTGGGCGAGCGCTCGCGCTTTACCGTCGTTGGTGATGATGATCAGTCGATATATTCCTGGCGAGGAGCCCAGCCGGAAAACCTCGGTTTATTGAATAAAGATTTTCCGTCACTTCGGGTGATCAAGCTGGAGCAGAACTACCGCTCGACCAGCCGTATCTTGCGCACGGCCAATATTTTGATTGCCAATAATCCCCACTTATTTGAGAAGGCGCTGTTTTCAGAGATCCCCGATGGGGAAATGCTCAAGGTGATCACGGCCAAGAACGAAGATCACGAGGCTGAGAAGGTGGTGGGTGAGCTGATTGCCCATCGATTTTTGAATAATACCGGCTATAAAGACTATGCGATCTTGTACCGCGGCAACCATCAGTCGCGGTTGTTTGAGAAGGCCCTGATGCAAAACAGGATCCCCTATAAAATTTCAGGTGGAACGTCTTTCTTCTCGCGGGCGGAAATCAAAGACATCATGGCGTACCTGCGGCTATTGACCAATCTGGATGATGACAATGCCTTCCTGAGGATTGTGAACACCCCGCGTCGTGAAATTGGTCCGGTAACGCTGGAAAAGCTGGGTACCTATGCCAACATGCGAGGGAAAAGCCTGTTTTCAGCCAGTTTTGAACTCGGGTTGGAACAGCATCTGAGCGGTCGTGGGCTGGAGTCGTTGCAGCGTTTTACCCGCTGGATTGTAGAATTATCCGACAATGCTGAACGTGGTGATACGGTAGCGGCAGTCCGCCAGTTGGTGCGCGATATTAACTATGAAGATTGGCTGTACGAAAGTTCGCCGAGCCCGAAAGCGGCAGAGATGCGAATGAAGAATGTCTCCGATCTATATAGTTGGATAACGGCGGACCTGGAAGGAGACAACTATGATCAGGAAGAAAAAACACTAAAAGAAGTGGTCCAACGGCTGACACTGCGCGACATGATGGAGCGCGGTGAAGATGACGAGGATGCCGATCAGGTTCAGTTAATGACGCTGCATGCATCAAAAGGTCTCGAGTTCCCTTATGTTTATCTGATTGGTACCGAGGAGGGTATTTTGCCTCATCAGGTCAGTATCGATGAAGACAATGTCGAGGAAGAGCGTCGTTTGGCGTATGTCGGTATCACCCGAGCCCAGAAAGAGCTGACCTTTACCTTATGTAAAGAACGCCGTCAGTATGGTGAGTTGCTAAAACCGGAACCGAGCCGTTTCTTATATGAACTGCCCCAGGATGACTTGGAGTGGGAGGCCGATAAGAAACCGGTGACTCAGCAAGAGCGGATGCAGAAAGGACAGGCGCATATTGCCAATATCCGGTCAATGTTCAAGAAATAGTTAATTAATAGATGCCTAAAAAAGGGTTGATGCAGCAATAGCACCAACCCTTTTTGCTCTTTAGCTTCTAGCTTATAGGCCTTCAATCATATGGTTAATAGCAGCAATGATTTCGTCATCGCTACAATCCATACATGACCCTTTCGCAGGCATCGCATTGAAGCCGTTGATTGCGTGATCGGTTAATACATCGTTACCTTTGGCAAGACGCGGTCCCCAGTCGCCAGCATCTCCTTTTTTTGGTGCGCCCATGATCCCAGCACCGTGACAGGCAACACAGAAAGTGCCATATACGCTATCACCGCTGCGTGGACCGGCAGCAACCGCAGGTCCTGCGGGGGCATCACCTTCAAGATATACTGAGCCAACCGGCTGAATTCGTTCTGCAATAGCTTCGTCTGACATATCAGCAGCTACGGCAGTGCCGGCAAACGTTATTGCTGCTACAGCGGCTACCATTAGTTGTCGAAGAGATAATTCCATTGAGCTCACCTTACACTTCCAGATTTTTATGTGCGATTGCCACAGTCGTATGAATGAGTTGTTGTTAGTCGTACTGTTGAGACAAGGCTGTGATTATTTAAAAATTGTTTAAATTGTAACAACCAAGTGATTATATCTCCTAAATTTACAGTGATAAACTAGGTGGCAGTGTTTGTATGATACGAATCAACAGTTATTTGTTTATATTTAAAGCGAACGGAAAAAAAATCTCAAAAAAGACTAGACGAGGGACGGCGTGATCCGTAATATTCACCTCCGCCGATAGGGCAAGGCGCCCGTAGCTCAGCTGGATAGAGCGTTGGCCTCCGGAGCCAAAGGTCGAAGGTTCGAATCCTTTCGGGCGCGCCATTCCGGATTGAAATATTGGCAAAAAATAGTGGTGGCTATAGCTCAGTTGGTAGAGCCCTGGATTGTGATTCCGGTGGTCGCGAGTTCGAATCTCGTTAGCCACCCCATTATTTGGTAACTTCGGTTTCCAGTTTTGATTTATTTCGAAACGAAACGTTCTTGCTTATAGAACATTGTCGGTGAATAGCGCAGCTTGGTAGCGCATCTGGTTTGGGACCAGAGGGTCGGGGGTTCGAATCCCTCTTCACCGACCACTATTTCAATAATTGCCTTGGCGATTATATAAAAAGTTAGTGGTGGCTATAGCTCAGTTGGTAGAGCCCTGGATTGTGATTCCGGTGGTCGCGAGTTCGAATCTCGTTAGCCACCCCATTAACTCGGTAACCCAGTTTACTTCGTAGACAAGGTTTCCCATTTTGATTATTCAAAATAAAATGCTCGTCGGTGAATAGCGCAGCTTGGTAGCGCATCTGGTTTGGGACCAGAGGGTCGGGGGTTCGAATCCCTCTTCACCGACCACTTTAAGAAAGCCTGCTCAATGAGCAGGCTTTTTTTCGTCTGTAGAAAGTTGATACCGTGAGACCTCAAATTGGCTCTTTAGCGACTATCTTTATAAAGCCTGCTCAATGAGCAGGTTTTTTCGTTTCAGTTTCTTGGTAAAGCCAGCGTAACGTTTGTACAAAAAGAGATATTGCTTTGGCTGATATTTCACGTGGTAGTGATAGTGTGATCTACTGCTTATTTGGTAAGAAAGCAGCCATCTGTTTTGGTCTTTGTCTCACAAGCCACAAATACCACTAAAAAAGTGGCGCTTTACAGAGTGTTGTTTATTTATTGTTAATTTAAGGCTTTTGGGGGGTGATATTTTATTCAGTGTGCTTTTTGGCGATGTAATAGCTTATAACCATAACTTCAGCGTGATATGCTGATAAACAAAGCACGTTTTAGCCGCTATCCTCTCAATCAAATCTTGTTGAGTTTGCTCTCCGAATCCGCTTTAATGATTATTTATTCGATAATTATTCATTTCTGTAGTTTTTCAGCTTGTTTTGTTGATTTTCTGTGAAATTTTTGCCAAATTGACTGCTGAGCATCTATTCAGCAATTTGTGCTGAAAGTGAAGGGATTCAATTTTTCAGACAGGGCAGAACGCTGCCGAGCAGTTGGGGTCTGGTAATGGCATTATTAGAAGTTAAAAATCTCCGAATTGAATATCCATCTCGCCATGGAGTTCATGCCGCGGTGAAATCTCTGTCGTTCTCGATTGAACGCGGTGAAATTGTCGGTGTGGTCGGAGAATCAGGAGCAGGTAAATCGACAGTGGGTAACGCTGTTATTGATCTGCTGAGCCCGCCGGGACAAATCGCCAGTGGTGATGTGTATCTCGACGGTGAGAAAATTTCAGGGCTCTCCCCTGATCAGATGCGAAGGGTCCGCGGGTCAAAAATCGGTTTTATTTTTCAGGATCCGATGACTTCGCTGAACCCTCTGTTTACTGTTGAGCAGCAGCTGACAGAAACTATTGTGACGAACCTGAAGGTGAGTCAGGCAGAAGCGTACTCCCGTGCTTTGGGTTTAATGGAGCAGGTGGGAATACCTCAGCCTGAATTACGGATCAAGCAGTATCCTCATCAGTTTTCTGGTGGTATGCGCCAGCGTGTGGTTATAGCAATCGCGTTGGCGGGTGAGCCTGATCTGATTATTGCCGATGAGCCGACGACGGCACTGGATGTCTCTATTCAGGATCAAATTCTCAATCTTATCCGTGAGCTCTGTGTTAAGAAGAACGTGGGTTGTATGTTGGTTACCCATGACATGGGAGTCGTTTCCAACGTCACGGATCGTGTTGCGGTGATGTATCGCGGTGATTTGGTCGAAATTGGCACCACAGAGCAGGTGCTGGGCCGCCCGACCCACCCGTATACCCAGAGCCTGATTTCTGCTGTTCCGCGTTCTGATGTGAAGCTGAAGCGATTCCCGCTGGTGAGCTACATTGAAGAAGCGCAGGAAATGACGCAGCTAGATGTCAAGAATCACTGGCTGGGCCAGAGTGAAGATCAGCGTAGTTATAATGGTGCCTTGTTGCAGGTTGAGAATGTCAATTTGCGCTTTATCACTAAAAACTCTTTCTTTGAAAGTCGCCGAGAATACGTCCAGGCATCGAATAATGTCAGTTTTGAGATCTTTGAAGGCGAGACATTTGGCCTGGTTGGTGAGTCCGGTTCCGGTAAATCAACTATTGCTCGGGTAATTGCCGGCCTCTATCCGCCGAATTCTGGCAAGGTGGTGTTTGAAGGTATTGATTTAACGGCATTAAAAAGTGAAAAAGAACGTCGTCCGCTGCGCCGCCAAATGCAGATGGTATTCCAGAACCCATATTCATCCATGAACCCGCGAATGAAAATCTCGGACATTATTGCCGAGCCTATCCGCTTCCACAAACTTACTGAAAATGAAGCCCAGACCCGCCAGATCGTAAATGATTTGCTGGACCATGTCGGCCTGGGCCGAGCTGCCGGTGTGAAGTACCCGCATGAATTCTCCGGGGGGCAGCGCCAGCGTATTTCTATCGCCCGTGCTCTTGCAACCCGTCCGCGCTTGTTGATTTGTGATGAACCGACCTCGGCCCTGGATGTATCTGTACAGGCTCAAATCCTCAATCTGCTGAAAGATCTGCAGGATGAGCTGAATCTCACGATGCTGTTTATCAGTCACGATTTGCCTGTGATCCGCCAGATGTGTGACCGTATTGGCGTAATGCAAATGGGGACATTGCTGGAAGTCTCGCCCACCGAACAGCTGTTTACTTCGCCACAGCACGAGTACAGCAAACAACTTATTTCGCTGATGCCAGAATTTAAGGGCATGAGTCTGGAAGGATTGAAGTTAGCTTAACCTCTGACACTATCGGCAGACAGGCCGGGTCAGGGCAGGTATGAGAACAACCTATAACAAGCAAACACAACGGCAAGGGAGTTATCTCCCCCGCATAAAGGAGCTATGCAATGAAAACCATCAAGACCAAGCTGGCAGTCGCTTTAATGGCCGCAGGCCTGAGTTTTAGTGCAGCAGCAGCAGACATCAAAGTTGGCTACAGTGCTGACCCTGTTTCACTGGACCCACATGAGCAACTTTCTGGTGGCACGCTGCAATTGTCCCATATGGTATTTGATCCACTGGTGCGCTTTACCCAGGATATGGATTTTGAGCCTCGTTTGGCCGAAAGCTGGGAACGTATCGATGATACGACTTTTCGCTTTAAACTTCGTGAAGGTGTGAAATTCCATTCCGGCAACCTCATGACCGCTGATGATGTGGTATGGACGTTTAATCGTCTGAAGAGTTCGCCAGACTTTAAAGCGATCTTTGAACCGTATACCGAGCTAAAGAAAGTTAACGATTACACCGTTGATTTGATCTCTTCGGGGCCTTATCCGCTGGTACTTCAGACTGCAACGTACATTTTCCCGATGGATAGCAAATTCTATAGCGGCAAAACAAAAGATGGTAAAGACAAAGGAGAGCTGGTCAAACACGGTAACTCTTATGCTTCGACCCATCTTTCGGGTACCGGTCCGTTTATCGTCACTGCGCGCGAGCAGGGTGTGAAGGTGGAATTTGAGCGTTTTGCGGATTACTGGGACAAGGCGTCAAAAGGTAATGTAGACAAGCTGACGCTGGTACCTATCAAAGAAGATGCAACCCGTGTTGCCGCGTTGCTGTCTGGTGGGGTTGATATGATTCACCCTGTTGCTCCCAACGATCACAAGCGTGTTAAGAGCGCCGATGGTATCGACTTGGTGACCCTGCCTGGTACTCGTATTATCACTTTCCAGATGAACCAGAACAGCAACGAAGCATTGAAAGATGTGCGAGTTCGTCAGGCAATTGTGCATGCGATTAATAACGAAGGCATCGTGAAGAAAATCATGAAAGGCTTCGCGACAGCGGCAGGCCAGCAGGGGCCTTCGGGCTATGCGGGTTATGATGCAGAGCTAGTTCCACGTTATGACGTGAAAAAAGCCAAGCAGCTGATGAAAGAAGCCGGCTATGAGAAAGGTTTCAAGCTCACCATGATGGCACCGAACAACCGTTATGTTAACGATGCAAAAGTGGCTCAGGCGGCTGCGGCTATGTTGTCAAAGATTGGTATCAAGGTCGATTTGAAAACCCTGCCAAAAGCGCAGTACTGGCCTGAGTTTGACCTCTGTTCTGCCGATATGATGATGATTGGCTGGCACTCGGATACCGAAGATTCAGCGAACTTCTCTGAATTCCTGACGATGACACGTAACGAAGAGACCGGTAAAGGCCAGTACAACTGTGGTCATTATTCAAACGCAGATGTTGATAAACTGGTCGGTGCATCGAACGTTGAAACTGATCCGGCAAAGCGTGCCCAGATGCTACAGAAAATAGAAGCGACGCTATATAACGAGGCTGCGTTTGTACCACTACACTGGCAGAGTGAAGCGTGGGGTGCTAAATCCAATGTCCATGCCGCAGACATTGTTAACCCAATGGTTATGCCATACTTTGGTGATCTTGTTGTCGACTAACAGCTTGAGATAAAGCGTAAAGTCACCAATAAATCTAGCCATAGAAAGTAAGCAGAGTGCCGGAAAGGGTTTTCCGGCACTCATATTAAGGATGAGAGAAGGGGCAAGGAATGTTTACGTTTCTGGTCAAGCGCCTGTTTCAGGCACTGATAGTGATGTTTGTGATCAGTTTGGTGGCATTTGCCATTCAGGATAATCTTGGCGACCCATTGCGCGAGCTGGTGGGCCAGTCGGTATCAGAAGCTGAACGTCAACAATTACGCGATGATTTAGGTCTTAATGACCCGTTTATTACCAAATACAGCCGTTTCCTCGGCAATGCCGTGCAGGGAGACTTAGGAACATCATATTCCTTTAAACGTCCGGCAGCAGAAGTGATCCTCGATAAGCTACCAGCGACCCTTGAGTTGGTTTTCGGGGCAACGCTTATTATTATTGCGGTTGCCATTCCTTTGGGCGTTTATACCGCGATTCACCCTAATAGTACGTTTACTAAAACAGTGATGGCCTTAAGTAGTATTGGGATCTCAATTCCGGTATTCCTGACCGCTATCATGTTGATGTATGTTTTTTCAATTGAACTCGGTTGGCTGCCTTCTTACGGGCGGGGGGAGACCTACAACCTTCTCGGTTGGGAGTCGGGTTTCTTTTCGCTAGACGGGCTTAGACACCTCGTGCTGCCTTGTATTGCATTGTCCTCTATTATGATGCCGCTTTTCATTCGCCTCGTTCGTTCTGAAATGCTTGAGGCGCTGAGTTCTGAATACATTAAATTTGCTAAAGCCAAGGGCTTGGCAATGAATAAAATTTACTATCAACACGCCCTTAAAAATACCATGCTGCCTGTACTGACTGTGGGTGGGGTGCAAATTGGTACCATGGTGGCCTATACCATCCTGACTGAAACTGTATTTCAGTGGCCAGGAACCGGATTATTGTTTCTTGATGCTATTAACCGTGTTGATACGCCGCTGATTACTGCTTACGTGATTTTTGTTGGCTTAATCTTTGTGGTAACAAATACTATCGTTGACCTACTGTATGGTTTGGTTAACCCAACTGTTAATCTGACTGGCAAGGGAGAGTAAGTCATGAATACTACGACAGCAGCCACCCCAAGCCGTTGGGCGCGTTTTAAAAATTCTGACATTGTGTACTACTTCCTGAAAGATAAAGTAGCGATGTTCAGTTTTGCTCTTTTCCTTACTTTTGTGACCGCCTCGGTGTTGGCACCGTTTATTGCCCCAACCGACCCATATGATTTGTCTCTGATCGATATTATGGATTCAGAGCTGCCGCCATCATGGATGGAAGATGGTGATAGCCGTTTCTTATTGGGTACCGATGATCAGGGCCGGGATATATTCTCGACCATTCTTTATGGCTCGCGCTTGTCACTGACGATCGGCTTGTTAGCTGTGGCTCTGCAACTGGCTCTCGGGGTAACCATCGGTTTGAGTGCTGGTTACTTCGGCGGCCGTATCGACAGTTTCTTGATGCGTTTTGCCGATGTACAGTTATCTTTCTCGACGATGATGGTTGCTATTATTGTCTCGGCGATATTCCGTACTGCATTGGGGGCAGAGTTATTTGCCCAGTATGCGGTGGTGATGCTGGTGGTTATTATCGGTGTCGCCGAATGGCCGCAGTATGCGCGTACCGTCCGTGCGTCGGTACTGGCCGAGAAGAAGAAAGAGTATGTCGAAGCCGCGCGGGTGATGGGCTTCAAGGCACCCCGAATCATGTTTCGCCATATTTTGCCGAACTGCCTGTCACCGATATTGGTTATCTCTACAGTACAGGTCGCGAATGCCATCATGTCTGAGGCCGCACTTTCTTTCCTCGGACTCGGATTACCGGTAGATCAGCCTTCGCTGGGCTCTCTGATCAGTATCGGCTTTAACTATATCTTCTCGGGTTCGTGGTGGATCACTGCTTTCCCTGGCTT
>Ga0209379_10001213_pt1 | contig 17565 bp, 15 predicted proteins | sample tdDd001_FD_187124 | JGI IMG/M metagenome (GOLD analysis project Ga0209379, IMG submission 187124) | Marine sediment microbial communities from the Atlantic coast under amendment with organic carbon and nitrate - tdDd00.1 (SPAdes)... | ecosystem: Environmental > Aquatic > Marine > Coastal >...
GTCTGAAGCCTCAGTACGGTTTAGTACTCATACTGCTTGAATTGTATTACCTTGCCAAAGAGAGGCGCTTAGCGTTGCTATTTCGCTGGGAAAATATCCTTATCGCAATGGTTGGCACTAGTTACATAAGCTATGTGTATTTCGCTCATCCATACTATTTTCAGGTAGTCGCGCCATTAGCCTCAAAAACCTATATCGCCTATTTCGAGCAAACCACCAATCTACTGCTTCGGACGGTGCTATTACTCTTACTTCTCCTACTGCCTTTTCGTTATCTAAAAGCTCGAGTTCAAAGTCCAGGGATGATCAACGGGGTTTATCTAGTTGCGTTTGCAGCGCTCGGTGCTTTTCTTGCGGGTAGAGCGGGCTTTAGTTATCACTTAGTACTCTCATTCACCGTACTTTCTACATTAGTCTTAGCGAGTCTATTTTTTGCTTTATATGAATTCGTTACGCGTCCTCACTGGAAACAAGCCATACCATGCGGCTTTTTTATCGCCGTATTACTCTTTATTCGCCATTTTCACTTTATTGATGTCGACCAGGTGAATTATCCGCGAGCTGTTAATCAACTAATGGCACAAAACAACGAGCTACCCACTGCTCCTATCGAATTCGAGTCATACAAAAATATTTACGATGCCGTACGACAACAAACTTCGCCCCATTCGAATATTTACGTTTTTGGCGCTCGGCTCTTCCCTGCTCATTCGATCGCGATTCACCTTAATCAAAAATGGATTGGTCGATTTCCTGTTCTTTGGGCGCTACCAGAAACACTCAAAGAAGCTGATAAACAAGAAAATAAACAAAGGATTGAGTGGATTGCCCAAACTGTCGCAGAAGACATTACCAATGGAAAACCTGAGGTGATTTTAGTAGAAAAGAGTGAAACGCTATTAAGATACCCAAACGGTTTTGATTTTATTGAACACTTTGAGCAAATCCCATCATTTGCTAAAGCTTTTGAACCCTATCAACAAATCGAGGTTGTCCCGTCTGTTGACAGTGATTGGGTGCTATATAAAAGAGTGACCCCATAAAAAACGAAAGCCAGTTAATGATTAACTGGCTTTCAAATAGATTATCCGCGCTTCTTAAGTTCGAATTCAAATTCGTCAGGGTAAAGCACAACTCCCTCTTCATCGTTGTTCGGGAATACCACAACGGCCAGCTCATCATCTTCAAGACCGTGAGTCCAACGACTAAACCATTTCGCGGTAGAGATCGACTCCGCTTTACAGTGTTCCCATTCGCCTGTCGCCCACTGATTCGCAAACTCTTCATGTGGCCAAACTGGTACACAATCTTCGTCTTCAGTGTTTAACATCACGCAGCCATGCTCATCGGTAAGAATCCAAACTTTGCGCTGCTTAGCAATCTCTTTGATACAGTAGTTCAGACGCTCTTCTGAGCGCATTTTGTTTACTGTTTCTAGCTGTTCTTTAGATAGTGACTCAGACATCAGCTTCTCCACATCTTTTTAGTAACAATAAAAGAAACGCCCATGGCAAAAACCATGGGCGTTGAAAATAGACAAATTGGATAGTCTTACACTAGCTCAGCTTGTAGCCAAGGCCAGCCTTGCTTCTTACGGCTTAGTGTATTTTCCATCATTAGCATGCCGTTTTCTTCATGCTTAACAAGTTTCTCAGCCCACTCACCTTTGTATAGTAGACGAGTTTGAGCAGTGGTGATGTCCGTTAGCATCACAGCTGCGAATGCTAGACCTTCTTCTGCACAGCGACGCTCTAGATCGGCTTCTAGCGCATCAATCATGCCGTCAACTTGCTCTAGAGTTGCTAGTTCAACTTGACCAACAACAACATCGCGACCATTAAATGGGTAGCCTTTAAGGTCTTTTTCAACCAGTTCAGCCGCAGATAGGCCTTCGATGTTTGTTTTTGCAATCAAAAGATCTTTGATGAATGCATCAACGTCACATACGTCTGCAATTTTCGCTAGCTCTTCAACTGCATCTTTATCTTTTTGAGTACAAGTCGGAGAAGCAAAACCTACTGTGTCAGAAAGAATCGCTGACATCATTAGCTTAGCGATCTGAGGAGTGATCTCGTGACCTTCGATTTTGAACATGTTGAAAAGTACTGTGTTAGTACATCCAACAGGCCAGATCCACGCTTCCATTGGGTTCACTGTCATCACGTCACCTAAACGGTGGTGATCAACAATACCTAAGATTTCAGATTCAGCCACATCATCTGGTGCTTGCGCTAGATCTGAGTAGTCTACCAACCAAATCTTCTCACCTGCAACAGAGGTACGAAGTTCTGGCACTTCAGCGCCTGCAACTTCAAGAATGTGTTGAGTTTCACGGTTGATTTCGCCTTGGCGAATTGGCATAGCTTGTTCGCCACGAGCTTTCAAAAGCTCAGTCGCTACTAATGCACTACAGATACTATCACTATCAGGGTTCTTGTGACCTACTACTAGAATCATCTTATTTCCTATCGACTAAAATAGGCCCTTTCAGGGCAAATTACTCACGAAGGCGTTACTTTACCTGATTTTTGAGATTTGTCATGGTTTAGCAAAAAGAAAAATACCTCTATCAACTTTTTGTTGCAAATTGTCGCAACTTGACTATATTGATAATCATTCTCATTTGTATTTGCAGCATTATGAACGCACTTCAATTCTCTAGTATTCTGCCATCTTGGCTCTCATTTACGCAGTTTAAGCCTGCATATAAACGCTTACTGCTGCCTATTACACTGATCGCGCTCGTTATGAGCAATACGACTCGTGATGTCACAGTTAATACATTGTCTGATGCATTTTGGGCGGTATCATCTTATGTCGCTTTCACTTTAGCTATTTATCATTACCTCTCTTTGTTCATGAATAAAGAGAGCAAAATCGTTAATCTCTATCAAAGCTCACGCCATTATCAAGTCATGTTCGCCGCATTACTTGGTGCATTGCCGGGTTGTGGTGGGGCTATCATTGTTACAACACAGTTTGTCAGTGGTCGAGTTGGCTTTGGCGCTATTGTTGCGGTATTGACCTCGACAATGGGTGACGCTGCATTCTTGCTTCTTGCCAGTAAACCCGACATTGGTTTAGCTGTCGTAGCTATGGGGGTGGTAGTCGGCTGTATTTCAGGCTGGTCAGTAAATGCGATTCACAATGACGATTTCCTACGACCAGAAGCCAAAGCAATATCCCACCGATTTAGTTGCGCCAAAGGGCAACACAATTCGGTTGAGAAAAAAGCCATCAATTTGCAAGGTGCGTTTTGGAAATGGCTACTATTACCCGCGACGATTATTGCAGCCTTAGGGTCGTTTCAAGTCGACATCAATCAATTGCTGGGCTTGCCTGAAATGGGAATTGAGTGGATAGGCGCCGTGCTAATTATTGTTAGCATGTTACTTTGGTCTGTGACTAAAGAGATCAAAGATTACGAGTCGACAGTATCTGAAGACATCAAACAGGTTTCTTCACACCCTTTGCAAAAAGCAGCACAAGACACCAACTTTGTCACCGCTTGGGTTATTTTGGCTTTCATGGCATTTGAGCTCATTACTTTCTTTGGCCACATTAATTTAGCCGAAACGTTTTCTGGTTGGGGAATGTGGATGCCACTTATGGGATTGGTGGTTGGCTTGCTACCAGGCTGTGGCCCGCAGATACTGGTTACAAGTTTGTATATTTCGGGTGCGGCTCCGCTGTCTGCTCAGCTTGCTAACTCAATTTCAAACGATGGTGATGCACTATTCCCTGCCATTGCTCTTGCTCCTAAAGCGGCATTAGTTGCGACCATTTACTCAGCGATTCCGGCTTTCATTGTTGGTTACAGTTATTACTTTCTGTTCGAAATCTAATGAAGAATATGAGAAACAAAAACGCCCTCATTCGAGGGCGTTTGTATTAATTGTTATTTATGGCGCTCTTTCAGCTTATTGATGACATCATTCATCGACAAACCTTGATCTTGCAATAGAACCATCAAGTGATAAATCAGGTCGGCTGACTCACACACTAGCTCCGCCTTATCGCCCGACGTCGCCGCAAGCGCGACTTCAACGCCTTCTTCACCCACTTTCTGCGAAATGCGTTTGGTGCCACGAGCATAAAGACTCGCGGTGTAGGAAGAGTCTGGATCGGCACTCTTGCGGGCAGCCAATAGCTGCTCAAGTTGATGAAGCCACACCATTTGTGATTCTTCTTGTGAATCACCATCCCAACATGTCGTTGTGCCCGTATGGCAAGTCGGCCCAATTGGGTTCACTTTTACGAGCAGCGTATCGTTATCACAATCAAGGGAGATATTCTTGAGCTGAAGAACATTGCCCGACGTTTCACCTTTAGTCCACAAGCGCTCTTTCGTACGTGAGAAAAACGTTACCTGACCTGTTTGGCCGGTTTTAGCCAACGCATCTTGATTCATGTAACCCATCATTAACACTTGGCTAGATTGAAAATCTTGCACAATAGCTGGAATTAGACCATCGACCTTATCCCAATTAATTCTTTCTGACAGTGTACTTACTTCCGCGGTAGCAAAACTCATACTCGCACCTCTACACCCTGTTGTTTTAAATACTGTTTCAGTTCACCAATATTGATGACTTGCTTGTGGAAAACAGACGCCGCTAGTGCACCATCCACATTGGTTTTGTTATAGGCTTCAGCGAAGTGCTCCATCGCACCCGCACCACCAGAGGCAATCAGAGGGACGTTACACACTTCTCTCACCATATTGAGTTGTTCAATATCATAGCCATTACGTACACCATCTTGATTCATCATATTCAATACGATTTCACCAGCGCCGCGCTTTTGCACTTCTTGAACCCAATCCTTTGTCTCCCACTTAGTTGCCTTAGTGCGAGCCTCATCTCCAGTAAACTGATAGACCTGATATTTGCCTGTTTCTTTATCGAAGTACGAGTCAATGCCAACCACAATACACTGAACGCCAAACTTATCGGCAAGTTCTGTGATCAGTTCTGGGTTAGCCAAAGCCGGAGAGTTAATCGATACTTTATCCGCCCCGAACTCTAGAATTCGAGCAGCGTCTTCAGCTGACTTAATTCCACCCGCGACACAAAAGGGAATATCAATCACTTCTGCAACGCGCTTTACCCAGCTTTTATCAACAACACGTCCGTCACTCGAGGCCGTGATGTCATAAAACACAAGCTCGTCTGCCCCTTCTTCAGCATATCGCTGTGCTAAAGGAACAATGTCACCAATAATTTCGTGGTTGCGGAATTGAACACCTTTAACGACTTGCCCGTCACGCACATCCAAACATGGAATTATTCGCTTTGCCAACATGCAAATGCCTCCTCTGCGGTAAATTTACCGTCCAGTAATGCTCGGCCTACAATCACACCTGCAACACCGCTGCCTTTAAGCGCTTCAATATCCGCTAAAGAGCCAATACCACCTGAAGATTGGAATTGCACTTGTGGGTATTGCTTACATAAGTCAACGTAGAGCTCTACGTTAGAACCTTCCAATGTGCCATCTCTTGAGATATCCGTACACAATACATGCTTCAAGCCAACGGTGAGATAATCATTGATAAGCGCTTCGATTGTCACGCCGGAATCTTCCTGCCAACCTGAAATCGCCACTTTGCGAACACCTTCAGAATCGATATTGATATCTAACGCAAGAACGATCTTCTCCGGACCATACTTTTCCATCCAACCTTTTACCAATTCAGGCTGTTTAACTGCGGTTGAACCCACAACCACACGTTGCGCGCCTGCTTCAAGCAGATCAACGACGTCTTGTTCACTGCGAACGCCACCGCCAATCTGAATGTTTGCCGGTGTGCTAGCGAGTAATTTTGCGATTAGGTCGAGTTGACGGGCAGTAGTATCTTTCGCACCGGTCAAATCTACCAAGTGAAGCCAGTTAGCCCCAGCTTGGTGGTAGAGATTAAATTGTTCGGCAGGATCAACTTTGTATTCTGTCACTTGTCCGTAGTCACCCTGATATAAGCGAACTACCTGACCTTCGATTAAATCTAATGCTGGAATAATCACTGAACTATTTCCCTTTGATTCTTAAAAATTACAGCTCTAAAAAGTTCTGAATGAGTTTTGAGCCCGCTTTAGATGAGCGCTCCGGGTGAAATTGAACCCCGTAGTAGTTGCCACTCTGAACCGCTGCCGTAAATGGCTTACCGTAGTCACAATGGGCAATCGTATAGTCACCAACCGGCATGGCAAAGCTATGAACAAAGTAGAAGTACTCACCCTCTTCAATGCCTTTGAATAGTGGGTGATTAGGTTGTGCAGTAACTGTATTCCAGCCCATGTGCGGCAAGGGCAAATCGCCAGTCTCGAGTAAACGCACTTCACCATCACACAACCCAAGGCACTCCACCATCTCATCCGCTTTTTGTCCTTTCTCTTGAGATAGTTTGCCAAGAAGCTGCATACCCAAACAGATACCCAGTAATGGCTTTTCGACTTTCTTCACTAACTCAATCAGATCACGCTCTTGCAAGTTTTTCATTGCTTCGCTTGCGGTGCCGACGCCAGGCAAAAACAGTTTATCTGCAGCAAGTACCACTTGAGGATCTTTCGAAATTACCACTTGATAGCCAAGGCGCTCAATTGCGAACTTAACCGAAGAGACATTGGCACAACCGGTATCAATAATGACGACGTTTTGTTCTGTCATAACTTAATCCTTAAAGTACGCCTTTGCTGCTTGGTAGTTCATTGCCTTCAACTTTGATCGCTTGACGAAGTGTACGGCCAAAGGCTTTAAATAGACTCTCAATGATATGGTGATCGTTATCACCGGCGGAAGATAGATGTAAGGTGCACGCTAGCGTATCCGTCAAAGAGCGGAAGAAGTGCACAACCATTTCTGTAGAAAGGTCGCCAACTTGCTCGCGGCTAAACTCAGCATCGAACTTTAGGTATGGGCGACCAGATAAATCCAACGCACATTGAGCTAAACATTCGTCCATTGGTAGACTAAAACCGAATCGGCCAATACCACGTTTATCACCCAACGCGTCTTTCAATGCCTGACCAAGAGCTAGAGCTGTATCTTCAATGGTGTGGTGATCATCAATGTGCAAGTCACCTTCGACTTGGCAAACCATTTGGAAGCCGCCGTGTGTCGCGATTTGGTCCAGCATGTGGTCGAAAAAGCCCAAGCCAGTAGAAATCTTGTTGCCACCCTGTTCGTCTAAGTTAACCGTAACTTTGATGTCTGTCTCTTTGGTAGTGCGCACCACTTCAGCAATGCGCGCTTTTACCGTCAGGTCTTTTAAGATTTGTTTCCAACCCATCGTTTTTGGGTTGTACTGTATCCCTTGAATCGCCATATTCTCGGCCAATTGCAGATCTGTTTGACGATCGCCAATCACCACTGAGTTTTGGAAGTCAACTTTACCGCCTTGTAGGTACTCTTTCACCATACCTAACTTAGGTTTACGACAAGAACAGTTGTCCTCTTCAAAGTGCGGACAAATCAGTACATCATCAAACTTCACCCCTTGCGATTCGAAGATTTCCATCATCATGTTATGTGGAGCGTCGAATTCATCTTGCGGGTAGCTATCTGTGCCTAAACCATCTTGGTTAGTCACCATGACAAGGCGGTAGCCCGCGTCTTGCAATGATAACAAGCTAGGGATAACAAAAGGCTCCAGCTTAAGCTTATCTAAACGGTCCACTTGAAAATCAACAGGAGGCTCAACAATTAAGGTGCCATCACGGTCAATAAATAGAATTTTTTGTTGTTTGCTCACTCGAACTTCCTTATTTCAATTTTTGCGTTCCCATAACTGTGGAAACAAATAATCTTTTAGCTATAGTAATTTCTTATAAATCCAAGTGTTTTTTCACACTCGTCTCGGTTACCTACACTGATTCGCACGCAATTTTCAATCGGAGAATTGCGGAGAATAATCCCACTGTCCCACGCTGCTTTGAAAAGAGTGTCGCCATCAGGAAACTTAACCAATAGGTAGTTACCCCACCCTTCAAACACTTCAAGTCCTGCAATCATGGATAAGCCAACCTGTAAATACGCACGGTTTGCATTTAAATCCAACACTTGGAACTTCGCTCTTGCAAGCCCAGCTTCTGACAACGCTTGAGTCGCAATCTCAGCTACTGGGATAGGTACAGGGTAAGGAGCGATCACTTTAAGAAGTACGTTGATCAACTCTTCATTAGCCAGAGTAAATCCACAACGAAGTCCCGCCAAAGCAAACGCTTTAGAAAGCGTTCTTAAAATTGCTAGGTTCGGATATTGAGCAAGCAAATCGACCGTTGAGGCTTCAGGACAGAAATCGATATACGCTTCATCCATCACCACAATCGCGCGATCTTTGGTCATCTCAAGTAGGGAAACGATGTCTTCACGTTTCACCAAGTTACCCGTTGGATTATTTGGGCTGCAGACAAACACTAGCTTTACGTTATCAAGGTTTGCTTCAATACCCGCAAGGTCAAGTTGCCAGTCTGATGTGAGTGGTACTGTTTTACGTTCTACGCCAATCGTTTCAGCACTGATTGAGTACATACCGTAAGTTGGCGGACAATAAAGAATTGCGTCTTCATTTGGCTCACAGAAAGCGCGAATAAGCAGCTCGATACCTTCATCCGCACCGCGGGATGTCAACGTCTGTTCTGGTTTGACGCCAGCGTATGCAGCATAAGCCTCAATAAGATCTTTTGGCTGACATTCACTATAACGATTCAGACGAGCAAAATCGGTTTTGTATTTATTATCAAATGGCGATTCATTGGCATTTAGCCAAACATCACCCGTGCCGCCAATACGACGAGCCGATAGATAAGGGGTTAACTTCTGTACTTGTTTACGCGCTAGCTTTTCCATCTCAACCACCTTTACGCTTTTGCAGCCAATTTTTCAACTCGAATGGTCACCGCTCGTTTGTGAGCATCTAACCCTTCCGCTTCTGCCATTGTGACAACGGTCGGTGCCAACGTTTTTAAACCTTCAGCCGACAACTCTTGAACTGTCATACGCTTAGAGAAATCTGCTAGGCCTAAGCTTGAATAGGTTCGGGTGTAACCGTAAGTTGGCAGCACGTGGTTGGTTCCCGATGCATAGTCACCTGCCGACTCTGGCGACCAATCGCCAAGGAAAATAGAACCTGCATTGTCGAGTAAAGGTAATAATTCGCGCGGTTTTTTAGTCTGAACAATCAAGTGCTCAGGGCCGTAATAGTTAGAGATCGAAACAGCTTGAGTCATAGACTCAGCAATGATCACTAAGCTTGACGCTAAGGCTTTTTCTGCAATATCAGCACGCGATAGCTCTTTCAATTGGCGCTGCACAGCATCTGTCACTTGATCAGCAATGAAAGGAGATGGCGTGACTAGCACAACTTGAGAATCCGGTCCGTGTTCCGCTTGGCTCAATAAATCGGCGGCAATAAAGTCCGCGTCTGCTGTATCATCTGCCAAAACCAAAACCTCTGAAGGGCCAGCTGGCATATCGATAGCAGCGCCACGGAAGTCGTTACTCACTTGGCGTTTTGCTTCAGTGACGTACGCGTTACCAGGACCAAAAATCTTATCCACTTTCGATACAGTCTCCGTACCGTAAGCCATGGCAGCAACCGCTTGACCACCACCAACGTTATAGACTTCATCAATACCACACAGTCGAGCAACATAAAGGATCTCATCTGCAATCGGCGGTGGAGAGCAAAGAACCACTTTACGACAACCTGCAATTTTAGCAGGTACACCCAGCATCAACACTGTTGAAGGCAAGGGTGCGCTTCCACCTGGGATATACAAACCCACTTTTTGGATTGGACGTGTCACTTGCTCACATAGCACGCCGGGTTGCGTTTCTACCTTAATAGGCTGAGGTTTCTGCGCCTTGTGAAATTTAGCAATATTTGAATAAGCTTGGTCTAGAGCTTGTTTCATGTTGTCTGACAAACGACCACATGCGTCAGTTACTCCTTGTTCCGACACACGAATCGATTCAGGCTTCACTCGATCAAACTTTTCAGTCAACTCTAGAAGTGCTGCATCACCCTCACTGCGAACCTTGGCAATAACGTCAGCAACGGCAGCGGTAATGTTTGCACCCTCAGCAATCGCTGGGCGCTCCAAAATAGAGTCTTGCTGAGATTCACTTAATGATTGCCAAACAACTGTTCTCATAACGGTTACCCCATCATCTTTTCAATCGGTAGTACTAAGATTGAACTCGCGCCCAACTCTTTAAGTTGCTCCATGGTTTCCCAGAACAAGTTTTCTGTACTAACAAGATGTACTGCCACTTTCTCTTTGTCAGTCGATAATGGTAGAACCGTTGGGTCTTCTGCACCAGGAAGCAGTGATTTGATCTGCTCTAGCTGTGCCACTGGCGCGTGTAGCATGATGTACTTAGATTCTTTTGCTTGTTGAACGCCTTGCATACGAGTCAGCAGTTTTTCAATTAATGCTTGCTTATCAGCATCAAATTCACCCGTACGCTGGATTAGAGTTGCTTTAGACTTAAAGATAATTTCCGCTTCTTTCAGACCATTTGCTTCAAGCGTTGCACCGGTAGAGACCAAGTCAGCGATTGCATCTGCTAAACCTGCGCGTGGTGCAACTTCAACTGAACCTGTCAGCATACACGTAGAGAAAGGCACGCCTTGCTCATCCATGTAAGCTTTGAGCAGTTGAGGGTATGTCGTTGCAATACGCTTACCAGCAAGGTCTTGAGGGCCGTTGTATTGCTCGTCTTTATCAATTGCGATAGATAAGCGGCAACCACCAAAATCTAAACGGCGTAGAGCGACAAACTCATTTGGCTCACCCAATGCTTTACGATCAAGGCGAACTTCTTCTAGTTCATTCTCACCGATAAAGCCAAGGTCAACCACGCCGTCCATAATTAGGCCTGGGATGTCATCATCACGAACAAGGAGTAAATCAATTGGCATATTTAGTGAGTGAACGACTAGGCGCTCACCCATAATGTTGAATTTAACGCCGCACTTTTTAAGAAGCTCTTGGCACTCTTTACTTAGGCGACCTTTCTTTTGAATTGCGATTCTTAGGCGTTGTGTCTGCATTGCTTTATCCCTGTGCAAATTTTTGATATTTATAAACTTTTAAGATTGCTAAAACTGAAAAACCCTCGGAAGAATGTGTCTCCCGAGGGTTCTAAATCTTGTAGTTTGCGATTTTAGCCTCCGGGAGTTTCCTGTCTCCCGGGTATGCGTGCATCTCCCGAAAGACTAGACTGGGTGATGATGGTGATGAATGTTCATGACTAATTTACGCATACTTAATAAGCTCTTCTTGTTCGCTTTGTTGATATCCACACTAACCAAGGTGTAAACATTTTTCAACTATTTATTTAAACTTTTTTCAATTTGTATAAGACAAATAAAAAGGGAGCCTAAGCTCCCTTTATGTCTGAATTTGCTTTCGTCTATTTAGACATTTTGACAACTTGCCATTTTAGACTTAGACAGCACAGAAAGTAGTACACAGATTGCCACGAAAGCTACACTAGACGCAGCTAATGATAGACCAACAGAAGCTGTCATACCTAGCGTTACAAAACCGATACATGACACAAGGGCAACTGATAATGCATAAGGCAACTGTGTCGAGACGTGGTCGATATGACAACAACGCGCGCCTGTAGACGAAAGGATCGTAGTATCAGAGATCGGTGAACAGTGATCACCAAATACTGAACCTGCTAACACAGCACTCAACATAGGTAGCATTAATGCTAAGTCCGTTGCACCAGCCATATCACCCGCGATTGGAAGCATAATGCCGAACGTACCCCATGATGTACCTGTCGAGAATGCCATTAAACCAGACAGTAGGAACAAGATAACTGGTAACCAATGAGGGTTAATGTTGCCCTGCGCTAACGTAGAAAGGTATTTACCAGTGTTCATATCACCGATAACAGAGCCAATCGTCCAAGCAAATACTAGGATTAGAATCGCGCCAAACATTGATTTCGCACCAATCCATAGCGTGCGAGAGATTTCTGAAAACGCAATACCTTGCTTAAAGACAGTGAATAGCGCAACTGCAAGACCAACAAGACCACCGTAAATAAGAGACGTACCAACATCGGTATTTTCAAAAGCGCCAAGAAGGTTAAATTCAATACCATCTGAAGCTAGTGATTGCCCACCGGTGTAAAGCATTGAAGCAACTGTTGCCGCAATAAGGAACACGATCGGCAGAATCAGATCAGAAACCTTACCTCCTTCACTTTCACGAATATCTAGCTCTTCGTTAAGCTCATGCGCTTCCTGAGTATCATTTTCGCTCTCTTTTTCGAAACCACGGCCTTGAGAAGCGGCAATTTCGTGCTCGCGCATCTTACCAATATCCAAGCCAAACCAAGCTACTGCAAACACCATCAATAAAGCAAAGATTGCGTAGAAGTTCATTGGTACCAAGCGCATGTAGGCGCCAAGAGCAGAGTACTCAGTAATACCGTGAGAAACTAGGATGCCGCCAATGATCGTCATAATGTAGGCACCCCAGCTTGAAGCTGGCATTACCACACACATTGGCGCAGCGGTAGAGTCCAGAATGTAAGCAAGTTTAGCGCGAGATACATAAAAACGATCTGTTACCGGGCGAGAGATTGCACCTACCGCCAAGCTATTAAAGTAATCATCGACAAAAATGAAAACACCTAGGAAGGCAGCAAGTAGCTTAGAACCGCGTTTACTTTTAACTCGCACTTGCGCCCACTCAGCGAATGCTCGAGTACCGCCCGACAAGGTCAGTAAAGCTGTCATCATACCGAGTAGAAGTAGGAAACCAACAATACTCATATTCCAAGTGTTTATTCCGCCATCTTCGACGAACACACTAGATACCGTAGAACCAACATAGCTTAATGTGCCGCCCGCTGAATAATCGTTCAGCAAGATAGCACCAAGAACAATACCCATACCCAAAGATACAAGTACACGGCGAGTAACGATAGCAAGACTCAATGCCACTAAAGGAGGCAAAAGAGATATAGGAGATGACGCAAAATCAATTAAATTCATGATCTTCAAAAACCAGTAATAAATGGTTAGAGATCTACTGCAGACTAACTGAAGGAATTCATTTCCAAACAATTGAGTATAAAATAGCGACGAGGAAGCGAATGCTTCTCCCAGCCCTACAGTAGCGCTCCATAGTTTTACAAAATTATAGACTATGGCAGTGTTGCCCCTTTCGAGTACAACCCCAGCAAGCATCTTTGATATGATAGCTCACTTCGGCGGGTTAACCTTTCGTACTTGTTCATTGGCATCACCCCAACAAGTATTACTTATTTATTCCGCTCCTCTACCGCGAGTACAAAAACTTTAAACCATTGAAAAGTCACTTTAACAACAATTTAACTTGCACAACGCATTAGGTGACGTTCATTGTACTTATCTAGACCATCATTTCAATACATCATTCTAGTTTTATTGTTAAAAATATTGGTAACTAGCTAAGGGTAAGATTTCATCGTCACTGCATACTCATCCAACTCAAGAATGTCATACAAAATTACTATTCTTTCCGCACGAAATATCATCATTACTTACATAGACCAAAAGAAAAGTTTAGTGCTGTAATTAATCGATATTCAAATAAATCATCAAAGTTAACTTTACTATTAAAATCAGACCACTCTCCTGCAAATAAAATATATGAAACCACTTCCTTAAAATGGATGATTCGGTTATAAAAACTCATTAATTCTTACATAATGTTCCCCTTCATCACATTATTCGGCATCCATAATACGCTTTCGACTAAAGTGGTATTATTATTTGTCAGATTTCTATTAATTTTATATTTGCCATATTGTAATAATTCCGCTTCAGGATTATTATCAACTCATTAGGCACTCCTTATTAAGTGAGATTTAAATATGTCGGAACTAACAAAAACACTATTAAACATTCGTAGCCTACGCGCTTTTGGCCGTGAGTTGACTCTGGAACAACTTGAAGAAGCGTTAGACAAATTAACTATTGTCGTTGCTGAACGTAAAGAAGCGGAAGAAGAAGAGCGCGCGGCGGCGGCTGAGCAAGAAGCGAAACTATCCGCAATTGCTGAACAAATTGCAAAAGACGGTATTGATGTTGAAGCGCTTATTTCTGCTCTAGCAGGTGAATCTAAAGGTAAAGCAAAAGTTAAATCTAAGCGTGCACCTCGCCCAGCTAAATATGAATACGCTGACGCAAACGGCGAAACAAAAACTTGGACTGGTCAAGGTCGTACACCTTCTGCAATTCAAGAGCAATTGGATGCAGGCAAATCTCTAGAAGATTTCCTAATCAAGTAAGCACTGATTATTAAAAAACGCCTCATTAGGCGTTTTTTATTACTACTAATAAAAAGCCTCGCTAATGCGAGGCTTTTTTAATTCCGCTAAGATTAACGTTCCCAGTACGCTTCTTCTAAGCTATCTTCTCGCTCGGGTAGACCGCGAGATAGACGTGGAGAGTGTTGAACTAAAACTTCATAACTCGCACGGTTTGAATACTTACAAACTTGTGAGAAAGAAGAATAGGTCAAATATGCATGAGCATGCTTACTGGAATTAGGCACATTTTCTTTATGGTATTTATTCGCTGCCATATCATGCAACAACGCAGATAATGCCGCATCACCTGCACCATTCGTATTCTTAATTTTCTCTGGACCACCCATATAAGGCGCAATATGCGAATATACCTTAGTTGGATTTTCACAGTGTTCTTTAACGGCCGGACGACTAAACTCGAAACGGTTAAATTCCGCGATACTACCAGGTAATAGTGGCAAAGAAGTCTCACGTTTTGCCGCTTCCTCTGTATAACCTGCCATAAATAGACCAACTGGGCCTGCAGTACAAAGAACTAAATCAACCCAATCAAGAGCTTTATCCGAGGCTGCAAGTGGTTCAGATTCACCAGTTAATGCTTCGGCTTCATCTTCATTCATTGCAACAACAGAAACATGATCACGTAAAAACTCTTGCCAGAATTTAGGATCGTCTTGGATAACGAATTTCGTACCTAATGTTAGAACAACAGGAACATCATATTTTTTAGCGTACTCAATCGCTTTCATTGTTGCTTCAGGCATTGGATCACCCTCTTTGCAACGAACTAAATAAGCGGTTAATACTAAAGCAGAAGCATTTTTAAAGATCTTCTCTGGAATGCTATTTGGGTGAAGTTGGTTCATTTGACCTTCACTGATCGCAAAGGTACGTTCCCCATCTTCAGTAATTAAAGCAAAACAACGGCCAATCGCACCATTAACACCTTGAAGGTAATTAAGATCCATTCGACTTGATGTATTACATAAATAGCGGTATCCATAACTACCGATCTTAATATCTTGACTCATTACACCAAGCAGGGTTGAGCGGTCATCAGCTAAAACAGAGTAGTTATGCAGTGTATTACCAATAGTACCGCCAGCGTACTCATTGGTGATCAATTCATTTTCTTTTAGTTCATTGTATAGCGCTTCAGCAGTTGCATCATCGATAACTAAAGAGTGTCCCTTACTCAGTCCATATTTCTCGATTAATTCAGAACTCACTTTCGCTTCGATATCAACTAGAGTCTGATCGATACCAATAATATGTGTGCGCGACATTTTTTTGCTTTGTTGCGACTGGCTGACAAGCGGATCACGCGCATGTACTGGAAAGTAGTGTTTTGATTTACGTTGACCAGGAAATTTCATAACAAGAATTCTGATTAAGGGATGAAAAGATGCCGGATTCTACCGCGCACTATCTAGCGCGGCAACAATCGGAATTATAGCAAACGTTTGCCAGGCTAATTAATTTATTGTCGACAAGAGCGTAATAAATAAGAGGCGTTATTCTCCTTCCATAAAGCTCAAGTCTGGCAGTCGATCTAAGTTTTCAGCGTAACGTTTCAGGTTGAACTCAACTTCATTTTTCATTACGTCAAAGATCTCTATAGAAACCGCACACGCCATCATCGCAACCGCTTCTTCTCTTGGTGTCCCTGTCATCATCAAACGCATTAAAGTTTCTTTCACTTTCAAAGGGCTTCCATCTTCTAATTGATTCTCGATCACTTCAATTAGTTGTGCTTCTTCAAAAACTTGGTTCTCTTCACTCATTGTTTCGTTTCCATTGGGACTTGAATTTTGCCAACTATGCCACATATAGACACTCTATAGTGATAAAAGCGCAGATATAGTGATTAAGCGAACAAAAGTTCAGCGATTTTCGAAGTGTGAGTTCGATCTCGGATCTGTCACCTCGAGATGCTTTCTGTTAGAATCTGCCTCCAGTTAATTTAAGTGGTGTTTAGTAATGTCTGATAACAGCCAAAAGAAAGTCATCGTCGGTATGTCCGGCGGCGTTGATTCATCTGTTTCTGCCTATCTTCTAAAACAACAAGGCTACCAAGTAGAAGGCTTGTTCATGAAGAACTGGGAAGAAGATGACAACGAAGAATATTGCACAGCGGCAGAAGATCTCGCCGATGCTCAAGCAGTATGTGACAAGCTAGGCATTCACCTACACACCATTAACTTTGCGGCTGAATATTGGGATAACGTCTTTGAGTATTTCTTAGCAGAATACAAAGCAGGACGTACACCAAACCCAGATATTCTTTGCAACAAAGAAATCAAATTTAAAGCATTCCTTGAGTTTGCAGATGAAGTTCTGGATGCTGACTACATCGCAATGGGTCACTACGTACGCCGTACATTCCCGACTCAAGAAGAGATCAATAATGGTCAACAGCCTCAAATGTTACGTGGTTTAGATGGCAACAAAGACCAAAGCTACTTCCTTTACACACTGAGCAGTGAGCAAGTTGCACGTAGCTTATTCCCAGTTGGTGAATTAGAAAAACCAGAAGTACGTCGAATCGCAGAAGAGCAAGATTTGATCACTGCGAAGAAAAAAGACTCAACGGGTATTTGTTTCATCGGTGAACGTAAGTTTACAGAATTTCTTGGTAAATACCTTCCAGCACAACCTGGCAATATTGAGACGCCAGAAGGTGAAGTTATTGGCCAGCACCAAGGTTTGATGTACCACACGCTAGGTCAGCGTAAAGGACTTCATATTGGTGGTCGCAAAGGCGGCGGTGGCAATGAAGACCCTTGGTTTGTTGGTGAAAAAGATCTTAAGCGTAACGTTCTCATTGCGGTACAAGGTAAAGATCATCCACTACTTAAATCAGAAGGCTTAGTCGCATCTCAACTTCATTGGGTAGATCGCACACCAATTACTGATGTTTTGAAGTGCACAGTAAAAACGCGTTACCGTCAAACCGATATTCCTTGTACAATCATCCCAATTGATGATGAAAACATTAAGGTTATCTTTGACGAACCACAAATTGCAGTGACGCCAGGTCAATCAGCAGTATTCTATCAAGGCGAAGTTTGTCTTGGTGGTGGTATCATCGAAAAACGCATCTAACTAACGCTATATATTAGGAGTATTACTACGTGGCTAACGCACTTTATGACCGTACCATTGCATTTGCAGGAATATGCCAAGCTGTTGCTTTAGTTCAACAGGTTGCTAAGAATGGTCATTGCGACAACGACGCGT
>Ga0209379_10001215_pt1 | contig 17558 bp, 4 predicted proteins | sample tdDd001_FD_187124 | JGI IMG/M metagenome (GOLD analysis project Ga0209379, IMG submission 187124) | Marine sediment microbial communities from the Atlantic coast under amendment with organic carbon and nitrate - tdDd00.1 (SPAdes)... | ecosystem: Environmental > Aquatic > Marine > Coastal >...
ACGTGAACCGATGTATAAAGAAATCCTGACGACAAAGTCATTAACACTTGAAATTGTGGAAGAGCCAACGCCTACACTTCTTGAAGAGCTTGCAACCGTGGTTAAGTATGATTTCAGTGAGTCTTACACAAGGTTTAAAGAAGTGGCGCATAAAAAGAGTTTTAGGCTTCTTGTGTTAAGAAGTGTGGAAGACAATAGACGAATTATAGGTTTTTCGGCATTCCACTGGCTAAGAACCATAGATATTTATCTGGAATTTGAAGATGAGTATCTGTCAGATTATATTCGAGACCATTCTGTAGGAAGACTGGTTGTGATAGATGGAATTTACCGCAATGCCAGTGATGAGTCTCCGAAAGTTGAACAAAGACTTCTTACTGAAACCTTGGCGTTCTGTTTAGCACGAGACTATAGTTATGCCATTTATAAAGATATGATCACTGAGCGTATTGACACGAAATTGAATAATGTCATGCGTATGCAGGGATTCCTGAATGTGCTGGGCAAAGAGTCTGGTGAGTCTGTATACGTTGTGAATATGTCAACGCCTTGTACGCTTAATATGGATGCGAAATCTATGATTAAAGCACCATTTAGAACTTCTGAAAAAGTTTCAAAGGCAATCAAGAGAAGTCGAAGTCGTCTTCAAAAGGCACTGACCAAACTCTATCCAGGCCATTTGGTATTATCATTTGATAGAACAATGATATATGAGCACCTGATCAAGAAAATATGTGATGAAAACAATATGCCGACCACACCTCTTGTACCAAAACAGAGTGGAGAGTCTATGTGCGTTCCGTTTGGGCAAATTTTCAATAGGTGGAGGTTGCCAAATACCGTTACAAAGTCGTTGCATACTGAAAAGTATTTTACATCTGATTTAAAATGGCACGAAATTCAAGCGGCGCCACACTACTTAAATCTTGAGAATCAAGTAAAGACGATAAAGTCCTTTAATAGACCTGTTATTTTAGTTGATGACCTTCTGAACAAAGGGTACAGATTTAATGCTCTTGAGCCATTGTTCAAACAAGAAGATGTAGAAATTAAAAAGTTCTATGTAGGGATACTTTCCGGGCGCGGTAAAGCCATTATGGAAAGAGCTAATATTGAGGTTGATTCAGCCTACTTCATCCCAAGGTTGAAAGTGTGGTTTACTGAGAGTAAAATGTATCCATTTATAGGCGGAGACATTCTTTGGAGAGGGCGATCACCTGAAAGAAGTTTGATTCCATCTATAAATTTAATATTGCCATATACATTCCCGGCATATATACGTGATGCCTCTAAACAAGCTGTTTATAAGGTGTCAGAAATTGCGCTAATTAATGCAATTGAGATACTCGAAGCCTTAGAAGTGGAATATCAAAGTGAACATGAGCGTATGTTGACTGTGGCACAACTGGGTGAGGTTATTCTTTCACCTAGAATTCCTGACAAAGGATTCAATATTGATTATGACATGAATCACAAAGCTTCAGATTATCTTAAAAATGAGTTGGAGCATCTGAGAAGGCTCAGAAGCACCTTCCAATAAAAATGTGAATTAACGGAGGGATGACATGAAGATTTATGACTTAAAGACTGCTTTTGGACTTTCAATGGAATCGTTATATTTGGATGGTACTCTTGGATTTGAAGAGGTCTTTGGTGAAGATACTGATAGGGTATTAGAAGCGGGCAGCGTAACTCAGCGTCCATTGGTATGGTTGATTTATGATGATGCTCAGGGTGCTAAAGGATCGTTTAGGGTTGCGGATGCTCGCGCGCTTAGTGCTCAATTTGAGAGTGCTGCATTTTTAAATTCTACAACGGATTCAGACCTGAATCTTCCTGAGCAAATAAAGCATTATATTGATAATGTCGGGATTCAAGTTGTTAATACCGCGTACTCTGATTGGCATGCTGTTCTTGATGAGAATAGACCCCCAAAATGGCGTGTTAATGTGCTTGGCCTTGGTGATGTTGGAGGGACTCTTCTAACAGGCCTTCGTATGATGGGCCACGGTGTTATTGATCAAATAGGTATTTTTGATTTAGATCCTAAAAAGAAGCGTCGTTGGGCATTGGAACTGGGGCAAATTCTAGATCCTAATGTGGACGATTATCCTGAAATCGTTGAACTTGAAATGGATGACTTATTCAATTGTGACATGTTTGTATTTTGTGCAAGCAGGTCAGTTCCAAAGGTTGGGTCGAGTGTTGTCGATGTTCGTATGGTGCAATATGAGAGTAATTCAAAGATTATTGAGCCATATGCACGAATGGCTCGTGAGACGAATTTTAAAGGGATATTTGCAGTCGTTTCAGACCCGGTTGACCAGCTTTGTTACCGTGTTTACAAGAGCTCCAATGTAGATGAAAATGATTCATTTGACGGGCTTGGACTAAAGCCAGAACAGGTGAGGGGTTATGGTCTTGGCGTTATGTTTGCTCGGGCAAGCTACTATGCACATGAAAACACTATTCCATTCGAAATGGGACGTGCATTTGGGCCACATGGGAAGGAATTGATTGTTGCGAACCATCCATCAGAATATGATGAAGAACTTTCTAAGAGACTTACAAAGCTTACAGTAGAGGCGAATCTTGAAGTTCGTGAAGCTGGATATAAGCCGTTTATTGCTCCAGCTTTATCATCAGGAGCCCTGTCTCTTATCAATACCATGAAAGGCAATTGGAATGACAGTGCTGTTATGCTTGGCGGTGTTTATGTTGGTTGCAGAAACAGACTGACAGATCAAGGCGTTGAACTGGAAAGACATACAATGAAACCTGAGCTTGTTGAGAAATTAAACGGTGTTGTAAAGGTTCTTAAAGAGTATGTCTAGATCGTTATCTACGACGTATGTTATGCGTTTTGCAAAAGAGTTGACGCGTCGTGACGATGAAAGTTCAAGACTCAATAGAATGATAGCTTCAGCAGTAGAAGAATTGGGGAACGATGTTGAAAATGTGGATGTCTCAAAAGTGATAACGCTCAAAGACAAACACTTGCTTATTGCTGTAGATTCTGACGAAATTGGTGGACATCCAGAGCTCTATAATTGGTTGCGTAGACTTTACGCTGAGAAGGAGCGAACAGGAGAAGATCCTCTATCAGGTTCAACAGGTGCATTGCTTCTTAACTCGGATGGCCCGCTATACACAAAACGAATAGCTCAATACACAATATTTCATATGAATAGGTTGGGGTGTAGATTTATAGGCCATCCGCTTGTGGAAGCCGTTGATGCACTACAAAACTTTAAAACATGGAAAAAAGTTGTGGATATTTCACTTGAGGACTTGCTCAGTGCGAAATGTAGAGAGTTGGGTAAAAGACTTTCAGATTACCAAAAATTCTAGTGCTACATTCAAGTTCGCATGATACATCAAATACCTTGAAACTCTGGAAGTTGGTCGAGAATTACTTAGATGGATTTGAGACACAAGAATTTCACATTGAAGACGACAAAATTGCAGAGTGCAAAGGGTGTAGTTTTAAAACGTGCATGCATTTTTCAGAGATGAAAAGCTGTTATTATGGTGGCTTGATGGTAGAAAAAATACTGCCAGCCATGGAGTGGGCAGATGCCGTTATATGGGTTTGTCCAAATTACAATGATGCAATTTCAGCGAAGTTAATGGCTGTTATAAATAGGATGACCGTACTTTATAGGAGAATTACATTCTATGACAAACGTCTTTTTGGAATCGTTGTTTCTGGTAATTCAGGGAGTGATCTCGTAATGACCCAGTTGCTTGGTGCTGTGAATATCAATAAAGGATATATGTTGCCACCAAACTTTGGCTTGTCAGCTATAGCAAATGACCCAGGCTCGATCCTTGAAGTTGAGGATATAGACCACAGAGCCAAGTGTTTTGCAGAGACCATAAAAAAAGAGTTTCTTATATAAAAAATATACAAGAGAATAGAAAGGCCTAGTGATATTGGTTATCACTAGGCCTTTTTCATTGTAATAAATCTGTAATCAAAATAAAGGTTGAATTTTCTGAAAATTCTGCTATACTAAGTATATACTAAATTAACACAAGTTAATAAACAAAGGAATTGGAACAATTCGGAAGAGGTGAGACCACCAGGTTGACATTGACTAATGAAAGTTTAGATAGTGAAAATTCAAGTTCAACAAGCTACATAAAAGGAGTGGTTGCCACCATACTACGATTAGGTGAAACTTAAATGGAATTACTAATATGTAAACAAATAACAAAGACTTAAAACAGCTTTCTGCGATGACGGGAAGCTGTTTTTTAATGGAACGATCCAAATTTTTAATTTGGTTATCGTTCCTTACTCGGCGAGGAGCCGAGTTTCCTAACTGCCCGAAGGGCACTTGCGATCCAAATTTCTAATTTCGAGTGTCGCACCTTACCCAGCGCTTAAAGGGACGCTGAGTTTCCTGACCGCCCGAAGGACACTTACGACCGAAATTTATAACTTTCCTATCTAAAGAACTATAAAGTAAGCCGTAAAGTGAATTTTAATTTGAAAATGGTATTATTGAAAGAAAATTCCATACTATTCGGAGGTATTCATTTCTAAAGATTCCTTTAGAAATCTATCACACGGGTCATTTTATCAAGTTGGATAAAGTGAAACCGTGTTTTTTTGTGCTCTTAGACCTACAAGTTCTTAAACAAAAAAATGTGTGAAATATAATCATCACATGCAACTGTGTATAAATATACATACAGGTTTATTTAAATAGCAGTATAAAATGCAGGACTCAATTAACTGATTCTATACAACGTTTCAAAATACTGGATTGTGAGATGCGGGAATTCTAACGAATAATAAATAAAGTATCAAAAAGGTAACAAACGAAGAATAATTATGCACAAGTCGGGTAATCATAGGACATGTCATTAATATGTTGAGATTCATGAGGGGAGGGTCTATGCATAATGCTGAAACAAGTAACATGGAAACATTAGATATATGGTTTAACGTATTAAAGAGAGAGGAGGAACTTGTTTGAAGAAACGATTATGGCGATTTATCAGTATACTTCTGATATTTACGCTGGGTTTTGCCGGGCCGCTGGGAAGCATAGCATATGCCGGACCTGGTGATGCTCTGGAAACTTTTGATTTTGGACTGGGGTCAAATCCTTACATACAATTTGAGAATACGTCCCCATCCTCAATCAGTATCGGAAGCGCGGAAAAATTAGGTTTTAGAATTCAAGGAACATCACTGACAGGAGCAATTCTAGGTGATGACAATGATGGTACAGAGAATGACGGGAAAATCCTTGATCTCATTGAAACATTTGCAGTACGCCTGACAAATGAAGATACAAGTCAGGTTGAAACCATTGCAATAGGACAAGGTAGTTTATCCAACAACGATACTCTTGATATCCTCGATTTTTCTCTAGATTTAGGAACAACAATATTACAGGATGACACACTTTATACAATTGACTTTATCACCCCTACAGTTAAGACAATACTAAATAGAGTCGGTCAGAGTATGTTTATCGATTCAGGAGATCCAACATCTAACGTGAGGTTTGAAGCTCGTAATAGTTCTGAACAGATCGTTTTTGAGAATTCAGATGTTTACAATGTGGTTTCTTCTGGAGCAATAGCGGTTGCAAAAGAATTTAATGGTTCAAATGACCTTACAATTGACGGGCCAACCTTATCTATGGATCTTGGAGATGTTTCAAATTTCGATTTGATAGATAGGCTCGAGTTTAGGATTGAAGGTAAGAACGAGTTATCTGTTACACCTGGAACATTCACTGCAGATGTAAATGCATGGGCAGATCAAGCTACAACGTATACTTTGTTGAATTCAAATCCATACGTCTATAGTGTTAGCGTGGACTTACCAAGCGCAATTGCAACAACACAAACATCGTTCGCGATTGAGTCAGACACTGATACTATGAATGCTATAGGCGTGTTGATTAATGACTATGTTCAATCGAATAACGGTAATGTTTATGTTCTTGGTTATAACAGTTCTGACGAAGTTGTTGGTTACAACCTGTTTATTAAATCAATAGAACAGGCTAATCCACAATTTGTATTTACTCAGGTACAACCTGATTTTGTTGGTTTTTACGATACAAATGGACCAATTTTACAGTTTGTTAACACAGGTGTAGATTCACAAGGTATGTACATTACGGGTCAAACATCATTTGATGTAGGAAACGGTGTACAGAATATCCCATTCTTTATCAGTATGAATAGCATATTTGAACAGAATGGGGATTATGAAAACAATAATATTAAGTTTAAAAGTTACAAGGACGAAGGAATCCCTGATGGAACTAACTTTGATTCAGGTATGTTTTACGAAATTATTCCTGTGAATATGTTTGCTAAAAACACAATTACATTAACAGGAACAATCAATGAAACAGATTATCAGAGAACGTTCTATTGGGAACCAAATCAAGAATCTATACAATTTGGACTCAAAAAGTATGAGCAGAATGCTGATCTCGAAACTAAGCAAATTGGTCGAGAGTCAGATATCGAAGTGTTCCTTACAAATGAGTACACAGGGCGTATGGCAGATCTTGATCTCGAAATTTACAATCCTACTTCAGCTGGAGCCATAGCACTTTATAATGCCACTCTGGTTGAACCTGAAACAAAATACTATGAAACCGGCCAGGATGTTGGATTCCTAATCACGTTTGATTTGGCAGATACCCAACCACAGGAATATGCTGGTTTTGACGTAGTTGAGGAAAATGTTAATCTCGGTGCGAGATTCCTGTTTGACAACAGCAACATTGCATTAGGTGAAGTTGAACAGATTATCAACGGATCGATGCAATTGGATATTGAGCCACCAATGCCACGCGTAGAGTGGTTCGAAGGTTTTGTATCCCCTGAGTACAAGTTTGTTGTTAGATTCCATGAAATGATGGATGAGCAAGTAGACTTGGATCAGTTTACTGGCAAACTTACAGACTATATTACGATTATGCATGAAGATCCAAATGTAGATGTGAGTGGAGTTACCGCACAAAGTATTGTAGGTTATGACGAAATGGGTTCTGGAACACCGGATCCTGACAACATCTACGATCGTGCATTAATTGGTATTAATGCTCTTGTCCCAAGATTTACTCAGCTTGTATTTAATGCAACTGTTGAGATGGATAAAGCGAGCACTGGCAAAATGAAATTCAAGTATGACGAGGAAAACAACAATGTAATCATCATGGGCGAGGAGCCAGGTGAAGGCACAATTGAATTCCACGTTATTGATGGATCAAGCAATGATCAGTATGTTGATCAAACTTACAAAATCAGCAGTACATTTGATGGATCTGTTGATATTTGGATTGACGTAAATGGAGAAGCAACTGTTACAGCAGAATCTGTATTATCGGGTTCAAGTTTCTTCAAAGGCATAACAGATGTCAATGGTAACAGAATGGTTGAGACAACATCTGCAGATCTTAAGATGGAAACTCAGTTAGACAGTTACTTAATTGGATCTGATGGCAACTATTTACTGAATGCAGAACTTAGCCTTATTCCTGTTGATGAAATTCCGCAGCCGGTTTCAGGCTCGGCCGTAAAATGGGAGAATATGGTCCATCTGCAGTCGAATGATGATGGTAAAGTGTTTGGGCATGTTTACCCAGGAACTTATCTTGCATTTGAACTGTCAGAAAAGGATGACACAGGTAAACGAGACTGGACATCAATCGATGTGAATTTAGCATTCCCTGTACTTGGAAACATGGAACGCTACACTGATCCTATCCAGCTCCCACAACACAATGTGTTTGGTAATGCAGTAAGACAGGGAACGACTTACAAAGAATCACTCATATTCATTGAAACAGATTACTATGATGAATTGCAGACTGCGATGACAACCCATGACAACTGGGAATTGTTCGATGTACTTGAGAGATTCTATATCAAAGAAGTTGATACAAATGCTGATGGAACATTTAGCTTATACCTAAAGCCTAACGAACAAGGCAAAACGTACACCTTGGTAGGTAAATTTGAGGGTGAAGGTATTATTGAACCGCTTGACGTAAATGGTGACACAAACCTTCCTTACACATTTGCTGTTGATTCAGTATCAGGTGCTCAAATTACAGATGTTAGATTCCCACCACCTACAATTACTGGCGTATTAAGAGATGTCGGTGGAACACCTCTTGAAGATGTATTTGTTGAATTCAAGAGTTCAACGGGAAATCACTTTGCAACCCTAACTGGTGATAATGGTGTGTTCAATGCTTCTATCATTGAAGAAGGAACATACAAACTTGTGGTTGCAAGAACAGACTGGGATGTAGAAGGCGGCGGTATGCTGTTCCTTGATAAAGATACTGGTTTTGCATCAGTAGCTTTAACTACAGAGCAAATAACTGCTATTGAAGGTGGCGCAGACCCTGTTAACTTGGGCAATGTTGACCTACCTCTAAAGAATTTCACAATCCAGTTCCAGATTGATGGCGTTAACGTGGGTGCAAATGAGTACAGCAGTGTTCAAATTGCGCAGGTTGTTCAAGAAGGTGAAGAACCACCTGAATTCCACGTTCCAACGAAAACTGGCGGATTCGATTTCTATCTGCCAAATGCAATCTATGAAATTGAAGAGTTTAACTATGGCGAGTTATGGATTGAACCGGAGACGGCGTTATCGTTCACCGTTCCAACCACTCCAACGCCATACAATATCGATTTAGGTGATTACTATAATGCAGTAATTACTGTACAAGATGAGGATCAAAATCCACTTGAAGGGTATCGTATAGAAACGAATAACCAATCAAATGGATGGTGGAGAGGTTCTACTACAAACGCTCAAGGTAAAGCTTACTTCAAGTTTGAAGTTCCAGATCCGCCAGAAGTAGATCCTGATCAAGTTACAAGCGCGCTCATCAAGATTCAAGGCTACATGTACAAAGACAAGTGGTACAACCTTGGTAGCGACGACCCGCAGATGAGTGATCCAGATTATGAGTTCACTGTTACAAGTCTAAATGATGGGGATAACAAAGCTGCTCCAGCAAATCCTATCACTATTAGAAAACCAAACTTTACAGGTACAGTTTACTCAGGCACGCTCGAAAATGGTGACTATGATCCGCAGACTCAAATTAAAGACGGTCATCTTGATCTAAGTAAAGAGTCTACAACAGGTGACATGCACGACCAGTGGTACAATGTTTGGATCGACCATAATGGCGATTTCACATTCTCGTTACCTGAAATAGGTATCTACAAGATTGAATCTGCAGGCTCACACTTTAGCACAGATCCTGCAACATCGTGGTTTGAAATTGGTAAGGTTATTGAGGTAATCGATGACGGTAATGGCAAATTGGTTGTTGTTGAACCAGGCACGACTCTACCGCTAAGTGAGGGTGACATTATCGGAGGCGGTATGCAACTTGGTCCTCAACCACCGAACTTTACTGGATATCTGTATAAGACAGGCACAACACCATATTTATCGTCTGTTACAAATCCAGATGAATTCTACGTGGCTATGCTTGTAAGAGAAAAAGGCGTAGATCCGGTTCTGTTCCAGTTTGAACCATGGCGTTATGAGTATCGTGTTCAGGTTAACCAACAAGGCTACTTCAGTGATAACCTTGATCCGTCAAAGACGTATGAAGTTTATGCTGTAGAATCCTCACGAGGTTGGTTTGAATTTAGTACACCGGTTGATGTAACGGTACAGGAGGGGTACAACAATGAAGTAACTGCACCTGTTCCAAACTTCAATGGTGTTATTCAAGGATTCAATGGTCAAGCGATTGAGAACATAAGATACGGTCGCGTTGAGCTTGAAAGCCAAGACAGATCAGAATGGATAGGTACTGACATTGATGATACCGGTAATTTCGGAATGGCTCTTGATGTCGGAACAGTTTGGACTATCCGTGAGTACTGGTATGAGACTGAGGATCCTACGAAAGACGATACCGATCCTACAAAGTGGTCACACAACTATGTAAGAATAAACCGTGAGATCACAATCACTGAAGGTATGGACGCTGTGACACTGGCGCCAAACTTCAGAATTGATCTGGCTGCAGCTGATCTGATTTCAGAAGCACCTGATCAATATGAAAATTACTTTAACGCAAATGTGCGTCCAGTACTGGATGAAACACACTTCCATACGAAGTATCCAAACGACGCCCAAAAAGCACAGGAAGAATACGAACGTTATCAATTCAATCCTTGGGAATTTAGTACTTGGATTGAAGGCAAGTACAATAGTCAAACTCAAATAATAGAGTTCTTCACTTATCTAGAAACAGGTGTTTATGAATTGATGGACATTCATGGCCATAATCTGAACCTGGAAATAGGTGAGAAATTCACTCTAAGCGGTGCTCAATCATCTGCTAACATTAGCTATAACGGAACATATAGCAGTTATACAATGACACTCGCTTATGAGACAAATGTAGAAGGTACAATCCTTGAATCGGGTAATCCTGTTGAGTATGCATGGGTGAACTTCATGCGTACAGATCTTGACTGGGAAGACTACACAGCTCGCAGGTGGTTTGGAGCAAAAACAAATGCATCAGGTCAGTTTGCTCTCAACTTACCGAAGGATGAAGAACAGGGACCTGCAGGTGATGATGTAACACCAGCTGATGATGAAACAACAGCTGAATACAAGCTAGAGGGATATCACACTGAAGGTAACTGGAACGGCAATATTTGGGAACCAGGCAAATGGACACCAGTTGGTTACAAATTCCAGATCAATTCAGACGGAGATCTGACTGATACCAGTGGTGAACTGCTGACAACCATTGACATTACACCAAATGTAACAGGCGAAGTTTATAAAATATTCAAGTCTTACGACACTGTGGACAACTTCATTGTTACAACAACACCTTCAGAAGGTGACATGGTTAAAGTTAAGCAGGCGTGGTTATCCATTTGGCCATATGACAAGTCGGATGCTAACTATGAGATCCCTTGGCATGATTGGGAACAGTCAATCTGGACTCAAACAGATCCAGATACTGGTCGGTTTACTTTAATGCTAGACGCAGGCGACTATATTGTTACTGAAGCGTCAATGCATGATTTCTGGTTCCGCCCAGACACAGTATTTACAATTGATTCAAATGGTGATCTGGTAGATGAAGCCGATGACGCTGTTGAAAATGGCGTTCTGATGATAAAACCAGAAGAGCCGAACTTCATAGGTAAGGCTTACTCAACTTCTGCAAAAACGACTCCATTAAAATGGGGCTGGATGATGCTTCGTCCTGCTGATGCAGAAGAGCACGATTGGGAAAGCACAGTATGGATCAATACGGACAAAGAAGGTAGCTTTGAATTTAAGCTTTCTGATGGTGACTGGAAAGTTGTCGAACTGGGCAACTATAACTTCTGGGAACGTGTAAATATTCCATTTACTGTAAACGGATCTACTATAACGTCTTCCGTAACTGGATTCGTTGTTAACGGTGAGATCGAAGCATTCCCACCTGAGCCAAATCTACAAGGTATTGTGAAAGACAAGGCAGGAACACAAGTAGAAACAAATGCATGGCTGACTATTAAACCAGCTGATGCAGGTGAGTACGAATGGGAAAATGCAATTTGGACTGAGTACAGACTGCAAGATGACGAAACTTATAAGTTCAAAATGAATATTGACCCTGGTAACTATAAAGTGGTCGAAGTTGGATCGTATGATTTCTTCTATCATACGGATATTCGCTTCACGGTTGGAACAGATGGAAGCATCACATCTACTGCACTTGCAAACAATTTATTGGTAGTATCACCTCCACAACCGAACTTAACAGGTACGGTATATGGAGATACTGATGATGATGGCAATGATGATGATCCGATTGGAAATGGTTGGATTGGAATCGCACGTTATGAAAATGGCGTTCAAGTGACTATGGATGGCGAGAGCGTTCCAAGTACAGATTACAAAGATGAGTGGAGCAATATGTACTGGCAACATACACGCTGGACAGAAACAAATGCCAGTGGTAAGTATGAAATGAATCTGTCTGTAGGCAATTACCAAGTCATTGGTGTTGGCGGTCAGGGTGTTTGGTATCAGCCTCGTCTCGAATTTGAAATCGAAGAAGGCGAAATTACAATCCTTGACATTCAAGAACCAGGACCAAATGTCACAATTACAGTAACTGGAGTACCGACTGCAATGCAAGGCTCAAGTTATGCATGGCTGGATGTATTCCAAGAGGTTGATGGATTCAAGTACTTTGAACCGGTTGAGTTTGTTGAAGAAGATTCAAGCAACAACTTCATTTTCAAAGGTAATTTAGCAAGTGGCTCGTATACAGTCGGATTCTTTGGTACAGAAAACGGCGGTATTGAAATCGACAATGGTACGATGACTGTAAGTGGTACAACTGCTTATGAAGTCAAGTTAGGTGATGAGGCCGGCAAACAGTTTGTTGAAGGTCAAATCAAGTATAATACTCAAAATCTTGGTCAGAAGGCGTGGATCAAGATTGAGGGTACAGTCGATGGCACTGCTGTTACTAAGAAGACACAGACAGACTCTGATGGTAACTTCAAGTTTAAGGTACGACTTAATACTGATGGATCAGCAACGACGTGGACCGTAACAGAAATCAGCTTGAAGGAAGGTTATTTACTACTTCCTGATAGCACTGATTATGAGTTCGATTCAGGTACGGATACAAGTCCATCAACAGCATGGAACTTCGATATAGGAAGTCTTGTAAATCTTCAATAAGATGGGTGACAAGAGAGGAGTGCCGGTAAACCGGCCTCCTCATCCTACAACGATTTAGGAGAGGTGACGAATGAATCAAAACAAAATTAAGCTCTTAAAAAAGCGCTTCCTCGTCTATGCTTTGGTCACACTCATGGTGTTATCTACATACCAACCATTGAATGTTAGTTATGCTGTTGAAAACGTAAATTTCACAATATCACCAGAATATATCAACAGCGATACGCTACCAACAGTTGTGACTGTAACAGCAGATAAAAGCGCATTTACAGTTGGATCGGTGTATCCAACACTCATAGATGCTCAGGAAAATACTCAATCAGTATCTATTGTTGACACATCAGCAACCGTGGTTAAGTTTACAGTTGCTGCAGGTCTAACAGATGGAACATATCAAATTAGAATCAGTGATCCAGCTGGAGATCAAGGAACGAGTACGAAATATTATACTGCTTCATCAAGTTATGTAATTGGGGCAAGTACAATCTCTACATCAGCTCCATTTACCAGCCTCCCAAAAGGGTATGATGAGCAGGAATCAATTACTGTAACAGGTACCAATACAAGCTTCTCGCTTGGCCAGACAACCGTTGAACTGCTCCAGAACAGCAGTGTTATAGATTCAGCCAGTGTAACGGCTGTTGATGATGGTGCTGGAGCTACACAGACGATTACATTCGCTGTTGGTACAGGGCTTACAAACGGAAGCTATGATGTCAGATTTACGAGTGGCGACGATGTGGATACCGTAACAGGTGGGGTTGTCGTTCGTGATACCGCATCAATTGTAATTGATGAAAATGAATTGACGGAAGGATACGCTCTGACAAATGCAACAATTACAGGTACAAATACTGGATTTGATAGCTCAACAACAGTAAAAATCCTGGATTCAGAGGGCGTAGCAACAGGGAAAGCGGGCACGGCGAACGCTGTAGATGCTGACACTGTAACGTTTAATATCAATACAGGTCTATCAGCTGGCACATATACTGTTCGCGCTTCAACGGGTGTTGAAATCGCAAATGCAACGCTTACAGTGTACGCGCCATCAGCTGAAATTAGAAAACAATCCGATAACTCTGCACTGACAAGTATTGGTCAGTACTTTACTTCCCAGAACTTAAAACTGATTGGTACAAATACCAATTTTGACAGTGGTAATACCAGTGTTAAGGTATTTAAGGATGATGTAGAAGTTGCAAATGCAATTACTGGTACACCTACAGTGAACAGTTCTACAGAGATTCTATTCACGTTAGCTGAGTGGACGAGTACCATTGCTACAGGCGATATTGAAATAGTCGCTGCAACGGGCGACGAAACAGCAAGTGCTACTCTAAGTGTAACAACACCAACTCTTTCTCTGACATACAATTCTGATGCAGTTGAAAGTGGAGTAATCGCAAATGGGTATAAGGACTTCACAATAGATATCGTTGGAACGGATACGTTCTTTTCTTCTAGTTCAACGGTTCTTGTGAGTTACAACTCCGAGGACTATGCGGCAAGTGAAGTTTTTACAGATGTAGAAAATTTGAGATTCACATTACTGGATGCATCTGGTGACAATGCAAAAACTTTAAGTTTGCCTGCGGGAGATTACACTGTCACTGTAGATCTTGATGGTGATGGAGTAGAAACAAATACTGTCTCTACCACCATTACAATTGGACCTGCAGCTGATATCACAAGTGTATCACCAAATAATATTCTTCGAACAAAGAGTACGTCTAAAACGTATACAGTTTATGGCACAGATACACACTTTGAAGCAGGAACACCAAGTGTAGATATTTTGGGAACAACAAGTGAAACGATTAGCAATGTAACTGCGATTGATGCAACAACTTTGACGTTTGACTTGATTCCGAGTACGGTGGATACAAATGGTGCACTTGATTTAGAAGTGAGTGTTAACTCAACCGCTATTAGTGAATCAGATACTTTGACGGGTGCGCTGACTGCATCCAATCAAGGGATTGAAGCATCGCCTGAAACGTATTATACGTTAGAAAAAGGCAATGCTACAATTACAATTAACGCTGAAGGATTCACTTACGGTACAACAACACCAACAGCTACATTAGGTGGAACAGCAGTGACACTCAGCAACAAAACATCAACAACGATTGAGGCGACGTTGCCAAGTTCTATCACAGCTGGTGCACAAAGTCTTGTTCTAACAAATGACGGCACAGACTACTCAACATCAATTTCTGTTGTAACGAGTCAGGAAACCAGCAATACGCCTGCGTTCAAGGTGTATGGTTATGCCACGAATACGGATGCGAACATTGTGGTTCAGGGTAACGATACCCTAACATTTAATGCAACATATGCCCCTACTATTGTTGCAACGAGAAATAGTGTAGATTACAGTGTTACGTTTGGTTCAATTAGCAATGCAAACAACACCTTGACTATGGCTTTACCAAGCGGTCTTGCATCAGGATATTACGACATTAAACTGACATGGGCGAGTGGTCCTTACAGTGGAAACACTTTAACACTATCCAACTATCAAGTTAAGAATGAAGTTGACGGTATTGAGATCTACTATTCAGGTACTGTATCTTCAGACAGAACTGTGTACTTAAATGGTTCTGGAACAGTGGCATTATCTGCAATCGGTAATATCGTCAATGGATCAGCAAGCACTGAGAAAAAATCAGTTGCAACATGGACATCAAGCGATACAGCTGTTGCAACAATCAGTTTGGGTACAGCGACTGTTGTTGATCGTGGAAATACAACACTAACCGTTTCGTATGATGACGTACAGGACAGCATTGTTCTTTATGTCAGCGGTCCAGACAGTATTTCAATCACTGGAACGGATTCCAACATAAGAATAGGTGAGAGTGTCACTCTTGCAGCAGTTGGAACGTATGGTGATGCGACTACAGAAACCTTAACGGCAAAAGCAACATGGTCTGTAAGTAATACAAATGCGTCTGCTGCAGACAACGTTATTACAGGTTCAGAATCAGGTCAAACAACTGTTAACGCTGTTTATGGCGGATCAACAGGTACGTTGGCATTAACAGTTTCATCAATCGATTTTACACCTTCAACCATCCGAACGCTTGAGCTTGGAAATGAAGTGGTAACAATTGATGGTATTGAACCTGGAACAACAATTACTTCATTAACGGTGGGTGGAAACTCTGTAACACCAACAAGTACGTCACCAACAATTACATTTGTAACACCAGCTGGACTATCAGCGGGTAATGTAACTGTTGAAGTTGTAGCTGGTGGTAAAACGCACAGTGGCACACTGACTATTGTTGAAAGTACCATGACTCTAAGCACTCAACTCCTTGAACTTGGTTACGATGCCTTCGATATGGTTCTAACCCTTAAAAACGCAGAAGTTGAGACTGCCAACAAACCAACTGTAACATTTAACAGCAGTGCAGTTACAAGTGGAAATGTAACGGTGGATGAATCTGCAGATACAGTAACATTCCCAGTACCTGCAGACCTTACAAGCGACACTTATGATGTGGTTCTAAGTTGGACTTCTGGAGATTATTCAGGAAACAGCCTAACAGAATCCCTAACAGTTGCTGGTGAAATCTCTTACGCGATTTCAGGCAGTTCAACGGTTAGTGTGGGATCAACAGCAGATATGACACTAGTAGCAACTGTTGATGAAGTTGATCAAGACATAACAAGCGGTGTTACTTGGTCTTCCTCTAATACAGGGGTTGCAACGGTAAGTACAACAGGTACTGTAACTGCAATCAGTGCAGGATCAGCAACGATTACTGCAACCTTCCAAAGTGTAGAATACACTAAGATCGTTGTCGTGCCATCGACAAGCACAGGTGGCGGAGATTCAGATAGCGATGGCGGTGGTGGTACCGGAACGGGTGGTACTGCAACAGGTGGCACTGGAACAATCCTCACACCTGATGACACGCAAACAGTCGTTGGAGATATCCTAAAGAATGCTTCGGATTTAGATGTTAAAGATGTTGTGAAAGATCTTGGGGTATTAACAGACAGCTCTATTGTCACACTGAAAGGTAAAGACGTAACCTTAGAAGATGCTGTGAATCTAACTGAAAATGTGTTTGCTATCACAGAAGTTCTACTCGGCCGTGAAGAATCAACAGCATCTGAACTGAACGAAGCAGCAAGCAGCATGACTCAAATTGTTGGTGCATATGTATCACGTGACGATGTTACTGTTGCAGATGCAGTTGTTTGGGCAGATAAGGTGCTCGATCAAATCGGTAACGAAACACTGAATCAAGCAGATCAGACGGCTCAAGAAGTAACATCGGTTGCCACGGATGTAATCGATAATGTGGTTGTGAAGGTATTTGAAAAAGGCCTTGATGAAGCTACAGCCACAGCAGTATTTGAAACATTTATGGAAGATGTAGCAAAAAAAGCAATTAGACTTGACGCTGAGAAAGTAGACAGCGCAAGACTGATGGATCGTATTATTAAAGCTTCAACAGATATTATTGAGTTAGCCGGTCGAGTGGATGAAACGAAACTGGTTCAGACTCAGGTTGGAACTGAAACAATACTTGCGGTAGATACAAATACGTTACTACTTGCAGCGAATAATGCGATTCAAAAGAGTGAAGAGTTAAGAATTATGGTTGCGCTCAACACTGCAACCGATATCAAAGAACAATTGGCACCTAGAATTGGCCTTGACCTCCCAGAAGTTGAAGGGGATGTGAAGCTTGATCTAGATCCGGCAGCTGTTGCTGGCGTTGAAGGAACGGGTGCTGAAATCCAAGTTTCTGCAAAGGGTACTACATTTGTATTTAGCAATGAAACCCTCAAAGAAATG
>Ga0209379_10001217_pt1 | contig 17539 bp, 19 predicted proteins | sample tdDd001_FD_187124 | JGI IMG/M metagenome (GOLD analysis project Ga0209379, IMG submission 187124) | Marine sediment microbial communities from the Atlantic coast under amendment with organic carbon and nitrate - tdDd00.1 (SPAdes)... | ecosystem: Environmental > Aquatic > Marine > Coastal >...
TTGGATTTGGGGCATTGGAAATGGAACCTATATTGCATTATTGGCGATGATTCCTATTGTAAATATATTTATGGCGTTCTACTTAGGACGAAAAGGTTACGAATTAGCCTGGAAAAACAAAAGTTGGTCAAGTGTTGAAGAGTTAAACAGAGTACAAAAAAAATGGGGTGAAGCTGCGTTTATTATCTCACTAGTATTCTATTCAATTGTGATCTCAATTAAAGTTGAAGACTATATAACTTCAAAACAAACAATAGAGATGACCAATGAAGTGATATATATAATTAGTAATAATGATGTGGCTTCACATTTTCTTAATGAGGACTACAAGGTATTATCATCGAGTTTTATGTTTTATAAAGACGGTTACAAGACAAGTAAGCCCTCAGAATTTCATATGTTAGTAATATCGGGAGAGGCCTATATTGATATAGATGTTAAGATTGATAATAAAAAGAATGTTAAGGAAATAAGTATGAAGGAGTGGAATAGCGATAATGAATATGTATTCCAACTTTCCTATAACTCTGAATGATAAACGTAGTTTATTAGGGTAAGCATCTATGGTTATAAAAATGGAACATAATGAAAATAAGGAGTTTGTATTGAAGAAAATCCCTAATATAGCAAAAATATTTATTGTGCTGTTCATTTTATTAATTGGATCATTAATCATTAATCGCATTCAATACAATTCTGATGTTAAAGAGATTACCAGAGTTATGGAGAAATTTGAAAGAGATCATATCATACGTGTATATATGACTGATTATTTATCAGTCGGTGATGATATCGCTATTGGGAATCGAGAGTTGATTGATCTAATACAAACAAGTATATTTAAGTGTGATTGGCAACCTGTCAGGGATAGGTATATGGTTCATGATGGATACCCGTATTATAATTTTAATATTATTGGTAACTCTTATATTTCAAACATATCACTGTATGGAAGAAGTTTTATTAATTTGACTTATAATACACATAAAGATTCATCTAGTAAAAGAATTACTTTAAAAGTTGATTGGAGTGATGCTGTTTATGATCACTTTGTTGAGTTGATTGAAGAAGCTAAAATACTTGATAAAAGTAGTTAATTCTTTAATTTAGATTAACTGTATTGTATTACATGCTGTAGAATAGAGGTCTAATGAGAAAGAAAAAAACTTGTATAATAATGATTCTACTTATATTTCTACTAGTGATAATAGCTAAAGGCGCTTGGGAAGTGTTTGATCCAATGGGTAACAATACGTCTCCGGCACGAGTGATTTACATAGCAGATAATAAATATATGTTGAATAGAAATGAAGAAGCTTTAACCGTAGAAATGATAGAAGAAGAAATTGGTCAAATAAAAAGGAAAGTAAGATTTTCAGTAGATAAAAATGGTGAATCCAATCATTTGAAAAAAGGAACAAAAATATTTAAAATTAAAGATGTGATGATAGAAGAAAAAGTGGCAGTCTATTATGAAGGGAACTATTACGAGTATATAGATTCGTCGTGGGATTAATAATCACAGAGTTCATTCGATTGAATCATCATATTATGTTCAATTAAGTACAGTTCATATGATATAATCATTATTGCTTCGGTTAAGACCAGAATCATAAAATGGAGGGCTCTTTGAAAAGATTGTTCATGAATGGAGTGTTCTTTCTTATTATACTTATCATTATAGGTATTGAGTATATGTACAGAAAGAAACATAAAATTAAATTAGAGAATAAGCAGTATAAAGATTGGTTTAGTCAATCAGAAGAGAAATTAAATTACTTGAGAATTATTTATGTAATCACTTCATTAATAATTATTCCAATAGGGTATTTTTTATCTGAGAGGAATATAACTTATCCGAATTCATTAGATAAAGACGAAATCGGCTTGAGCTTAATAATCATATATTTTGGAGTTATGGGTATTATATCGAAAACATTACTGTTGAAAATTCCTTTCTCTCGTAGAGGTCCAAATCAATACATAATCAATTCAGTGATTGTATTATATGGGATGTATCACTTTTGGCATAATGTTTTCTTAGTTTAGGTTGATGAACTGAGAATATATATGAGAGATTGTCAGAAATTCCATGAAGTATATACCTGAAATAAAATTAATGTAATGTGTCAATAGTAAGAAGTATCACAGATGATACACTATTAAAGGAGTTTTATGGATAAAAGAATTGAAATGATTAAAGTGAGAATGGAATTGGAACTTTCTTGTTCAGCACATAACATCGATCATGTGATGAGAGTTTATAATCTATGCAAACTCATTGCAGAAACAGAAGGAAATGTTGATATGAACATCTTAGAACCTGCTGCTTTATTACACGATATCGCTAGAACGATTGAAAGTGAAGATACTTCAGGTAATATTGATCATGCTGTTTTAGGCAGTGAAATGGCAGTTGGTGTCTTGGAAGAATTGGACTATAGTCAGGATGAAATAAAACAAATTCAACATTGTATTCTGACGCATAGATATAGAACTGGTAACGTTCCTCAGTCCATTGAAGCGAAGATTTTATTTGATTCAGACAAGTTAGATGTCATCGGTTCAGTTGGTATCTCAAGAACCTTTATGTTGGCAGGGCAGTTTGGACAAAGAATTACTGCGAATTTATCTGATGGGTATACTAAGACAAATACAGTACAAAATGGTCGGATAAAAGATGTTTCTAAACATTCACCAATGATGGAATATGAGTATAAATTTAAAAATATACCTAGTAAACTATTTACTCAAAAAGGAAAAGATATTGGTAATCAACGATTAGAATACATGAAAGAATTCTTTGAGAGACTAGATAAAGAAATTAAAGGTGAGCTATAGATGAGTATGACTCAAATAAAATTAATGAACATGTGTATGATTCATGATAAACAGACTAATCGTGTAGTTGTTCAAGAAAAGATTAACAGATCTGATTGGAATGGGATTACTTTTCCAGGAGGACATGTAGAAAAAGCAGAAGGATTAATTAAATCAACCGTACGAGAGATAAAAGAAGAAACGGGATTGGATATTGATGAGCTGAAATTCTGTGGATTGATCAATTGGTACAATACTGTCACTCATGAAAGATGGTTTGTATTTCTATATAAATCTCATGTTTACTCAGGAGAAATGTTAGATGCTACACATGAAGGGAAGGTTTACTGGCTAGACTACGATAAGTTATTTGAGATTGATTTAGCAAGTGATATGAATGAATATTTAAAACTATTTCTTAATGATGATATAAGTGAAGCATATGCTGAATGGAATGACGACATGATGACAACATTTACTTTTTATTAATAGTACGAACCTTTTATCAACTCTAGAAACCACTGAATTGAAGAGCTGAGAAAGATGCGAATGAAATATCATCATTATAATTAAGACTGTCTTTCGACTGATTTTGTTGAAGACAGTCTTTTGCTTAATAAAGCGGCTCTCTGATATTATCATCAAGCCGCTACAACTAATCTTTTAATGCATAAGATACTTTCTCAAACTCTTTTTCGATCATCAAGAATATTTTCACTAAGTCAGGATCAAATTGTTTTCCTGATTCGGATGTTATAATTTCAACTGCTTTTGAATGTGAAAATTCTTTTTTATAAACACGTTCAGACCTTAAAGCATCATAAACGTCTACCAATGACATGATTCGTCCTTCTATTGATATTTGAGTTCCTTTTAATCCATAAGGATACCCTGAACCATTCCATCTTTCATGGTGATGTAGAATCACTTTCTGAGTGGTCTCTAAATACACACTATCCAATAGACCTGAAGATATTTTGGCTTCTTCAATGACATTGTATCCAATTGTTGCATGTTCTTTCATAATTTCAAATTCTTCGTCAGTAAGTTTTCCTGGCTTAAGAAGTATAGCATCACTTATTCCGACTTTTCCAATGTCATGAAGTGAAGAAACCTGTACTAAAAGTGAAATGAATTCATCATCGAAACGGCTATCGCCGTTATTTTTGAGTGCTTCTGATATCAGTTTGACATATGTCTGAGTCCGTTCAATGTGTTTTCCAGTATCATTGTCTCTCATATCTGTCATACCGCTCAATACATTGATAATAGCTGATTTAGTTTTAAGAAGTTCTTCTTCTTTTAAAAAGACTTCAATTTCCTTTTTTACTCTATCCGTAATATCTTGAACCATACCAATGCTTTTAAGCGGCTGATCACCTTTATAAAACGAACGTCCTTTTTCTTTGTAGTAAAGTAGCTCATTATTTATTATGATTCTATGATCAATTTCATATTCCAAATGATTCTGAACTGAATTTAGATAGGCCTCATTAACCATCTCTACATCTTCGGGATGAATCTTTTCTAGAAACGCCTCGTATGAAGGTGAAAACTTTTCTTGATCGACATCGAACATTCGATAGACTTCATCAGACCAATACAATTCGTTCGTTACCAAATCAAGCTCCCAATGTCCAAATTTAGCAAGTTCCTTTGCTTCTTTCATTCTTTCGCCTTCGATACGAAGTTGATTTTCCAATTCACACTGATAACTTTTATCTAAAAATACATAAGACCATAATTCAATATCTTCAATGTGTATTATTGTTATTTTCATACCTACAGGCAGTTCTGAATTATCCTTAGCAACAAGCATTCTACCAGTAGTCAGTGATATAACATTTGAAAACACATGATCTACAGGTTTTTCCACCAAGTCTGTAATCGAGTAACCGGTCAACCGAGTAAATTCAGCATTTATATATTGTATTTTATTTTGAGTGTCTGTCAGTACAAGTGCAACAGGAAGAATATCATACATTTGTGTGATTATATCTATATTCATTTGACCTCACTTTGTAATATGATTTGTTTATTAAATCTTATTAGATATATAGCAGATTAATATATTATGAATCGATTCTATCTGAATGGTTATTCAAGAAAGGATTCTTATTATTTTACCCATTTTGTGATACTCTAACACAAAATATCCAAATTATATGATGTTAAATATGACCTCTAAAAAGATGTTGATATAGCTAAAGACTTTTTGATGAATATACAACTAAAATGAAGTATAATTAGAGAGTCGTATCGAAAGATCTAATACAGAATATTGAATCACTCTAGAAGTGACGTAAAGGGGTTACAGTGAAACTATTTAAAAACAAATTATTGATGGTAGTAATAGAAATACTGCTTTTTATTAAACTGGCTTTAACTGTGAGAAACATGGTGCTTTTAAGGTAATGAAAGGAAATGGTTTCAAATACAAATGTTGAAATAATCCTATTTAGAAATATATAACTAATCGTATTTACAAAGGAATAATCCAAATGGAAATAATTATATTTATAGCAGTTTGTTTTTTACTTTACAAAACTGTTGATACCAGCAAGAGAAAAAAATACTTGAGTTCTAAAGATGTTCATCAGGACCGATTGAAAATAGAAACATATAATAAAAAACTAAACTCGTTATTGCTTAGTCATAATTATTATATTACTACTGATGATACGTTATTCTACGATGACTACTCAAGTTTGTATCATAAACTGAAAAAACATAAACTCTTAAATAAAATCGAGTTTTATACAAACTTTTTTAAGTCGTATGAGTGTTTTAGCCATACAATCAAACAAAAAAATGAGAGGTTTATTCAATCTGAATTAATTGCTCATAAGGACCTATTTGATAACATAGATGGTAAATCTCTTGATAATCAACAGAGAAGAGCTGTTATTGTTGATGATATCAATAATTTGGTTTTAGCAGGGGCCGGTAGTGGTAAAACCCTTACAATCGCAGCCAAAACAAAATACTTGGTTGAAACTAAGGCGATTAAACCAAAAGATGTTTTACTGATATCATTTACAAAGAAATCGTCTGAAGAGATGGAAGAGAGAATTGCAAAAAAACTTAATGTTGATATACAAGTAAAAACTTTTCATAAATTAGGTTTAGATTTAATTGTACAAAAGTATAATAAACGGCCTGAGATTCAATCAAACTTGGGTAGTGTCATTGATGAGTACTTTAATCAAACCATCTATACAAATAAAAAGTATTTATATATGATTGTTGAGTTCTTTGCTTATTATCTTCAAATACCAAAAGAAGTAGATGACTTTGAATCGTTGGAATCATACCATGAATATCAAATGAGTTTGGATTATGAAACGTTAATGAGTAAAGCTTCAGTATCAGGTTACATTGATCATAATAAAGTGAACATGAGAAATGAGAAAGAAACTTTACAAAGAGAACGGGTTAAAAGTTTTGAAGAATTGATGATTGCAAACTTTCTATTTCTAAGTGGTGTTAAGTATGAATATGAAAGAGTGTATCCTTATGAGTCACCGGATAAAACAAAGAAAAGGTATCGTCCTGATTTTTATTTAAGTGACTATGATATATATATCGAACATTTTGGCATAAATGAAGCAGGAGAGTGTCCTCAATATTCTGAAGTTGAAGCCGAAAAATATCAGCAGGACATGGCTTGGAAAAGAGCTTTTCATAAAGACAATCAAACAACATTAATTGAAACGTATTCGCACATGAATGCTACAGGTCAATTAACCGACAAACTTGATAAATTGTTAAAAAAACATGGTGTTGAATACAAACCTGTTGATAGAAAACAAGTCTTTGAATCGGTGTTTAATTACAAGGAAAACAGATATTTAAATGAATTCAAGAAGCTGATCAGTACGTTTGTTCATCTATTTAAATCAAGTGGCTATAACCGTCATGATTTTATAACGATTGATAAACTTGCTGATGATGAAGACAAAGATTTTCTTAAAATCAGAAGTAAGTTGTTCTTTAGAATTGTAAGACCTATCCATGAACATTATCAAACCCATCTGAAATCAAATGGTTATATTGATTTTAATGACATGATTAATATCGCAACACATATAGTTGATACAAATAACGTACCACTTCATTACAAGTACATAATCATTGATGAGTACCAAGATATATCACAAAGTAGGTACAAGCTTATTAAAGCCATTAAAGATAAAACTGGGGCTAAATTACTCTGTGTAGGAGATGATTGGCAGTCCATCTATAGATTTGCAGGCAGTGACATCTCATTGTTTTCGGAGTTCGAACATTATTATGGGAAGTACGAGTTAAGTAAGATTGAAAAGACTTATAGAAATTCTCAAGAATTAATAGATATTGCTGGCAGATTTGTTATGAGCAATGAAATGCAATTAAAGAAAAGTCTTAAATCGGATAAAACCAGAAACAATCCAATTGAAATAATAGGTCACTCTAATAATAAAGTTAAAGGTGTAGAATATGCGCTTCAAAAGATTGTAGAAGAGTTTGGATTAAAAACAGATATTTTATTGATCGGTAGAAATAACTTTGATCTTAATTTCTTATCAGTTTCAGAATTCTTCAAAGTAAAAGTTGATAAAAATGGCATGATGATTACTTACCTAAGGTATCCGAGTCTAAAGATTTCATTTATGTCAGCCCATAGGTCTAAAGGTATTGAAGCAACCAATGTCATCATTGTTAATGGTGAAAATGATAAACTAGGATTTCCTAATAAAACATCTGATGATCCCGTTTTATCATATGTACTCACTAAACTGGATCCATTTGATTATGCTGAAGAACGTAGGTTGTTTTATGTGGCATTAACACGAACAAAAAATAAAACATATATCTTATCAAGCAATATGAATGAGTCCATATTTGTAAAAGAGCTGATGTCAAAACAGGATATACGAATGAATCAAACCAACGTTGAGAGTACTAGCCACAAAAGAGTAACTTGTCCTAAATGTTTGGTCGGTATACTGACAGAAAGAAGTGCTGGAAATAGTAAAAAATTGTTCGCAGGTTGCTCTAACTATCCCAACTGTGATTATACCTTACCATCAATATCTGTCTTAACAGACAATAAGAAATGTACTTGCGGTGGTTATCTGATCAAAAGAAAAGGTAAATTCGGTGAGTTTTATGGTTGTACAAATTATCCTGTTTGTACCCACAAGATGAAAGTTAAGAATTGAATTAAGATATAAACTTTATTATGATAATCAAAGTATTGAAGAGACTATTTTCGAATAGTCTTTTTTGTTACTATAGACTCTTATAACCACTAATCCTCAATACTATCTGAATCAGGAGTAGCATGTTAAGAAACATAGGGTTATACTAAAAGAGTAGAACATTAAAGTGAAGTTAATGAGGTTGGTTATGAAGACTATAAAAGATATTGCGACATCGATTCTGGATGATCGCGTAAAGTTATATGTAAAATATGATACCCTAACAGCCAAACGACATTATTTTATGTGCATATTTAATGAGGATCTTGATTTTGGTATAAATCTTATGAACGCAGATATTAAGTTTGTACTTAAGATGCTAAAAGAGACAGATGATTATGTACTGGATCGCATAAAAGGTGTTATAACAGAAAAACTGGGACATTTTAATGAAATATATATCATTTACTTTTTTCTGTTTCATGAAGAAGGTCATTGGTTGGAGTTTCTAGAGTCAGGCATGAACTCAAAGGATTATTGTAACAGTATCAAACTAACAGATTATAACGGCGAGTTATCAAAACTCAATGAACAAATTAAAGAAAATACAGATCAAAAGCAGGTGTTAATGGATACATACAGATGGCGATACAGATCAACACCGTATGAAAAAAGAGCAGATGCATACGCACTGAATAAATTAGTGATGTATTTAGATGATAAATAAAGGAGCGTTTAATGAAGAATTTATGGACAACCATTATGGTAAAAAACATGGCAGACTCTTTAACCTTTTACACGGAGATACTGAGTTTAGAAATTGACCGTCAAATAAAAGCAGGTCCTGGTATTGAAATTGCCTTTTTAGGTTTAGGAGAGACAAAATTTGAGTTGATATGTAATGAAAACTTAAATGATATTTCTTATACTGAACATGTTACAACTGGATTTGAAGTTGACTCTGTAGACGACTTTATGAGTTACTTGAAAAATGAAGGCATAGATATCTGTGATGGACCATTTGAACCATCTCCGTTTATTAGGTTCTTCTTCATCAAAGATCCAAATGGTTATAAGATCCAACTGGTCGAAAATAAAAGATAATACAAGCTAAAGGACGATCTTCAATAGACCGTCCTTTTATATTTTATTTCTTAAATTTAGAGTTATCATAATTGTATGGAATACTCGTTCCGACAACAACATCCTCAATCTTTTCGATAATCAACCAATCATCCATATTGCCCTGATGATCAAAGGCCATAGGGTTTAACTCTTTCACATCTGTTATTTCAACTAAACACATACATTTCTTATGCCAACGCTTCTTTTGTTTTTCAGACAGATTTAGTTTGTCTTGATTGTTATCAAGTACTAGATTAATTTCGCTTTCAGATAATTTGACATAATTCTCTACGCTCTTAACAGTTGATACTGCAGATATAAGGCCACTGCCTTTTTTCATTAGATAGAGCTGATCACTCTCAAAAACCCTGCTGTGAGGAATTTTTCTACCTGCAGCAGCCCGTATAATCATCGTTTTACGACCATCAAGAATCTTTTCTAAAACATCTTCTTTATTGTCACAATAAACTAAATGAACCATTATCAATCTCCTTTATGTCTAGAGTATTGCTGTTATCGTTATAATCATTAGAGTCGGTTTAGCATCCGATTATATATAATTATACCATGTATGGTAATTAGAGTGATATGAATAGGATATTAATCATGGGAAACCAATTTATTATCATAGACCAATATGGTAAGATATAGGAGTGTTTTACATAAAAAAAGACAATCGGTTGTAGAAATTTTATGACAATGGAGGTGTTATGACAAGATGGGAGTTATTTGATTGCATATTAGGAAAAACAAAGTTTAAAAATCAAGCTTTTTTGATTTTGTTTGCGTTTGTATTTGCATTATTTATTCTTAAATATAACGTTATCATTTCTATTATTTACGCCATTTTCTTGGTATCAGCAACTCACTTAGGTTCAGTTCAAGGCATTTCGAGAAGAGCTTTTAAAAAAGCTGACAATATGGTTTGTGATGAATTGTATTTAGCTTATGATAATAGATTCAGTTTTACTGCTAAAACCTATTTGATTTCTGTGGAAGGCAATCTTATATCAAGGATTAATTGTTTAAGAAAAAGTGAAAAAGAAGTACTTGAAGACATCTCAAATACAGATCTAAATGCTAATATAATTACATTAGAGGAGAAGCAATACATATTATTTAAGATGAAATAGGTACAATGAAAGAGGAAATTATGATTACACAATATGAGTTTAATAAAACCTTATCAGAAATAATGAATGTTGATGACAACCATTCTTTAGACGAGAGGTGTACAGAAATATATAACAATAGGATTTTAAGAGAATTTTCAAATGAGGATCTAAAGGTCATGATTGATCATCGTATTGCTTTAGATGTTATGATGCCTTTTGCCATTGATATTCTTGAAGAAAACATCATGTCTGAAGGGGAGCATTACCCTGGAGATCTATTGCAATCGACTTCTTCTGTACATACAGAATATTGGCAACAAAACTCAGACCAGAAAGAACGACTAAAACAGATTATTGAAAACAATATTGGGATGTTATCTGATATTCTTAAGAGTATATCATCATAGTAGAATGTTAAGTGGACTTATCTGTTTGAAAAGTTTTGAGTGGCAAAAATACAACATGAATTGATATATATGTAATTCTATTAGCTATATTAAATAGGAGAAAATACGTTGTGGATTGTAACTATTCTAAATGATATTGTATAGTGATTGTATCGGTAGCAGAGGATGGTTGTATCGGTACAATTGTTACGTATCGATACAATTGTGTTACTTTTGATGCCAGAATCATCTGATTCTATTTACAATTCTTTTCCAAGTTGTTAAATTAATTTTGTTAGATTTTATTGCAAATTGATAAAATTTCAAAAATAATTTATAAAACTATTGGGGGACTATTAAAATGGATCAAGCATCAGTTAACAATTCAAAACAATCGAACAAAACAAAGGATATGGTATTATCTGCATTATTGATTACATTAGTATTTGTAGCAACAAAATTCATTAATATCAAATTACCGATTTCAATCAATGGTGGTTTAATTCACGCAGGTAACACAATGTTATTTTTAGCAGCAATCGTATTTGGTAAAAAGAAGGGTGCAGTAGCAGGCGCATTTGGAATGGGTCTATTTGATGTTTTATCTGGATGGTTGGCATGGGCACCGTTTACGTTTATTGTTAGAGGTGTTATGGGTTATATCATTGGTAAAATCTCATGGGCCAACGGTAAAGAAGGTAATAGTGTTGTACTGAATATAATCGCAATTGTTGCAGGTGGTATTTGGATGATGGTAGGTTACTACTTCACTGAAGTTATTCTTTATGGAAACTGGGTAACACCATTTACTTCAATACCAGGAAACATCACTCAAATTGTAATTGGAGCACTTATTGGTTTACCATTAGTAATAGCATTAAAAAAGACAAAAGTAGTATAAGTGATAAAGGAGCAAATGATGAAAAACAAATTAATTATGACACCTGGACCAACTTATATTCATGAAGATGTTAGACAGGCTTTGGCAAAAGAAATTACAAATCCTGATTTAGATAAGAACTTTTATGAGTTTTACAAAGATACATGTGATGCTACCAAGAAGATCCTTAAAACTGAGAATGATGTTTTGATTCTTAGTGGTGAAGGTATTCTTGGATTAGAAGCTGCGTGTGCCTCTTTAGTAGAGCCGGGTGAAAATGTATTATGTATCGATAATGGTATCTTTGGCCATGGGTTTGGTGACTTCTTAAGTATGTATGATGGTAATGTCACATACTTTGAATCTGATTATAAAAAGGCTTTAGATGTAGAAGAGTTGGCTGTATTTTTAGAAAAGAATCATGACTTTAAAGTTGCTACTCTAGTACACTGTGAGACTCCATCTGGTATTACAAATCCAGTCGGAGACATCTGCAAATTATTAAAAAAATATGGTATCATCACAGTCGTGGATTCTGTATCTGCTATAGCAGGTGAACCTCTTGAAGTGGATGCCTGGGATATTGATATTGTATTGGGTGGATCACAGAAATGTTTATCTGCACCTCCAGGACTTACTTTCTTAAGTATAAGTGAAGACGCATGGGATAAGATGTTAAACAGAAAAACACCTATACGTGGTTACTACTGTAACTTATCTAACTGGAAAACTTGGTATGAAGATAAGTGGTTCCCATATACTCAACCGATTAGTGATATATATGGATTTAGAGTCGCTGTAGATAGAGTGCTTGAAAAGAATGATTACATAAATAGACATAAGAAAATGGGAGAAGCCGTTAGAAAAACACTTCTAGAAGCTGGCATTTCTCTTTATCCTGTTGGTGGGTATTCAAACACTGTAACAACCATTGAACTACCTGAGGATGTACAGTATTCAGATGTGTATGAAACGATGTTAAATGAACATAACATTATGATTGCTGGTGCTTTTGCTTACTTAAAAGACAAAGTGATTAGAATCGGTCATATGGGTGAGAACTGTTATGAAGAAAAAGTATATCTTACTTTAAAAGCTTTGGATAAAACATTCAGAAAATATGGCGTAAAGCTAAATGGTGAGCTGCATAAACAGTTTGTCTCAAATATTGAATAGAATTTTACAGATAACTATCTTTACCATCAATCATAGTGATTGATGGTATTTTATTGATTGAGTTTAAAAAGCAGTATTGACTAAAAAGAAAGTGGCTGAAAAACCACTTTTATTTTATCGATTATGGTAATATATAGAAGACATAACTTTTACTCTTCGCAACATGACTCATTCAAACTATAAATCAGGTTGATGCAGACTTTAGAGTATATATATTTAGGAGGGTGATATGGAAAAGAAATTAGGGATATGGGTTGTCCTATTAGTTGGTGTTGTGATGGTTGCTTATGGTTTCTTCACAATTGATGATGAAAAAGAAATCGTATCTCAAGTAATTGAAAATGAAGTCGAAACGACACTTGTTCAAATAGAAAACAAAGTCTCAGTTTATTTAATGACTTATGAGAACTTGATAGAAGACATGAGTTTGAATGATGATATTCTATATGATGACCAAGAAGAGTATAAAGGTTTTTCTCATATGGATGCCGTACTAGATTTGCATCCAGAGCTTAAATATATCTATTATGGTAGTGAAACAGGGAAAATGCTTTTATGGCCTGAAACTGAATTGCCAGAAGGGTACGATCCTAGAGAGCGACCTTGGTATCAAGGTGCACTTAATAGTGAAAAGGTTGTTTGGACACCGCCATACGTGGATGCCTTTTCAGGTCAGATTATTTTATCTGGCGCACTTCAAGTCTTTGATGATCATCAGTTAAATGGTGTTCTGGGATATGACTTGAATCTGGATCAAGATATATTTCTCTCTATGGAAGAGATATCTATAGACTATGATATCGTTGTTTTATCGGAATGGGGTACCATTATTCATCATAAAGATGCTGATCTAATTGGATTAAATAATTTTGATACTGAGATTTCAAATGGTATTGAAAGTGGTAGTGATACTTTTAAATATGTGCCCATTGAATCAAAAGATGAAAGAACAGCATTTGTCAGAACAAATCATTTAGGTTGGTCAATTATTTTAACAGTAAATACAGACGACTTGAAGTAAACAAACAATAGTAGATGTTTAAAACACAAAGAATTTTCTTTGTGTTTTTTTGTGAGTAAACTCATCATGGATGATTAAGACTTGTTTTAAATCTTTAAAAGATGAAATTGTTTGCTTTTGTTCTGTTAATAACTGTCATTTTCAAGCGGTGTTAATCACTTGTTTCATTGTCAATACAATTTGAATTGTATCGACCGATTTTAATAAAAATTATATAATAAGATTAATCATAATAAAAGGACATCATAGATAGACTAAGAGAACATGATATTGATTTTGTAGATTCATATTAGCAGCACCAACATCTTGTTTTATAGTGGTTTATGATACCTCAGACATTAAATGTAGAAAATCCTCTTGACAACGGAACTACAACATAAAAGTACAATTGAGTTTGTGCATAGAGAGATATGTAAATTTTGGTTGAATTTATAGAAAAAATGTATAGTGTCGATTATGATTTGGGGTGGTTCTGGTATTTATATCAGGTCACTTTTTCTTTTGGTTAATTTACATTCATCCAGAATTAGTTTTAAGCATAATATACCTATTCTTTTCCTTTCAATCGGTATATTATTATGTAAAAGAATTGGACTAGTATACGCTATTTCAACGGAATGTAGACGAATATAAATAATACATATGTTTATATACTCAATGTGGAGGTAAGGAAATGATTATATACGAAACTGAAATTAATAACCTAGATTGGGAAAAACTCGTTGATCTATATGATGAAACGGATATGTGTATCGGACTTGGAAGAAGACGGGAAACTGAGAAAATTCGTAGAGCATTTCAAAATAGTCATCAGACTATAACAGTCTGGGATTCTGGAGTAATAATTGGAGCAGGTAGAATGATATCAGATGGTGAATGTTATGGGTGGATTCATGATATAGCTGTGCTTCCAGCATATCGAAAGCAAGGTATTGGACAAGCCATTATGGACAAACTTATGGAAGGCAATGAAGAGCTTTTAGTTGGATTGACATCATCGTTTGAAGCTGTTGATTTCTATTCGAAACTTGGATTCAACAAACATAAGACTGCTATGGCAAAATATCCAGGACGTTCAGATTACCTTTATTATTAGATTTATAATTTCAATTTTCACAGGTTAATTAGAACATCACCTCAAATGATTAAGGTTTGTTTTAAATAAAGAAACTCCAATGAGTCCATTGGAGTTTTTGTGAGTTCAAGTTTCTGAAGACGTTGTTTACATAATTATTTAGTTTTAATCTTAAAATTAATTAAAGATGAGAACCAAATTAATCTTTCGAAAGGATTTCTATCAGTTCAGACCAATCATTTATTTCCAGACAAGGGTTATTCGGTTGTCCTTCATTAATCATGCCTGGAGAACCTTTATACCATACTGGGTATATCCCACAATTAGCCGAACCATCCACATCGCAAATCACGTTATCACCACAATACCAGACTTGTTGAGGTTGTAATCTTGCTTTTTTTAATGCAAGTTCAAATATTCTTCTATCAGGTTTTCTATATACATATTCACTACTCGCAAGAATAAACTCGAAATTATGATTTGGTATATAGTTGTTAATACGTTCTTTTAACATAGGACCGCTAAAAGACATATTACTAATAACACTTGTTCGAATGCCTTTCTCATGTAGAAGTTGAAGCAATGATTCTATATTATTAGTAGGATCAGCTGATGAAGATGCGTTCTCAAAGAGCCTTTCAATTTCCAGTGGAGATTTATCAAATTCAAGACCAAAATACTCATAAACATAGTTTTGGAAATTCAAATTATGTATTTCAATAGTTGATAAACTCTTATAGCGAACTGTTTCTGCAAAAATTTCATTTGCAAAAGCTGTTAATTCTTCTGCTTCCACATTATCAGGATTAACAATAGCATGTTCTAGTACTGATGTAATGCCACTTAAGACATCGTAAGGTTTCTCGTAGACTAAAGTTTGTCCATAATCAAATATTATCATTTCAGGTAAATTCATTGGTTAGTCCTTTCTTAGCTGCACTTTTAAATCTGCATTTTGTACGGAACTATTTAATTATATTATATACAACCAGTAATGTTAATATCACCAAACAATATGTTGTAAAAAAGTGGTATCAGTATAAATAAATAGTATAATTAACTGAGAGGTTGAAACCTCTAAATGTCATTTAGGATAATAATTCAACCTTTCAACGATGATATATTAAGGATGAGTGAATAAAAAATAGAGAGGAAAAAGTCATGCAAAATCTAAGTGTTAAGCTGGGGGATGGAAGATTTAATTATAGAGTTGGTGCAATAATAGTCAGAGATAACAAACTACTTATGGTAAAAAACAATAAATCGCCACATTATTATAGTGTTGGTGGGAGAGTTAAATTTGGCGAATCCAGTAAAGAAGCATTGACTAGAGAATTGAACGAGGAGATTGGTCAGGCGTTAGAGATTGGTGATTTGTCAATTGTACAAGAGAGTTTCTTTGAGTATGGTGAGAGTAAAGAGAAATATCATGAGGTTTGTTTCTTTTACTATGTTGATTATGATGAAAACAATCCAATAGAAGTTAGTAGTTTTACTGAAAATGGTGAGTTAGAGTTTTTAGAATGGCTTGATATGGATAAGTTAAATGACTATGAGATATATCCTAAGTTTTTTAAGACAGAATTGACAAAAAAACATAAAATGAAACATTTTACTGACAAGTATTATTAAACGTTAATAAGAGATTAAGTTCTCGAAAACATAAAAGCCCACAAAAATTATTGTGTGGTTTTGCTCGTGTTAAATCTAGAACCAAAATCCACATTGGAAAAGCTTCTAAATGTTAAGATTAACACCTTATTAAATACATTAATTAGAATAATAAGGTTTTAATGTATCCATAAGCTCTTTGGTTATTTCTCTAAAGTTGTGATTTTCAAATGTTGAGCCATAACCACCAACCTTTTTTTCTTTATTCCCAATCTTAATAGATAAGTAAACCGTAGAACCATCGCTGATATCACCATCGTATAAATCCTCATCTAACTCATAAAAATCATGATCATAAATGATGCTGTATAACAATTCGGTTAACTCATCATGAGGAATTTGATCATGATCTTCTTTGATGTCTTCAATGAACCGAGTGCGTTTGTATACGAAGTTTCCACCTGTTGATATTATCAGTTCTTGATCCAGTACATCGTAACATTCTTCTGATGTATAGATTAACTCAAATCCATCAGGTTTTGAAAGCTCAGAAGATATGTTGTACATTCTAGTTGATTTTATACCAAAGAGTAGGATGACGAACGCTACTAGAGTGATCAATAGAATGTATATGGTTTTCGTTTTATTAAATATCATTAGTATTCCTTACATATGTAGATGTTTGATAAGTTTTTGGTTAAAAATAATTGCTTTGAATGAAGTCTGTTTTGATTGAATACACCTATAATACCATATATTAAATCAGATTATAAATAGTTATATTTTGTCTGATTACATTGAAATAATATATAAAACATGGGTGGTTATATATTCCTAAATAATGAAGTTTTATTAGATGTAAAAAACATATTAAAGTTCTATGAATAAAATGGTAATTTTTCTAATTTGAGTGATTATTTTTTGCGTATATTGTAAGATTAAAGATGTAGGTAAATTACTATTTTAGTGAGCTAAATATGAAAAAAGTTAAATTAATATAGAGTAAGACTGTAAATTAAAAAGAAATGGGTGAGGTGTATTATGGAACTATGGGATGTGTTAGATGAGAACAGACAATTAACAGGACGAACAGTAGAAAGAGGGAAACCTATGAAAGTAGGAGAGTATCATCTGGTTGTCTTTGCAC
>Ga0209379_10001218_pt1 | contig 17522 bp, 20 predicted proteins | sample tdDd001_FD_187124 | JGI IMG/M metagenome (GOLD analysis project Ga0209379, IMG submission 187124) | Marine sediment microbial communities from the Atlantic coast under amendment with organic carbon and nitrate - tdDd00.1 (SPAdes)... | ecosystem: Environmental > Aquatic > Marine > Coastal >...
TGTTCCTTGCCTTTAATGACAAGTTGTTTTAGCTGTGACTGCGGATTTTGATCCATAGACGGTATCCAACTTAGTATCTGGTGAAGGAATTAGTATGCGAGTTGCAAACCACACATCTTAACAAATTTATTTATTGCTGACTAATCGAACAGGGTTACGCTTTCAAATCTAGCATTAACGCTAGCAGCTCCCTTCTTTCTTCGGTTGATAAACCGACACTTCTTTCTTTGGCCTGCAGGTTTTCAATTTGTTTTTCGACGCATTGGGCAAGTATTTTGTCCAATGAGTCTAAAAATATATCTTGTTCATTATCTTCATCGAGGGGGATTTCCCACCCTGCAAGTCGAGATAATAGTGCCTCGTGGCTACTGTTTCGCCAATGTTCTATCAACTGGCCCGTAGTTATATTGGGATGTTGATGACAATATTCAAGCACTTCGACAAATAAACTTAGCCCTGGCACTGTTAACTCTCTCACACTTGAGAGATCCGGTACCATTTCAGCATAGCTCGGATTCTGGATAAGCAAAGCGATCACTTCACGCATTGGCGTACGTTTGATCTCTTTATGCGGTTGAGGTCGACTTTCACTTTGCTTCTTGCGAGGCTGGCGTCGTCGGTTGTCAAAACCGGTGCGCTCATCGAGCAGTTTTTCGAGCAATTCTTGGAAGTAAGGATCCGGTATTTTATCAATCAGAGCACTGGCGTGTGCTCGCAATGCGGATTTACCTTCATTACTGCCAAGGTTTAGTTGGTGTATTTCAATTAAGTTATCAAATAGGTAGCTTGAGAGTGGTGTCGCCTGTTCGATTTGTTGCTCAAAGGCTTCTTTGCCGTTCTTGCGTACGTAGCTATCTGGGTCCTCACCATCAGGGAGGAACAAAAACTTAAGCGTATTACCTGTTTTTAGATATTGCAGCGCGTTTTCAAGCGCACGCCAAGCAGCTTCTTTGCCCGCTCGGTCTCCGTCGTAGCAACAAACCACCGTATTGGTTTGACGAAACAATAACTGAATATGATCACCAGTCGTTGATGTGCCTAGTGAGGCTACCGAGTAATCGACACCGTATTGAGCGAGCGCGACCACATCCATATAGCCTTCAACAACCAACACTTTAGGTGGTTCTCGATAAGCTTGCATCACTTCATACAGGCCATAAAGCTCTTTGCCTTTATGGAAGATAGGCGTTTCTGGCGAGTTTAGGTATTTAGGCGTCCCATCACCTAGTACACGGCCACCAAAACCAATGACTCGACCACGACGGTCACGAATAGGGAACATCACACGACCACGGAAACGGTCGTAGCGGTTGCCTTTATCGTTTTCAATCAACATACCTCCAGAGACAAGCATCTCTTGAGTTTGCGGAGCTTGACCGAAGTTCTTGCGGACTAAATCCCACTCATTAGCGACATAGCCGATACCGAACTTCTGCACAATCTGGCCCGAAAGCCCACGATCTTTTAGATAATCAATGGCAACTTTGCTTTTTGGCTGCTTGAGCTGGTCACGATAGAACTGAGCAATACTGCCCATCAAGTCATAGAGATTACGCTTTTGCTCTGAGTTAGCTTTAGGTTGATTGGATTGGAAGCTACCGCCTTGGCGCTGCTCTCTTGGAACATCTAAACCAAGGAATGAAGCGAGCTCTTCAATCGCTTCAACAAACTCTAAGCGCTCGTACTCCATCATAAAGTCGATGGCATTACCGTGTACGCCACAGCCAAAGCAATGATAGAACTGCTTTTCTTGCGAGACGCTAAATGAAGGGGTCTTTTCGTTATGGAACGGGCAGCAAGCACCGTAGTTTTTGCCTTTTTTCTTAAGTTTTACGCGAGCATCAATAATGTCGACGATATCGAGTCGAGCAAGGAGGTCATCAATGAAACTACGAGGGATGTGTCCTGCCATAAAACCTTAGAAAAATGCACTAACAATTAGAGAGGGTAGATACAAACAAGCCGCGCATTCCAGAGGATAGCACGGCTTGTTGCAATAGGGTGGGAGATTAAGCCAGTTTAGCGCGAACTAAACCACTTACCTTACCCATATCTGCGCGCCCTTGGATTTGAGGCTTAAGAACGCCCATCACTTTACCCATGTCTTGCATGCCCGCAGCACCAGATTCGGCAATTGCACTTTCAACCAGTGCAGTTACTTCTTCATCAGTAAGCGGTTGAGGCATAAAATCCTCAAGTACAGCGATTTCAGCTTTCTCAGCGTCTGCTAGATCTTGACGATTAGCAGATTCAAATTGAGCTACAGAGTCGCGACGCTGTTTAACCATTTTAGTCAGCACAGCAAGAATGTCGTCATCGCCCAGAGTAATCTGTTCGTCGACTTCACGTTGCTTAATTGCTGACAGAGCTAAACGGATAGTGCCAAGGCGCGGTTTGTCCTTGGCTTTCATCGCTAATTTTTGCTCTTCTTTGAGCGTGTCAATAAGAGCCATAACTATAATCCTTTAGGACTTAGTTATTAGTACAGGCGAACGCGACGTGCGTTTTCGCGAGCTAGCTTCTTAGCGTGACGCTTTTGAGCTGCTGCTTTAGCGCGTTTGCGAACTGTAGTTGGCTTTTCGTAGTGCTCACGACGACGCACTTCAGAAAGGATACCTGCTTTTTCGCAAGAGCGTTTGAAACGACGTAGAGCAACGTCGAACGGTTCGTTTTCACGTACTTTAACTACTGGCATATGCCTTTCACCTCAGGGGTTAATTCGTTAATGCTGGAACGTTAGTGAGCCAAACACTGATGTTCGGTCTCAAACCAGCTTGATCAAAAATGGTGCGGAATTTTAATCCGATCGCATAGCCTTTGTAAAGTATTTTGTTGGGTAGAGTTTGCACAAAATTTGTTTGCGAAGCCAAGCCGAGGTAAGATTGCGCCAATTTTGAATTACAGACAAATACATCCGGGACAAAGCATGCGCATTATTGGTATCGAAACCTCTTGTGATGAAACAGGAATTGCAATTTATGATGACGAGAAAGGCCTACTTTCTCATCAGTTATATAGTCAGGTAAAACTGCATGCTGATTACGGCGGCGTTGTACCAGAGCTTGCATCCCGAGATCACGTAAAGAAAACCATCCCTCTTATTAAAGCTGCGCTTAAAGAAGCGAACCTAACGCCAAAAGATATTGATGGTGTCGCGTATACAGCCGGTCCTGGGCTTGTTGGCGCATTACTTGTTGGTGCAACCATTGGTCGCAGCATGGCTTATGCATGGGGGGTGCCTGCGGTACCGGTTCATCATATGGAAGGCCACTTGCTAGCCCCTATGCTAGAAGATAATCCACCACCATTCCCATTTGTTGCCGTTTTGGTTTCAGGTGGCCACACCATGATGGTTGAAGTGAAAGGGATCGGTGAATACAAAATTCTTGGTGAATCGATTGATGATGCTGCCGGTGAAGCATTCGATAAGACGGCAAAACTGATGGGCTTAGATTACCCAGGTGGCCCACTTCTGTCTAAGTTGGCAGAAAAAGGCACGCCGGGCCGTTTTAAATTCCCGCGTCCAATGACCGATCGTCCTGGACTTGATATGAGCTTCTCGGGCCTTAAAACGTTTACGGCTAATACCATCGCTGCCAATGGTGATGATGAGCAAACTCGCGCCGATATTGCTTTAGCGTTTGAAGAAGCGGTATGTGCCACTTTAACCATTAAGTGTAAACGTGCATTAGAGCAAACAGGCTTCAAGCGCATTGTTATTGCCGGTGGTGTAAGTGCAAACCGACGTTTACGTGCTGATCTTGAGCAGCTTGCGAAGAAGATTGGTGGTGAAGTTTATTATCCACGCACTGAGTTTTGTACCGATAACGGTGCAATGATTGCCTATGCAGGTATGCAGCGTCTTAAAAATGGTGAAATCGCTGATTTATCGGTACAAGCCACACCGCGCTGGGCAATTGATCAATTGGAACCGATCGCGTAATCGTCTTAATTTGTTTAAATAAGGTCGCTATCATGGCGGCCTTTTCTTTATCTCAGCTAAAAGAGTTCCGACTTCTTAGTTGAGAAAATAATGTTACCCTCCAATTTTATAAAAATAATCAATGGATAGAAGTATGCACAAGTTTGCTGTCGATGGCCGAGAAATGGCTTATCAAGATGTAGGTACAGGGCCAGTATTGGTGTTTGGTCATAGCTATTTATGGGATAGCAAGATGTGGGCGCCCCAAGTAGAAGCGCTCAGTCAACACTATCGTTGTATTGTGCCTGAGCTATGGGCTCATGGTGAGTCTGATGCAGCGCCGGAAACAACCCGCTCATTGTCAGACTATGCTAAGCAGATTGTTGCTCTTTTAGATCACTTACAGATTGATCACTTTTCTATTGTTGGTCTATCGGTTGGCGGAATGTGGGGAACGGAAGTGGCCTCTTTGGTTCCTTCGCGAGTTCAGTCGCTAGTGTTAATGGATACGTTTGTCGGATTAGAGCCTGAAGTTACCCATAAAAAATACTTTGGAATGTTAGACGCGATTACTCAAGCAAAAGCAGTGCCTGCACCAATTGTAGAAGCCGTTACGCCGCTGTTTTTTGCCAATAACGCTAGTCAGGATAACCCCAAGTTAGTTGAACAGTTCTCTCACTTCCTTAGTCAACTGCAAGGCGAACGAGCGGTTGAAGTGGCAAGAGTCGGTCGAATGGTATTTGGTCGACGCGATCAAATTGAAGAGGTTGAAAACTTTGCTCTGCCAGTGCTGATCGCGGTGGGCCAAGAAGATAAGCCTCGCCCGGTACTTGAGTCTTATCTAATGCATGATTGCATTACAGGTTCCGAATTGATTCAGATCCCTAAGGCGGGGCATATTTCAAATCTTGAGCAGCCTGAGTTTGTCACTGAGATGCTAAAAAACTTCTTATCGCGTGTTTACGCTTAGCCAGACTTAAACATAAAGCTTCTATAAAAAATAAAGCCTCTATATTAAGAGGCTTTATTTAATCCATTCTTTTTCTCACCCACTTTGGGCTCTGTCCCGTCAATAAGCCGCTTGATGTTTTGGTGATGACGAAAAACAATTAGGCAGCACAGCATAGCCACAGGCAAGGTGTATTGAGGCTTGATCATCCAAGTATAAAATGGCGCCAGTAGAACCGTGACGATAGCGGCCAGAGAAGAATAGCGAAACAGAAAAGCGACGCTCAACCAAGTCGCAATTATCATTCCCGTTAGATCTAAGCCGATTGGCGCAATCGCTCCTAAAGCAGTCGCAACACCTTTTCCACCTTTAAAGTGAAAAAAGAGTGGGTACATGTGACCTAGGCAGGCAGCAATTGCAATCACACCTAATATGACTGGCTCAATCTCAAGAAAATAACCGCCCCAGACAGGTATGGTGCCTTTTAACATGTCGCAGAGTAAAACTGCCGCCGCTGCTTTTTTTCCACCGATACGCAATACATTCGTAGCGCCAGGGTTATTTGAACCAACGCCGCGAGGATCGGGTAAACGCAGGATACGACAGATCAAAACAGCACTCGAGATCGAGCCTAGAAGGTAGGCAACAATGATCATAACCAGTGCTAATGGGGTCATAGTAAGGTAACTCGTCTGAAACAGGTGTTAGTCAAGCAACTAATTGATATTATATCGCGCCTGACACGCTCAAACTACCGCAAGAGTGTTTGAGATTGAAATAGTACGACTTTTTACCTAGCTTGGGTATCCGACCTCTAAAGGAATTAACACATGGATAAAGTATTTATCGAGCAATTAGAAGTAATCACTACCATTGGTGTTTATGACTGGGAGCAAGAGATTAAGCAAAAACTCGTGCTTGATATTGAAATGGCACATGATAATCGTCCAGCGGGTAAGAGTGATGATGTTGTCGATGCGCTTGACTACTCGCAAGTAAGCCAAGCGGTATTAGATCATATCGAAGGTGGACGCTTTCTGTTGGTCGAACGTGTTGCTGAAGAAGTCGCGGAATTGATCATGGCACGCTTTAATGTTCCTTGGATTAAAATCCGTTTGACCAAGCCTGGTGCTGTTGCTCAAGCGAAAGGTGTTGGTGTGGTTATTGAACGAGGCAATGCATGATTACCGTTTATGTCGGAATAGGTTCAAACATAGCCCGGCATAAGCACGTTGAAGCGGCAATTGGTGAACTAAGAGCCTTAGATGACGAGCTGCGAATCTCAACGATTTATGAATGTGAAGCGGTAGGGTTTGAAAGTCAGCCTTTTTACAACCTAGTTGTAGAAATGAAGACGCGGTTAGATTTAACGGAATTTTCACGTCAATTGCGCGATATTGAGTTCAAATGGGGCCGCGTAGTCGATGCTGGTAAATTGGAGCCAAGAACGGTTGATCTCGATATCATTCTATTTGGTGAACAGATTTCCCAACAGACGCCGGAGCTACCGCGCAGTGATATTTTCAAATATGCCTTTGTGTTGCAGCCGTTGTTGGAACTATGCCCTCAGTTGGTGGTCCCTAACGATGGTCGAACGATCGAACAGATCGCTCAACAGTTTCAGTTTGAATTACCGCTTTCACCAGTATCAAAGTGGTTTAGTTAATAATTAAGAGAATCTAATGGGTTATTTTGAAGCTTTTATCCTTGCTTTGATTCAAGGCTTAACCGAATTTTTACCGATTTCGAGCTCGGCGCACCTTATCTTGCCATCCGCTATTCTAGGTTGGGAAGATCAAGGTTTAGCCTTTGATGTCGCAGTACACGTTGGTACGTTAGCGGCGGTCATTATCTACTTCCGCAAAGAAGTGGTCTCTCTGTTGAGTGCTTTCTTTGCTTCTATCTTTAAAGGTGAGCGCAGTAAAGAAGCTAAATTGGCTTGGATGATTGTCATTGCGACGATTCCTGCCTGTATCTTTGGACTATTGATGAAAGACTTCATCGAGCTTTATCTGCGCAGTGCGTGGGTGATTGCGACGACGACCATCGTATTTGGTTTACTGCTTTGGTATGTCGACAAAAACTCTAAATTGGCGGATGACGAATACCAAGCGGATTGGAAGAAAGCACTATTTATCGGTATTAGCCAAGCGTTAGCAATGATTCCGGGCACATCTCGTTCAGGTGCGACAATTACAGCGGCGCTTTATCTTGGTTTTACCCGTGAAGCGGCGGCGCGTTTTTCATTCTTAATGTCGATTCCAATTATATTATTGGCAGGCAGCTATTTAGGTTTGAAGCTTGTTACCAGTGGCGAACCGATTCATTTTGGCTTCTTAATGACGGGTATCGTGACGTCCTTCATTAGTGCTTATATCTGTATTCACTTCTTCTTGAAGCTGATTTCAAAGATGGGTATGACACCGTTTGTTATTTATCGATTGTTACTTGGTTTAGGTTTGTTTGCTTTCCTAGCTCTCAACTAATCCTTCAATATCAGTCTTTTCTTTGTAAGACCACATCGCCCAATCTCGCGCCAGCAGCGACATTGTGATATATATGTGGTCTTTCTTTTTCTCTCTTCTTTAATAGACGATATGCGAATTTTTGCACTGACCTTACTCTTAGTTTTAGGCTGGCTACAAGCTGAATTGTGGTTCGGCAAAAATGGGATTTCTGACTTTCAAGCGGTCAATGCGGAAACTCAGGTGCAGCATCAGGTCAATAGTAATCTTCAAGGGCGCAACAATGAAATGTTCGCTGAGATTGATGACTTGCGCCAAGGTCTCGATGCGATTGAAGAACGTGCCCGGCATGAGCTTGGTATGATTAAAGAAGGCGAAACGTTTTATCGAATTATTGGAGACGATAACTAGATGTCTGCAATCTCTCCATCGATTGTCGCAATTGTTCCAGCAGCGGGTGTCGGTAGCCGCATGAAAGCGGATCGACCAAAGCAATACCTTCAGATCAATCAACAGACGGTACTAGAGCACACCATAGAGAAGTTATTACTTCACTCTGCAGTGAGTCATGTGGTGGTCGCAATTACGGATGGTGACCCGTACTTTCCCGAACTCTCTTTAGCATCAAATCCGCAAGTCATTCGTGTTGCTGGCGGTAAAGAGCGCGCTGATTCGGTATTATCTGCATTACACTATGTGAAGCAGCACCAGTTAGCTGAATGGGTTATGGTTCATGACGCAGCAAGGCCGTGTGTTGATTTAACGGATATCGATCGTCTGATTGAGTGTGCCCTAGCCAATCAATTGGGCGGGATCCTTGCAGCTCCGGTTCGAGACACGATGAAACGCTCGAACCAGAATCAAGAGATTGATCATACTGTAGATAGGGAAGCACTGTGGCACGCACTTACTCCACAGATGTTTAAAACTCAGATGCTAACGCACGCTTTGGCTGACGCCTTGCAACAAGGTGTCAAAATTACTGATGAGGCTTCAGCTATCGAGTGGCTAAACCATAAGCCAGCTCTAGTTCAAGGCCGCTCAGACAATATAAAAATAACTCAGCCTGAAGATTTAGCATTAGCCGAGTTTTATCTAAATAGAAACAAAGGATAACTCATGATTCGAATTGGCCACGGCTTTGACGTGCATAAATTTGGTGGCGAAGGCCCTGTCATTATTGGTGGCGTCGCGGTTCCGTATGAGCAGGGACTGATTGCTCACTCTGACGGTGACGTGGCACTGCATGCACTGTGTGATGCTTTATTAGGTGCCATCGCAGAAGGCGATATTGGTCGCCATTTTCCTGATACTGATGACAAGTGGAAAGGAGCAAATAGTCGAGATTTGCTAAGAGATGTCTACCGCCGCGTAAAAGAAAAAGGCTATGTGTTAGGCAATGCAGATGTCACCATTATGGCTCAAGCACCTAAAATGGCGCCTCATATAGAATCTATGTGCCAAGTGATTGCACAAGATCTTGAAACTGAACTTGGTAATGTCAACGTCAAAGCGACGACCACGGAGCGACTGGGCTTTACTGGACGCAAAGAAGGCATTGCAACGGAAGCGGTTGTACTGCTGATTAAAAAATAATGAATGCTAGGTTGTTTTACACTATCTAAAGCGACCTAGTAGTGGAAAGAGTATGTCTGATATTTTATCTTCTTTGGCTTACCTTAATGGTAAGCCAAGTGCGAAAGGCAAATTAAAAGCCAAAGCTGAGCATTTTCAAGTTAACGAAAACCTAGGTTTCGAGTTTACTGGTTCGGGTGAGCACCTGATGGTGCGTATTCGTAAAACTGGTGAGAACACTAGCTTTGTTGCTAATGAACTGGCGAAGACTTGTGGTGTCAAATCCAAAGATGTGAGTTGGGCTGGCTTGAAAGACCGTCATGCAGTGACGGAGCAGTGGCTCAGTATCCACTTACCGAAAGGTGATGCACCTGACTTTAGTCAGTTTCTGGCTCAGTACCCAAGTATTGAAATTTTAGCAACTGACCGTCATAACAAAAAACTTCGCCCTGGTGACTTAGTGGGTAACCAATTTGTGGTGACGTTATCCGATGTCAGCAATGTGGATGAAGTATTAGCGCGACTAGAGTCGATTGCGAAAACCGGGGTGCCAAACTATTTCGGTAGCCAGCGTTTTGGTAATCAAGGTAACAACCTAGAAGAGGCTCGTCGCTGGGGGCGTGAAAACGTTCGTACTCGTAATCAGAATAAGCGCAGTCTTTATCTTTCTGCTGCTCGTTCATGGATTTTTAATACCATTGTTTCTGAGCGTATTGAAAAAGGTTGCTTTGACCAAGTCCTGCTGGGTGATCTCGTTGAGGTTAATGGCCAGCAAGAGTCAGTGACAGTCGATACGGCAGATATATTTAATAATGGCATTGCGGAAGGTACGACGCAGCTAACAGCAGCACTAGCTGGTGATAATGCACTACCGACAACTGAGCAGGCATTAGCTCTAGAGCAGCCTCACTTAGATGCTGAGCCTGACCTAATGGCGCTAATTCGTGGTAATCGCATGCGCCATGATCGCCGCGCTATTTCTTTAATGCCTCAGGATCTAACTTGGCAAGTTGATGGCGATAACATCACACTACGTTTTTCATTAGATGCAGGCTGTTTTGCTACCGCAATCATCCGAGAGTTGATTGAAGAAGTTGAAGTGGAGCGCCAGTATTAATGAGCGACAACTTACTTAAAATCTTAATAAGTAATGACGATGGTGTGCACGCTGAAGGTATTCATACTTTGGCTGATGCATTACGTGATATGGCTGAAGTCACGATTGTTGCCCCTGACCGAAATCGTTCAGGGGCATCAAACTCATTAACGCTCGAGCAGCCTTTACGTGTCAATGAAATCGCACCGAAAATCTATTCGGTACAAGGCACGCCGACCGACTGTGTTCATTTTGCTCTTAACGAGTTGATGAAAGATGAACTGCCAGATTTAGTACTGACAGGCATTAACCACGGTGCAAACCTTGGTGATGATGTTCTTTACTCTGGTACGGTGGCGGCAGCGATGGAAGGGCACTTCCTTGGGGTGCAATCTATCGCGTTCTCGCTGGTGGGTAAGGAAAACTTTGCCACAGCGGCAGTGATAGCGCGTCAATTGGTTTCACAGCATGCGAATAAGCCAATCCCGACGAACCGTTTGTTAAACGTCAATGTGCCTGATTTACCTTATGATGCACTCAAGGGAACGCAAGTAACGCGACTTGGTGCGCGTCATCACGCTGAAGCGATGATTAAGCAGAAAGATCCTCGTGGGCATGATATTTATTGGTTGGGTCCTCCGGGCAAAGAGCAGGATGCTGGAGAGGGCACTGACTTTTATGCTATCGAACAAGGCTTTGTTTCAATCACGCCATTACAGGTGGATTTAACGGCTCATGAGTCGATACAAAGCATGGGTAATTGGTTAAAGGATAGTTAAGCATGACAAACCCACATGCCGATAGATTACGAGATTTTCTGGTTGCGAATGGGATTCAAGACCAGAAAGTGCTGGATGCAATTTACAGATTGCCGCGAGAGCAATTTGTCTCTCAGGCGATGATTCATCAAGCGTATGACAACAATGCGTTGCCGATAGGGCAAGGGCAAACTATTTCTCAGCCATACATAGTGGCTAAGATGACAGAAATGTTAGATCTCACACGCAGCAGTAAGGTGCTTGAAGTGGGCACTGGCTCTGGTTATCAGACCGCGGTATTGTCACAGCTTGTTGAGCATGTTTATTCGATTGAACGTATTAAGACTCTACAATGGGAAGCAAAACGTCGCCTAAAGCAGTTGGATATCTACAATATATCCACTAAGCATGGTGACGGTTGGCAAGGTTGGGCAGCGAAAGGGCCTTTTGATGCCATCATTGTGACCGCTGCGGCTGAATCTGTTCCTTCTGCACTCTTAGAGCAACTGAAAGAGGGCGGGATACTGATGATTCCTGTCGGAACGGATGAGCAGCAATTGCTTAAAATAGTTCGTAGTGGCGATGAGTTTCTCTCTCAAGTGGTAGAAATGGTTCGTTTTGTTCCTCTGGTTGCTGGTGATCTAGCTTAGCGATGAAGTTTAAGTCTTACCTTTTATTAGTCTTAGGTATTTGCAGTACATTATTAGGATGTGCTGCGCACTCCCCTGCGCCTGTGACTGGATTAAAGAAAGACTATAGCTCGGTTTCACGAGGGAGTTATCGAGGAAGTTACTATCAGGTCGAAAAAGGCGATACGCTGTATTTTATAGCCTACGTCACAGACAAAGATGTAAATGAAATCATTAATTACAACGGTTTAACCAAGCCTTACACCATCTTTCCTGGTCAAAAACTCAAACTTTGGCAACCCGCTTATAATGCACCAGCGTACGGTGGCACAGGGGCTGGCGTCGCTGTAGCTGCTGTTGCTACTCCTTCAACTCCAAAACAGAATACGGCATCGAGTAAAAACTCTACTCAGAAGGTTAATACGAGTAGTTCAAAAAATAATCAACAAACGGTGGCAAAACAACCACCAAAGAAGGTTGATCAATCGAAATCAAAGGAGTATGTTGAATCTACTGGTAAACAAAATGTTAATAAAAATACCAGTAATACATCGACAAACAACAATAAAGTTTCCAAGTGGTTATGGCCAACTAAAGGGAGAGTAATCAAGAACTTTTCTGCTGGGGACCAAGGAAACAAGGGGATTGATATCGCAGGGCAGCGTGGGCAATCCATTGTTTCTACAGCAGGCGGCACCGTGGTTTATTCGGGCAATGCACTACGTGGTTACGGTAATCTCGTGATTATAAAACATAACGACAATTACCTAAGTGCATACGCACATAATGATCGGTTGCTAGTACGCGAAGGGCAAAGTGTCAAAGCTGGTCAAAAAATCGCAACAATGGGCAGCTCTGGAGCCAGCAGTGTTCGCTTACACTTTGAAATTCGCTATCAAGGTAAGTCAGTGAATCCAAAACGCTACTTACCGTAAAAACTTACTGTTAGGTAATATAGCGACATTAGACGTAGTAATGTCTTGCTAGCTCGCCAGGGGGAGGCGCTATGAGTATCAGCAATGCAGCAACGAAAGTCGAAGAATTCGAAATCGATCAAGAAACAGTTCAAACGTTTCAAAAGCAAAAACCGACCAAACCTACACAAGCTGAAGAGGCTAAAGAAGAGTTTGATGCATCGACGAAAAGTTTAGATGCGACACAACTTTATTTAGGCGAAATTGGCTTTTCTCCACTACTTACCGCCGAAGAAGAAGTTCTTTACGCCCGTCGTGCCTTACGAGGTGACGAAGCTGCGCGTAAACGTATGATTGAAAGTAACCTTCGCTTAGTAGTGAAAATTTCCCGTCGTTACAGCAATCGTGGTTTGGCACTACTTGATCTTATTGAAGAAGGAAACCTCGGTTTAATCCGAGCGGTAGAGAAGTTCGACCCTGAACGTGGTTTTCGATTCTCTACATACGCAACATGGTGGATTCGTCAAACCATTGAGCGTGCTCTGATGAACCAAACACGTACCATCCGTTTACCTATCCACGTCGTTAAAGAGCTCAATATTTATCTGCGTACTGCTCGTGAGCTATCGCAAAAACTTGACCATGAGCCAACGGCGGAAGAGATTGCCACTCAGCTTGATAAACCCGTTGATGACGTGAGCAAAATGCTACGTTTGAATGAACGTATTAGTTCAGTTGATACGCCAATTGGTGGTGACGGTGAAAAGGCTCTACTTGATATCATTCCTGATATTAACAATTCTGACCCTGAAGTTTCGACGCAGGATGATGATATTAAGAGCTCGCTTATTCATTGGTTAGATGAACTGAATCCTAAGCAGAAAGAAGTGCTAGCGCGTCGTTTCGGCTTACTAGGCTATGAGCCTTCAACGCTGGAAGAGGTTGGGCGTGAAATCAATCTAACTCGTGAGCGTGTTCGCCAAATTCAAGTAGAAGGGCTACGCCGCTTAAGAGAGATCCTGATCAAACAAGGTTTGAATATGGAAAACCTATTTAGTGTGGCAGAAGATTAAGCGCGATAAAGATGAAAAAAGCCTCGGATTACCGAGGCTTTTTTGATTGTACGGTTTAAGACTTGTCTGCCTTAATCAGAGGGAATACTTTGACCAGCTTAATTCGATTCTCTTCGAGCTCAACGATTTCCATCGGGTGCCCTGAAACTTGGACACTTAAGTGACTTTCTGGAATATCTTCTAAATGTTCTAAGATCAGACCGTTCAATGTTCTCGGTCCATCGGTTGGCAGTTTCCACTTTAAGCCTTTATTGATATCACGGATATTGGCACTACCCTCAATAAGGAAGCTACCATCACCTTGTGGTGTGATTTCATCAGATAAGCTTGGCGCTATGGATGTGGTAAATTCACCGACGATCTCTTCGAGAATATCCTCTAAGGTCACTAGACCGATAATGTCACCATACTCATCGACAATAAGACCAATACGCTCTTTATTGCGCTGAAATTTAAGTAGCTGAACATTGAGCGGGGTGCTTTCTGGAATAAAGTACACCTCATCAGCAGCGCGAAGCAGCGTCTCTTTGGTGAACTCATTCTTCTCCAACATTAAACGGTATGACTCACGTAAGCGCAGCATACCCACCACTTCATCAATCTGATCGCGGTAGAGAACTACGCGGCCATGAGGAGAGTGGGTTAACTGTCTAACGATTGACTTCCAATCATCATTGATGTCGATCCCGGTAATCTCATTTCTCGGCACCATAATGTCGTTTACCGTGACATGCTCTAAGTCGAGAATCGAAATCAGCATATCTTGGTGACGGCGAGGGATCAGGCTACCAGCTTCATTTACAACTGTTCGCAGTTCTTCCGAGCTGAGATGATCATCGCCACCGTGGTCGACTTTGATGCCAAGTAAACGAATAAAACCATTGGTAATGAAGTTAACTAACATCACTAGCGGCGAGAGCAGCTTCATTAAAATAGTAAGCACAATACTGCTGGCGTAAGAAACGCGTTCAGGGTAGAGCGAAGCGAGTGTTTTTGGTGTGACTTCAGCAAAGACAAGCACCACCATGGTTAGAGCACCAGTAGCGATTGCAACACCGAGATCGCCATAAAGACGCATACCTAAGATGGTTGCGATAGCTGAAGCGAGAATATTAACGAGGTTGTTGCCAATTAAGATAAGACCGATAAGGCGATCTGGACGGTCGAGCAGCTTTTCTACCCGTTTTGCCCCTTTATGGCCATTGTTGGCTAGGTGCTTGAGGCGGTAGCGGTTCAAAGACATCATCCCTGTCTCTGAGCCTGAAAAATATCCTGAAATAATGATAAGACACGCGAGTAGCGCAAATAAGATACCCGTTGATATGTCGTCCAAAGCTTATCTTTTCCTTATGATTGTTTGGTTAATTTATGACCTAAACTGCGCGTTAAGTCAATTTCAAATACGGAGTGAGATATTGTAAAAGAAAGGTGCACTTGATGCACCTTTCTTAGTCGATTAGTTAAGAATGATCTCGCGGACAAAGCGGCTACCGAAATAGGCTAAGGTGAGCAAGGTAGCTCCAGCCACCGCAAACCACGTAACCTTACGACCACGCCAACCTTTACGGTAATGACCCCAAAGTAGGACAGAGTAAACCACCCAAGCAATAAAGGAGAGAATGCCTTTATGCGCTTTACCCTGAGCAAACATATCCTGAACAAAAACAAAGCCAGTTAATAGTGTGCCCGTCAGTAGCAAGTTACCGATCAAAATAATATTGAACAGCTGACGCTCGACCATAAGTAATGGTGGCAAGTTTGGGTTGATCGCTAGTGCTTTCTTCGCTTTCAACTTGTGATCCAACCACGCCAGTTGCAGTGCATACAGAGCACCAATGGTTAAGGTTGAATAGGAAAATAGCGCTAAAGAGATGTGAATCAGTAGCTTAGGGTCTTGCTCTAGATGGGTAATATAAGTGCTTGGCAAGAAAGCAGCTGCGATTAAGTTAAGCGCTGAAAAACTGTATACCACAGGTAATAAGAACCACAGGCGAGTTTTCAGCATTGCCCCGCTCATTACCAAAGAAATGATAAAGCTAATCAGAGAAGCAACATTAAGGATACTTAGGTTTTGACCTGAGTAGCCTAAGATAAGATCGCTAAGCAACCACGCATGAAAAGCCAGCGCAAGAATTGCACTGATGAAAACGGTTTTAACGCGGATCCCTGTTTGATGAACAAGTCCCGGAACTATGGTTGCAATCGCTAACGAGTAGAGTATTGCAGCAACAACGGCGATTAAGTTGTCCATTATTCTCTAACAGCTGGTGGATTTTTAACAAATTATACCCTGCATCAACGGCTTGAGCTATGAATTATCGCTTTCATTTCCTCAGCATGAGATATCAAAAGTAATCTAGGCAGTGTCAAGCTAGGGTTGGCTAAGGTATACTCATAGTAATTTTTCGCCAAAAGTGATGGGCGAGCCTACTTGCAACCGTCTAGGTAAAGAGACAAAGATGTTTGAGAATTTAACGGATCGATTATCCAAAACGCTGAAAAACATCAGCGGTAAAGGTCGACTGACCGAAGATAATATTAAAGATACGTTGCGCGAAGTGCGCATGGCACTTCTTGAAGCTGACGTAGCACTGCCTGTAGTACGTGACTTTATTAAACGTATTAAAGAGAGTGCAGTGGGTGTAGAGGTGTCGAAATCTCTAACGCCAGGACAAGAGTTCATTAAGATTGTTCAATCTGAGCTTGAAGCAGTAATGGGTGAGTCTAATGAGGCTCTGAATTTAGCTGCTCAACCGCCAGCTGTGATCTTAATGGCGGGTCTACAGGGTGCAGGTAAAACGACCTCTGTCGGTAAGCTATCTAAACTTTTAACCGAGCGTGATAAAAAGAAAGTATTGGTTGTTTCTGCCGACGTTTACCGTCCGGCGGCGATTAAACAGCTAGAAACATTGGCCACTGACGTTGGTGTAGATTTCTTCCCATCGACAGCCGATCAGAAACCTATCGATATTGCTAACGCAGCGATTGACCACGCGAAGAAGAAATTCTACGACGTACTTATTGTCGATACCGCAGGTCGCTTAGCGGTTGATGAGCAGATGATGGCTGAAATTCAACAGCTACATAGTGCAATTAACCCGGTTGAGACGCTATTCGTTGTTGATGCAATGACAGGTCAAGATGCTGCGAATACAGCAAAAGCTTTCGGTGACACACTACCACTAACGGGTGTAGTTCTAACCAAAGTCGATGGTGATGCGCGTGGTGGTGCCGCACTGTCTGTTCGTCATATCACAGGTAAACCGATTAAGTTCTTAGGTGTTGGCGAAAAAACTGATGCACTAGAACCGTTCCACCCAGATCGTGTCGCTTCACGTATTCTTGGTATGGGTGATGTACTGTCACTGATTGAAGACCTTCAGCGTAATGTCGATACCGAAAAAGCAGAGAAACTAGCTAAGAAGTTCAAAGAGAAGAAAGGTTTTGACCTTGAAGACTTCCGTGAACAGTTAGGACAAATGCAAAACATGGGCGGCATGATGGGTATGATGGATAAGCTACCAGGCATGAGCAATCTACCGGACAACGTGAAAGATAAAGTTGACGATAAGATGTTTAAGCAGATGGAAGCGATCATCAACTCAATGACGATGAAAGAGCGTCAGCGCCCTGAGCTAATTAAAGGTTCGCGTAAGAAGCGTATTGCTGCGGGCTCTGGAACTCAAGTACAAGACGTTAACCGTTTGCTGAAACAGTTCACCCAAATGCAGAAGATGATGAAGAAGATGCAGAAAGGTGGCATGAAAGGCATGATGCGCAATATGCAAGGCATGATGGGCGGCATGGGTGGAATGGGCGGCGGTGGTGGCTTTAATCCATTCGGTCGTTAATTTCGTCTAGCGATAAAAATTTCAAGGTGTTAGCTAGCTCACAAACTTAAAACCAGTTTTATGTTGGTGAAAAAGTAGCTAAAGACCTTGCATTGCTCCGGAATAAGAGTAAAATTCCGGAGCTTTATTTTGGCACGAGCCCCAAATCATTTAGCAATAAATGATCTCTGGGGTTAATTTTATTTTTGAGAAGCAAAGAGGACGACATGGTAACCATTCGTTTGGCACGTCACGGCGCTAAGAAGCGTCCATTTTATCAAATCGTAGTAGCGGACAGCCGCAATGCAGCA
>Ga0209379_10001219_pt1 | contig 17522 bp, 24 predicted proteins | sample tdDd001_FD_187124 | JGI IMG/M metagenome (GOLD analysis project Ga0209379, IMG submission 187124) | Marine sediment microbial communities from the Atlantic coast under amendment with organic carbon and nitrate - tdDd00.1 (SPAdes)... | ecosystem: Environmental > Aquatic > Marine > Coastal >...
GGGAACCTTGGAGCGCCAAGGCAGTATATTTGCCCCGCTTACGCGCGATCAACCTGTCAACCCGTGAAAATTTCTCATTAAGCTGGTGCACCAGGAAGTTGCCCAGCTTGTTGTTCCTGCAAAGCCTGCTGAAACAAACCAAATGCGGCCTGCTTCTGTTCTTCACTCATCGAATCCCAGGCATTCTTATTCTCGAATTGTGTGAAATCTGAATTATCACCAAGCATTGATGTAAACCAATTGATGATTGCTGGCACATCAAAAGTTGCCGCAGCATCTTGATTCTGAAGAATCATATTCAGGATTTCTTTCACATGCATTATCAAAGCTAACTGATCTAATCCACGCAACCCAGCATGAATCTGGAATTCCAACATTGTTTCCCGGAACTCCTTCACATTGACTTCGATGATGTTTCCTTGTTCATCCAGAATTTCCATTGATTCCTGAAACTCAAAGATATTGTACATCATCATAGGCCGCGTTTTTGACAAAGCTTGTGAGTCTATGATTTTAGCGATCTTGAGATTGCGGCGATTTGACCCCTGCACAGTGGCGGCTGCCTGGTATTGCGTTGCGCGATCCAGGTTTGCAACTTGTCGCAATGTATCCGTTGGAAGAACTTGTTGCATGAATTGATACACGGCTTCAATATCCCGGAGAGCATACTGCGTGTCTGGACCGTCAAAAACCTGGACAAAGGCTTTTCGTACATCAAACTGTGTATCCGTTGTTTTAAATCCAATTTTCCCGCCTGCCAAATCCACATCCGGCTCTTTCAACCCGGGCAAGAAATGCTCATTGAAAAGCGTTAACCCACCCAGAGCTTTGCGGTTTGCACGCTGATGTGTATTCAATTGGAAACTTGCAAACCGCTGATAAGGAATGAGCCATTCCCCATAGGATTTTGTCTGCGGGAAAAACTGGTCATCCAGTGGCATTGCTATTCCAATCGGCAAATATCCATGTGCATTCTTCTGCGGAAAAGCTGCCGTAATGAAATTACCGTTTACAATTTCAATGCGCCAGATGGAAAACTCTTTCTTTGTAGAGATTCCAAAATCGGCTTCTTTTATCCAAATGTATTTATGGACAATCTCAAAGCCTTTGTTTGGTGCTGCATGTGTAATTGTGTTTGCAGAAAGTGTAGCAAACCAATCTGTTTTTGTTGCTTCAAATTGATCGGCCCGAATTTCCGGCCGGATTCTGTGATACGTTTTCACAGGAATGTCAAGATCAATGAATCTTTCAATATCAAAAATCTCATTCTGTTCTGCCATGCGTTCTAGTTGAAAACGTGTCTTGCGTTCAACACAGGCAAACCACTCGCCTTTTCTGTACAGTTCAGTTGGGTGGCATGAATTGTCAAACAAGAAATTATATGGATCAATTACATCATGCGCGTTACCGGAAAAGATTTCCTCATTTGGAATAACACGTGGAAGTCCGGCATCATCATTTGTTACTTTATTTCCTGTAACTGTTTGCCATTCCGGAATCCAGCCAGTGAAATTATACTTCATTGCGTTGAAAAGGCCAATCGCATAATTCGGATAATGCCCGAACAGTTTGTCATGCCGATTCATCACAGCTGCAAATCCGGCCGCAACTTTCTGTTTCTCTTTCGGTGCAATCGCAGAATAGATTCCTTCATCCGGGGCCAGGACGGAAAGCAAAAACGTAATCGCTTCGTCGATTTGGGAGACAATAAAACCCACCGTTGTATCTGTAGGTTTCGGGCCAAAGCCCTTCTTATTGTCACTTTCCCGTTTCGCATCATCCGCGTCCGGAATCAAATACCCGGCAATTTCCCGGTCAATCCATTCAAACTTGTCAATTTGTGGATTCATGTACTCTTTTCCGATATCCAGGCGTTGAGTACAATGAGAAAGTAATTTGTTGTGGTTCTCAAGTGAAATTGAAAGTTCGGGGTTGAGTTGAACTTTCTGTTTAGGTTTTCCTGTTGCCATGAATTAATTCCTCTTAGATTGGCTGGTCGGGATACTGACGCTCCCGTTTATGTATTTATTAAATTCTATTAAATTGCAGATATTTCATACAGTGTTTGTGCCGGTGATGATTCAATCGGCATTATTTCTTTAATAATTTCATCAAGATATGCCGCTGTCATTTGCGGTCCATAAGCCGCCGCATCAATTGCATCATCATCGTTGTTCTTTTTCAATGGGTCATACATTAACAATTGCTGGGTCATCATAAACTCCCCCTCCGTTAATGCATACTGTCCGGCTTTGATAAGTCCGGCCCACGGTGCCAATCGTAAAACCTTTTGTTTCTTCCCCGTCGAAAGTGGCACAAACATCATTTGCGTTTCATCCATTCCATCCATCAATGTTAAATGCCGGAACACGAATTTCAAACTCGCCTGATATGCTTCATCTTCAATTCCGCAAACTCGCACGTGCCACTTTGTCATCATTGCTTTAACATGTGTAAAAAGTGTTACAGGATCAATTCCTGTGTACATCTCATATTCCACGATTTGCCAAAATGCGCCTGTCCAACCATGAACAACAAGTACAGTTTGATGTGCCCACGCCTTTTCACTGATTGCCAAATCCAGCGTTAAAAACCCGTATTCAATATCACCAGGAAGACAGGCCGGTGCATAGAAAATATCCTCCGCTTTTATTAATCCTTTACCACGAGCTAACGGAAGATTCATCATTTCCGCAAACCAAATATCGCTCATTCCGGCCAGCGAATACTCAACGAAATCCCGTTTCAGTTTATCAAGCGTCCACGCATCCGGCCAAAGCGGTTTTCCATTTGCAAGAATACAGCCATATCTTCTACTGTGCCAAAACTCCGAATTGCAATGTTCGTTTAAAAGACTCTTGACATTGATCATGTTTCCAAGGTGGATAATCTTATTATGAAATTTGTCAAGCGCTTTTCGGAATGGGCCATAGAACCACTGTTTAAGCTTCCTAAACAATGGTTCCGTAGCGATGTTATCATTATCTTCGATATCGTCGAGAATTGCAAGTTGCGGCCTTTTATTGTCAACATTGATTCCTCGCACTTGCTGACCTGCTCCCATTGCCCGTAAGATGCAAGTTTTGTCCCCGATTTTGAATATGTAGAATCCGACGCCATCTTGTTTTTTAATCCATTCAACTGGGCCAAAAGTTAGTTTGAAGTTATCGCTTTCGAGAAAATTAACAATATCATTGGTAGCCGGCACAGCAATTGTTGCCGTGTTAGACATGTACACAATGAAGCGGTAATCTGTAAATAGAAAATACCAAACCGCGGCCAATTTCGCCAGTGTAGTTTTTGCATGGTCACGTGGGATCGCACAAACAAAACGCGTCACCTCGCGCAAAGTCATTAAATAGAAAATGTCTTTGTGAAATTCTGGCACTGGAAACGTGAGTTCATCCTCTAAAAAGAATTGGATGAAAAACTCAGCATCGTGTTCCAGCGCTGCAAGGATATGCGCCTTGTTTATTTGGACTTGTTCGGACATTTAAACTATGCGTGGTTATTCTTTTCGTTGTTTTTGTTCTTTTCGTTTTGTGCCCGACGTAGTCGCTCTTCAGAAATGATCCTGTAAAGCCGGGCCGCATTTTCACCCGTCAAAACGGCATTGCTGTCAATAGCAGCATTTTTAGTCAGATTTTGCTTTGTGTTTGTGTTTGTATTCATTGTCGTGTCTCCTGTATTTTTTAAATGAAAATATATCTGAAATTGGAATTTCTTTCCAGTTCTGTAATTTTAATAGATGAAAAATTTCCTCTTCTGTTTCATATTTTTCAAATGGAGTTCCAACCCAACGATAAGAAGTATTTCGTAACCCCCGCATCTGCTGCGGATTAGAAACCCATTTCCATTGTTTTGGTGGTAATCCCCATTGTTGTGCCCAATATTGTGCTTCATGTTTTGCTGGTGCGATTAATATTAAAGTATTAGCATAATGAACTTTAACAATTTCCATGTCGTGTCTCCTGTCTCGCTTCGCTCGTGATCGGGCTACCGCCCTCTTTTGTCTTGTCTCTATTCTATCGTTTTCTGTCGTTTTCCTATCGTTTTCTGTCGTTTTCATTCCAGCGCCGGAATCATCCCCGACACTCCAATCCCTTGCAGTATATTAACTTCTTCTTCAATGTTCAACCCTTTCCTTTCAATCCCTTTTCCCAGCCCATCAAAAGTCTGGACTTCCTGCCCTTTTGGTTTGAACATCTTTTCGATTATGTTGGGCGCCAGAAAGTCATTATCTTTTTGCTCCAACATAACATCATTTCCCGCATCTTGCAATTCCCCTCGTTCGTTTTTCACTTCAAAATTCTGCTGAAGTTTATCAACAAACGTCGCATTCAATGTCAACGTAGTCCGCACATTTCCCTGCCCTACAGCAATTGTTCTCTGCCCGTGAATCCCCCGCCTCGTTGCCCGGTTCGCAACCTGCGCTACTTTGAGGTTGAATTCCGCATCACAATTGTATTCCATTTGCTGAACCAAATTCGCCAGACTTTGACTCTCAATCGCATCCCACCCTTCGTTCATTCGCATGAACCGTTCAATTTCTTCGTTGTTCGTTTTCCCCAGGATTTTCCCGTACTCTTTCCCTTCCTCCGTTTCCCGGTTCTGGATCTGACTAATTCTTCCATCCGTCAAATTCGTTGCCTTTGCAATATCGACATTACTCACGCCCATCGCTTCCATTTTGGCAATCCGTTCAAACAAACTTTTAGTTACAGTATCCATTTTCAATGGCTCCCAGTATCCATTTTCTCTTCCTCTTTTCTTCTTTCGTTTCATCCTAACAATGTTCCTAACCATTTTTGTTCTTTTTTCTCGCCTCTCCTATCATTATACACACATTTCCAGCCATTGCAAGCTATTTATCATTCCACGCACTTTATTGTTTGAGGAAGTTATTAACATGGTTAATAACCTAGTTTTGTTTTTTGTTGTTATTGTAATTTTTTGTTGTAATTTTTTTTATTGTTTAAAGTTTAGGGAAAATGCGTGGTAGAGGATTTATTGAGGGGGGCGCGTGCTCACAAATGGGGGGTAAGTCCCCCCTTCAACTATACAAAGCGAACCACCAGAAGGAATGCAATGACTGACTTCAATAGCATCCGAAGGATTCCTTGACGCTCTTATCAAATTAGTTGTGCGAAGCACTCATTGACCGAGCGAAGCGAGCAATTTCCCCTTGCAAAACAAGTACTTAGAACTACCAAGCAAAAAAAACCCCGGTATAATTAAATACCAGGGCTGTGTGAAATGAAACTGTTATTGATTGTTACAACGTAATCAGTGTGTAAATTGCAGTCAATGCGCCGATGGTAATAATTGCAATTAAAACGCATTGCGCAATCTTATCGTGCTTTGAGCAGTAACCCATATAGCCACCTTGTTTAGTCGGGTCCAGATATTCGGGTATGATGTAATGGACCATGATATTCTCCTTCAAAGTAGCGGCTGCTACCAGTCCAGCATTATGATTGCCAGAACAATGATAACAGCCGCGATTTTTAAAACCTCCTTCATATCCTGGATGTTAATCCATCAGTTTATCAAAGAGTTCATCGTCAAACTTGCCGAGATCCGCTTCAGTTTCTGCACGGGTTTCTTTCCAGTGGATCAGAATTGCAGGATCAAGGCTAATCTTATTCGCATAACCGATCATACGAGTAAGAACCTTTTCCCAATGACTCTGATCCGTGTTCGGATAAACCTGTCCAGCGAAAGGCGCGGACTCCAGCAGTTGCCGCAACAGCGGAACCGTGATACTCGTCATTCCCATTTTGTTCAAAACCTTGACAAAACCGGGACCAATTTCCCGATAAGTCACCAGTCCTTCACCACGGTCAACAGCTAGGAATTGTTCCAGCTTGTCCGGGAAAACGCCCAGCACTTTATCATTGCTGTCAGGCTTAAAAGCCGCTTTCAACTTGCCGAGAACCGCTTTTACGATAAGTCCAGAAATAAAATCCGGGCCCTTCGTATGGTTCTCATCAGCATAACTGGCAATTGAAGCCGCAGCCGGAACCTGTCCAATAACAACAGACAGCAATTTGCGACCGCGCTGTTTTACCAGTTTGGTAACCGGCACGATACCGATACCGAAACCAGATTGCGGACCTTCCGCTGGGACGCCCATCAAAACCGGAATAGACCGCTCGCTACAGCCAGCATTAATCGCGGTAATCTTTTCCACGGCTTTTGCCATGTCTTCGGGAGCGAAGAATTCCGGGCGAACCTTAAAAAGGTCTTTTGCTTCTTCCGCGGCTTCAACAACTTCCGGCTGAACTGGTACGGATTCTACTGGCGCGTTGTTGGGATTGTGCATTGTCGCTTGTTCGTTCATGTTGTCTCCTGTGGCCCTGGGGCCGGTTGGCTGGTGGGGCTGAATTGCTCCACCAATATATAAGTATAGCAGGTGTCAAGCCGATTGCTAGCGATTCAAGGAAATAAACCGAAATAAACGAAAAATAAATGGTTTTCCTGGATAAATCAGGGATTTCGCAACAAAACCGTCATTTCTTTGGCAAATTACGCGGTACTAGCACAACATACCAATGTTTAATAACAACAGGGAATAGAAAACATGGAAGATAATAACCTAACATATAACCTAACAACTAACATAACAACTAACCTAACCTTTCCTTCCATGGGATTTCACCCCTCCCTACCATAATCCTAATCGTACTTGCCCCCTTAGAGCACTCTAAACGCGGTCTGGTTTATACACCAATACAATACCGCCGTATACACCAATTAATATTACCCTATATACACCGATCAATATTACTCTATATACACCAATAGATTAGACCCCCCTATAAAGAAATTAGAAGAATATAATTTGTATTTAAAATTTTGGGTGGGGTCTATATTCCTATAGAGTAAGATTAAATAGAGTGAAAAAGAGTAAAATCATGCCTTGATTGGCCTCAAAACGTAGTTTGAGTGTTTTAAGGGGTCGATTAGGATTAGGATTGTAGCCAGGAGGGGCCAAAATGGATGTTAGGAAAGGTTATGTTATTTGTTAGGAAAGGAATTGGGTTATTATGAAAAGAGGGAATGAAAATAATAAGGAAAACACGAAAATAAACGGGAAAGCCTATTGATTACAAAGGGAAAGTGTGGTATAGTGGGGGTTCAAACAAAACAGAAAGACAGAGTGAAAGGAGAATACAGCATGGCAAAAAATACAGCAAAATTGAAAGGCAGAAAAAAACGGAATAGTAATGTGTTAGTAAGGAATAACCAAACAAGAAACCACATTACACCAAGCGGTAAACGACTGCGGAAGGAAGCGTGGTTAAAAGAGCAACAAAGGAAGTTACAGGATAGTGAGATACAGGGAAAGTACGAAAAATTAACTACTGTTAGTAGTGAGACATTAAAGATAAGAACAAAGGAAGCCGAAAGAGCAGGAATTGAAAACAATATTCAAAATACAATTACTAAAAGAACAAATGATATTGAAAACGATCAAGACAACATTAGCGAATTAGTTAATTTGTTTGATGGGGAACTGATAGAGTTAACAAAAGTGTACTGCTCGAAGTCGGGCGCTTTTCTATTTGAATACAGCAATCAGATGGTCCAGGAAAGCATTAAGTTATTAGGCGTCGAAAAAACAAAGGAATTTTTAAAGTTAAAAAGAAAAACCGAAAAGCATTACCATCCGATAACAATTTACAATAATCCTGAGAATTTACGGGAATTGAATGATAAAAACCCGGTTCTTTATTGGATAATAGCAGCCAATAAATTCTTTAATTCTAGTCCGGAAACTTTAATTGAAATTAATGAAGCATTACAAAATAAAACAATCAATCTCACGAGTATTGTTTACTGTAATGAACTATTGAGGCGCTATCTGGGATTGTCGGCTGCCGGAAATTCAGCTATCAGTCAATTGCACAAGAAAACCCTGTACGTCGATAACAAAGGAATAACAACCAATAAAGTAGTTTTCCTAAGTTTGTTCGATGTAGTAAAAAATCAAGAACAATTCAATGAATTTACCAGTCAATTAAAAGCTGAGATTTACAACCTCATTAAATCACACTGCAAAGTAAAACGCGGCGAGATATTGCAAGAACAGCAATTATATTTAATTGACCTGGCAATGATAAAGAATGCGCTTTGTGGTGATACTAGCTATTTTCGCCAAAAGAAAATCAGAAACGCAACACAGGAAGAAAGCATTAAATTCGATATGCTTGAGATTTTCGATGATGAAATGATTTCAAGCATGAAAAAAATGGATAGCCGGAGAGATCATCTCGATAATGATCCACCAGTACCTTTACATATCAGAAAAGAACGACAGAAAATCAAGGATATGCAAGAACAAAGCGATAACTTTGATATTGATGCATTTGAAACAATCTGCGCAGCGGCAACCAAAGTCATAACAAAAGATAATTTTGCAGAAGAAAAAGAATTCGATTCAGATGGTGCGCCGCCAAAACCGACATCCAAAGTAAAATCTTCTAATCCTTTCGCGGGTATTTTCTAATGAGTAGTATTAATCAATGGTATGATCAGCAGCAATTTTCTAAAAAAGATGCAGAAAAATACTATAAAACAAATGTCATGGTTAATACCAGAAAATTCCCTTTTATCGTTGTAAATAATGATAACCATTATCAGATTATCTTTGGAATTGATCAAGACCATGCAGAGTGGATTGCAGTAAAGGAATTTGGATTCTTTAATCCGATTGCCTTGCATTTTGAAAGCGTAGAAAATCTGAAAGATGCAAAGCTGGTTTTAAATTTAATGGAAAATTCAGGAGAATAAAATTCATGTCCCCGAAACCAAATCCAAAACCAAAATCAAATCCAAACGCGCCGTCGTTTGCTGATCTTTTAAACTCAGCAAAAACAAAACGCAAACAAACAGAAGAAAAAACTCACAATATCCTATTCGGTACAGGATTAACAAAACGTGCTGGGGAACGCCAGGAAAAGAAACTAGAAAAACAAGCTGAAAGAACATTCGACGCTGATAACTTTAAAGATATAACTGGCGATTCGATTGCGCCCGATGGTATTGTTTTAACTCCAGAATTCACTGCTGACACACTACCCTCAACAATGATGGATAGCAATATCCATCTTGATAAAGATCAGCACAAAGCACTTATTGGATTGGAGTTTGAAAAGTTTGGCTGTATTGTTGGCGGCGCGGGTACAGGTAAAACAACAGTATCAAAACAATTGATTGCACAGATTGAGAAAACAATTCCAACAATTGACTTAAATCAGGCCAGACTTGAGAAAGATAGGAAACCAGTCCCCGATTTTCACATTGGACTTTTAATCTGTTCTTTCACAGGAAAAGCCGTGCAGAACATCAAACGTGCTTTACCTAAAGAATACCACGCATTGTGCGATACAATCCACGGCGCACTAGGCTACTGTCCTGAAGTTACAGAATACCTAGACAAAGAAACTGGTGAATGGAAAGAAAAGAGAATCTTTACACCAACTTTCACCGCCGTAAATAAACTCCCGTTTAAATTCGTTATCATTGATGAAACCGGAACCGTTCCAATTACACTATGGAACAATCTAATCGCTGCATTACCTTATGATTGTCGCGTGATAATGATGGGCGATATAAACCAGATACCGCCAGTGCAAGGTCGTAGTGTTTTAGGTTTTGCAATGAATCGCTGGCCGACGTTTGGACTTGAAAAAATCCACAGGCAAAAAGGCGACAGTGCAATCATTCCAAACGCCTATGACATTTTGCATGGAAAAGAACCAGAACAGGATGATCAGAGTTTTTTGATTCTGGATTTACCGGGAGGGTCACTAGATACTCTAGAATACACTTGCAACGTGATAAAGAAACTTCACCAAAAAGGGAAATTTAATCCCATGGAAGATTCTTTAATCGTTCCACAAAACAAAAGTGTAATTGGTCAAACTCACATCAATGAAAAACTGGTAAAGTATTTCAATCCAGTAAAGAAAGTAAACGGAATTCCGATAAACCCTAGGATTATCATTAAAGCCGGGTATCACCAAGTTATGTTTGCAATCGGTGACAAGGTAATGATCTTAAACAATGATAGACGTGTTGGATTGACAAACGGCATGGTTGGAATTGTTGAAAGTCTCGGCCCGAACCCCGCTTTTAAAGGTGAAGCGCAAACTATGTTATCGGAAAAGAATTTCGATGATATGTTTGATGATACTAATCTGGATTTTTCAGATCAATTAGCAATAGTCGAAGCAGAGGAACAAGCAAAAACTGCGGAAGAAGAATTAGATGAAAACGAGCGCCAAGCTAGTCACATTATGAAAGTGAAATTCCAAAACGTGGATGAGCCGGTGACTTTCCAAACGGCGGGCGCTTTCAAAAAGCTGGCCCATTCCTATGCAATAACGTGTCACAAGTCGCAAGGCGGCGAATATCCGACAGTGGTTATCCTATTGCATTCCGCCAATATGAATATGTTAACAAGAGAATGGTTGTACACTGCTGTAACAAGAGCACAAAAAAGAGTTATTCTTTTATGTAATAAAAGAGGACTAGCGCAAGCATTAAGATCACAAAGAATCAAAGGGAAAACAATAGAAGAAAAGATGAAGTACTTTATTGAACTGGAAGCGAACGAGACTACTGAAGTCCCGAATTTGCCAGCACCAGAAAAGATTGTAAACGAAGAGAAACTACAGGAGATATTACACTAATCATTCAGGAGAAACACCATGACATTTAATCAATACAAAGTGAACCGTTATGCGGAAAAGAAAGTTAAAATTTCTTTCCGCCGGGTAATGGAACTGGAAGAAAACCCCGAACTTCCATTAACACAGGAAGAAATCGCCGATGGCTGGCACCGATGCCCGGACGGGAATTTTCTGTTGGTACATCCTAACATGCCAGAAAGTGATGCCTGTCTTTGTGGAATTGCAATTAAAGGAAACACGTGAAATGAAAAACAAACACCTAAATCCGGCCAGAAACCATGCGGAAAAAGAAACGTTTTCTGCTTATCAAAAGCGCCGCCAACAAATGAACAAGTTGACCAATTATAAATTAAAGCATGGCGTTTTAGTTTATAAACATGCGCTTCCAATTCCTGTACAGGTATCTCCAGGAAAAACGGAACTCATGCAACCGGCTAGAATTCCATATCGTCGCGGCATGGAACTGACAAATAGCCGGACATAATAACAAGTAAATTCATGAAAGAATTGCTTTACAGGGAATTTCGCCTAAGCGCCGCCGTTATGCTGGCAGGCAACACTCTAGGGTTCCCCGCTTGCGGGGGCCTCAACCCTAGGGTGGTGAGTGTTACATAACAAGGGAAAAATTCGTTTTTCTGTCAAGCAATTGTTTAAAGAATTTATGGAAATTTAAACCCAAAACATAAACATGAACCCCGAACTCCTCCATTGCGTAGTTTGCGCCGCCCCGATTGCAGTTGTTTTTGATTCTCCTTCTATTGCAATTGGGGATTCTTTTTCAAAAGAAAAAACAGATCAACTTAATGAACAACTCAATGAACAATATTGTCCTGGCTGCGCACTTTCTATTTTTGAATTAACAAAAGTGATTGAAAATGGTTTTTCAAATGAAAATAATAAAAAGATTAAAAACATTTATTTGAAAAGTGATTTAAAAAATGATTTTAATTTAAGTTCATTTGTTTGGTACTATGAAAGTGGAACACCGCGATATAATTTTATAAAAAATTTGAAATATTTTATTAATTTACTCGACACGGGAGACACAACATGAACACCGGCACATTTTTTACTTATAAAGAAAAAAGAAGAAAACATCATATTTTTGGAACGGGTATTCCATCTTTACGATTAACAGAATTAGAAAAAGAAAAATTTGATCAAGAACAAATGCTTCTTTATCTTAAATATTATAAACATGAACGTGATCGTTGTGGTATTTATGCAAGTAATCAAGATAAATATGTTCATTCATTAGATGAATTTAATAAATGGGATGATAAAAGAACAGAACTTTTGTATCAGAAATTTAAACACTTGCTTGTTAAATAGTATGTTATTAACATGTTAATAACAACTGGAGAAACAAAATCAAGTGAATTACCACTTGACAAATGGGTTGAATTCTGTTATAATGTATGCTCATTATCAAATAAATTAAGATTGTTTTAGGAGAAAACAAAAATGTCCGCAGCGAAAGATGAAATCATCGCTTTTCTTAAAACTACGAAAAAAAGTGACACGCACACTTTTATGTTACAAGGCGATAAAGAGGAAGCAAAAAGATTTATTCAGTGTATGCGGCAAGAACTTTCACGAATGCGTGATAAAGTAAAACGTCGGCAACACTATCCGAAACCGTTTAAAATGATTCTTAATGAAATGGTTTATGATTCTGATATGAATCGTACACGAGTTACTTTAACAAGAAATAGAAAAAATGAAGTAATTACTGAAGCGTTAAAAGATGTGTTTGATGAGCTTGATGGAGGTCCCTGTGTTCAACTCAAATAATAATGGAAATGAAAATGAAAAACCAAATCCTTTTGCAAATCTAGCAAAAGCATTATCAAATCCAACACAACAACCAACACAATCAACACAACCAAAACCGCAAGCAACACAACAACTAACACAACAAAAATCCACACCTCCCTTTGTTGCTCCCGAAGCTGAATCTGTTCATGTTGAAAACTTTGAACAGAAACAAGGCTTAGATGCGCTTGAAAAATATCAATTTGAATCACAGCCAGAAACCTTTTCTGAAGATCATGTTGCTGTATTTCATTCTCAACTTCAAAAACTTCGGGCAAATTTTCAAACACAGGAAGTTCATAATAATCTTTTAACAACACTGGCGTATTTGAAATCACATTCAGAATTAAAAGATATTCTTAAGCCTGAAGATATAAACACCATGGTCCAGGCTTTGCAAATCTCATATGGCGCTACAATTGAAAAACGGCAATCAAACAAAGCCGCAACTTCAAAGCGTAAACAAAAACAAAATGATATTGAATCTTTCATGGCTGACATGATGGTTTAATGGTCTAATCATGCAAACAACCATGCAAATTCAATCACCATTCGATTTACGTTCCCTTCGACTCTCGCATTCCACACGTGAAAGCTTTCATTCATGTGCGCGTAAACTTGAATTCACAAAATTCCATGGTCACAGTGGCTGGGATGATTCAATTGCATCTGCCTGTGGCCGCGCTTTACATGCTGGATATCAAACATATCTTACAACAAACAATAAAGAAAAAGCTACTTTTGACATGTTAATGGAATACCCATCGACACTTGTTGAATTACAATTTCTTCCCCGTCCATTACAAATACGTTCCATTGAAGCAATGTATTCTACATTAATGGAAATGTTTAACAATTCAATATTAGGAACAGGCGAACTTGCACAATTTAATTTTGAAAATTCTGGACTTCGACCAGCAATTGAAGTACCTTTCCAGATTAATTTCCTCAATTTTTCTTTATCTGATACTCATTTCATCCCTGTCTATTACGTTGGGTTTATCGACTTTGTTCTTTATAACGTATTAAATAATGAGTTTACAGTTGTCGATATAAAAACTCACCGCGCGCAACAACATGATCTTGAACCTAAATTCAAATTTAGTGATCAATGTCTTCCTTATGCACTTATTCTTGAGCGCATTCTCGGACACCCAGTTGAAAATCTTCGTGTTATTTACCTTTCAACTTATATAGATATTGAAGAGCCACGTGTTCAACAATATAAATATACAAAAACAAAAGAAGACATTGAAAGCTGGACACGTGGAATGTATCTTGATCTCCAATTAATAAAAACATATTATCAAAATAATTGGTTTCCTCGTAGAGGAAGCAGTTGCTTTGGTTTTAATCGCCCGTGTACACATTTTGATTATTGTGAATCACGGGACGCAAAGACAATTCAATTAATGCTTGAAAGTCACAAAGTGAAAAAAGAAGAAAAGAAAATTGAACCCTGGGTAACGATTGATCTTGAAATGAAGGCAGCGTGAAATGAATCAAAAAGATAAAATTCTACAGCAAAAAGAAGTCTATATTGAATGGCTTCTTGCTCATCCATATGCAACGTGTTGGACTTTTCAAAATACACTTGGAAATGAACTTTGGAAAGCTCGACGTGCAGGAAAATTCTTTAACTTAATTAAAAGGAAATATCGTCATGCAAACAAGTAATCAAACCAAACAAATCAAAAAACCTGTACTTTCTTTACGTCGTTTTCGTAAACTCAAAGATAATCCATTTGCAATTTTCGATAAAGAAAAAAATACAGTCTATCATGCAGGGTCAGTTCAAGACGCAGAAATACTAACTGTGTTATTGAATAAATTGCATAGAACTGGAACAATAGAAACACAAACTTTGGACTTGTCATGAATAAAATTCCTCACAACCAATGTCGCTTACCATTATTTACAATTGTAATTGCAACGGTAATTATGGTTGCTGATTGCAGTACAGCTGCGTTTGCTGAATCACCACGCATTTATTCAGCGCCAGATTCTCGCGGACACAGTAAATATCTTGGTAATTACAACACAAATAAATTTGATCCACGTTCTATTTCAAATCCACATTCTCGATACGGTTCTTCGTATTCACCTTCTTCTGTAAATAATCCACATGGGAGATTTGGATCTATTTTTTCTCCTTCATCGAGGAATAATTCTAATCTTTGGAATGGAACATTATCTGATGAGTAGTGAAAATTTTAATTCAGATAAAATAAAATTTGCTCCACCAATTTTTCCTTCAATCATGGCGCCAAATGGCTTTCTTGATCAATTTCGAGAAAGTCACGCTCTTTGGTATTATTATTTGTGTGCGCGTCAAGCATATGAAGCAAGTGTTGTTGATCCAATGGAATATGAGGGGGAAAAAGATTCACAAGTAAATTACTTTGAATTATTTAGAAACATCGCAAAGATTTATGGTGTTCAGCCAGAAAATATGGCAAATTGTTGGCATCAAATTGATGCACAATGTGGAGTTAGTTTACTTCCAAAACTTCCAGATGAAGATAGATACAGATTCAACAAGAAAATAATACTTTCATAGATGTATACGCATGTACACGAATGTACACGAATGTACACGATGGATACATTATTAACGGAGTTACATATCATGCAAATTGAAATCAATTGTGAACACACCCGACAAACATTGGCCAGAATTTATAATACTATTGTTCCTCGCATAGGTGAAGGGCTTCATTTAGATCCAATAAATAATACACAACAACCAATTCATGGGCTTATTACTGAAGTTAATTGGGATTTTACAGACATTCCCCGTGTTAGAATTTATATAAAACAATGAATACTACTTTTCAAATAGATGAATTTGAATGGGAATCAAATAAGGATAATTTTTATTCTTATGCTGACGCAATTAAAGCTATTTTTCCAGAAATAGCAAAACAACATCCAAGAATTAATTTTATTCTCGCACAAATTAAAATGTATAATCATGAACTTGATTCTATTATGACAGATTTACAGGACACTTCTAATGCCGACACTGAATGAAACACTTGAACAAAATACATATTTTCGTATTCTTGAATACGGTTCTGCCATGACAAAGAAAACGTGGTGGGCTGGACGCGCAGCGGAAGCCGGGTTTAATGTTTTAATACTTGATTGTGATGGAAAAGTCGGTGTATTAAAACAGCTCTCTTCAGCTGCAAAAGAGCGTGTATTTGTAATTGATATTATGGATATGCCTTTGCGTGCTGTTGCTTCTGAATTCATGACATATTTTCTCACAACAAATAAACTCCTTTGGAACACGCGCACAAAACAAAAACTTCATTCACTTTCCCCTGAACAAATTCAGACTCCTGAACTTCTTAAAGACATTATCCTTATTGAACCAGAAAAATTAAATCGTAATTGGGTCATTGTTATTGATTCATACACAGCACTTGTTGAATCTCTAGTCAACCGTTTTGCACTTGAAAACAATATTGATCTTTCAGATGCAAAAAAGGTTGATTGGGACGGTTATGGTTTTACTGGGCGCATGGCTTCATGGATTATCTCAACACTGAAACAACTTTTAAAATGCCATATTATTGTTATTGGACATAAAGACATATATGAAAAAAGAAAAACAATAATTGTTAACGGGCGAAAAGAACAGACAATTGAATGGCAACGCCAGCAACCAAAATCTACATCTGGTCCACATGCTATGTTGCTTGCAAAACATTTCACAGACATTTTAATTTTTAAATTAATTGGAGAACAATTTAAAATAGAAGTACGTGCAAGTTCAGAACAAGATGGTGGAGGGATTTTCATTCCACCAAATCTTTACACTTGGGATGAACTTTCTTTTACAAAAGCATGTGTATTTGCAGGGATGCCAATCCCTGGTGAACATCCAACCCCGGACTTTTCATTATCAATTGAACAGGCACAAACCTTTGTTACAAAAGGAAAACGTGCAACTCCCTTAACTCAATTATCAGGAGGTGTAATCACACCAGAAACAAAGGAAAAAACTACACCCACAGTTTCACCCACGGGTTCAACATCACCGTTTCAAGATCTTTTTAAAAAATAGTAAAGCAGGAGACATACCATGATTGTACGTGAATTGATTGAGGCATTACTTGATTTCAATATGGCAGCGGAAGTTACTCTTCTTGCAGATGATGAAAAACTTCCGATTACAAATGTTGAGGAGGACGAAGAAGACGCTGACGTAGTAATTTCTATTGATTAATTCTTAAATTAATTTATAGATTAATTTTATCTCTTTCTATTATTAAAGGTATTTAAACATGAGCGAAGAAAATGTAGTTGCAATTGGAACAGAAGCCAGCAATGATTTGCAGCAGGTTAACATGCTTGACCTTGCAAACATTGATTTGACTAACGTTGAAGAATTTCGTTTTTCAAATCGTCAGGCCGGACTTTACGATTGGGAAATTAAGAAAGCAGAAATTGTTCAGGTTGAAGCAAAAGGTATTGCGCGTGCAGCAGTTGTTTTTGAACTGGAAGTTCTCAACTGTTTGACCTTGGTTGACAAGAATGCTGATCCTGCTGAACAGATTGGTGAACAGCATCGTGAAACATTCTTTATCATTGATCCGAAGAAATCAATTGGCCAGGTCGTTGCATTCATTCATGACATTGGACACCTCGGTCAGGGACCGTTAACAGCTGTTTTAAATGATGTTCAAGGTCTACGTTTTCGTGCTGCCATTCGACAGACGAAAGACAAGAATGATACCAGTAAAGTGTATTCAAATCTGGATCGCAATACAGTTCAGATTTTGGAAACTGATGGTGGTACCGGAGAAGAAGCGCAAGTGTCAGTATATGGTGGTACCGGAGAAGAACCGACACCGGCATTTGCTGGCATGGGCAATTAAAACAAAAGATAGAGAATCACAAGTTCAAGTAAAGTAAATACAGGCAGAATCTTTAATGGATGAAAGATTCTGCCTTCTTTTTTGGAGACTGATAAAATTCAAATGAAAATTCTTTGGC
>Ga0209379_10001221_pt1 | contig 17490 bp, 15 predicted proteins | sample tdDd001_FD_187124 | JGI IMG/M metagenome (GOLD analysis project Ga0209379, IMG submission 187124) | Marine sediment microbial communities from the Atlantic coast under amendment with organic carbon and nitrate - tdDd00.1 (SPAdes)... | ecosystem: Environmental > Aquatic > Marine > Coastal >...
CTTAAAGGAGATACATATGAAGCAGAAATCTTTTTAGCTGCTGTAGATACAACCCAAAATCCTACGATTTTGATAAATGGTGTTGGACAACTTAGTAATAACAGTTTCAATAAAAAAAGAAGAGGTGTATTTAAAACCAAAGCTGATAAACTTGGCACCCATGAATGGGGTGGTTTTCTAACTTTTAAAACCCCTTCTGGACAAGATATTAAACGTGAATTTAAAGCTGAATATACGGTAGCAGAACCAAATGTTGTAGTTTCTCCAACTAAGATGAATGTATTTTATGTTGGTGTCGACAATCCGGTTAGTGTATCTGCTCCAGGTTTTACTTCGGATAGAATTCGTGCATCAATTTCAAATAAGAATGGACGATTAGTTCAAAAGGGTGATGAATACATTGCTAAACCAAAAACTGTTGGACGAATTGCAAAAGTATTAGTTGAAGCCAATTTTGATGGAGAATGGAGACCCTTACGAACTGTTGATTTTCGTGTGAAACCTATTCCAGATCCTGTTGCTAAAATTGCAGAAAAGAGTGGTGGAAAAATCAAAAGAAATTTACTTTTGGCTCAAACGGGTGTTGATGCTGTAATGGATAATTTCGACTTTGATTTAGAATTTAAGATTACTGGATTTACAGTATCTGCAATTCAAAAAGGATTTACTGTTGATCAAGCATCTCGTTCCGACATGTTCACACAAGAGCAAATTGGGATGTTCCGAAATTTAAAAAGAAATCAAAAAGTATATATTGAAGATATCAGGGCGGTAGGTCCCGATGGTGTAACCAGAAACTTGCCTGCAATTGTCTTTAGAATAGAGTAATAAAATTTACATACGATGAAAAGAAGCTTATTACTAATTATTGGTCTTGCCTTGTTTTGCACCGCAAATGTGTCTGCACAAACAAATGCAACTAGTGTTTACACTAAGAATCATATCAAAAATCGTAAACCAATTCCATTTTCAAACATTCGCGAATCGGATGTTATGTGGTCGAAATTGGTATGGAGGATCGTTGATTTAAGAGAAAAAATGAACCTTCCGATGTACTATCCAACCACTCCACAGGATGATCGATACAGTTTGATTGATCTGTTAATGTATGGAATCGAAAACGAAGGCTTAACGGCTTACGATACCAATGATGATGAGTTTAAAATGCCAATGACTCTGGAGCAAATTCAGACAAAATTTGATGCTCAGGCTGATACTATTATGCAACGTAACAGATTAACAGGCGAGCTAGAAGAAAAAGTTCTTGCAGGTGAAATGCACACCGATGACGTAAAGCGTTATATGGTAAAAGAGCAATGGTTTTTCGATAAACAAACTTCAACCATGCAGGTTCGTATTATTGGAATTTGCCCAATACGCGAATACATTAAAGATGGTGATACTGCCATGGATGGTATTCAGCAAAAACAATTGTTCTGGATTTATTTCCCTGAGGCAAGACAACTTCTTGCAACTCATGAAGTATTCAATCCGTACAATGATGCTGCACGTTATTCATTCGATGATCTTTTCATGAAAAGAAGATTTGCAAGCTTTATTACTCAAATCTCAAACGTTCACAACAACAGAGGTATTAGTGAATATACTGTAGGAATTAATTCTATGCTTGAAGCAGAACAAATTAAAAACGATATTTTCACTTACGAACACGATCTTTGGGAGTACTAATAAGAACTCTATTAAATAAAAAAAGGACCTCAATGAGGTCCTTTTCTTTTATACTAAGGTTCATACTAAATGAACTCTTCTCCTTTTGTAATTTTCACATCGTTTACAATTTTTCTGATTTCCTGCTCATCTCTCTTTCTACAAATCAGTAAAGTTTTATCCGTATCAACAACGATATAATCTTTCAAACCTTGCACAACCACAAGCTTTTTATCTTTTGCATTAATCAGGCAATCCTTCGATTCGTATATCATCACATTCTCACCCTGAATTGCATTTTGATTGTTATCCTTAGATGAATGCTCATACATAGATCCCCAGGTTCCCAAATCGGACCAACCAAATTCTGTACAATAAACAAATACGTTATCCGATTTTTCAAGAATACCATAGTCTATAGAAATATTCTGACATTCCGGATAAATCTTATCAATGGCTTCTTGCTCTTTTTCTGTATCCAAATCACTTAAAATTGAATCAAAAAGAGCATTCACATCTGGTAAAAATTTACCGAACGACTCTTGAATAGCATTTAAGGACCAAATAAAAATTCCTGAATTCCAGAAAAACTCGCCTGATTCATAAAAAATCTTAGCCAAATCCAAATGAGGTTTCTCAGTAAAAGTTTTAACTGGCAGAATATCTACCTCTCCTCCATCAGGTTTCTTACCAACTTGAATATATCCATAACCTGTTTCAGGACGCGAAGGTTTCATTCCTAAAGTCAATAATCTATTATCATCCTTTACAAATTGAATTCCTTCTTTAATTACATCAATAAATTTCACCTCTTTTAAAATCAAATGATCTGCTGGCGTAACAATTATTGAAGCATTCGGATTTCTTTTAAGGATTTTAAAATTTGCATAGGCAATACAAGGTGCAGTATTTCTTCTTAAAGGCTCTAATAAAACCTGATCTTCCTTCATTTCAGGAATTTGCTCTAAGACCAAATCCTTATAAATAGCATTGGTTACTACCAAAAAGTTCTCAACCGGACAAACAGAAGCAAACCTTTCAAAAGTGTGTCGTATTAAAGTTTTTCCAGTACCTAAAATATCAAGAAATTGTTTTGGACGTAGATTTTTACTTAAAGGCCAGAAGCGAGATCCAACTCCGCCTGCCATGATTACACAATAATTGTTAGTATCCATATTGATTTTTAATGATATGCAGATAAATTTAAGATATTCTAAAATACTGAAATCTAAAATCAAATCAAAAAGAGAAATGCTTTTACTTAGCAGAATGTTAGATTCAAAAAAGGTAAATAAATAATTTGTATTTTTATCCTAAACAATAATACACATGAACTTGTTTGAACACGTAGGAAAATTCTCCAGATTCTTGATTTTAGTAATATCAAAACCAGAAAAAGGCAGATTATTTTTCAGCCAGATAATTAAAGAAATACATAAACTAGGTATCAATTCTATTGGTATTGTTGTGATCATTTCTCTTTTTATGGGAGCTGTAATTGCCTTGCAGACTGCATACAATTTAATGAATCCTTTTTTACCTGATTATTTGGTTGGTTACACAACCAGAGAATCAATGATTCTTGAATTTTCGTCTACAATAGTTGGTTTAATTTTAGCTGGTAAGGTTGGATCCAATATTGCCTCGGAAATTGGATCGATGAGAGTTACAGAGCAAATTGACGCTTTGGAAATCATGGGAATAAATTCGGCCAGTTATTTAATTTTACCCAAAATTGTAGCTGCAGTTTTTATTAATCCATTCTTATATGTATTGAGTGTATTTGTAGGAATTTTAGGTGGATTAACCGCAAGTTATCTTACCGGAACCGTTCCCTTATCCGAATTTATTTATGGTACACAGTTTGGATTTATTCCCTACTATATTTCTTATTCCTTAGTTAAAACTATTGTTTTTGCATTTATTATTACCGCTGTGCCATCCTATTATGGATATTACGTAAAAGGAGGAGCCTTAGAGGTTGGAAAAGCAAGTACTAAAGCTGTAGTAAATAGCAGTATTTTAATTCTTCTGGCTAACGTTATTCTTACCCAAATTCTCTTAAAATGATTAAACTAGATAAGGTTAATAAATCATTTGATGACAAAAAAGTCCTTAATGATATCTCCATTACTTTCGAAGAAGGAAAAACCAATCTAATAATTGGTCAAAGCGGGTCCGGGAAAACGGTTTTGCTAAAATCCATTATCGGACTTCATGAAGTAGATTCTGGTGGAATATTTTACAACGATCGTGATTTTACAAAATTAAACCTAAGAAGCAGAAAGGATATTAGAAAAGAAATGGGAATGGTTTTTCAGGGTGGTGCTCTTTTCGATTCATTCAATGTAGAACAAAATGTGTTGTTTCCACTTGATATGTTTTCGGATATGTCGAAAAGTGAAAAACAAAACAGAGTTAATTTTTGTTTAAACCGAGTTGATATTAAAAATGCCAATCATTTGTACCCATCCGAAATTAGTGGTGGTATGCAAAAGCGTGTTGCCATAGCAAGAGCAATTGCATTAAATCCTAAATATTTATTTTGCGATGAACCAAATTCGGGTTTAGATCCGGTAACGGCTATAGTAATTGATAATTTAATCCAAGAAATCACCAAGGAATTTAATATCACCACTATTATAAATACTCACGATATGAACTCGGTTATGGAAATTGGTGAAAATATCTTATTTATAAGTAAAGGATTCAAAGCCTGGCAAGGCCATAAAAGTGAAATTTTTGATACCGATAATAAGGATTTAAACAATTTCGTATTTGCCTCTGAATTGTATAAAAAGATTAAAAAATCTATCTAAGTATTTACAAAATTAATCTTTACCATTGCATTTCTTATCTTTGCATCAAATTAACAAAGCAAATTTTCAATGAATAAATTCTTTTTGATAATAAGTATGGCATTTATGGTGTTTTTCATTTCATGTACAGAAACGAAAAAAACGAAGCCTAAACTAAATAAAGAGCAATTTACAAAGCTATTGATTGACATTCACATGGCTGATGGAATTTTATCTGCTCAAAACATTTATCGATCAGGAAGTAATCACCGACCTAGCTATTACTACAATTCCATTTATAAAAAATACAATTTAAACAAAGCAGAATTCGATTCATGCATTGCTTATTATGCAGATAACACCAATAATTTTACCAAAATTTATGATGTTGTAATCGATTCTTTAAATCGTTTGGAAACACAATATCGTATTGACATTAAAAATGCAAAATTAGAACAAGACACGGTTAATTTGTGGAGAAAAAAGACACATTACATTGTTCCTAAAAATGGAAAACCAGAATTCGATTTTTCTATTCTTGTGAAAGAAAAAGGAATTTATACAATTTCTGCAGATATTCGAATTTCATCAAAAGATCAATCTGAAAACCCTCAAATGACAGCTTATTTCTGGAAAAGTGACACTCTAAATGGACCACAAGAAGTTCATTTTGAACCATTGAAAATTACTCGTGATTCTATTTTTAGAAATTATTCTATACAGCTTGAATATCCTGACAGTACTTACACTACACTAAAAGGGAATATATTTTCCTGGGATAATGATTTACCGCAATTTACTCAAGACTACGAAATAAAAAACATTAAAATTTACAATCCGGAAATAAAACCTGATAGCCTTAGCTTAATACGTGAAATTGACAGTCATCTAAATTTCCAAAGTCTTAGAAAGAGAACAGAATGAGAAAGATAACTGCAAATTACATCTTTCCTTTAAGTTCAAAACCACTCAAAAATGGCATTATAGTTCTTGATGATGATAATTGCGTTATTGATTTAATTGATACAAAAGGGAAGCTAAAAGAAATTCAAAACTTAGAATTTTATGGTGGAATTATTGTTCCTGGATTTGTAGATGCTTTTTGCATGCTATCCTGGAGTACCTTCACTACACAAGATTTTTTAGATTGCATAGAAGAGAATTTTACTGGAAAATTAAAAATTAAAACATCTAATTTAATTCCTGATACAACATCTATACAGAGAGGAATCAATCACTTAGAGGCATTTGGAACCAAAGGAGCAGCTGATTTCTTTCCCATAGATACTCCGGAAAATTTAAAAGCAAAATCTAAAATTAAATTTAGGAATATGGGGATTGAGACTTTCAAATTTGATTTAAAAGTTTCGAAAAATGATGATAATAAAAATAACCACTCTCCAATTCTAATCAATACACACACATTTAAGTTTATTAAAAATGTCACCCCGGAAGATAATAGATTTTGTATTGGTACCGGATCGCTCCAAACGCACAAATTACTCTCTGTATTTGATGAAATGAAATACCTTCAGGAAAAGTATCCTCAAATTAATTTTGAAGAACTTTTAAAATGGGGAAGTTTAAATCCAGCAAAATATCTTAATCTCGATACGTATTTAGGCAGTATTGAGATTGGGAAAAAACCAGGTTTAAATTTAATAAGTGGTATCGATTTTAAGCTTCAACGATTCACTCCGAATAGTTCTTTAAAAATACTTATTTAAGAAATATTTGCGTTTACTGCTTATATCTTTTAGCTATATCCAATAATTCAGTCAATTTCTCTTCTAAAGTGCTAAATGAGAAATATTTTTTACCAAGTTCATAATTATATTCACCGATCTCTCGATTCAATTTTTCATTATGAATGATCTCTTTCATTTCAGTTAAAGCTTGATTTGTAATCTCATTATTTTCAAGCATTACTGTTTTAAAACCTTTACTACCAATATCTGGCCAGTAAACAGGTTTATAATTATTTACAAAAATTGGACATTTGCCTAACACTGATTCAATAAAGGCATTGCCAAATCCTTCGTAAGTACTAAAATAAGTACTAGCCTTAGCATGAGCATAAGCATCAGATAAAGAGTAAGCTTTACTACCTTCAATCTGTCTACGGTTATTTTTTATAATATGTGAAGAAAACATTACCTGACCTTCCAATTTTAATTCATGAATCAAATCAATTAATTCATTATAATACATATTTCCCTCATCATCGGAATGATTTCCAGTAATGACCAATTTTGCTCTTGAATCTTCCAGCATATGAATCAATCGAATTGCCGTTTCAATTCCTTTTCTGCGCACAATACGCGTAACCTGTGCAAGAATATAATCCTCCTTTTGAAGTCCAATGTTACGTTTTAAATTGATATTCGTATCGTTAACTTCTCCAAAGGGTAAATCAAAATTCATGACGTTTGGAACAACAATTGAATCTCTATTAAATCGTTCAATCAAAGTGTCTTTCCCATAGGTGTTGATAACTGCATGAAATACGTTTGGTAAGCGCAATGGAAAATTATCGGCTACAATTTTATTCACCTCCGGATAAGGTGATAAATATCTATCGCCTCGCTCCCAATAAAAATCATGATCATGTGTAATTGTAGGAATTCCAAGAATAGAAATTGCTTTTTTAATTCCTAATCCCATTTCCAGGTGAGCTGGCAAAGCTGAAGCATTTTCAGAAACCAGAACCTCAATCTTTTTCTCTCTTGCCCAATTGACAATTTTATCACCAATTAAATCTGCATAAAAGTGAATATGCTCAAGTAATTCCGGTAGGTTATTATCAGGAAAATGAAAGGCTTTCTTTTGTCCCCAAAAGCCTTCAGGAGAGAAAAATGACATTTCCGGGACCAAGCTTTCAAAATTAGGATCTAACTTTCGTTCCTCAAATTGTCCTGATAAGGTAAAAACTTCATGCCCCATCTTTCGGAATACCTTAATCCATTTTTCTGTTTCCAATGCAACTCCATCAACTCCACCAATGCGACCAATTAATATTCCAATTCTCATGACATTTTCCTTTTAATTAACTTTCCGTTTACGGTCATAAATGCCTTTTGTTTCTAGAATTTAAGTGTTTTTTACAGATGTAGTAATATATTGGTTTTTTGTTTGCTTATTATAGGTAAAAGTATAACTTTAAGTTTCTTACAAATTTATTCAAAAGAGAAAATTCGTTAATTATGTTTAATTATTCATTCAAGATAATCTGTTTCATACTGCTTTTTATTAATTCACTTTTGAGTTATGCTTGTCAAAATAACAAGCCTGAAAATGAAAGTGAAACTGCTATAAATACAGCTCAACCTCAAAAGTTTGGAACAGTTAAGAATCTTTTTTACAATGTTCCGAGCCCGATTGAGGTAACCGAAATTATGAAAAAGATGAAACTGCCTTATCAGCCAGATTTAATGAATTCAGTTAATAATGCGGATAACTATTTATCTCAGGCTGATATCGCAATTAATATAGGAATTTACGGTGCCGATTTAAGTTATATCAGAATTTATGAGCAGTTTCAAGATGCAGCCCGATACCTTGCCGTAATAAAGAAGTTTACTCGAGAATTAGGAATACCGGAAGAGCAGGAAAGATATACCGCTCGCAGGGTAGAGGAAAATATTGAAAATCAGGATTCATTGTTAAATATCATCTCTGAAACATTTACAAAATCGGATAGTTACTTAAAAGAAAATCAAAGAGGAGGAACAGCTGCTTTAATCGTATTTGGTGGATGGATTGAAACCTTATATCTGGCAACAAACATTATTGATTTAAAAGATCCTCAAAAAGAAATGATAGGACTTATAGCGCAACAAAAACATTCGGTTAAAAATTTAATTGGTTTGTTAAGTCAATATCGTAACAATGAAAAAGTCAACCAGATTTTACCAGATTTAAAACTCTTAGATGCTAAATTCAGGGAAATTGAACAAGTTAAAAAAACACCATCAAGTTTAAAATCTAAAAATGGTAAAACCATTATTCAAAATAAAGTAACACTAAGTGCTTCAAATAAAACAATACAGGAAATTACAGAAATCAATAATAGAATTAGAACCAAACTAACCGAACTGTAATTGTTGGATTCAAACTCACTACTTATGAAGATAACTAAACTTACAATATTACTACTCTGCATATTTGCCTTACCTGTTGGTTTGGTAGCACAATGTAACGAGTACACCAAAAAGGAATGCATTCCGCAATTATCGCCTTATACATTTAACGGACAATTGAATAGTGCTGTTTTATCACAAGGTGAAACTGCAGAATTACAACTTACTTTTTATAAAGATCAGGAATATCGAATTCTGGTAAAAGGAGAAGAGAACTTAGGCAACCTTCAATTTCAGTTATTCGATACAGAATACAATTTGCTCTACGATAATTCTGATGAAGATTACACAAACATATGGGATTTTATGGTGGAGAGTACCGACGATTTTATAATTAGAGTATTGATTCCAGAAGAAAAAACTAAAGTTGAATTGGAGAGTGGATGCGTTTCGATACTTATTGGTTTTAGGGCATTTGGTTCAAGAACAATTTTCAAATAAATCGATTAAAACGAAAAGAGGCTGTCAAATATGACAGCCTCTTTTTCGATATATTAAGTACAACTTATTTAAGTAAGAAATTTGAATTACCTATGTGATTGCCTTCAGCAAATACATCTACTTTGTATTCTCCTGAAATCAAACTACCATCATTATCCCAAAAAATAGAAACTTCAAGAGCATCGCCTTCAAAATCAATATCACGTTTTGCAGAATAAACCAGCTTGGTATTTTCAAAATCGAATAATAAATTCTGTGGGTTGCCTAAAACAACCTCATCTGGGCGAGTTAAACGAACGAAAATTTCTTTTAGACCTGTTGTTGCAGTAATATTCTTTTGAATGGTAAAACTTGATTTTAGCTTTACTGTTTTAGATATTTTCTTAACTGTTCTGCCTTTTTTATTAATTGGCTCACAAGTTAGATTCACCAAATCAAGAGCTGATGCTTTACTAATCACCTCTTTCATATTTTCTGAACTTTCCTGCAATTTTTCGTTTCGTTCTTTTACCCAGTTTATTTGCTTCTTTACTTTCAAATTTTCGGCAGTAAGCAACTGATTTCTTGTATTCAAAGAATCAATTTGAACGATATAATCTCTCAACACTCCTTTTAAAGTTCCTAGCTCACGCTTATATTTATTAATTTCGGCATAAGAATTATTACGAAACACTCTCATTCGATCTAACAGTTCCGTAATTTTTTCCTGCTCCATTTTCAATTGAACATTCAAAGTATCGTTACTGGTTTGTAAAGAATCATAGTCCTGAGAAAGTAGTTTCAATTCATTCTCCAATTCTAGTTTTTCAGTAGTAATTTCTCCAATATACCTTTTGTTTTCTTTGTGCTCCATAAAGTACATTCCTGCAACAACTAGCAATACAGCTCCTAATCCAACTAATACTCCTTTATAAACTTTATCCTTCTTCTCGTTTTCCATGATAACTTTGGTAATTCGGTCCAACTTTTAATGATTCGTGCAAATTTACTTATCTTTTTTAAAATAAGATTCTTTGAAGCCAATTTGTTTAGCATACAGTAATTAAGCATCACAATTTCATTACCTGTTAGCTTAATTAATGACAATTTTTCTAATTCAATATTAATTTCAAATCGTATGCCAGATCGAGAACATGAATAAAAAAACGAGATTACCTCAATAAAAGAAGTAATCTCGTTAAAACTAACCCAAAGTTTTTATTCAATATTTTGTAGAAAAATTCTACTAAAAGTTGCCAATTTTCACACCTAAGTAAATCGTACGAGGATTAAGTGGTCCGAATATGTATCCTGCATCTCTGGATGCTCCATAATCTAAATCATCCTGGAATGAATTGAAAATATTCTTTACACCAAAATCAAATTGTAATTTAACTTCTCTACCAAGATCAAAATGGTATGCAAAATTCACACCTAAATCCATGAAATTTTCAGTTTTAACAAGACTTTCCATTTCTATTTCCTTACCATATTTATCATCTCCTCCTGCCAGGTGCAATACCGTCATAGGACCAGTATAAGTTCCAGAAAGGGTAGTCGTAAATTCGTGAAGTGGTTTCCAGTTTAAAGCAAAATATCCATATCTCTCTGGTGTTCTAAGAATTTTATCTGTAAAACTATTCTCAATATTATCATCTTCACCAACATCGTCACCTTCGTCATATTTACTTGATTGAAGAGTCATTCCCATTTGGAAATCCCATTTATACGAAGGAGCTAACTTGAACTCCATATTGATTCCTTTTACTTTTGCATCAGGACCATTTTCACGAACTGCAACCAATTCTGTAGGGTTTTCTTCATTTGTTCTGTAATCATTCTTAAAAGGATTTATTAGTTGAGTATAAAATCCCTCCATAAGAAAATAAGTTTGAACTTTACCAAATGATTTTGTGTAATCCCATGACAAAGTATAACTATTTGAAGTTTCCTCCTTTAAATTATCCGCCAATTCATGAGTAATTCGTCTTGCCTGTGAAGCTTCGATATGTAAATCTTCATCGAAAATCTGAGGAGCACGGAAACCTCTTGCGTAGCTTATTCTTAACTGAGCAGCTTTTGACATATTAAACAATACATTTGCACGCGGACTAAAAACTGAATTTGAATAATCGGATCCATCTACAGAATTTTTGATTTTATATGAATCCATACGAACTCCTAATAAGAATTTAACCGATCCTAAATCCCAATTACTTTGAGCAAAAGCCCCAATAGTATTCGAGGTTTGATCTGCAATAACAGTTGTTGCTATATTTTCGTTTACAAAAGGGTCATAATATCCTAATTTGTCATCTTTTAGACTGTTGTATACATTTTCAACTCCCAAAGTAATATCTGCAGGGGCAAAAAGAAGTTTTTCCGATTTAGTAAATAGTTGTGCACCTGTAGATATAGCTAAATCATCGGTTTGACCATATGCACTATAATCAGGTCTGGCAGGATTGTAAATTACTTTATTTCCATTCTCATCTACACCTTCGGTGATTTTGGCACCATAATAACTTTTACGATCGATAACCTGACCAGAAGCATAAATAGACAACCTACTTGTTCTTTCTTTATTTAAATATTGATCGAAAGTCAATCCTCCGGAATTAATTTTATGACTAACTTCTTCGGCTACATCAGCTTCATGAGCTTTAACATCTAAATTATCACCTCCTCTACGATATTCATCTACAACATGATATTCCAGTGTCAACTTACTTAAATCAGAAAATCGGTGATATGCTCGTAAACCAGCACTTAGGTTTTCAATTTTCACCAAATCGGAATATCCATCATCATTAGCATCCCATTCTTCCCGATCACGATTCATTCCAAAAATAAAGATTCCACTTTTATGATCTTCGGAAACAACTGAAGCATTAAAATCAGCATTTATATCAGAAGCAACACTTCCAGCACCACTTGCTCCAACTCCAATTGCCCCATACTTAAATCCAGCCTTAAATGAATTACTAATTGGATCTTTAGTGATAATATTGATAGTACCTGCAATGGCATTACCTCCAAAAAGAGCAGAACCACCACCACGAACAACCTCAACTCGTTGTATCATATTAGCAGGTATATGCTCCAAACCATAAACTCCTGCCAAACCACTAAAGATAGCACGACTATTTACCAAAATTTGAGTGTACGGTCCTTCCAAACCATTCATTCTAACCTGAGAAAAACCACAATTGTTACAGTCGTTTTCTACTCGTAATCCAGGTGAGAATGCTAAACCATCTGCCAAAGTAGCTGCTGAAGTTTGTTCCAATAATTTGGTAGAAATAGAATTTACCACTACTGGTGCATCTTTTCTTTGGATATTATTTCTATCGGCGGTAACCACAACTTGATCTAAACCAATAAAATCTTCAGCTATTTTAAATTCTAGTGCTGCATGCTTGCCTCCTTTTAGATCACACTCCTTCATTACATGTTTATACCCTACACAGGTTGCAATTACATGATAATGACCCATTGGAACATTTTCGATGACAAATTCACCATCGAAATTAGTTACAGCTCCCATTGCTGAACCTTCCAAAGCAACACTTGCATAAGGAACAGGCTCATTACTATTTACATCAATAACTTTACCTTTAATACTTGCGGTAAGATTTTCTGCTTCAGCAGAATTAGTGATACTAATCAACATAAACATGCCGATGATCAGATGAGTTAAGATTCTCATTACTTTAGTTTTAGTATTTGATATTTGTTTTTTGATAAATGATAATACACGAGTTGCCAACTAGACATAATAATCCTGTTAGATCTATTTTGTGTATTAGATGATATTACAAGCTTGTAATATCAATAAGTAATTAATAGAAAATTACACCAAGGCTGGCGGAGCCCTGTTGGGTAATAAATAATCAAGGAAACTTACCTTAAGAGTATAAGAATATTGTTTTAATTGTTTGCTTGTTTCTTTTATGATAGCATTTAAAAAGAATACAACACTTAAAACAAATAAAAAACTGGTAAGTTGATTAATCGAAAAACATTCTTGAGATGAATGTGAGTGACTTATTGGACATTGAGCCTTTCCTGATTTTTGAAAAGGGTGAGCATGCACCATCATTTTGCCATCCACTGATTTATGAACGTGCCAATTAAACATAGCATTCCCAGCCAAGAATAACATGGCAGGAAGCAATATGCTAACAATAGCTATTTTATATTTCAAAAATTTGTTCATAGTGACGAGCACTCTAAGAATTAAATTCGAAACAAAAATAGATACAGATAAAAGGGTAAACAATACCTAATTGTTGGTATAATTAGGTTTTAATATGTTTTATAGCAGTTTTACACATTCAATTTAGCAAAGTAATCATCTACTATTTCGGCGTTAGCAAACAAATCAAAATCAGAATGTTTACCATTGGGACAAATTCGTGTCAAATAATCATTCGAATCACAAATCATTTCGTTGTGCATTAAATACCATAACTGAACCAGTTGCCATAATTCTGCTCCTGGACCAAATTTACTTCTTAACTCGTAAGCTTTCTCGGTTAAATCATCTGTAGCCGAACCAAAACGATAAAATAAGTTTTTAAATGCAATCGGATTAACGCCTGTCTGTTTAGCTTCATCAAAACGAAAATCAGCAAATTCAATTAATTCTTGAATTTCAGTTTTCCCCTCAAAATTGGTATCAACTACGGGTAAATGTTTCAAACGATCAATAAAATTTGCAGAAGCTACATTCATGTATTTTTTAGCCAATTTCTCTACTTCTAAAAGTTCATCCTTTAAAGTTGTAGTTTGAGATAGTTTTACCACATCCTTAGACAATATATCATCAAGTGAATACTGCGTATCCAAATCCAAAATAGAGTTCAATTCAGTAAGAATCTGTTGCAGTTTGGAATCATCATCCTCTGCATTTTCACAAACTAACAAAAAGTGATCCTGATATCGAACCAACCTAACCAGTTCATTATTTACTCTAAATTTTAAACTTCTTTTCAGAAACAAAGCTTTCTTATCTAGTTTTATATGAAGCTCGGTATTTTCATTTGAGTGTGAACTCTTAACGAAATTCAACAAATATTTATAATCAATTGAATATTTTAACTTACTAGAGCAATTAATATCCTTAACTGTAAGACTATTGTTGGAAGTAGAATTGGTATAAATATGATTTAAAATGGTAGCGCCTGCATTTACTGCACTTTTAATAATTGTTATTAAAAGCCTGTTGCTATTAATTTTAAACTCCTTCTCTAAAAAAACATTGCTAGCTTCATCAACTTTCAAAATGTTCTCATACTTAGGAATATCTTTTCTTTTTAATGCACCATTTAACAGTCCATTTAGCTTTGATTTATTGGCTTCAATACTTAAATATTCATCAGGTAAAATAAGATGTGGTATTCTATTTCTTAATGCCTGAATAGATTTTCTATTGGCATCCTTCACATTTACAATAGGATGCAAGCAGGAAACAAAATCATTAGGTGCAAATATGGCACAGGAAAATCCCATGCGAACAGCTAATAATGCAAAAAGAGCTTCTTTTATATCTAGGCTTAAAAACACAAAATCGAATTCAGATTGAGTACTTAATTCTAAAATTTTCTTTCTGTTTGTAACGGAAAATGCTGCGGAATCAACCATTTTACTTTTATTAACTTATTTTTGTATTGAATCTTTGTAATTTTGTTGCCTAATATCAATTATCAAAACCAATCAATTTGAAAAAGATAGCTATTAATATCCTATTAGGATTTGCAATTTCAGCTTTTATATATTCTTGTGCAAACCAGGGTTACCCAACCGGAGGTCCTATTGACAATACACCTCCTAAAGTAATGGAAACACAACCGGAGAACTTCGCCTTAAATTTTAAAGGCGGAAAAATAGAGATTTTCTTCGATGAATTCGTGAAACTGGAAAAAATCAGTGAAAATTTTGTTATTTCTCCTCCCTTAAAGAAAACACCTAATGTTAAGCTTAAAGGAAGATCAATATACGTGAAATTAGAGGAAGAGTTAAAAGAAAATACAACTTATACTCTTGATTTTGGTACTGGAATAGTTGATAATAATGAAGGGAATCCTTTAGGAAACTATCAATTTGTATTTTCTACTGGAGAAAATATTGACTCCTTAAGTATTAAAGGAAAAATAGACAATGCTTTTGATGAGTTACCTGTGGAAGGATCTATGGTAATGGCGTATTTAAATACCCATGATTCTGTTCCACTGACCACTATCCCTGATTACATTGCCTTAACTGATTCAGCAGGTTATTTCCAAATAAACAGCTTACGAGAAGGTACTTATAAACTATTTACCATAGTAGATGGGAATAAAGATTACATGTACAACGGACCAGGTGAGAAAATTGGATATTTTGATGAACTAATCGTACCTACTTCTCATCGATTTGAACAAATTGATACCATAGCTGAAGATTCGATAGTAATAAGAGAACTTACAGCTCTAGAACCCAATAACATTCACATTAGAATGTTTGATGAAGAAAATACATTGCAATATTTAACGGGTTACAAAAGAAGCCGAAGAGAAAAGCTTGAATTCGAGTTTAATACTAAACGAAGTGATAGTTTATTTATTGATTTTGTAGGTATCGATGAAAATCCAAATTGGTTCCTGGCAGAACAAAATGCAAGTAAAGACACCTTGTCGTTCTGGATAACAGATTCAACTTTATACAAGCGTGACACTTTGTTGGCAGCCTTGCAGTATTTAAAAACCGATTCTACAGGCAATTTGACTAATTTTAAGGATACCGTTAAACTAAATTTTAAAGATCCTAAAAAAGCAAAACAAGCTAAGGGAAAAAAGAAGAAGAAAAAGTTGAAAATAAAAGTTCCAACGTACAAATACAAAGTAAGTACCAGTTCACTTCAAGATCTTCATAAAGATGTTACAATTCGTTTTGATGAACCTTTAGCAAATATTAATCTTGACAGTATACAGTTTTTCCAGTTGAAAGATACTTTAGAAATCCCTGTTGATTTTAAAATTGAAAAAGATCCTAAGCATATTTTAGATTATAAATTAATTGTTAACTGGAAACCTGAAACTCAGTATAAATTAAAGGTGGATTCAACTGCTTTTCAGAATATATATGGTTTGTATAGTGACTCTTTTACAGGCAAAATCACTACGCGAGAAAAAGAATATTACGGTAAACTTTTCTTAAATGTAAGTGGCGTTAAATTTCCTACGTTAATACAGTTACACGAAAGTTCCAAAAAAGATAAACTATTTCAAACTCAAAAAATAAAGTCCGATCAGACTGTCTTATTCGATTATCTAGATCCTAAAACCTATATCATTAAAGTAATAATAGATGAAAATGATAATGGAATTTGGGATACTGGAAACTACGAAAAAGGAATTCAACCTGAGCAAGTTTTCTACTTTAGAAAAGAAATAAAAGTTAGATCAAACTGGGAAGTAGAGGAAAAAATATTGATCCCAGCTAAAACAAATGTCAGTTTTCATGAACATCATGAAGATGAGCATGATCACGAACATGATCACGATCATAAAGAAGAGAATAAAAAAGAAAAAAAATCAAAACGTAATAAATAAAACATGTCTGTACTTCTCGAATTCGCAATATTCCCAACCGATAAAGGTGATAGCGTAAGCAAACAAGTGAGTAAAGTAATTGATTTAATACGCGAAAGTGGTGTAAACTATCAGCTTACAGCAATGGGAACTTTAATCGAAACCGATACCTTACCCGAAGCTCTAGCCATTGTAAATCGATCTTACGATGTGCTAGCCGAAGATTCAGAACGAATTTATACGACTATGAACATCGACATTCAGAAAGGAAAAAACAATCGCCTGAAATCAAAGGTTGAGGCTATCGAGAATAAAATTGGGCAAGTAAATAAATAGGCGAAAATTAATACATTCTATTTTGTTAAAAAAAATACTATTTCTCTCGCTATGTTTGACTTTGTTATTTCCAAAATTGGCAAAATCGCAATGCGTAGAGGATATTTTTGCATTCCAGGATGGTGAAAACCTTCGCTTTCGTGGTTATTACAATTGGGGATTTATATGGGTTGCCGCTGGTGAAGTTAATTTAACAGTTAAGCAAACTAAATACGAAGGTAAAGATGCATATCAATTTTATGGAACTGGAAAAAACCTTAAAGCTTTCGATTGGTTTTTTAAGCTAAGAGATACTCTAAATTGTTATGCCGATATAAAAACTCTTTCTCCCTTTTATTTCGATAGAAGAACTCACGAATCCAAATACGATGCTCACCATGAATATTGGTTCAATGATAAAGATAGCACTATTTTATCTAAAATTCAGAAACGAGAGAAACCCGTAAAGCTAGATACCCTCAAAAATAAAGCATGTACTTTCGATATTTTATCGGTTGCCTATTACGTTCGGAATCTCGATTTCTCCAAACACAAAAAGGGAGATAAAATTCCGCT
>Ga0209379_10001223_pt1 | contig 17464 bp, 10 predicted proteins | sample tdDd001_FD_187124 | JGI IMG/M metagenome (GOLD analysis project Ga0209379, IMG submission 187124) | Marine sediment microbial communities from the Atlantic coast under amendment with organic carbon and nitrate - tdDd00.1 (SPAdes)... | ecosystem: Environmental > Aquatic > Marine > Coastal >...
GAGATCTCATCGTCGACATGACGCAGTTCTACCAAAACTATGAAAAAGTGAAACCGTATTTAGTGACCGATGGTAATTTGCCGCCATCTCGGGAAAACCTCCAGCTACCAGAAGAAAGGGCCCATTTGGATGGCTTGTATGAATGCATTATGTGTGCGTGCTGTACAACTTCTTGCCCCTCATTTTGGTGGAACCCGGACAAATTCATCGGACCTGCTGGTTTGCTTGCGGCCTATCGCTGGCTGATAGATAGCCGAGATAGCGCAACAGATGAACGTTTATCTGATCTTGACGATGCATTTAGCGTTTTTCGTTGCCATGGCATCATGAATTGTGTAAGTGTTTGTCCTAAGGGATTAAATCCGACGAAAGCGATTGGTCACATAAAAACAATGCTGATCAATCGTTCGGTGTGATAAATACGAAAATGGAATAAAAAATTGCTGGCCTGAGGGCCAGCGGTAAGTTGCTCGGCATAAGACCGACGCACCTATGAAGATAACTACTGGTTAAGGGAAAATATGCACAACGGCGTGATGAAGGCATGGCTCGAGTCTTCACACTTGGCTGGCGCCAATGCAACGTATGTAGAGGAACTCTACGAACTGTATCTTAGTGACCCCGACCTGGTAAGTGAGGAGTGGAAACGAGTATTTGAAGGTTTGCCGACTCATCCTAGTGATGCAGTAGAACAGCCTCATTCTCGTGTTCGCGATTACTTCCGTCGATTAGCGAAAGAGACAAAGCATTACAATGTCCAAGTTAGTGATCCTGATGTCGATGCGAAACAAGTAAAAGTTCTGCAGCTGATTAATGCTTACCGATTCCGGGGGCATCAAGCTGCCAATTTAGATCCATTAGGGCTATGGAAACGCGAACCCGTCGCGGACCTAGACCCTGCCTTCCACAATCTTACCGAAGAAGATTTTGATGAAACCTTTAACGTAGGTTCTTTTGCTATTGGTCAAGAAACCATGGTACTGAGAGACTTACATAAAGCGCTACAGCAAACTTACTGCGGCTCTATCGGTGCAGAGTACATGCACATGACCAACACCGATCAAAAGCGCTGGGTACAACAGCGTTTGGAGTCTGTGTGTGGTCAGCCTTCGTTTAATCGTGAGGAAAAGCAAACCTTCCTTGATGAACTTACCGCAGCGGAAGGTTTAGAGCGCTACCTAGGCGCTAAGTTTCCAGGCGCTAAGCGCTTCTCGTTAGAAGGTGGTGATGCACTGATTCCGATGACCAAAGAGATCATCCGCCATGCGGGTACTCAAGGTATGCGCGAGGTTGTGGTTGGCATGGCTCACCGTGGCCGCTTGAACATGTTGGTTAACGTGTTAGGTAAAAAGCCGCAAGACTTGTTTGATGAGTTTGCCGGCAAACACGATGAAACGTGGGGCACAGGCGACGTTAAATACCATCAAGGTTTTTCAGCAGACTTTGCCACCCCTGGCAACGATGTTCACTTGGTGCTGGCGTTCAACCCCTCTCACCTTGAAATCGTAAACCCTGTGGTCATCGGTTCGGTGCGTGCCCGTCAAGATCGCCTAGGTGATAAAGACGGCAGTAGCGTTCTGCCTATCACGATTCACGGTGACTCAGCGATTGCCGGCCAAGGCGTAGTACAAGAGACGTTTAATATGTCTCGTGCTCGTGGCTTCCAAGTGGGTGGTACGGTTCGTATTGTGGTAAATAACCAAGTTGGCTTTACTACCTCTAATCCGCGCGATACCCGTTCGACGATGTACTGTACCGACATCGCGAAGATGGTGCAGGCGCCAATTTTCCACGTTAATGCCGATGACCCAGAAGCGGTGGCATTCGTTGCGCGGATTGCGCTCGATTATCGCAACACCTTTAAACGGGATGTGGTTATCGAACTGGTGTGTTACCGCCGTCATGGTCACAATGAAGCGGATGAGCCTAGTGCTACTCAGCCATTGATGTATCAAAAAATCAAAAAACACCCAACACCGCGTAAGCTCTATGCAGACGTATTGATTGACCGTGGTGAGTTTGACATAGAAACCGCCACCCAACTGGTTAATGAGTACCGAGATGCGCTCGACCATGGTGAAGTGGTGGTGAAAGAGTGGCGCCCAATGCGACTTCACTCTGTTGATTGGTCTCCGTATCTTGGTCACGACTGGGATGATGCGTGGAACAATGAATACGACTTAGAGCGTCTGAAGGAGCTTGGGCAGCGTATTTGTCAGTTCCCAGATAGCCATAAATTACAAAGTCGAGTTCAGAAGCTCTACAGCGATCGCACTGCAATGGTCAACGGTGAAAAAGCCGTCGATTGGGGCATGGCGGAAACGCTGGCTTACGCGACATTAGTAGACGATGGCAAACGGGTTCGAATTTCCGGTCAAGACTCCGGCCGTGGTACTTTCTTCCACCGTCATTCGGTATTGCATAACCAGACCGATGCCAGCACGTATGTGCCATTGTCGAATATTCATGATAAACAAGGGCCGTTCCAAGTGTTCGACTCTGTGTTATCGGAAGAGGCGGTGTTAGCATTTGAATATGGCTACGCCACGACAGAGCCAGGAGGGTTAACCCTTTGGGAAGCCCAGTTTGGTGACTTTGCCAACGGCGCTCAAGTGGTGATTGACCAGTTTATTTCATCAGGTGAGCAAAAATGGGCTCGTCTCTGTGGCCTGACAATGCTCTTGCCGCATGGTTATGAAGGCCAAGGTCCAGAGCACTCATCGGCTCGTCTTGAGCGTTATCTACAACTGTGCGCTGAACAAAACATACAAGTGGTGGTGCCATCTACGCCTGCGCAGGTTTACCACATGCTCCGCCGTCAAGTTGTTCGACCAATGCGACGTCCGTTGGTGGTAATGTCTCCGAAGTCTTTACTGCGACACCCTCTGTGTACCTCAACGCTAGAAGAGTTGTCTCAAGGGACGTTCCAGCCGGCGATAGGTGAAGTTGACGAGTTAGACGCAAGCAAGGTTAAACGCGTCGTCTTTTGTTCTGGTAAAGTCTATTACGACTTGCTTGAGCAACGTCGTAACAATGAACAACAAGACGTTGCCATTGTGCGAATTGAACAACTCTACCCATTCCCGAAAGAAGACGTAGAAGCGGCTATCGCTCAATACACCAATGTAAAAGACTTTGTGTGGTGTCAAGAAGAGCCTCAAAACCAAGGTGCTTGGTACTCAAGTCAGCATAATTTCCGTGCAGCGATCCCTGCTGGAGCTGATTTGAAGTATGCTGGTCGCTCGGCATCTGCATCACCGGCTGTCGGCTATATGTCAGTACACTTGAAACAACAGAAAGCGCTGGTTAACGATGCGCTGACTCTAGATTAAGAACTAGAAGAATAAGGACGAAACAGACATGACAATTGAAATTCTGGTTCCAGATTTACCCGAATCTGTCGCAGACGCAACGGTTGCAACTTGGCACAAACAGCCAGGTGATGCGGTAACTCGCGATGAGGTGATCGTTGATATTGAAACCGACAAGGTGGTGCTTGAAGTTCCTGCCTCTGAAGACGGCGTATTAGAGGCCATCGTTGAAGGCGAGGGCGCTACCGTCCTAGGTCGCCAAGTTATTGGTCGACTAAAGCCGGGAGCTGTTGCTGGTGAGCCTACCGCCGATACAACGGAAGAGAATGAGGCATCGCCGGACAAGCGTCATAAAGCGGTATTAACGGAAGAAACCAACGATGCGCTTAGCCCAGCGGTACGCCGCCTGCTAGGTGAGCATGGTCTTGAAGCGAGCCAAGTGAAAGGGACTGGTGTTGGTGGACGCATTACCCGTGAAGATGTGGAAACACACTTAGCCAATGCTAAAACAGCCCCGGCGCCAGCCGCAGAGTCTGCTCCAGCACCAGCTGTAGAAGCGCCTGCAACGGGTCGTACCCAAAAACGTGTGCCAATGACCCGTTTACGTAAGCGCGTTGCAGAGCGTTTGTTGGAAGCGAAGAACAGCACCGCGATGTTGACAACCTTTAATGAAGTCAACATGAAACCAATTATGGAGCTGCGTAAGCAATACAAAGATCAATTCGAAGAGCGTCATGGTACCCGTTTAGGCTTTATGTCTTTCTATGTGAAAGCCGTAACTGAAGCGTTAAAGCGTTACCCTGAAGTGAACGCCTCTATTGATGGCGATGACATTGTTTACCATAACTACTTTGACATCAGCATGGCGGTTTCAACGCCGCGTGGCTTAGTGACGCCAGTACTAAAAGACTGCGACACGCTGGGCTTTGCCGATATTGAAAAAGGCATTAAAGAGCTGGCGATCAAAGGCCGTGATGGAAAGCTAACGGTTGATGAGTTGATCGGTGGTAACTTTACCATTACCAACGGTGGTGTGTTCGGTTCTTTGATGTCGACGCCAATCATTAACCCGCCTCAAGCGGCGATCTTGGGAATGCACAAAATCCAAGAACGCCCAATGGCTGTCGACGGTAAAGTGGAAATTTTACCTATGATGTATCTCGCGCTCTCTTACGACCACCGCCTAATTGATGGCCGTGAATCCGTGGGCTTCCTTGTAACGATCAAAGAGTTACTTGAAGATCCAGCGCGCCTATTGCTCGACGTGTAATAAAATCATGGAGCTGGTGAAATACCCAGCTCCATGTTATCGAGGTGCTACCTCAAAACAAGCTCAACACCCTACAATCATAGGCGTTACAATATGTTAATGAAGTTGATATCAGCTTTTGTTGCATCAACATTTGTTATATAAGTAACAGCTTAATGGAAATAATAAATCCCTTTAGGGATAAACAAATGGAATAGCACAATGAATTTGCATGAATATCAAGCCAAGCAGCTGTTCGCTGAATTTGGTTTGCCCGTACCTGAAGGTTACGCATGTGATACGCCTCAGCAAGCTTTTGAAGCGGCGGGTCGAATCAACACCGAGAAGAAAGTTGTTAAATGCCAAGTTCACGCTGGTGGCCGTGGTAAAGCGGGCGGGGTAGAGCTGCATGACACTAAAGATGGTGTAAAAGAGTTCGCTCAAAAGTGGCTGGGTAAAAACCTAGTGACCTACCAAACCGATGCTAATGGTCAGCCAGTATCGAAAATCTTAGTAGAAGAAGCGTCAGATATCGCCAATGAGTTGTATCTTGGCGCGGTAGTCGACCGCTCGACTCGTCGTATTGTCTTTATGGCATCGACGGAAGGCGGGGTAGAAATTGAAAAAGTGGCGGAAGAAACGCCAGAACTCATTCATAAAGCGGCGATTGATCCTTTGGTTGGGCCTCAAGCTTACCAAGGGCGTGAATTGGCGTTCAAACTGGGCCTTAAAGGCGATCAAATTAAGCAGTTTACCAAGATTTTTATGGGGCTTGGTAACATGTTTGCCGAGTACGACTTAGCCTTGCTCGAAATTAACCCACTGGTTATTACCGGTAGTGGTGACTTATTGTGTTTGGATGGCAAGATCAACATCGACTCCAATGCCATGTACCGTCAGCCGAAGTTACGCGAAATGCACGATCCTTCTCAGGAAGATGAGCGTGAAGCGCATGCGGCTCAGTGGGAGCTAAACTACGTGGCGCTAGATGGCAGCATTGGTTGTATGGTAAATGGTGCTGGCCTTGCGATGGGCACCATGGATATCGTTAATTTGCACGGTGGTGAGCCGGCAAACTTCCTTGACGTGGGTGGCGGTGCCACCAAAGAGCGCGTAACCGAAGCGTTTAAAATTATCCTATCTGATGACAACGTTAAAGCGGTATTGGTCAACATTTTCGGTGGCATCGTGCGCTGTGACTTGATCGCCGATGGTATTATTGGCGCGGTTGAAGAAGTTGGCGTAAAAGTGCCGGTTGTCGTGCGCCTAGAAGGTAACAACGCGCCACTGGGTTCGAAGAAATTGGCTGAAAGTGGTCTTAACATTATTGCTGCGAACTCACTTTCGGAAGCGGCAGAAAAAGTTGTTGCTGCAGCGGAGGGCAAATAATGTCTGTACTAATTAATAAAGATACCAAAGTTATTTGCCAAGGTTTTACCGGTGGTCAAGGGACGTTTCACTCAGAGCAAGCCATTGACTACGGCACACAAATGGTCGGAGGCGTATCGCCAGGTAAAGGCGGTCAAAAGCACTTAGGTTTGCCAGTATTTAATACCGTTCGTGAAGCCGTTGAGGCAACAGGGGCAACAGCGTCCGTTATCTACGTACCGGCCCCATTTTGTAAAGATGCGATCTTAGAAGCGATAGACGCGGGCATTAAACTGATTGTGACCATTACCGAAGGCATTCCAACCCTTGACCTACTTGACGTAAAAGTGCGTTTAGATGAAGCCGGTGTGGTGATGATTGGCCCTAACTGTCCGGGTGTGATCACGCCAGATGAGTGTAAAATTGGCATTATGCCTGGCCATATCCATAAAAAAGGGAAAGTCGGCATCGTTTCTCGCTCTGGCACCTTGACTTACGAAGCGGTGAAACAGACGACCGATGAAGGTTTTGGTCAGTCGACTTGTGTCGGTATTGGTGGTGACCCTATTCCAGGTTCTAATTTCATTGATATCTTAACTCTATTTCAACAAGACCCTGAGACCGAAGCCATCGTCATGATCGGTGAGATAGGCGGCACCGCAGAAGAAGAAGCAGCAGCGTTTATTAAGCAAAACGTAACTAAGCCTGTGGTTTCTTACATTGCTGGTGTTACGGCGCCTCCTGGTAAGCGTATGGGCCATGCTGGCGCTATTATCTCGGGTGGCAAAGGGACTGCGGAAGACAAATTTGCTGCATTAGAGTCCGCTGGGGTTAAAACGGTTAAGAGCTTAGCCGATATCGGTAAAGCGCTGCGCGAAGTAACTGGTTGGTAACACTCGTTCAAAAACAACAAAACCGATGCACCCGCATCGGTTTTTTTTTGCAAATGGAACCGTGGTGCTTAGAGCGGCACTTTTTTGAACTGAGTTAAAATAAAGATGGCCGCCGCGCTCAGTACTACAGAAGGGCCTGCCGGGGTATCAAAATGCCAGGAACAATAGAGGCCGCTTAATACTGAGAGCACACCAATTAGCGATGCCAAAAAGGCCATCTGCTCAGGCGTTCTAGCAAAGCGACGTGCACTTGCGGCTGGAATGATCATCAAGGAGGTGATCAATAACGCGCCGACAAACTTCATCCCAACGGCAATCACAACCCCCACCAACAGCATCAATATAAGTCGCATCAATTCGGTGTTAATTCCTTCAATGCTTGCCAGTTCTTCGCTGACACTACTTGAGAGTAGTGGATGCCAAAAGATAAACAGCATCACTAAAATAAATGCGCCGCCTAGGAAGATAAAAGTCAGATCGTCCGGTGAAACGGCGAGCAAGTCACCGAACAGATAGCCCATGAGATCGATTCTGACGTCGTCAAAAAAGCTGATGGCGACCATCCCCATCGAAAGGGAACTGTGAGCCAAAATCCCTAATAAAGTATCGGTGGCGACCAGTTGTTGCCGTTGTAAAGTAACTAACACGAACGCCAGTCCGACACAGCAAATGACCAAAGCTAGATAGAGATTGATATCTAACAAAAAGCCCAGTGACAAACCCAATAATGAGGCGTGGGCGAGGGTGTCACCAAAATAGGCCATTTTACGCCAAACGACAAAAGAGCCTAACGGGCCGGTAATGAGCGCAATTGCGATGCCTGCAAGTATAGAAGGAAGGAGAAAATCAATCATGTTTGCAGTGCCCGTGTTTATGATCGTTACAGGTTTGCGCGTCACCAGAGACGGGTTGTCCGGCTAAATCATGGTGGTGCTGATGGTTATGTTGGTAAAACGCCAAAGACTCGTTCGAGCGCTGACCGAAAAGCGCGATATACGAAGGGTGCGCACTGACCATTTCGGGGGCACCAGAACAGCAAATATGGTGCTGCAGGCAAACCACATGATCCGTTTTTGCCATCACCAAGTGGAGATCATGAGAAACCATTAATACCGCACAGTTAAAGCGGTGACGTAAATGATCGATTAACTCATACAGGTCGATTTGCCCTTGCACATCGACGCCTTGAGCGGGTTCATCGAGCACCAGCAAATCTGGACGGTGCAATAATGCCCTTGCGAGCAGCACACGCTGTGTTTCACCACCAGATAAACGGTGCATATTATTGTTCGCGAGATGGCTAGCTCCCACTAGACGAAGCGCGTCTTCACGCTCTTGATTACTGTATCTCCCGGCAAGCTTTAAGAAGCGTTCAACACTTAAAGGTAAGGTGTCATTAAGGCGCAGTTTTTGTGGGACATAACCGATCTTAGGTTTTCCATCTAAGGTAATGGTGCCGCTAAATTGTTTATTGAGGCCTAAGATAACCTTGACTAAGGTGGACTTTCCCGCCCCGTTTGGGCCAATTAATGTGGTAATTTGGCCTTTGTATAATTCTAAGTCAATGTTCGATATGGCGGGGTTTCCACCGAACTCGACAGTGACAGATTGTAAAGAAACAAGCGGTTTCATGGTAAACCTGTGTTGCATTGTTGATATGTTATAAAGTAACATTTACCCCTTAGTTAGCCAAGAAACTTCGAATACCGAGGGAAAAATGTCACGTTTAGGTTTTTTATTTATCGCTCTAGCAGCGTTGCCTACAGCCGCCAACGCCACCAAGGTGCTGAGCTCTGTCAAACCGATCCAATTGATCGCGAACGAAATCACCCAAGGTATAAGCGAAAGCGATGTATTGATGTCAACCAATACATCCCCGCATGATTATGCCCTAAAACCATCCGATGTTAAAAAACTTCGTTCTGCGGATCTGGTTGTTTGGGTTGGCCCTGATCTTGAAAACTTCCTTCAGGGTATGCTGTCGGATCATAAAGGCTCACTCATGTTAAGCGGCCAAGAAGGCGTGACAATGAGAAAATATGGTGGCTGTGGTTGTGATGGCCATGATCATCACGATCACCATGATGACGCGCATCAAGCACATGACGACCACGATCACAGCGGTCATGAGCACGAAAGCCATGATAGCCACGATCATCACGCGAACACCCACCAAGACCATGACAGTCACGACCATGACGCCCATGACGATCACGGGCATAGCCATGGCTCTCACGACCCGCATATCTGGCTTGGTCCAAAGCAAGCAGAGCAAATCGCTGAGGCTGTTGCGCACAAGTTGGTAGAAATTGATCCTGCTAATGCAGCGGCATACCAAAATAATCTGATTAAATTTCGCGATAACCTTTCATTAACGGTTTCTGAGTTAACAGAAACTCTTGCTCCCGTTAAGGAAAAGGGCTATTACGTATTCCACGATGCCTATGGATATTATGAAAAGTTCTTTGAATTAAATAACTTAGGTCACTTTACGGTCAGCCCTGACCGTAAGCCTGGGGCAAAAACATTAAACAAAATTCGTAAAAAGCTTGAATCAAACGCGGCTTATTGCGTATTCTCTGAGCCTCAATTTACCCCGGCAGTGGTTAATTCGGTGACTCGTGGTACTGATGTAAATCGCGGTGAGTTAGATCCTTTAGCGATAGATGTTACAGTCCAGTCGGGGGCGTATTTTGACTTTTTGAAGTCACTTGGTTCCCAATTCAAGACATGTTTATCTGAATGAAAAATATCCTAGTCGCTGCCAATTCATGGCAGCGCCTCTCTAAAAAACATCGCCTATCGATTTTAGGCCTCATGATGTTAACTTTGGTCGCCCTATTGTGGCGACCGTCTAGTATTGATTTACCGCGAGATACACGTAAACCTCTCGACATCTCTTCCTCACAGAAAACGGTACTCTCGGATCAAAATAGCGAACCCCTAGGCGAGCAAATTGACTCGGACTCCCCTGAGTTTTCAGCGCCAAAAGATGAGTTAGAGCAAGAGCTGAGTAATGAACAACAAACCCATAGCCATGTTATTGCCAAAGGGGAATTGCTCGGAAGCATATTTGAACAGTATGGGCTGATGCAAAATGACATGTACGCACTGATTGGTACCAATAAATCAATCGAGCGTATTAACCCGGGTATGACGTTAGAGTGGAGCCTTGGCGAAGGTGGAAAAATAACTCAGCTTCGTTTAGAAAGAAACATAAAAACAGCGGATCTCTATACTTGGCAAGATGGTCGTTACCACTACCAGCAGGTAGAAACGAGTGGCAACTTTAAACCCGTTTTTTTATCTGGCCGTATTAACGGTAGCTTTTATAATTCTGCCATTGCAGCAGGCCTGACGCCGGGCCAAATTCAAACGATCGCGAAAGCGATGCAATGGAAATTTGATCTAGGCCGCCAAGCGCGCAGAGGTGATCGTTTTGCGGTTCAAATCGAGCGCGAGTTTATCGACGGTAAAGCGGTCGGCAAGGGCGAATTAAAAGCGCTGCTCTACACAACCGGAAGTAAAGAGTACGCCGCCATCCGTTTTGAAGATAGCCGCTTTTATGATGAGAATGGGCAAAGTTTAGCAAGAGCGTTTGATAGGCTACCGACATCAAAACGCTACCGAATTAGCTCACCATTTAATCCTAACCGACGTCACCCTGTTACGGGACGGTTTGCTCCTCATAACGGGACGGATTATGCCACTCCTATTGGTACACCCGTGTATGCGACGGGTGATGGGGTTGTGGTGAAGGCGCAGAAGCATGCCCTAGCGGGGAATTACATTGTTATTAAGCACGGCCGCGAATACATGACGCGTTACCTGCACCTGCACCGAATTTTGGTTAAAAAAGGCGATCGTATCAGCCGTGGGCAAAAAATTGCACTCAGCGGCAATACTGGCCGTTCTACAGGGCCTCACCTTCATTACGAACTAATCAAAAATGCACGCCCGGTTAACTCGGTGAAAGTGCCACTTCCTCAAGCCTCCCCAGTACCGCGGAGCAAGCGCAATGAGTTTACCTCTAACGCGCAAAGTGTCTTGTCCGTTTTACGTGATCAGATCTAGATAAATTTAAGGTGTATCTTGATACACCTTTTTTATTATCGCCATTTCGTATACCTTTAAAGAGATATTTTTTAATAAAAATTAATTCGGCAAGCGTACGGCTTGCCGAAATTGCTGCCAAGGAAAGACACATTGAACTCGCCGTTTTTACGTTGCGTGGTGCTTTTTTTCATTCATTGCACCGCTTTTGCGTCTGAAAACTCTTCCGTCTTTTACCCTCTGCCATTTCAGCAGCAAGGGCAGTTTATTATTGCTAAACAGCTTTTCTCAGGCCCGGCGGGTGGGTTGTGGATCCATGATGTACATGGTCAGCTGCGCTTTTTTGATGGTCAACACGTCCTACCTCGAGCCGGCAGTGTCTTTGAGCGTCCAGTCGAAGATGTCGCGTACTTGAACAACTATTTTTGGTATGCGCAAGGCAATCAAGTTTATCGCTTTAAACCAACAGGTTCGTCGGAGCTTATGCTGAGCCTTGGTTTAGGTCGCAACATAGAAAAAGTAGGGGCAAGTGGTCGCTACCTTTGGATGGCTGGTAAAGAGCATTTTTATACCTATGATACCCGCTCGGCCGAGTTTAAAGAGTACCCGCTCACGTTTGTGTATCAGCGCACTGCAGATAAAGAGGTCGTCATTAACCAGGCGCTGTTTCTTTATAGCAAGTGGGTGCTGGCGACCTCTTCAGGCACTTATTTAAGCAATGGGGCGGCTTTTGAACACATTAAGGCCTCTGGGCAAGCATATGTCGAAAGCATTCATTTTTCGCCTAAGCGCAGAGAGTTAGTGATAGGTACGCTTAAAGGTGCCAAAGTCATTAATATCGACCATCCCGGCCAAGTGCGCTCTATTGAAGCCGACCATGTTCTTACCATCGAAGAGACCGACGTCGCTTATTGGCTAGGGACAGAAAACGGCATCTACGCCTATCGATTTTTGGATAATGACGTCACCCATATTGGGGCCAACTATCAAGATGATTACGCATTACCTGGCAATCATATTTACGATTTACTGAACGATGGACAGGGCGGAATATGGGTTTCAACCAATAAAGGCATCAACTATTTCTCGCTGTTTAGCCGTTTATTTGATCGAGTCAGGTTTGGCTTTTTAGATTCTTCGCTGGGCTTAGGCAATATCCGCCAGGTCTTGAGTCTTGGCGAGCAACAATACTGGATTGCGACCGACCAAGGGTTATATCAGTTTGAACCCGCCAAAATGGCGAATCCTAAGCAAGTGGTTTCGGGCTCGGTCAACGATGTCGTTCGGCAGGGAAACAAACTTTGGATCGCAATGGATACGGGCTTGTATCAATACTATATTGAGCAAGGTCAATTGAAGCGAAATCGCTTCCCTAGCCAATTACAACAAAGACGGATAAACCAGTTGACCATAGACCAGGCTGGCGCTCTATGGGTTGCAACCGATAGTGGCTTATTGCGCTACGCTCCCCGTCAATCCATTACCGAAAACCTTGGCTATGATTGGGTGACCGATAAATATAGTACCAGCAAGATAACCCACTTATATAGCAGTCAGGACGGGACCGTATGGATAGGGACTGACCACGGCTCATATGCTTACCGCAATGGCGAAATTCGATTAGAGCAAACCAGTCGAGAGAATGCAGGGCAAATACTGGATATGGTGCGGGCCCAAAATGGCAACATCTGGACCATTAGCAGCTATGGTTTGTCGCGCTATGATGTTGAAACGCAAAAAGTGATCGAGATACCTTTATATGAAACGGATATTAAGCCTCTTTGTGTGGTTTCAACCGATAAAGGTATTTGGCTTTCGACCTCCAAAGGTTTGAGCTTTTACAGCGTCAAAGGCGAACTGAACCGTCATTTTGGTGCACCATTTGGTTTAGTGAATAATGAGTTTTTACCTGGGGTATGTGGGGTAGACCCAGATCTGTCGCAGTTGATCTTTGGCTCGAAACTGGGGGTGATTTACGCCTCTGAAACCGAGCTCTTGGCCGCTGAACTGCCAAGTAGTCAGGTGCGGGTTGGGCAAGTACAGCTGGATATGAAAACCGTTGGGTTCGCGCCGGACAGTAAGGGCCACTACGTTTTCCCCCATGGGCGCGCGATTACGGTGGCCATTGGTGTTTTGCCTGACTTTGATATTTGGAGCCTAGAGTATCGTTTACTTGGGTCAGCGAACGAGGCATGGACGAAATTTAGGGGCTCACAGCTTACCATTGATTATCTGCTGCCTGGGGATTATGAGCTCGAAATTCGGACTGATAGTGTGACCAAACGGGGGGAAGAACCGGCACGATTTGAATTTACCGTGCAAGCGCCTTGGTTTATGTCTGGCTGGTTTGTGTTGCTGGCGAGCATGTCAGTTCTTATTGTAATTGGGCTGTTCTTCTATTGGCGTTCTCGGCAGATTTGGGGGCTAAATAGAAAGCTAAAAGATAAGGTTGAGCTAAGAACCAGTCAACTCAAGCACCAAAGTGACGCGTTACTTTATAGTAATGTACAGTTGAAAAAACAGCTCAATACCCGTCAGAGCTTTGTTGATGTGTTAGCCCTCGATGCATTCACCCAATTATCCCAGTTGTCGATCGTAAAATCAGACGCTCCGGATAAGCACTACTTCCAGCATGCGCTGATTAAACTTCAACAAATTATGCATTTAAAAACTCGAAGTACAGAAAAGCAGACGGTCTTTGAGCTTAATAATGTTTGTGATGCGGTTTTATTGGCAATGCAAGATGACATTACTCGCCATGGCGCTAGCCTCGAATTTGTATCAATGGTTGAAGCTGAGCATATAGAAGTATGCGGTTTTAATTTAGATTTGGTATTGCATGGCATTTTGTATAATGCGCTACGCCGTTGTAAGAAAGGGGATTCAATACGACTTTGCCTTGCCACAGGAACCGAGGGGGCAGGCTTTGTGGTGACAGACAGCGGAAGAGGCTTTGCCAAGCAAGAAATACTGGCCTTCAGTTGCATTGATAAATCTGAGCTAAGTGGTCATTCATACGCGTTAAACGATTATAGCCTTGCGGCGATCCGTCAATTTGTCGCCTTTGGTGGCGGAGAGTGTCGGATATTTAAAAACGCCAAGCAGGAGAATGAAGTTGAAGTGCTGTGGCCAATGGGGGATTCCAACCTTGCTTATCAAACTCAAAATATCGCTCCGTCAGGAGTGACCGTTATCGAACGAAAAGCCCCAGTTGAAGAACCGCAAGACCCTTGGCTTATCAAGGTACAAGACATTGTCGATGCCCATTTCCATGATGCTGAGTTTGGTACTGCGCAGATGGCAAAGCTGCTGTTTACTTCCGAGAGAAGCCTGCAGCGCAAGTTCAAAAGCCACACCGGCAAGACTTTCAAAGAGTACTTAAATGAAGTTCGCTTAGAACAAGCTTGCCAATTGCTTATATCAGGTCACAAGGTATCTGATGTTGCTTTTGATAGTGGTTTTAATGATCCTTCCTATTTTAGTCAGCGTTTTAAGCACCACTACGGGATCTCGCCGAGTAAGTTTATTGAGTCGACGAGTGACAGTGTATAGGAGTAACGGCAACGCTACCGTTTGTCTGCTTAAGGGGTGAATTAACCTTAATGGCACTCCAAGTCCCCGCAGCCAAGCCTGCAGTCAGATATGCAGGTATCGCCTCGTATAAGCCAAGCACCGTCATAACTCGACTTTATCCTAGCTGATTCGGGCTGCGCTCAATTTCTCGTCGCTAGGCACGTGTAGAATTTCACCGTGAAGGTTTGCTTTGGTCGTATCAAGAAAAGGCGCTTAGTGAGTAGAGCTGTGGGTAAAAGATAACGTTGGGCTAAAAGTTGGGGTGATTAAAAGGAAGAAAAAAAAGTCGTGGTATAGCCGGGGGGACCATACCACGGGTGTCAATGACACCTTCGCTTGCTGCCGGAGTGATATGGACAGTGCCATATCACCTCTGGAATTCGTATGAGAGGAGAGCTCCTCTCGATGGAATTAACTATACCTGCATCGACTTATTTTCCTTATTGAATTAACGACACGTTACCATAAGAAATCCGACAAAATTCGCATTTATCTCTAATTGATTGATTATTCGTGATTTTATTTCCTTTCTCTCTCGCGTTTATCGCTTGGCTATATTGGTGGCGTCCGCGATTTATGAGTTGGCTTTAGAGTTTTTGACGAATTTAACGAAGATGAATTAACGTTTTTGACGTTGTAATGGCCGCACAAAAAGTGTGCTTTTCTGCCAAAGATTGATTAAGAGCAATATTTTGTTACATCAAGTCTGATATGTTGGTAGTATAAATAATAATTCTTCTCATTTTCACTACGCTTGCAGGAATAATATGAAACTATCCGAGCTGAAAGATGGCGAACTAGCCCATGTAGTGAGTTTTTCAACACTCACTGCTGATACAAGAAAAAAACTCATGGTTATGGGCGTATTGCCAAATACTGAATTAAAAGTGGTACGCCGCGCGCCGATGGGTGACCCGCTGCAAGTAGCCGTGCGTGGAGTCTCTATTGCTATTCGTAACCAGATTGCCAGCCAGATAGAAGTGAAGTAGAACAATGATGAACTATCAATTATTAACCATTGGTAATCCTAACAGTGGTAAAACAACTTTCTTCAATAGTTTAACTGGCGCTAAGCAACAAGTTGGTAACTGGGCAGGCGTGACCGTTGAAAAGAAAACCGGTCATTTTGAACATGCTGGTGACCGCTTTGAGCTAACCGATCTTCCTGGCATCTACTCATTAGATAGTGGCAATGACGCCAATAGTATCGATGAGTCGATTGCATCGCGCGCTGCGCTTTCTTATCCTGCTGATCTTATCGTTAACGTCGTTGATGCCACCTGTTTGGAGCGTAGTCTCTATACCACTTTGCAACTGCGTGAGCTTGGCCGACCAATGATTTTGGTGCTCAATAAAATGGATGCACTTAAACAAGAACGTCAGCTGATTGATATCAGAGGGTTAGAGAAAACACTGGGTTGCCCTGTGTTTGCACTCTCTGCGAATGACGGTGAGGAGATCGCCGACTTTCGTACTAAATTGCACAAAATGTTAGTCCAAGGGGTCGTGAACCAGCCATTTACTCTTGAATACAATCAAGAGTTTGAGAGTGCTATTTCTGATTTGAGTGTTTTTTGGCGCGATGAATCAAACACTGGCCGAGCAATGGCCATTCGCGCACTAGAGTCAGATGCTTTGGTGGTCAACGGCCTTGATAATGAGCAACGAAATGAACTGAACCTAACCCGCGCCAAGCTTGAGCTTGATATCGACTTGCACGTTGCGGACGTGAAATTTACTTTTCTGCATCAGTTGTGTAAGCGAGTTCGTCGTAGTGAGGGTAAATCTAGTTACAGTTTTACCGAGAAAGCTGACAGCGTGATCCTCAATAAGTGGGTTGGCATTCCGTTTTTCTTCTTCGTGATGTACTTGATGTTTATGTTCTCAATTAACATCGGTAGTGCTTTCATCGATTTCTTTGATATCGGTGTGGGTGCACTGCTTGTCGATGGCGGTCACTATTTATTTGATGATCACCTACCAGTTTGGCTTGTGACGCTATTGGCCAATGGTGTGGGTGGCGGTATTCAAACTGTTGCGACCTTTATTCCGGTTATCGCATGTCTATACCTATTTTTAACCTTACTGGAAAGCTCTGGCTATATGGCGCGTGCTGCATTCGTACTGGATAAAGTTATGCAGAAAATAGGCCTGCCGGGTAAAGCGTTTGTACCATTAGTCTTAGGCTTTGGTTGTAACGTACCTTCCATTATGGCAACGCGTACTCTAGATCAAGAGCGCGAACGTAAACTGGCCGCCGCAATGGCACCGTTTATGTCTTGTGGAGCACGTTTACCGGTTTATGCTCTGTTTGCCGCGGCGTTTTTCCCTGGCGCTGGTCAAAATGTGGTATTTGCTCTATACCTGCTGGGTATTTTGGCGGCAGTGGGCACGGGCTTAATGCTAAAACGTACCTTGTATCCTGGTAATAGCGAAAGTTTGATCATGGAGATGCCAAACTATGAGGTACCAACACTGCGCAATGTGATGATCAAAACATGGCAGAAACTTAAGCGTTTCGTTCTGGGCGCGGGCAAGACCATTGTTGTGGTTGTGACGATTTTGAGCTTTTTAAACTCGTTAGGTACCGATGGTACATTTGGTAACGAAGACAGCGAAAACTCGGTGCTATCAAGAGCGGCGCAAGTTGTCACCCCTGTCTTTGCTCCAATTGGTGTTGAGCAAGATAACTGGCCAGCGACCGTGGGTATTATCACGGGTATCTTTGCCAAAGAAGCCGTTGTCGGTACGCTGAACAGCCTTTATACCTCAGCGGAAGCAGAGGAAGCGGAATACGACTTAAAAGCGAGCTTAGAAGAAGCGGTAATGAGCATTCCTGAAAACCTATTGGGTTTATCGTTTAGCGATCCACTGGGTATCGAAGTGGGCGATTTAACCGATGCCAATAGCGTTGCCGAAGAGCAGGAAGTGGATGTTACGATCTTTGGTAACTTGAAAAGCCACTTTGTCTCTGGTCATGCCGCTTTTGCTTATTTGATTTTCATTCTACTTTACAC
>Ga0209379_10001225_pt1 | contig 17451 bp, 15 predicted proteins | sample tdDd001_FD_187124 | JGI IMG/M metagenome (GOLD analysis project Ga0209379, IMG submission 187124) | Marine sediment microbial communities from the Atlantic coast under amendment with organic carbon and nitrate - tdDd00.1 (SPAdes)... | ecosystem: Environmental > Aquatic > Marine > Coastal >...
GATCTTAAAGCCTGAGTTCATCCTGCTCGATGAGCCCACCTCATCATTAGATAGAACCGTTCAAGCCCAAGTGCTCGATCTGCTCAAAGATCTGCAAGTCAAATATGGCCTCACTTACCTGTTCATCAGCCACGACTTAAACGTAGTGAAATCCCTTTGTCACTACACACTAGTGCTGCGAAACGGCAAGGTCGTTGAGCAAGGTGAAACCAAGCGGCTGTTTACGAGCCCTAAGCATGAATACACCCAAACTTTGGTTACCTTGTCGAAGGTTGGTCAGAGGTAAAAAGGGTGAGGAAGAGAGATAAACTTCGCGGATAACGTGGATTTTTGTACTTATGGGCAGGCAACGAAGACGGCCTCCAACTCTGGAGACCGTTGCTAGTTTGAAGGTTAAACTAATTCATCACTTATTTTGCTGCCATGGCCCCCATTGATCTCGACCAGGCTCCTCATTTACGTTCCACCACTTAGCGGTAAAACTCTGGCCACTATGGGTAACCTGATCCCCCTTAAAATAAACGCGAGCCGCATCCCATTGATCTAGGCTGGGCGTAGGTATTACTCCCCTTTCAAGCAATGTGAGAGCCGCCTTCGCGTCGGCTAAACCTGAGCCACAACCAATACATTGATTAGGGTTAGGGAACGAACGAGAGGATTGCTTTATAATTCTTTCTACTTTGTCTGGTGTGATTGCAGGATCGGCTTGATATAGCAGAGCGGCAAGCCCTGCAACATGTGGCGCCGCCATGCTCGTTCCTTGATAATAACCATAGCCTTCGGTTGTTGGCTGTTTTTTGCCACTATTAATGGTAGATAAAATAGCTTCTGTTTTACCCGCCTGGGTGTATTCTCCACCAGGTGCGGCAATGTCCACTACCGAACCGAAGTTAGAGTAGTAGGAACGACTACCAACATTATTTACGGCTGCGACCGTGATCACATTCGAACAACTGGCCGGAGTATAATTATAAGCATCACGATTGCTGTTCCCCGCCGCGACGACCACCGTAGCGCCATTTGAACGAGCCAAATCAATCGCATTTTGAGTCGTACGGGCACAGTTACCTTGACCGCCTAAAGACATATTGATCACTTGGGCTGGATGACGATTATTATCTACTCCCGGTACATGCCCACCCGATGCCCATATGATCCCATCGGCAATATCCGAAGTATAACCACCGCATCGCCCCAAAACTCGCACAGGAACAACTTGCGCATCATAGGCCACGCCCGCGATCCCTTGGTTATTATTTGCCACAGCGGCAATTGTTCCTGCTACATGGGTACCATGCCATGACGAACTTCGAGCTGGTGTATTTTGCCGACACTGATTTTCCAACGTCCAATCTCCAGGATCACTCGCATCACTATCGCGACCATCTCCATCATTTGCCATTGCAAGTTCAGTGATAAAATCCCAACCCGGTAAAATGTTACTCTGAAGATCAGAATGAGCAACGTAGCCTGTATCTACAACAGCGACAACGACATTTTTACCGCTATAATTTGGCCAGACCGAAGTCACGTCCATCCCGGCATCATTTTTCCCAACCCCCCATAGCTCGGCCATACGAGGATCATTTGGAGTTTCCAATGGGTGTAGAATTAGATCTGGTTCTGCATATTCAACTTGCGGATCGTTTTCTAATCCACTCAGTACTAAATCCAACTCTTCACTATTCTTCCAGTTATCAAGCTCATACACTTCTTCACCTGTTGATAGCGTACGAATGTATTTACTTGTACTTCCGGTTGCCGAACTCAACACTGCAGCAGTATCCGCCTGCCTGAATTCTTGTAGATCAATATCTAAAGCCCTGACTTGATCCTGTTTGTACTTAATGATCACTCGATTAGTTTCAATGAAGGTTTGAGTTTGTTTTTCCACTTGATTTGCCAAAACGCTACCACTAATCAATGCCATGGAGACACTCAAACACAATAACGAACGCTGAATATGTTTCATTTATTATTCCTTATTTATTATCGACTTATTACTGACGTTTAACGCTTAATGACATCTCATCTAATAAGTTGTGATCACAAGTTATTTACGCACTACAGAGCTGCCAATAGACAACTTGTAGCACACAAGGATCATCAACTCGCACTGATGCGTCAATCATGCGATCCATGGTACTTTTGGTACAAATAAATGACATTTATTGCATATCAATTGTGACAGAAAGGTGTTTTTTATAAATCAGCTGTACTTTAAAATGAATTTATCAAAGCGGCACACACTAGAAGCACCTCTCTACTCTTAAAGCGCAGTGCTCTGTATTCGCTCTTTTCTAAGGACAGACAACGAAAAATGCCTCCAAATAAGGAGGCATTATTTAATGTATCTACATACTTAAACTAGCTATTGATACGAGTAAAGCCTTGTTCCAGATCTTCAATCAGCTCGTCAACACCTTCAAGACCGATGTGGACGCGTACTAAGGTGCCAGCAAAGTCGACGCCACCGGCCGGTCTTATCGCGTCGAGCTCTTCGGGTTGGTTAGCCAGAATTAGTGACTCGTAACCGCCCCATGAGTACGCCATGCTAAAGTGATGGAAGTTGTCCAAGTAGTGCGCCAGTTGCTCATCGGATAAACGCTCTTTTAGCACAAACGAGAACAGTCCATTACAACCGTTGAAATCGCGTAAGTAAAACTCGTGGCCTTTGCAACTTGGCAGTGCTGGGTGATTAACACGCTCGACTTCTGGTCGCTCACTTAACCATTTCGCTACTTTAATGCTGCTTTCGTGGTGCTGCTTAAGGCGAACCCCCATGGTTCTTAGCCCGCGTGCCGCAACATAAGCGGTATCCGCATCCACCATTTGGCCCATTAAGTAAGAACGCTCACGCAAACGCTCCCAGCAGCGTTCATTTGCAACGGCGGTGCCGAGCATCGCATCCGAGTGACCAACAATGTACTTAGTGCCCGCTTGAATCGAAATGTCGATGTCGTGCTCAAGCGCCTTAAATAAGATCCCCGCCGCCCAGGTGTTATCAATCATAATAATGATTTCAGGGTTTACCGCGCGAATGGCTTTAACCATCGCCGGGATATCTTGCACTTCCATGGTCACCGAGCTTGGGGACTCTAAGAACACCACTTTGGTATTCGCTTGAACCAGTTCCCCAATACCTGCGCCAATCAGCGGATCGTAATAGGTGGTAGAAAAGTCCATATCTTTCAAAATGATGTTACAGAAATCTTGCGACGGCTCATACGCCGCGCCTGTCATTAGAACGTGATCGCCCGCTTTAACAAAAGCCAAAATCGCATTCGACACCGCAGCGGCGCCGCAAGGGTAAAGTGCGCAGCCTGCGCCACCTTCTAGTTCTACCATCGCTTCTTGCAACGAGAAGTGAGTTAACGTACCGCGGCGACCGTAGAATAGCTCGCCATTCGCGCGGTTGGCGGTCGCAAATTTCTTCGCTTTCACCGAATCAAACACCAAAGACGAAGCACGTTGGATCACGGTGTTCACAGAGCCTTGACCGTATTTATTTGAGCGGCCAGCGGTAACCAGTTTTGTATCAAATTTTTCAATAGACATAATATTTCTCTTAATTAGGCTTCTTGCAGTTGGGCTTGAACTTCTGACTGAGGCTCAGTTTTTTCATTTTTGCCAACAAATCGTTCAACAATTTGTGTGGCGTTTAAGTCGTGAATGACGTTAATCAAAGTTGCAGGGGCATCGGTAATCGCACCGATAACGACCAACATAGGAATAGCTTCAATTGGCAAGCCAAGTGAGGTAACAATGAAGATCTCACCGAGGAACGCACCACCCGGCACGCCGCCAACAATAATCGCTGAAAGCACAGAGATAACGATAGTGATAAAGAACACTTCAGGGGTGAACTCAAGCCCCAACACCGAGTAAATAAAGACAATCTTCAGCGCTGCAATCATCGCGACGCCGCCTTTATTTAAGTTCACCAGTAAAGGTAGACAGATGTCGGCGATCTCTTCTTTAATACCCATCTTCTTCGCCGCACGGATGTTAACTGGCAGAGTACCGAGTGAAGAACACGTCCCCAAAGCAGTTGCAGACGGCTCTAACGCGTTTTGCCAAAATGCTCGTACTGCTTTCGTACCACCACCAATCCATGAGTAGAAGATAGAGCCGAAGATAAAGTAGAGGATGGATGCCGCAAAGAACAAACCGATAGCACGAGCAAACGTCACCAGCAGTTCCGGATCTTGGCTTGCCATGGTTGAAGCAAAGTAAGCACCCAAACCAACAGGCGCGCCGACCATAATGATGGCAACAATCTTCATGATCACCACATTCAAGCTATCTAATAACTCAGCAACTTGCTTACCTTTTTCGCCAGATTGCCCAATCGCAATACCCGCAATTACCGACATGATAATAAGCGCTAAAATATTAGACTTAGATAACAACCCAGAAAAATCATTGGTCGTTACCATGCTTACAAAATCCATTCCTGATGAATCAGCAGAGAAATCTTTACTTAATTCAATTGTCACACCCTGAGCTGGATCAAATATCGAAGCCAGACCTACAATTCCGACCGATGGAATAATAGCCATAGTGATGGAAACTACCAATATTACTCCAAGGATCTTACCGAGCTTTTTAAGGTCCGTCATGCCCGCTATGGATGACATAACACTTACGCTCACCAATGGCACAATAATCATAAATAGTAAATTGAGGAATATCTGACCAAATGGTTTTAATTTAAGTGCCACGTCAGGTACATATATACCAATGAGTCCGCCAACAACCAATGCTGAAAGTAATATTATTGATGACTTATAAGGTTCGAGTTTTTTCCACATTATTTTATCCCCATATGTTGGGCTATGTTTCACGACAATCACATTCACGCCGTGATTGCATTATTGGTTTGTAATTAAAATTATTATTAAATTGCAACAATCGCTTCTATTTCGACCAAAGCGCCTAAAGGCAGCGCTTCAACCGCAAAACAAGAACGTGCTGGTTTATGCTCCGCAAAGAACTGGCTGTATACTTCATTAACGTGCGGAAAATCATTAATGTCATTTAACAAAATCGTCGTTTTAGCCACGCTCTCTTTAGCCAGGCCATTCTCCTCTAAAATGGTTAGCAAATTTGCTAGTGATTGCTTTGCCTGCTCCGCGGCTGTGCTACCCTCAATCGCCATTGTATAGGGGTTCAATGGCAACTGCCCTGAGATGTACCCAGTGTTACCAATCACCGCCATGTGGCAGTAACAACCTACCGCTTTGGGAGCCGATTGCGCAAATCTAACATCTACTTTCATTTATTTACCTTACTTTAAGTAGCGATATAAAGTTTGTTCAGAAATACCAATCATCCTTGCGATCTTTTGTACATTCCCTTTTATGGTAAATATTCCTGACTGATCAATTGTTTTAACAAACAAGTTTTTCTCATCTAGAGTCAGCCGTGATAAATCTGTCATTCCTAATGAGGTCATTGTTTTCTCAACAATACTATTGCTGACATCCTCGATGGAATTATGAAAGCTTTCGTCACGCTCATCTTCTATTTGATAATTTGGCACAATCGATTTGATTGCGCCAAGCGCATTTTTTATCTTGCTATCATCAATATTTAAACAGAGCATGTATTTTGCTATGTTTTGATGAGAGAAGATAAATGTTGAAGATCGAAGCTCTACACCGTTATTTGCCCTTCCTCTGTAATTAAGAGCAAATGGTTCGTCATCTCCTTCTTGAATACTCTTTATTTTCTTTAGTGCTAAATCTGTTGCCGGTGAACCAATTTCTCTTCCGGTAATATGACCATTTTCTATCGCAACAACCGATTTAGAAACATCGGTTAAGTCATGAATAACGATTTCGCAATCTGGCCCTATCACCCCGGCAATAAACTTGGCTAACACACTCAAGTCTATTTCTATCTTCACCAATCGTTGCCTCCATGATTTGATTGTTATTATATTTTTTATCGGAAATAAAAATGTGAGCCATGATAGATTCCTCTCGTGATAATAAGTTTTTACCATGATGATTTTTCCGCACCAACATGAAGAAAATTCATAATCACACGCCAGAGATGAGATTTACTAAAGTTTTGAGCGCTTCGTTGACTTGGCTCTATTGACAATTAGGAAAATAGCAAAATGGCCTTACGTAAGGATTCACTCCCCGCCCTCCCCGCTTCATGTTAGAATGCGGGCCTTAAACGAGCGCTGAGACGTAACGTCCTCATCACTCACCCGTTTTTTATTTACCTGAGACACCTAATGCCATTTTCTCAACTTGGATTAAGCGATCCGATCTTAAAAGCGATAACCGAGCTTGGTTATGAAAAGCCGACGACCATTCAGGAAAAAGCGATCCCTATCGTAATGAAAGGTAAGAACCTCATTGCTGGCGCGCAAACCGGCACCGGTAAAACGGCGAGCTTTGTACTGCCAATTTTGCAAAAATTAAGTGGTGGTGAGACTCAGCGTAAAAAACGTATTCGTGCGCTGGTTTTAGTGCCAACCCGTGAACTTGCCGTGCAAGTGGCAAAAAGCATCAAGCAATACGGTAAGCACTTGTCATTAACGTCACTGGCGGTATACGGCGGTGTTGATGCTAAACCACAAAAGCAAAAGCTTATTGAAGGGGTTGATGTATTAGTCGCAACGCCTGGCCGTCTGCTCGATCTTTACACCCAGCGCGCGGTGCACTTTGAAGAAACTGAAATCTTAGTGATGGATGAAGCGGATAAGATGCTCGACATGGGCTTTATCGAAGACATCAATAAAATCATTGAGCGCCTGCCACAAGATGTGCAGAACTTACTGTTCTCTGCAACGCTGTCTAAAAAAGTCCGTGAGCTTGCAAAGACCGCAGTAGACAACCCAGAAGAGATCGCCATTGCCGCCACCAGTGCGAGTAAAGACAACATCAACCAGTGGCTAACCACGGTTGATAAAGACAGAAAATCGGCGCTGTTAAGCCATATGATCCAAGAAAACCAGTGGCCTCAGGCACTGATCTTTATCGAAACGAAACATGGCGCGGCTAAACTGGTATCGCAACTGGAAAAACGTGGCATTCACTCCGACTGTATCCACAGTGGCAGAAACCAAGACGTTCGCTCACAAGTTTTAGCCAACTTCAAATCTGGCAAAATCAAATACCTAATTGCGACTGGTGTGGCAGCGCGTGGCATCGATATCAACGAATTGCCCGTTGTCATTAACTACGACTTGCCATTTCCTGCTGACGATTACGTGCACCGAATTGGCCGTACGGGCCGTGCTGGTGCGCCGGGCGAAGCGATCTCACTGGTCTCTAAAGACGACTTTAAAAACCTGTGCATGATCGAAAGCCGCCTTGGTCACCTGTTAGTGCGAAAAGTGATTGAAGGTTTTGAACCGCGTAAAGAAGTACCCATTTCAAAACTGAACTACGTGCCGAAAAACAAGCGCAAGCCAAACTAAGGCTTAAGCAAAACGTAACAACTTGATAGGTGTGGCCATTGCGGTCACACCTTTTTTATATCCAAGCGAGTAATTACTCTCAGGTTACACACATTTTTTGTGGATAAAGCCAATAAAAACTTAAAAATCAAATTGATAGAAGTTTTATTTCTCAGCTTGTTTGCTCGCCCGCTTGTTGCAACAGATAAGCCGTCGAAGGTTCGATATTGCCAACCAAAGCTTCAACTTGAGTGATTGCCTCAAGTGAAGTACTGTTTTTACGGTAGGTGAGATATAGCGGCCTAAACCACTCTTCAATACCCGCGACTTTGTGCAACTGCCCAGAGCTTAAAAACGGCTCAACCAGAGAGAACGGCAAGTAGGCGCTGCCACCTTTCTCTAAAATAAAGTCCAGAGCGATGCGCCCGGTGGAAGTTCGCATGTATGGCGCTGGGATTTGCGGATGTCGCTCGGCATGCTCACTCGAGAAATGGGTTCCCCAATCAACGTAAACGTATTTGCCATTAAACACATCATCAATACTCTTCTCATCGGTAGAGACCAGCACCAACATCAACTCAGACACTTTGCTATTGTTAAACTCATCCGATTTAATCGGATCGAATGAAAACGCAATATCTAACGTGCGCTCTAATAAGTTGCGGTTTAACTGCTCACGGCTCAATGCTTCCGCGATAAAGCCATAACCGGAAAATGCATCGGTCACGATGCTCAAACAGTTTTGCAGATACGCATCCCAAATATTGGGCGTGCCGCCAATGGTCAATTGCAGCGCCTTATTGCTCTCTAACGAGAGTTCAAATCGTGCTTGCTGTAAGGTATTCACCATCACTTCCGCATACCCAATCAGACGCTCACCCGCAGAGGTGAGACGGATATTGTTGCGATTGCGAACAAACAGCGTTGTATCAAAGTAGCTTTCAAGCTGTTTGATCCGGGCGCTCACTGCCGCTTGGGTTATGTAAAGGTTCTCGGCCGCTCGGCCAAAATGTTTTACTTTGGCGACCTCTAGAAAGGTCTTAAATACTTTAACATCCATCTTGATTACTCTGGGCTTTTTCAGCAAGTCAATGGGAACACCTAGGTCGATTATGCGCGACCTAACACGGTGAAGAATAACGAACAATTGTTACCCTGACGACAAATATTTTTTGATTTCTATTTTTGCCATTTCGGTCTATTTTCCCTATCGAGCACGGTGCTCCTAAGCTAATTGAGTCTATTGAGGTAGATATGGCAGAGGCTTTATTTCGTCATGGTAAAAAACGTTTTTACGATAACGTAAAATTCCCACGCGGCTTTGCAAAATCGGGAGACTTCACCCTATTAGAAGAAGATCTGTTAGTCACTTACGGCGATACCATGCTCTCGTTAGAGCAAGGTTTGCTACGGCCGGATAACGCAGAAGAGAAGCATTTTTTGAAGGTGCTTTCTCAGCCTAACAAAGCCAAGTCTCGTCTTGAACAAGTTTGGCTTAAATACATCAGGCTTGCCCGTGGTCGACGTCGATTCCATACTCTCAATGGTCGAACCAAACACACCAGTACGGGAAGCAATGATGACTTCAACCCTGATGCCGATATGGATATCAACGACCATGATATGGTGATTTGATCCTATGCGGTAATGCACCACGAATCATTGATAAAAGAGGGGTGGCCCCGCCCCTTTTTTCCTTGTTTCATTCTGACATCGCCCTAGTCAAATTGAAATTCCTATTGAGAAGACCATAACAGGAAAGAAAAAACCCAATATTTATCAAGATCTTAAAAATGGCATGGTATTTGAAGTCCCCTAAGTAATCACAAGAAGGGGACGACCATGAAACTCACAACCAAACTGCTCGGACTGTGTGCCTCACTGCTATCACATTCGATACTCGCAGGGCCGTTTAGCACCTGTCCTAGTAAAGCTTATTTATTTCAATCGAAACCAGTTCAGGTATATGGAGTAAACCTGGTTACTGGTGATACCGCGCTTTTACAAAGCGATACAGGAACCACAGCAAACATCAATGGCGTTGGATTCGATGAGGCCGATCGCTATATTTACGGCTACGACACAACCAACAAAAAGATTGTTCGATTAGGCGAAGATTTTCAGGTTGAAGACATCAACACATCTGGCCTACCCACAGATCACACCTTCTATGTTGGCGATGTATTTGACCATACCTATTATCTCTATCGCACAGGTAAAGGCCTATTCAAAATAGACCTCTCTCCTCTCGACTCTGACCCTAGCGCTGTATTACCTGTGGTACGGATCACCTCAACCGCCACAGTGAAACTCACCGATATGGCGTTTAATCCAGTTAACGACAAACTGTATGGGGTAGATAACAACACAGGCTTCCTTTACGAATTCGACCCAAGCACAGGGGCTGAGACATATATTGGCGATACCGGCCAAACGGGAACCTTCGGTGCTGGGTACTTTGATGTTAACGGCTATTACTATCTATCGCGCAACTCAGACGGCCATATTTTTAGGCTTGATTTAGGCGCCCAATCTAATTTAGACAACGGCACCGTCAGCGCGGTTCTTTTCGCGATTGGCCCCTATTCCGGTCAAAATGACGGCGCACGCTGTGCCAGCGCACCTGTGATAGACGAAGACTCAACCATTGACTTTGGCGATGCGCCAGACAGCGGTTATCTCACCACACTCGAAAGCAATGGCCCAAGGCATCAAATTGATGGCGTAACATGGCTTGGATTTTCTGAGCCAGATGGTGAGCAAAACGGCGCCCAGTCTCCAAACTCCGATGACTCTACCGGGATTGATGACGGAGACGGCGTAGGCTTTGTGACCGCAATCGAACCAGGATTAGATGCATTAGTGAATGTCTATGCTTCCACCAGTGGTTACTTATCCGCTTGGATAGACTGGAACCAAGATGGCGACTTTGCCGATGCTGGAGAAAAAGTATTCTCCGATAGAAGTTTGACCGCAGGGCAAAATGCGCTGGTATTTACGGCCGATATTAACGCCGTAGCTGGTACCACTTGGAGCCGATTCCGCTTTAGCCAGCAAGCAGGGCTAGACTACTTTGGTGGTTCTACCTCGGGGGAAGTGGAAGATCATACCCTAACCATTACCGCCGCTAATACCTCGCAGCGTTACTTCCCATCAGAAACGGGCTATGTCACCCTCTCTTATGAAGACAACTGGCCGTTCACCGCCGATTACGATATGAACGATGTAACGCTCAGATATCGCATCACAGAAGTACTCAAAGATGGGATGATCGCGAAAACGGTCATCAGCGGTAAACTTGCTGCGGTTGGCGCAGATTATCACAGTGGTTTTGCCGTCCGACTACCAGGCGTCAACGCTTCAGACATTAATACCTCGGTTACTCGCTTACTCTTTAATGGCCAAACTCAAGCCAACTCGGGGCTAGAAAGCGACATGACCGAAGCGAGCTTTATCATTATTGAAGACGTCATCGATTATAAGTCTGGCGGCTGCAAATATTTCCGTACCCAAAGCCATTGTCAGCAAGCACTCAACCTAGAGTTCGACCTGCACGTCAGCTTTAACGACCAAGCCGATGTAAGCGGCCTTGCGGATATGCCCTACGACCCATTCATTTTTGCGACCCCCGGCTACTATCATGGCGAAGGTATCCCCGCAAAACCGGGGCGTAGTTGGGAAGTTCACCTTGCAGACCAAGCGCCAACCGAGAAGTTTGATAGCGAAAATCTATTTCAAAGCATCGGCGCCGATGCCAGTGACCCAAGCAATAACACCTACTTTAAGACCATCAATAATCTACCTTGGGCACTGCTTATCTACGATGAAAGCTGGGCTTGGCCGTTAGAGCGGGTTGATATTATCTATGCCTACCCTAACTTCCAGCACTACACAGAAAGTGGCGGTGAAACCCATACCAATTGGTTTGAAAGCCAGCACGCTGTTGCCAACTACTGCTACGAATAAGGAGCTTACTATGAAATATTTACCTATATACCTAACCTTCGCTCCTCTGCTTGTCGCCTGTGGAGGAGGCGGTGGCGGCGATGGTGGTGGCTCCTCATCGCCAGCTGCGCCCATAGCAACGGTAACCAGCACGTCAGACTTAGTGGCCCCCGATGGCTTTGACTATAATCCGATTGAGTCACGTTCGCTCAATGTTGATATCTCAGCCTACAGCCAACAGCGGGCTTACCTCTCGGTGTATCGCCATTACTTTGAAGTCGATGGAAAGAAAATTCCAGATTACGGTAGCCGAATCGCCGCAGTACAGCTTGATAGTGGCAAGGCCAGCATCAACCTTTCGATTGCCGATAGCGAAGATGACTTGCTGGCTGAGATATGGTTTTACGACGGCAGTGACCCACTGCAAAAGGACTTTTACGCCTATCAACAAAGTTGGTCGTGGTAATTGAGCAGCAGTAGTTATTGAGTTAGCGTTGATATAAGCCGCACGAACCCGTGCGGCTTTCACTGTTTGTCGCTTAATAAGGCAAGTTTACACCGCTTTTTTACTCTGTTTATGTTGATGCATGTTGCGGTCAGCCCGTTCGAGCAGTTCTTCAAATGGCAAGTTACTGTAACAGTCGATAATACTGGTACCAAAGGTCACCGCCGTTTCCTCAAGCTGAATATTACCTTGTACTTCATTGCTGTATTTTTGGTCTACGCGATGGGCCAGCGCCGTTAGCTCAAGCCGAGAACCAATTTGAGAGATAACAATAAACTCATCTCCCCCGACTCTTGCGATAACATCGCTTTCTCGGAAATTATGGCTCAGTACCTCAGCCAAGGTCTTAATACAGCTATCGCCAACTTGGTAACCAAACTTCTCATTGACCAGTTTCAAATTATCTATGTCGAGATAAATTACCCCAACCGAGCTTTGATAACGTTTCGCATCTTTTAGCTTCTGTTCGCCTAAAATGGTTAAACCACGCCGATTATAGACTTCGGTCATTTCGTCGACCAACGCGAGTTCCTGCAACGCTTGATGATCTTGATAGATTTTGAGATCTGCCATGATCAAAGCCGCCAGCTGCCCTAGCACTTTTTGCAGCGTCGCAGAGTAATGGGTCAGCTTATCATCAAACACACAAAGAGTGCCAAATGGGGAGCCATCAGGCCAATAGAGCGGAACACCACAGTATGAATTTGCCTTTACCGCCAGTGATGCCTGACGCCAAAACTCATCTTGTTGAGCATGATCAACGTACAGCAAAGAACGATTTTCGATCACTTGACGGCAAAAGCTCTCGCTCTCCCGTGGCCAAGATTGACTCTGGCGTAAAAGACCGCCGCTCTTTGGGCTGGTTGTGACCACGTTAAATTCGCCCTGCCTTAGCTGAACAACAGCACAGCTCGAAGCATCAAACAGCTCAAGCAACAAATCAACGGTTTGCTGCCACTTTGCTAAGTCAATAGTCTTCGGTTTGCAGTGAGACAAGCACTCATAGTCTTTCTTCATACCACAGCTCCACTTTTGCCGCTGATTAAAGTATAGCCCCTTATTCAGTCTCCGTTCTGAACCAAGTACTCAACTAGATTTCAAATCAAATTTCTGGCAGTGTATGGCGCCTAAGCAAGCAATTAAATTAAGGATGAAAACCACCACATGGAATTGACCCAGTTTATTCAGTCGCTGACTAACGAGCCACAACACATCGAATTTGAACAAACTATGGCCGTTATCGAAGCCAACTATCAGTTTATCCCAACAGCATTTAGCAACGGCGATGTGCACAATGAAGCCGGCCAAAACAACGGCTCGTGCAAGATTTTTGCCTTCGCCGAGCTCAACCAACTCAGCCCAGAGCAAACCCTCGCCTGCTTCGGCCGCTACTACCGCGAAGATGTATTAGCTCACCCAGACAATGACGATCACCAGAATATTCGCAATTTTATGACACGTGGTTGGGGTGGAGTGAAGTTTGAAAGTGTGGCGTTGGTAGCGAAAAAGAAGGGATAAGGAATAAGGATTGAGGCGAAAGGAGATTGTGGATTAGCCTACCATCTTAATTGCAATTGAATACAACACGGCGTGATTCACTACTATTCAAGCGTTCTTGCCTTAATCCTTCCCCCTACCTTTCCCTTCACTTTTATCCAGACATCTCCTCAAACGCCTGCTTCATAAACTCTATAAACATCCGCAATCTACGCGGTTGATACTTATCTTTATGGTAAATGGCCGAAAATGGCACGCTGGGGATCAGCCAGTCTTGGAAGACTTCTTCAAGCTCGCCCGATTCAATGTGGCCTTGGCAGTAGATCTTAGGCACGCGGATAATACCAATTCCAGCTAGCGCCCCCTGCACTAACACCCGGCCATTTTTGCACTGCATTTGGCCTTTGATCTGCACATCACTATGTTTGCTGCTATCGGCTTTGTCTTGAAAACGCCACTTAATGACCGAGCCAACTAAGCAGTGGTGCTGGCCAAGGGATTTGGGGTCACTTGGCCTGCCGTATTGCTGTAAATAGCGCGGGCTTGCCAAGGTGCCCATTTCAATGTCCATCAGTTTTTTGGCAATAAAGCCTGCATCTTCTAGGCTGCCCATGCGAAAAGCGATATCGAACTCATCTTCAATTAAGTCAACCCGGTGGCTGCTAAAGTCTAAGCTGATATCAATATCAGGGTATTGCTGGATAAACTGGCACACGATGGGGGCGACGATCTCCTCGCCTAAATAGCCGCCAACACAGTTAACCCGGATCTTACCGCGCACTTCTTGAGTGTCATCGACCGCCGCTATCAAGGCTTGATCAATGCGCTCTAACGCCTGCTCACATTGATGATAAAAATCTTGCCCCGCTTCGGTTAACCGTAAGGTGCGGGTGGTGCGGATCAGCAGCGTTACCCCCATTTCGGTTTCAAGGCTCGCTATCTGACGGGAGACATGAGAGCGGGAGACCGAAAGCGCCTCTGCCGCCTTGGTGAAGTTCCCCAACTTAGCAATGAGCACGAATGAACGAATATCCGTGAGGTTTATTTGATTGAGCATAAGCAGCCGATCCTTAGAAGAACAGAAAACCAATAATAGTACCGCCTTTATTGTTGCAGCATGACAACAGTGTTTCAAGTAAAGCCCTATATATCAACAATCATCTTTTACCTAGAATACTTTCCATCGCAGCGCATCTCACAGCGCAGCCCGTTATAACCGCTTAGGCGAAAGACAATTAAGGTAATAAAATGAAAAAGTTAATCGTAATTACAGGTGCAAGTTCTGGTATTGGTGAAGCAATCGCTCGTCGTCTAAGCGATGAAGGCCACCCGCTGCTTCTGCTGGCTCGCCGCGTAGAGCAGCTTGAAGCGCTAAACCTACCGAACACCCTGTGCGCAAAAGTCGACGTCACTGACAAAGCCACTTTTGAGCAAGCCATTGCTAAAGCAGAAGCGATTTACGGCCCAGCGGATGCACTAGTCAACAACGCAGGCAGCATGCTGCTTGGTCAAATCGACACTCAAGACAGCAGCGAGTGGAAAACCATGTTTGATGTGAACGTTCTTGGTTTACTCAATGGCATGCAAGCGGTACTGGCACCAATGAAAGCCCGTAACAGCGGCACCATCATCAACATTAGCTCGATTGCGGGTCGCAAAACCTTTGGTAACCATGCCGCTTACTGTGGCACTAAGTTTGCGGTTCACGCGATTTCTGAGAATGTACGCGAAGAAGTGGCCGATGCCGATGTGCGAGTAATCACTATCGCTCCAGGCGCGGTAGAAACTGAGCTTCTCTCTCACACCACCAGCGATGAGATCAAAGCAGGCTACGATTCTTGGAAAGAGGAAATGGGCGGCGTGTTAGTAGCCGATGATATCGCACGCGCGGTGACGTTTGCTTACCAACAGCCACAAAACGTCTGTATCCGTGAAATTGTCTTGGCACCGACTCGTCAGCAGCCATAGTTTTCGCAAGCTATCTTCTGATTCAAAGATGAAGCAAAAATCCCGCGGGTGATGATTTCACTCGCGGGATTTTATTTAGGTCTGGTTCACTTATTACTTGTTTAAAAACTCAGCGATAGCCGAGTAGACTTGCTGGCACTCTTGTTCGACCAAATCTTCCATATTCATGAAAGTATGGATCATGCCATCAAAATGCAACAGCTCTGCCTTTACGCCTGCCTGCTTGGCATTTTCGTAATACGCCATGCCTTCATCTCTTAACGGACAAAACTCGGCGGTGATCATTAAGGTTTCAGGAAGCGCTGCACTAAACTCACCATAGAGCGGAGAAGCGGCGCGGCGGTCTTCATTGCTTTTAAAGTAATTATCAAAGTACCAAGCAATCTTGCCTTTTTGCAGCAAGTAACCCGTCGCGTTTTGCTCCATCGACTCCGAATCCATAGTGTAATCCAAGCTTGGGTAGATCATCGCTTGTTTGACTATATCGACCGACTCATCAAACTGCGCTTTTTGGCTGACTGTCGCCACTAATGCACCGCCACCAGAATCACCCGCAATAGAGAGACGAGGTTGGTAGTTTAGCGCGCGATCATCTAACGTTGACCATAGATATTTAACCACGGCATAGGCATCATTCACACCCGCTGGATACGGACACTCTGGTGCTAAGCGGTAATCCACCGATACCACAATGTGACGCGTTGCGTTCGCAAGCTTGCGGCAAATGGGATCGTAAACCGTCACACTGCCCGCCATATGACCACCACCGTGATAATAAACCAGCACTGGCAATGCCGCTTCTGGTGCGGGGTGATAGATGCGTACTGGCACATCATATTCACCACCAACCACTAAATCATCTTGCACCCACGTGATATCTGGAATATTAGTCACTAGCCCTTTGGTAAGATTGGCGAGTCCTTCACGGGCGTTAGTTGCGGTTGGCTTAAAACCGCCTTCAACTAACTTAACCAATAACTGGTTGAAGTTATCTAGCCAAGGAACGAGTTTTTCACTGACTTTACGCATAACTAACTCCTTACGCTTTGCTTGGTTGATGAGTTGCTAGTTGAGGCTTTTTTCCCGTTTCAGGCAACATAAAGCTCGCAATGAAGAAAGTTGACGAACACGCGACCGCAAACATCGCCGCATAAGCAATATTACCGGTCGAATCGGCAATTACGCCAGCTAAATACATGAGTACCGTTTCGATAATGTACGAGATTGACCAGAACATACCGAACACCACCGTAATGCGCGCTGGTGTCATGTTTGGCAACTCTTGTGGCAGCGTCACCAAAGAGGTCATAGGGACAAACATAAAGAAACCAGCACAGAATGCTGCAATATAGGCAACTGCTGGGCTAGAGGTGAAAATCATTAAGGCAGCAAACGCCGTCATCGCAAGGCCACAGTAACGGATAGTTGGCACACGTAATGGCAGACGTTTCGCGGCTAAAATACCAACCACGGTTCCCACCATACCTGCTCCAATCATGATAGAAGAGAGGTATTTTGCTTCCGCCGCAAAGCTTGGCACCATAGGGAAAATGGCAAACACAGAAATGTAGCAAAATAGTAAGCCAGAATAAGCTATCGGTAACCACCAGTTCACGCTCTCTTTCACCCCATCTTTGAGAGTGTAAGTTTGCTTAGGCGCATCACTACTTGCACCACTAGATAATGAAAAGTCGTCACTGATAAACCACCAAACCACCAGCACGACAAAGCTTGCTGCCGAGATAGCCAAAATCACATTTTGCCACGTATGAAAGTGCGCCAGTAACGAGCCGGTAAGAAGAATCGCAAGTAGATTACCCATGTTAAACGCAGCGGCATTAATGCCATTGATCATCGGGCGCTCTTCAGGGGTGAAGTATTTGATAACGATAGGGTTGAAATACACTATAACAAACGCACCACCAAAGCCCATGATCAAACGCGTGATCACATACATAGGGTAACTAGAAGCAAAAGCACCTAATGCGCCAGCCACAATCAGCAGCGACGCAAAACCAAAGGCTTTTTTAGGGCCTAATTTCACCAAGAAGCTCGCCGCTAATAGATTACCGATGATCTTAGCAATGGTAATCGCATTGGTCATCCACGTGGCGGC
>Ga0209379_10001226_pt1 | contig 17441 bp, 16 predicted proteins | sample tdDd001_FD_187124 | JGI IMG/M metagenome (GOLD analysis project Ga0209379, IMG submission 187124) | Marine sediment microbial communities from the Atlantic coast under amendment with organic carbon and nitrate - tdDd00.1 (SPAdes)... | ecosystem: Environmental > Aquatic > Marine > Coastal >...
ATTTTCATCTCAATCAAGATTTTAGGCTCACTATATCTATTTTATATGGCTTATTTACTTTTAATGGCACCTAAAAGGGCTTTATTTGAAAAAAACGACTCATTAGCTGTAAAAAGTAAAAAAGAGCTTCTAGGCTATTTTATGAGCGGTTTTTTATCTGCCATATTAAATCCAAAGAACTCAATCTTCTATTTTACTATGTTCTCAATTGCCATTCAAAGCCATACACCACTTGTTATTCAAAGTTTTTATGCAATATGGATGTTTTTAGCAGTTTTAGTTTGGGATATTTTCATAGTATATTTAGTAAATCATGAAAAAGCGAAAGTTTTTATGGAAAAATACTCAAATAGGATTGAAAAAATTTCTGGAGGAGTTTTATTGTTTATAGCAAGTGCTATTATTTACAATATTTTTTAGAGACTAAATAGAGACTTTTTGAAAAGTCTCCAAAAAGTCTCTTAGCATTAAACGTCTAAGTGCTCTACGTCTTTTGCGTGTTCTTCAATGTAATTTCTTCTTGGTTCTACCTCATCACCCATAAATAGTGTGAATGTATCAGATGCAACTTCTGCATCTTCAATAGTAACTCTTAGAAGTCTTCTATCTTCAGGAATCATTGTAGTTTCCCATAATTGCTCAGGGTTCATCTCACCAAGACCTTTATATCTTTGGATATATGCACCTTTCTTAGCTAATCCTTCAATCTCTTCAAGGATTTCAATTAAGTCTCTACCATCAAACATAGAGATATCTCTCTCAACTAACTTAGAGTAAATATATGTAGCTTCAGAGAAATATGGAGAAGCAAATAACTCATCATCAATTACAAGCTCTTCTAAACCTTCACCTGTTTGAACGAATAATTGGATTTTTTCTTCAGTAATTGTCTTAGATAAGATATTGTAACCCTTATCGTTTAAGTACCCTTCAACTTCTTCATATAAAGCAGCTTGTTCTAACTGAACTAAATCTGGGTTCTCAACTAAGTGTTTTAATACTTCTACAAGAGAGTATCTCTTCTCTAATTGTGCAATCATTCCTCTATATCTAGATACAGTTTTGAATAAATCAATTAAGTCATTAGTTCCTAAACCTTCAAATGCAAAGTTCTCTACACCATTTTCGATTAAGAAGTTAGATAATGCAGTATCATCTTTTAGATAAATCTCATTTTTACCTTTTTTATATCTATATAATGGCGGTTGAGCGATGTAAAGGTAACCTTTTTCAACTACTGGTCTTAAGAATCTAAAGAAGAAAGTTAAAAGTAGTGTTTGAATGTGAGATCCATCAACATCGGCATCCGTCATGATGATTACTTTGTGATATCTGATTTTTTCTTCATTGAAATCTTCACCAATACCACAACCCATAGCTGTAATCATATTTCTAATTTCATCAGATTTTAAAATCTTATCAAGTCTTGATTTCTCAACGTTTAGAATCTTACCTTTTAGTGGTAAAATTGCTTGATAAACTCTATCTCTACCTTGCTTAGCTGAACCACCTGCAGAATCTCCCTCCACCAGGTATAATTCTCTAATTGCTGGATCTTTTGATTGACACTCTGCTAATTTACCAGGAAGTGTTCCAACAGTCATAGAGTCTTTTTTTCTAGTAAGCTCTCTAGCTTTTTTAGCAGCTTCTCTACCTCTTGCTGCCATTAAAGCTTTTTCCATAACAGCTTTAGCTTGTTGTGGGTTTTCTTCAAAATATCTATCTAAACACTCAGAAGTAAGCTTTTGACATAAAGGCTTAACATATGAAGAACCTAATTTACCTTTAGTTTGACCCTCAAATTGTGGTTCAGGAACTTTTACAGAAACGATAGCAATAAGACCTTCTCTTACATCATCACCTGTAATTTTTGCATCTTTATCTCTTGCATTTGCATTGTTATTTAAATACTTAACGATTGATCTAGTAAGTCCAGCTTTAAAACCAGCTTCATGAGTACCACCATCAATAGTTCTAATATTATTTACAAAAGAGATAGTTTTTTCAGTATACGTTGAGTTATACATTAATGCAATATCAATCTCTACATCATCAGCTTTATCAGAGAATGCTACAGCTTCACAAACAGCAACATCTTTATTTAAATCAGTTACGAATTGTTTAATACCACCTTCAAAATGGTAAACTTCTTTTGTTTTTGTTTTTTCGTTGTCTAAAGTAATAGAAATAAATGGATTTAAGTATGCAACTTCTCTAAATCTTTTAGCTAAAGTTTCAAATACATACTCAGTAACTTCAAAAATAGAATCATCTGCTAAGAACTCGATAGTTGTACCAGTTTTTCTTGGAGCATCACCGATAACTTCTAATGGAGATTTTGGAATACCTTTTGAGAATTCTTGATAGTGAATCTTTCCTTCTCTGTGAATTGTCATTTTTAACTCTTTTGATAAGGCATTTACAACAGATACACCAACCCCGTGTAATCCACCAGATACTTTATACGTATCTTTATCAAATTTACCACCTGCGTGTAAAACTGTAAGTACAACAGTAGCAGCTGACATTTTTTCAGTAGGGTGCATTGCAACAGGAATACCTCTACCATCATCTTCAACTCTAATCCAATTGTCTTTTGTCATTGTAACTTTGATGTTTCTACAGAATCCTGCCATAGCTTCATCAATAGAGTTATCAACAACTTCGTATACCATGTGGTGTAAACCATTGATGTTTGTATCACCAATATACATACCTGGTCTTTTTCTTACTGCTTCAAGACCTTTTAAAACTTTAATATTACTAGCACCATATTCGCTCATAGTGTTTATGTCCTTATCTAATCTATTTCTATTTTGTTTTTATATACTAATTTTTATTTTTCTAAAACAATTGGCATTACAATTGTAAAGAATTTTTCATCTTCTAAGTAGAATGGTAAGTTAGACTCATTGAATCCAACTGTAATGTTCTCATTATTTGTCATACTTAGGAAATCTAATAGGTACTTAGCATTTACTGCTAAATAGAACTCTTCTTCAATATTTAAATTAATATCAATTTGAGTTTGTGATTCACTATCTTCATCTAAAGATTCAAAAATAATTGCATTTGCTTTAAATGTAATTTTGATATTTGAGAATAAAGATGTAACTAACTTGATTGACTCTACTAAAATATTTTTAGGCAATGATAATTGGTATTTTAAGTTCTGTGGAATAATTCTTTCATAGTCAGGGAATTTTCCATTAATTAACTTAGTAAAGAATTTCATATTGTTATTCGAAATAACTAGGTTTGTATCATCATATGAAATAGTTGCTTCATCTAAGAAAAGTTTTTGAATCTCAATAATTGCTTTTTTAGGAATAATGAATTGAGACTCTTGATCTGACATATTTTCTAAATAAGAGATAGCTAATCTTCTAGTATCAGTAGCTACAAAATTTGTTTTAGAGTTTTTAATATCAATTAATGCACCATTTAATTCAAACTTAGGATTATTGTTATCTACTGCTGGTGTAATTTTTCTAATAGAACTAATAAAGTTTAAAGTAGAAATATTTAATTGTCTTAAATTTCCTTCTTTTATTAGTGTTGGATATTCATTAGCATCATACATAGGTAATTTGAAAATAGATTTGTTTTGTTTAATTACTAAGTTATGATTTACTGTTTCAAATATAATATCTTCATTTTTTAATCTTTTAATAATACCTAGTAAGTTAGATCCATTAACAGTAGCTTTTCCATCTTCACTTTCATTTACATTATCGATATGAGACTCTAATCCAATTTCATAATCTGTTGCTTTTAAAATTAACCCTGAATTATTAATCTCTAAATATATATGTGATGTGATTGCACTAGCATCTTTTTTTTCTAAAAAAGGCTGCATTGAAGCAATAACATTTTCTATAATATTTTTAGTAATTATAAACCTCATTATATCTCCTATTTATTTTATATATTTTAGTGGAAGTAGTAGTGTATGTGAAAAGATGAAAATACTTGTTTCACTTCGATAAAATGGGAACACTTTCATGTGACATAACGAAATGAAATATTCACACCTTTTCACACTTGTCTCTTAAACTTTTTTATTTAGAGAACTTTTACCACTCCTTATTTATGATTTTATTCTTTAAATTTTCGATGATTAATTTAAAGTTTTCATCCTTCTCAATAAGCTCATTTGCTTTTTTAATATTATGAGAAATAGATGAGTGATCTTTCATACCTAAGAACTTAGCAATATCAGGCATAGAATTGTGTGTTAATTCTCTAGCAAGATAGATTACTACTCTTCTTGCATTAGCCACTGTAGCGGTTCTTTTCTTAGATTTGATATCACTTGGTTTGATATTAAGCTCACGTGCAACTATATCAATAACATCTGGTAATTTGATGTTTTCTTTTGTCTCTTTAATTTGCTCTTTTAGTAAGCCTTGTACCATTTCTAGGGTAATGTCTTGATTTAATAAAGATGCAGAAGCGTTAATTCTAATAAGCACTCCTTCAATCTCTCTAATAGAGTTATCAAGGTTTGTAGCAATAAAGTTAATGATTTCTCTTGTTAATATAATTCCATTTAAATCAGACTTTTTTTCAATAATTGCGATTTTTGTTTCTAACCCTGGAATTTGAATATCAGCTGTTAAACCCCACTCAAACCGCGATTTTAGCCTATCTACAAGCCCTGCTATTTGTGATGGAAGTCTATCTGATGTCATAACGATTTGTTTTTTTGCATTATGCAATTCATTAAATGTATGAAAGAACTCTTCTTGTGTTTGCTCTTTTCCAGATAAGAACTGGATATCATCGATTAGTAGAACATCACACTTTCTATATTTAGATCTGAAGTGCTCCATATTTTTGTTTTTAATTGAGAAAGTAAAGTCATTCATAAACTGCTCAATTGTTACATAAATTACAGTTTGACCTTTTTCAATTGCTGCATTACCAACTGCTTGTAAAAGGTGAGTTTTTCCAAGACCAGTACCACCGTAAATAAATAGTGGGTTGTATTGAGTTCCTGGTTTGTTTGATACTGCAAGTGACGCATTATAGGCCATTTGATTAGATGGACCCACTACGAATGAACCAAAAGTATATGACGGATTTAGTATAGTACTTTCTGCTGTTTCATTTTTGATTTGCTCTTGGATAATCTCTTTTTTAGACTTCTTTTCCCCTGCAATTTTGATTTCAATTTTAGGCTTAGTACCGTCAAATTGCTCAAAACAGTTTTGAATTAGTCCAGTAAATTTGCTTTTTATCCATGAAGCTATATACTTATTTGAAACTTCAAATACGGCTAACTTCTCATCAGATGAGATTTTTTTGTATGTAAGTTGTTTTAAGTATCTATCATAATCAACAGATGTAGCTTCTTTTTGAATAAGCGCTAGAAAATCTTTATTTGTCATATAAATTAACTCTTTTTTTGTAAATAGTAGACATTATATCCAAAGTTTTATAAAAGTTATTCACATGGTATAACGAAGTGAAATTCTACTGTGATGAATCTGCTGAATAACTGTTGTTCACATAGTGAATAAGTAGTGAATAAGTGATGTTTTTTAAGTGAATATTTAGGTGAAAAATACCATTATATAGGGCTTTCACGCATGTGAATAAAAAATTGAATAAAAAAGAGTAAATTTAGGTGAAAATACTAGGAATTGACCCCGGAACACGTAACTGTGGATATGCAATTATTGAAAAAAATGGAAGAGATTTAAAACTGATTGAAGCAGGTTTGATAAAAATTAAAACAAAAGTACTTCAAGAGCAAATTGTTGAAATGACAGAAGGTTTTGATCTGATTTTTCAAAAACATGATATTGATGAGGTATCAATTGAGGATATGTTTTATGCATTTAACCCAAAAACAGTTATTAAACTAGCTCAGTTTAGAGGAGCAATATCTCTAAAAATACTTCAAGTATTTGGAAACTTTGCAGAATACACTCCACTTCAAGTAAAACAAGCAGTTACAGGAAATGGAAAAGCAGATAAAGCTCAAGTTGCTTTTATGGTAAAAAGACTTCTTGGAATTAAGCAAGAGATTAAACCACTTGATATTACAGATGCAATAGCAATTGCATTAACTCATGCACAAAGAATAAGATAAACTATAATAAAAAGTTTGATATTATACAAAGAAAAAAAGGTCTTCTTTATATGGCTTCATACAGAATAATAGTAAGTGGTAAGGTACAAGGTGTTTATTATCGAAAGACTATTGCTCAAAAGGCTAATAAGTTAGGCTATAAAGGTTTTGTCAGGAATTTACCTGATGGAACTGTAGAAGTAGGAGCTTTGTTAAATGAGTCTAATTACGATAGGTTTTTAGCTGTTTTAAAACAAGGTTCATCCTACTCTAAAGTTACAAATCTTCAAGTTACTAAAACAAATGAAACCTTTTATGGTTTTAAAATCAGATATTAAATTTTTTAATAGGTAAAAAGTTTTTAACTTATATTATAAATACTTTTTATTTGTTATAATCACGCCCTAATTAATAGTAGGAATAAAAGAATGAAAAAAATAGGTATCTTAGCTTCATATAACGGAAGCGGATTTCAAACTATTCAAAAAGCAATACAGCAGAATATTTTAGATGCAAAAGTAGTTGTAGTAATCTCAAACAACTCTACTGCAAATGTATTAGATACAGCAGAATCTCTAGATATTCCACACTTTGTAATAAATGACAAAAGATATCCAGGTCAAGATATAGATGATAAAATAGCAAGACTTTTAGTAGAGTTTGGTTGTGACTATATCTTCTGTTCTGGTTATATGAAGATGATTGGGCCAAAACTAATTGGTTCTTTTGAAAATAAAATTGTAAATACTCATCCAGCAATATTACCATCACAATATGGTGGAAAAGGAATGTACGGAAGATTTGTACATGAAGCTGTAATTAAAAATGGTGAAGAAAAATCAGGTGTAACTATTCATTATGTAAATGAAAAATATGATGATGGTGAAATTATTCTTACAAAAGAGCTTTTAATAAATAAAGATGAAACAGTTGATTCTTTAGAAAGTAGAATCAAAGACTTAGAAAACGAAGCTATTATTGATGCATTCAAAAAATTACTAGCTTAAAAGCTAGTAATTCTTATTTAAATACTCCTGCTAACTCATCAGCAGTAGCAATATATTTAACATTAGATACTTTTCCTGCTTCTACAGTATAAACAGTAATTTTTCCCTCTTTTTTGTTAAATGATTTAGATTGCTCTTCATCAACTAATAAAATTGAGAATGGGTATTTTTTCATTTTTGGTAAAGCGAAGAATTTAGTAATTAAACTTGGCATTCCAGAAATATCAGCTACATAGTATGCTTTATTTCCTTCTAGGAAACCTTTTTCTTTAGTTAATAAGTAATCTCTAATAACTTCACTTGCATCTCTATCACCAGCAACAATAATAGTTTTAGCATCAGCAGCAATAGTATTAGACTTTTCAAATTGATCTTTAATAGCAAATGATGGTGTAGCATCACCAGTGTTTAAAGCGTTAGCAAATGTTGCAACAAATAATAAAATCGTAGAAAATAAAATTTTTTTCATAGTTTCTCCTAAATTTTTAATAAATTTTGGAATTGTATCAATAAAAAGTAAATGAAAGGTTAAGATAGAAAAATAGTTTTTCTATCTTATAAAATACTAGAGTTTAATTGATCTAAGTGTTTTTCAATATTTTTGCTTATAGTTTGAAGATTAATAATTCTAGTTTCTATTTGGTATTTCTCTTTAGAATTAATATCTTCAATAGCTTGAGTAGCCTCTTCTAGCTGTTTTTGAACCTTTTGTTTATATGTTTCTAAAAGCTCAATCATTTCTACTAATGGTTTATTAAATTGATCTTTTAGATATAAAGCAAATAGAGCAAAATCTATAAAGTTTTTATATTTTGAGCTTTCAATTAAAGTTTTTAATTTATCTTTTTTATCAATAATTTTATTTATTTTTGAATAAAAACTATTATATTCTTTTTCAATATGTTTTGATAAGTTAAAGATTTCACCATCATTGTAATTAGATGTTTTTTTATTTAGTTCTTGATATATTTCTTCTAAATCATCAAGTTCTACATCAATTTCACTAACTAAAGTTTTTGTTTTAAGTTCAAGTGATTTATTAATTTTAAAGTACATATTTATAAAGAAAAGTACAACTACAAAAATTATAAAACCAATAGCTATACCTAAAAAATAAAAGATAAAAATAGAAGCAGAGTAAAGTGTTAAAAATAAAAATCCACCAAGTGCTAGTCTTTCATCTACTTTGTCTCCGGCTTCTAAAGCAACTTTATAATTTGTTGATATTTTATTTAATAGTCTACCTCTTTGTACTTCTATTCTTCTTTTCAAAGTAGATGGTTTTGAGAGGTATTCACTAAAAAGCTCTTTATACTCTTCTAACAAGTCTTTTAACTTTGAATCTTCTTCATAGTGGAAAATATCTTCACCTATTACAAGTCCTTTGTTTGTATAAATTATATTACTTACAAGGGAAAATTTATATGTTCTGTAAAATAGTTTTCCTGTTAAATATAAAAAAACTAATCCATAAACTCCTAAAAATAAATAAAGTATATATTCATAAGCTTTAGCTTCATACGAAATATATCCTACAATAACACTAATTACGGCAAAGGGGATATTTATTGTATTTAAAGTCTCTAAATAGTCTTTATTAATCGTTGATATTAATTCACTCATAGAGATATAGTTGTAAACACTAAACCCTTTTTCTTCTATTTCCTGAGAAGTTGTTTTGTTTATATATTTTTTCTTTTTAAACATCTTATTTTTCTAATATTTTTTCTAGTTCATCACTTTGAGTTTTAGTAAGAACCTTAATATCTTCAAGATTCTTTCTAGCTTTATCAAAATCTTCTTGTTCTTTTTTTGCTTCAATCATTACTTTTTCTCTATAATCTTCTATTTCTTCAAAGTGATTTTTTAATTTACTAACATTTTCAACAAATACATTTAATGATAATATAGGTTTTGAAGATAATTCTTCAGCTTTTTTATTACTTGCTATTGCTTCATCTGTAAGAGTAGAAGACATTTTGTCAATAGTTTGGCTCATTGCATTTATTGCTGTCATAGATGCATCTATCGCTTTTTGACCCGATATTTCAATAACAGCTGTAGATAAAAGTGTTTTAAATATTGGTTTTGAAGAATTCATCGATAAAGATAGTTTCCTTGCTGAATCAAGTCTAATTAATAATCTTTTTTTAGCCATTTCAAGATTACCAATAAGTACAACTAAATTTGTTTGAAAAAACTCTACACTTCTAATAAATAGTTTTATTTTTTCTTCATCTTCATTATTTGTATTTTGTTTAAACTCTTCAAGTTTTTCATCTAAAAACTCTTTATATCCTATAACTTTTCCTAAGTTTTGTTCAATTCCTTCAAGAAAACTATATTGCATATCAATAGAAATGTTTAGAGAGTTGTATGATTGGTCAAATCCTGAAAAAATAGTAGATATCTTTTCATTTATAGATTGCATATTAAAGTTTTGTTCATCCCACTTTTCATCTAATTTTTCTGCAATAGAGCCTAAAACAGGTAGTGATTTAAAGAATTTCATAGCTGAACTATCATTATCAATAATTTCATTATAAACTGCTTGCATTTGAGTATTCATTGAGTTAAGTTCATTTGAGACATCCATTATTGGATCATTTTCTATGATCTTTGTAGTTTCATCAATGATAGTGTCAATTGGTGCTGTAATTTTTTCACCTAAACTTCTAAAATCTTTTACTTCTTCAAAAGATTTAATTACTAGTTCTTTTTCTTCTGGGTTTAAATTTTTTGACATTTATAATCCTAAAATTTGAATTTTATAGATTATAATTAAATATAATTTAATGTGTTTTTAAAGAATAATTATTATTTAGATAAAGTAGGTAGATGCCAATCTTTATAATATGCTAATAATCTAAGAGCAACACCAAAGATAAATACTAAAATTAGTACAGGAATACTATGTAAATCTAAAAGATGTAAACCATAAGTTATAAGACCTACAATTATGGCAACTGTTGCATAGAATTCAGATACTAAAATAGATGGAACTCTATTTATTAAAATATCTCTAATTGTACCACCACCAACAGCTGTAATAAATGCTAAAATCAATACACCTAAAAAGTTAAAGTTATTATCAATAGCCACAAGTGCCCCTGTAATAGCAAAGGATACAAGTCCTACAGCATCAGAGATAATAAAGGCAGTTTTACCCTCTAAGTCATCAATTTTATGAAGTTTTAGAAGTAGTGATATAATTACGGTGGCTACTACTAAGGTTACTGGAATAGTATCTGTAAACACATATGGTGTTCTATCAGCTAAAACATCTCTTGTCATCCCACCACCAAGTGCAGTTAAAAATGCAGAGATAAACACTCCAAGTATGTCAAGTTTATAGTGTACAGCAATTAAAAATCCTGATAAAGCAAAACAGATAATTCCAATAATATCAGCAATTTCCAATGCACTCATTATAAACCTTTTTATTAATTTTATTTTGGGATTATACTCTATTTTTTCTTTAGTTTTTATGGGTTTGAATTTTTTAAATGTACAATTTTTATGTGATTTTCTTATAACTTATAAGTAATATTTTGTATAATGATTTTTTAATAATTTAGGGACAAATTTTGAATAAGATTAAAGCATATATGAGTCAGTATGAAAATAGTTCTACTTACCTTTTAATTATAGGTTTGTTAGCAGCGCTATTTTTTTCTGCAACATTTTTAATAAATAGAGCAATATCATTAGATGGTGGTCACTGGTATTGGTCTGCAACACTTAGATTTTTTTATACATTACTATTTATAGCTTTAGGGCTTATTGTCTTTAAAGGCTTATCCTATTTTAAAGCTGTATTGTATGAATTTTTTGAGCATTTCAGGTTTTGGGTAGTTGCTGGAACTATTGGTTTTGGTTTTTTTTACTCACTTATATGTTATGCAGCTGATTTCTCTCCTGGATGGGTTGTTGCAACAACTTGGCAGTTAACTATACTTGCTTCACTTTTTGTATTAGCATTTTTTGGACAGAAGTTATCTAAGAAGATATGGCTTTTTACTTTTATTATCTTTATAGGTATTACTTTAGTAAACTTAAGTCATTTTGATATCAATAATATAGAGCCTTTACTTCTTGGGTTTATACCAGTTTTAATAGCTGCTTTTGCATATCCAATTGGAAATCAGCTAGTTTGGCAAGAGAAGAAAAAAAGACATGATATAAACCATGAAGATGTAGGTATTTTAAATAATGCCTTTGTAAAAGTATTTTTGTTAACTTTAGGAAGCTTTCCTTTATGGGTAGTTCTATTTTTTACAACAGATGCGACAGCTCCATCAAGTGGTCAATTAATAAATGTAGCGATGATTGCATTTTTATCCGGTGTTATAGCTACTTCATTTTTCTTATATGCAAGGGCAAAAGCCAATACTCCTGAAAAACTTGTAGCAGTAGATGCAAGCCAATCAGGGGAAGTTTTTTTTGCACTTTTAGGAGAGATTATATTTTTAAATGCTGCTTTTCCAAATGCTACAGGTTTAATAGGCTTAGTAGTAACTATTTTAGGTTTAATTGCTTTAGTAAAACTAGGCAAAGACTAGAATATAGATAATCCAGTCTTTGTTGTAAATAGTTCAAGTGCTTTTGTTCCAACTAGTGAGTTTCCATATTTATTTAGTCTTGGAGCATAAACACAAATAGCCATTTTCTTTGGAACAATAGCTACAATTCCTCCACCAACGCCACTTTTCCCTGGTAATCCTACTTTATATGCAAAATCACCTGAGGCATCATAGTGTCCACAAGTAAGCATAATTGAGTTGATTCTTTTTGCTTTACTTTCATTTATAAGTACTTCATTTGTAAGTGGATTTACCCCATGGTTTGCTAAAAATAGCATTGACTTTGCCAACTGAGCTGTACTCATTCTAATAGAGCATTGTTTGAAATATGTTTGCATTACTGATGAAGTTAGGTTATCGATATTATTAAAACTTTTCATCATGTTTATAAGTGCTTGATTTCTATATCCATGTTTTAACTCAGATGTATATACTTCTTCATCAAAACTAATTGTTTTATCATTTGCTGCATTTTGAATAAAGTGAAGTATATAATCAAAAGTAGCTTCTTTATATAAAGATAGTAAAGAATCAGTAGTTACAATAGCTCCAGCATTTATAAATGGATTTCTTGGAATACCATTTTCATACTCAAGTTGAATTAGGGAGTTAAAGGCATTTCCAGATGGTTCATGCCCAACTCTTTTATATAACTCTTTGCTGTAGTTTTGTAAGGCTAAAGTAAAAGTAAATACTTTAGAGATACTTTGAATAGAGAACTCTTTTTCATATGAACCCACATGATATTCATTTGATTCTAAGTCTATAATACTCATAGCAAAGTCATTTTTCTTTACATTTGCAAGGGCTGGAATATAGTTGGCAACTTTTCCTTTTTTAAGTTGGTCTTGAATCTCATTTTGAATCTCTTCTAAAACTTTTTGATAGTTCATCTTTTCACCTAAATTATGAATTTTAAAAAATTATAACAAACAAAGGAGGCTAAAAAGTATCTTAATACCCCTTTTATCACATAAACTTTATATATAATAGAAAATATTAAAAAAAGAGAGAATATGAATAATATTACAAGAAGAGAGTTTTTAGAAAAACTTTTTGCTTTTGGTTTAACACTAAGCTTTTCTAAACCAACAAAACTTTTATCAAACCCTTTAAGTCCAAACTACTATCCACCTTTATTAACAGGTATTAGAGGAAGTCATGATAGTGCATATAAATATGCCCATCAGATAGCTTTTGAAAATAAAGAGTTTAAAATAGATCTCGTAAGCAAAGAAAAATATGACTTAATAGTTGTAGGAGCTGGTATATCAGGGCTTGCAAGTGCATATTTTTATTTAAAAAATATTAATAAAAATGCAAAAATTTTGATTTTAGATAATCATGATGATTTTGGTGGTCATGCAAGAAGAAATGAGTTTCATATAGATGGTAAAACACTGCTTGCTTATGGTGGAACTCAAAGTTTTGATACTATTAATGAGTATAGTAGGATTTCAAATAGATTACTTAAAGATTTAGGAATAAAACTAGAGAAGTTTGAAGAATATTATGATAAAGAGTTTTTTGAAAAGTATGATTTAAGTTCAGCAATTTTTTGTTCTAAGAACAGATTTAAAGAGGATAAATTAGTAAAATCTACACTTCCTATAAATGTAGACTTCAAGCAGTTTTCAAATGCTTATATGCCATATCTAAAAAAGCCAAAAGATTTTGAAGATTCAATAGAAGAGTTGCCTTTAAGTAAAAAACAAAAAAGTAAACTATATGAGATACTTGAATTAAATAAAGATATAAATGATTATGAGGCTTCAAACTATGTGGATTTTTTAAAAGAGGCATTTGATACAAAAGATCAAGCAATAATTGATCTTTTATCAATGGTTTTAAGTGATGATACAGCACTTGGTGGAAAAGCTATTGATATAGAAGAAGCTTCTGATGCTAAACTTTTAGGCCTTTCTAAAAAGGATTTCTTTTCATCTTTTGATAATGAAAAATATATCCATCACTTTCCAGATGGTAACGCAACTTTAGTAAGACTATTAGTAAAAAAACTTATTCCAAATGTTGCTTCTTTTAAAAGTGTTGAAGAGGCTGTTTTAAGTAAATTTGATTATTCAAAACTTGATATGAGTTCAAATCAAATAAATATAAGACTAAACTCTTTTGTAAACTCAATAAAGAATGAAAAGAATAGAACAAAAGTAACATATATTAAAAATGATAAGCCTATAGAAGTAGAAGCTAAACATACAATTATGGCAGGTTGGCATAGTGTTGCTTCTTATATTATAGATGAATTACCTAAAAAACAAAAAGAGCTTTTACGAGCAAATGTAAAAATGCCACTGGTTTATGTTCAAGTTGCTCTTAAAAACTGGAAGTTCCTACAAAAAGCAGGGGTTGCAAGTACTTATTGTCCAAGTTCGTATTTTCAGTTTGTAAATATGGATTTTCCTATAAAAATTGGCTCATATAAAGCAATAGAAACACCAGATAAACCAGTAATTTTAACAATGATGAGAATGCCAACTCCTACAAATATAGATACTGAGGTTGTAGAGTTATTAAGACTAGGAAGGTATGAAATTTTACAAACATCTTTAGAAGTTTTCAAAAAGAGTATAAAGGATCAGTTAGAGGATATGTTTTCATTATATGGGTTTGATTATGAAAAAGATGTGTATGATGTAGTTATAAATAGATGGGGACATGGATATACATATGAAGGTGCTTTAAGTAGAGGTGAACTGAAAAAAGCAAGGAAAAGTGTTGGGAATATCTTTTTTGCTAATGCAGATTCAGCAGGAACAGCATATAGTGATGCTTCTATTGATATGGCATTTAAAGCAGTGAATGAGATTAAAAAGTCATAATTAGTGCTACCAAAACGTAACTAATAAATTAACTTATAGTAAACTTAAGTATAGTTTGGATATAATCCGCGAAAATATAAACGAAAAGATTAGAAAAACTAAGCTTTTCTCAAAATCATATATAAAGAGTTTAAATGAGAGACATTAGAAACATTGCCGTAATCGCACACGTTGACCACGGTAAAACAACACTTGTAGATGAGTTATTAAAACAATCTGGTACTTTTTCAGCTCACCAAGAAGTAGATGAAAGAGTTATGGATAGTAATGACATCGAAAAAGAAAGAGGTATTACTATTCTTTCTAAGAACACTGCTATTGACTACGAAGGTGTAAGAATTAACATCATCGACACTCCAGGACACGCCGACTTTGGTGGAGAAGTTGAGAGGGTTTTAAAGATGGTTGACTCAGTATTATTACTAGTTGATGCTCAAGAAGGTGTTATGCCTCAAACTAAATTCGTTGTTAAGAAAGCATTATCTTTAGGTCACAGACCAATCGTTGTTGTAAACAAAATTGATAAACCTGCTGGTGAGCCAGACAGAGTTGTTGATGAGGTATTTGACCTGTTTGATCAAATGGGTGCAACTGAAGAGCAACTTGAATTCCCAGTAATTTATGCAGCAGCTAGAGATGGTTATGCAATGCACGCTTTAGAAGATGAAAAGAAAGATTTACAACCATTATTCGAAACTATTCTTTCTGAAGTTCCAAAGCCACAAGGAAGTGAAGATAACGGTCTTCAATTACAAGTATTTACACTTGATTACGATAACTTCATTGGTAAAATTGGTATCGCTAGAGTTTTCAACGGAACTATTTCTATGGGTGAAACTGTAGTATTAGTAAAAGCTGATGGTGAAAAAGTTAAAGGTAGAGTTTCTAAGCTTATTGGATTCAAAGGTTTAGAGAGAATTGAAATGGATAAAGTAGGAGCTGGTGATATCTGTGCTGTTGCTGGATTTGAAACTATTGATGTAGGTGATTCACTTTGTGATCCTGCAAATCCAATGCCATTAGACCCAATGCACATCGAAGAGCCAACACTATCTGTAACATTTGCAGTAAATGATTCTCCATTAGCAGGTACTGAAGGTAAGTTTGTAACTTCAAACAAAATTCAAGAGAGACTTGAAGCTGAAATGAACACTAACATTGCTATGAACTATGAGCAAATTGGTGAAGGTAAATTTAAAGTAAACGGAAGAGGTGAGCTTCAAATTACTATTTTAGCAGAGAACATGAGAAGAGAAGGTTTTGAGTTCTCTATTGGTAGACCAGAAGTAATTACAAAAGAAGAAAATGGTGTAACTATGGAGCCATTTGAGCACTTAGTAATTGATACTCCAGATGAGTTCTCAGGTGCAATCATCGAGAAATTAGGAAAAAGAAAAGCTAATATGACAAACATGGTACCAATGGGTGCTGGATTTACAAGATTAGAGTTTGAAATTCCTGCAAGAGGATTAATCGGTATTAGAACTGAGTTCTTAACTGAAACAAAAGGTGAGGGTGTTATGAATCACTCATTCTTAGAATTCAGACCTCACTCAGGTACAGTTGAATCTAGAAAATACGGAGCTTTAGTTTCTATGGAAAATGGTGAAGCTTTAGGTTACTCGATTTTCAACCTACAAGATAGAGGGGTTATGTTTATTAAACCTCAAACAAAAGTTTATGGTGGAATGATTATCGGTGAGCACGCTAAATCTAATGATTTAGATGTTAACCCAATCAAAGGTAAACAATTAACAAACGTTAGATCTTCGGGTGCTGATGATGCAATTAAAATCATCCCTCCAAGAGAGATGTCTTTAGAGAACGCATTAGAGTGGATTGAAGAAGATGAGCTTGTTGAAGTAACTCCAGAAAACGTAAGAGTTAGAAAAAGAGAGTTAGATCCAACAGTAAGAAAAAGAGCAGCTAAAAAGGCTAAGTACGCAGACGAATAGAAATTTTATAAAATATTCTATTTGAAAGGGAAGGAGCTTTTTAGCTTCTTCCCTTTTTTTATGCATAAAAAACTATAAAACTAAATTTAAAAGGAAAAACGATGTTAAAACATAAATTACAAAGGATGTCCAAAATGTGCTGGAAAAAGAATGATTATGAAATATTTGAAAGAGAAAAGGAGTTTTATTCATATAAAATAGATGTCTAAAGGATTACAGATGTTAGTACATATGAATATAGGTTTATTAAACAATTAATAGGAGAAAGAGTTGATTTTCTCCTATTAGAATTATTAGGAGAAAACAATGAATACAAATATTAATACAAATAAAAAAGATTATTTAATTTTAGTAGGTTTTTATATCGTAACGATTTTTGGTAGTTTTATAGCTATAGCATAAAAAGGAGGATAAAACCTCCTTTTTTTAATACATTTTAGTTAATTTATTATTTAGTGCTTTTGTATAAATCTCTTCAAGTGTAAGAGAGTTTTTAAATGCACTAAATACATCAACATCACTTTGGGCAATTGTTTGCAAAATATCTTCTTTTGCATATGCTACTGTAGAATCTATATTATTCTCTTTGAATATATCCAGTACATTATCCTTATTTTCTACAATTCTGAAACTACCACTTATTGTATCCATAAGTGCAAAAAATGGTGCACTTGAGAAGTCTTCATGTAGTTTTGTCGAGTCTTTTTGGCTTAATGGAATAGCAATCATATTGATCCTTTGTGTTTCTTTCATTATACATACAATATAAACACTGCATAGATATTTTTTGTATAGAATTTAATCATAATTTTATAAATACTTCACAAATAAAGAGTAAGATGTCTTAATTAAAAAAAGGAATCTACATATGAAAACACTATTTAAACTACTACTATTAGCTACACTAACGACTTTTTCTTATGCAATTGATGATGGAGAGGTTGTAAGTAAAAACGGAATTGATTTAGCTTGGGACA
>Ga0209379_10001227_pt1 | contig 17420 bp, 14 predicted proteins | sample tdDd001_FD_187124 | JGI IMG/M metagenome (GOLD analysis project Ga0209379, IMG submission 187124) | Marine sediment microbial communities from the Atlantic coast under amendment with organic carbon and nitrate - tdDd00.1 (SPAdes)... | ecosystem: Environmental > Aquatic > Marine > Coastal >...
CCTAGTATTAAAAAAGCGCCGAGATAATGTCCTAAATAACTGCCAACAACAACAAAAGAAACACCACCATCCATAACCAATCCAACAGTCATTGTGTAAACAAATTGAATACTTAGTAAAACACCTATTAAACATTGTACTCCAACTAATTTCCCATAAAACAAGTGTCCTTTACTAACCGGCAATAGCAACATGTTTTTAATAGTTCCTCTCCCTAAGTCTTGAGCAAAACTATTACTCGCTATATACAAACATATAAAAGGTAAAATAAAGGCCATCATTATTTTTAATGAAGAAATCGTAAATTGTCCTGCACTAAATAAGTTCATTCCTAAAGATTGTTCGCTGTAATAATAAAAAAACGACTGCAATATTAAAACTGATGAGTATATGATCATCAAAACTTTAGTACTCTTTCGTTTGTACAGCTTAAACCACTCAAGTTTTAAAATGTTCATCATGCTACCTCCTTACTTTTGTAGTTTTTCATTTTAACTAAATAAAACTCTTCAAGCGTTAATCCAGAATGTATAACTTCATCCATTGTTCCTGAAAAGAGTGTTATCCCTTTATAAATAATAACCACTTTATTAGCAAAAGAGGTTAAATCACCGACCATATGACTTGATATGATTACACCCATTTTACTTTTTGCTTGCATCTCTTTTATCAATTTCTTTAATTCTGCCTTAGCTTCAATATCCATTCCATTAAAGGGCTCGTCTAATATAAGGAGTTGTGGTTTATGAATTAGCGCTCTCGCTAAGTCGAGTCTTTGTTTCATACCTGTAGAATATTCACTTACCTTGTCATGCATTCTTTCAACAAGACCAACATCGTTCAACATGTCGTAAATAGATGAATCGTTGACGTTATTATAAAATGCTCCAAAAGATTTTAAATGTTCATATCCTGTCAAATATTCATAGAATACAGGCTTAGAAACCATTGCTCCCACGCGTTCCTTCGATTTTACTGGGTTTATTTTTATATCATTATTATCAATTTCTGCATATTTGTATTCGCAATCAACCAGACCAAGTACAGCTTTAAATGTTGTCGTTTTACCGGCTCCATTAGGTCCTAACAATAACACAATATCCTTATCAGAAACTTCAAGATTTAAATTTAAAATGCCACCTTTGTCTTTATATTGTTTTGTTAAATTTTCGACTTTTAATATAGACATATTAACCTCCTCCAATAGCTTATAGATCCACTCCTAAGCTCTGCACTTAGGAGTGGTATTCAATAGAATAAATCTAGTTTTCATCATCAAATTCTGGTAATTCTATAATGTTTTTATCAGATAAATCCAAGCCTATAACTGCTGATTCATCAACTTCTGAAAATGTCATATTAGACTTATAAGTTAAATTATGTTTTTCATTATTTTCATCTACACCTGACACTTTTACGATGACGCTCATACCTACTATTTGGTCGTTTGAGTCAACATTTAAAACGATCTTGAAATAGTTAACTTCAATATCATCAACCAATTCAGTGTGCTCAATGTCTAACTCACATAATTCCTTGAACAATGGATACGTATCAGAATTAAGTTCTTTGAATAATTTTTCATCATGTTTGCTGTCACTTTTGTGGTCGTCATCTGAATCAAGCGAAGTTAATAAATTGATAATCTCTGGCATCTCGCTTTGTGTTAACTCTAAACTTATGTTATAAGTATCATCGTCTAAATTTTCAACTTCGAATTCGTTAGCTAAATCTCCTACGAAGTAATCGAATACTGCTTCTTCTTCTTTTGTAAATGTATGATCATGATCATCATCGTCAAACTCATGTGAATCTTCATCATCCAATTCTGTCCTATAAACGTCATTGGTTGCGACATCATGGATAAACATTTCTCCATTAGCCCCTAATAAGAATAAGTCTTTTTCCAAACCATCTGCAATAATTTTAAGATCTCCACTAAATGCTTCTTTTCTTTCATCTCCAGTAATTACACCAGATACCATAGCGACCGATTGATTGTTATCTAAAAATTCAACAGTAGCTGTCACAGTTCCACTTGTAGACGTTTCACTCTTATGATTTCTTAACACCTCTTTAAATACTTCGTAGCCAGTATTTGATGCTGTTCCTGCAAACGCTGTTGCTACTAATAAAGTCATTGCCAATACCATTGAAACGATTAATATGTTTTGTCTTTTCATTGTTCTCTCTCCTTATAAATTCCATTATTTAAATACGTCAAATACCTTAACCTCGATTAATCAAAAGCTTATCAACTTATTTGTTTTAAAGAGTTCTTTGAGTTGATAAGTTAATTTTACAGAAGAGAACTAAAGTGCAACTAATGTAATTCTAAAATATTTCTAAAGTTTCAAAGAAGAAAAAACTCGGTCTTTCGACCGAGTTTTTTTGACTACTATACTTTAAATTTTTATAACGACCTTTCCTTTTGCATGTCCCTGATCACAATATTTAAAAGCGTCGATTGTTTCATCCAATGTATATTGCTTATCTATAACCGGTATCACCTTTTTGCTTTCGAGCAATTCACTGAGTATTAGTAAGTTTTTCTTACTAGAAGAACTATATAAGTTCCTTATTTTTTGGCCATTAAACATTGTAATAAGTGGTCCTAAAAGCATTGATTGAAAGATTTGAGTCATTGAACCACCCGTTGCAACTAAAGTCCCTGTGGGTGATAAGGAACCTTGATATTCGTAAATTGAATGATGTCCATTGGCTGCTACAATAAGGTCATATTCTTGCCCATTTTGAGTAAAGTCCTCTTTGGTATAATCAATAACTTGATCTGCTCCAATAGATTTAACCAACTCCATATTTTGAGTGCTACAAACAGCGGTCACTTGACCACCAAAGGCTTTTGCAATTTGTACTGCAAACGTACCAACACCACCAGACGCGCCATTAATTAAAACCTTCTGACCAGCGATTAAGTGGGCTTTTTCTTTTATACTTTGCAAACCTACGAGAGCTGCTTGTGGAACGGATGCTGCTTCCTCAAAACTTATGTTCTGAGGTTTTAATACCAAGGTTTCTTCAGTTGTACACGTATACTCTGCTAATCCACCTAGACCATTTTCTGAAACATTACCAAACACTTCGTCGCCAATCTTGAACTCTTTAACTTGCTCGCCGACACTTTCAACAATACCAGAAACATCGACTCCTAAGATTGGATATTTAGGTTTCCTAAGCCCACTCCAAAGTCTTACAATGTATGGATCACCTTTAAGCATGTGCCAGTCAGAATAATTAAGTGACACTGCTTTTATCTTAATTAATACTTCATTGGATTTAGGGCTAGGTTTAGGTACATCTTCTAGCTTCAATTGGTCTGCTGAACCATATTCATTAAACATAACTGCTCTCATGTTATAACCTCCAATTAAACAACTTGAATCACAACGTTACCTTTTTTGTGCCCTGCTTCAACATATCTATGGGCTTCAGGTATTTTTTTAAATACATAAGAACGATCTATCACCGGTTTAAGTTTATGCTCATTTAAAAGTGCATTTAAAGTATGAATATCTTCTTTATTCTCTTTAACTGTCCCATGAACAGACACAAACTTACCATTTGGCTTTAATCGTTTCTTACATCGTCCTTTCTCTGCTTTTGCAACTGCATCAAATATATAGTCGTATTTTTCATCTCTGTTTGTAAAATCTTCTTTTTTATAATCTATAACAACATCGGCTCCTAAGTTTTTAACAAGATCTACACTTGGAGTACTACACACAGCTGTTACATGGGCTCCAAAATATTTTGCCAGTTGTACAGCATAAGACCCAACACTACCCGTTGCACCATATATCAATATCTTTTGACCCTTTTGAATATTCATGTTCCTTAAAAACCTCAACGCTGTTGCACCACCAACAGGTACAGCTGCTGCTTCTAAATAACTTAAATGCTCTGGTTTAAGAGCAACTTCACCATCTTCTGGTATACATTTATATTCTGTATAGGCACCAAATTCTAAACCGCAACCAGCAAATACTTGATCACCAACATTAAATCGTGTTACATACCTACCAACAGCTTCCACTACGCCAGAGAGTTCGAAACCTAAAATTTGAATTTTTTTAGGTCTTAATAAGCCATTGAACAAACGCGCAGCAACTGGGTCTGCTTTTCTCATTCGCCAGTCTCCTGCAGAAACAGTAGTTGCGTAAATCTTTATAAGTAACTCATTCGCTTTTGGTTGAGGTTTCTCTATGTCTTTTAGTTTAAGTACATCTGGAGATCCATATTTTTCGTAGACAAAAGCTTTCATAAGTACACCCTTCTTTCTAAACAAACTAGTAACACAATCTGTCATTAACTTCTTACCCATATTGAAACACTCTTAGTTCACAGTTAATTTATTTACACTTAGTTTATTTAATAGACCTAAAATAGACCTAATGTAAATCTAAAGTTTTTCTAAAGTTTGGGGAATAGATTGAGAAGATCCCAGCAATGAAAGTCGCGTTGCTGGGGTCACTTTACTCGCCCAATATCTCAATAATAAAATAGACAGAAGGACGTATAAATTCGCCCTTCTGTCTATTTTATTATTGAGATGCTGTTCTTGTTTTTTACGAACACTTACTTATCATTACTTAAGTGAGGTGGTAATAATTTTATCTTCAACTTTCATTATTTTTACATCCATAAGACTTTGCATAATTTTGTAATAGCTATGTCCAATACGTACCTTAACACCTGGATGAATAAGTTCTGATTTTACAATTGCATCTCTTAAACATTCAATGCGTTTATTAACTGCAACAAATTGTTTATGCAACTCAATAGAATCTAAGTCATATTGGTTCTTTGATTTTAAACTTTTGTCTAACATTGCTTGTAATTTGTCGTTCCATATATTACGGTCCATTTGCTTATATAATAAAGCTACTGCTTGGTCTAGCTTCTTAATGGTCGATTTGTTTTCTTTAATACGTTTAACTACATTACGGTAATCTTCCATAATTTCACTGTCTACACCCAATCTTAAAGAAGTAATTGTTCCCATTTCTGACCCAATAATTTTTGCTTCTAAAAGTTTTTTTACATTTAATGCACCACCGACGATTATACCTTTTTTACCGTGAACAAAGACACTATCGTCGCAATCAATTTGACAATGCATAATAGAATCAACATCTATATTGCCACTAACTTTAACATGACAATTGTTAAGAAAACCAGTTTTGAGATTACCCTTACATTCAATATATGCTTTGTCTTTTCCCTGCACGCCTTGCCGTATGGTTATATCGCCTTTACTCTTTAGTGTTGCGCATTCAACGATACCATTAATTTCAATGTCTTCATCAGATATAATTTCGTAACCGGACATTACATTCCCGCTTACAATAACTTTTCCAGTAAAATTAATATTGCCTGTTTCAACACCAACATCTCCTTGTATCATCAAAACTTCAATAATATCAATTTGGTCACCTGTAAACTGAACAATACCACTCTTTTCTGCTAATAACTGAAGTCCATCCTCTGAAACAATTGTATTCTTCCCTTTTTTAAACTGAATCGTTTTTCCGTTCTTGGCTTTAATAACGCGCCCTGTTACCGACATACCGTCTTCACCTTCTGTAGGTAAAGTTTTTTCTGCAAGTAAGTCACCTTCGTTTACAAACTGAAAAGTGTCCATATTTTTATAGTCGACACTACCATCTTCTAACACCTTAGGTTTTGCTTTCTTGCTATCAGAATATTTGAAGGAGATAACCCCATCTAGCCCATTCTTCAGGGGTATGCCCATAGCTACTAATATATTTTTAGCTAACTCAGGATTCTGTATAATCGACTCAACGGCACTATAATCTATACCATACGAAATACTCTTCTTAGCCAGTTCTTCTAATATATCTTCACTCATAACAATGGGAGTGTCTCCTATTATTTCAACTGTTAAAAATGCATGGTAATAATCACTGGAAACAGTCACTTCTATAGAGTGTGCTGATTCTAATGTTTCAACAATATCGATCTCTTGTACTTCAATCTCTTGAATTGCAGCATCATAGTTAGCCATTTATGTCACCTCCACATAATTCACCGTATTATGTGTTTACAGTTATATCAGCTTATATTAGTTTGCCTCCTAAATATTTATATCAAAAAAGTCCTTGTATCGTTAAATACTAGGACTCTCATCTTCACAACCGACTACCATAGCATATATGCCTTAGGTTCTTGGCTTTGCGTCCTTACCTTTCAGTAAGTTTGCCTAGTTATTCAATTGATACATTTATCATTTAATTCCTTTAAGTTATAGATTCCAATTAAAATAGTCCTAGTGTCATAAAAAACACAAGGACTTGTAATATACAGCCGGCTGCCATAGCAAATGTTGCTTTAGGTCCTTGGTTTTGCGTCCTTATCTTTCAATAAGTTTGCCAAATCTATTCAATTAGTTAACTATTCACTGATAATAATTTAACATTAGGTTTATATGCCTATTTTACCACGAAACAGAATAGACCACAAGTCCTATTTACCGCGCATTGCATATGTGGTATTCAGAAGCGCCTATTTGACATCGTTTCAACGTGTACTTCCATTTTTGGAATTTAGAGAATTATTAAATTTATCTATTATTAAAAGATAAGTTCATATAATTGTTAAGGTTTAGTAAAGTAATTAACACAACCATAACATATCATTTTTCGTCTATTCCAATGCAAACCTTTTCCGCATCTTTCCAACAAAAACAGGTCCATTTTTTAGACGATTTATCAATATACTTATACCTCAATAAGCGTATAATGAAGGTGTAAAGAGAAACAAGTATTAATTAAGGAGGTGTTAATTATGAAAGGAATTTACGAACAAGTTTTAGTTTTGAGTCCGGCATTTATTACTGTAGCGGTAGCAGGATTAGCGAATGATGTTACAATGTCATCAGCTGGTGTCGCATTAGGAACAACAGCAATGTTGTACAAAGCAACAAAAGAAGTATTCAAGCACTAATCAAAAAAATAGATTCACAAAACTAAATAAAAGAGGATAATAACTTGAACGATTCAAACGCGATCATAAAAAAATCCATCATTCTTAATACTACTCACAAAGTATTTTAGGATGATGGATTTTGATGTTTTTGAAATTCTTAATTTGAGTTAATCTACATATTTTAGACGTTCTTATTTAACAAGTTTTATGTGTTCTCTGTCTAACCGTCTTTTAATTCGACTTAAGGACTCTGGTTTAATTCCCAAATAACTAGCAAGCTGATGTTGAGGCACACGTTCAAGTAAATCTGGACGCTCATCAATTACTAATTGATACCTTTCCTCTGGTGAAGAAGCTATAAATGTAGCCATTTTATCTTGCATAGCACCCATGTCTTCTTCCATCATCATCCGTGTCATAGATTCTAATTCAGTATGTTCATTGTACATATCTTTCTCTATGGAAAGGTCTCCAACTACAAGTACACAATCCTCTGAACAAACAAGAAAGTATTTAGATGTTGCATCTAATTTATTCTGATTAAAAATCGTTACACCTTGTTCCTCTGTAAAAAAATTAACCGTTATTTCATTACCATCTCTATCTAACTGATATTGTCTTACACACCCTTTAAGTACAAAGTAACACGTTTTAACAAGGTCTCCTTGTTCTAGCAAAACAGTACCTTTAGCAAAGGATTGAATGGGGATTATATCAACAATAGCTAGGATTTCATCCATTGGCATTTGAGTATATTTTTCCATGTAATTTATAAGTATATCTTTCATATATGCACCTTTATATAGACTTTTCTATTATTCTTATGTTATTACAAAACATTGAGTCGGTCAAAATGATTTCATTTATTAATGCTATAATCATTCTCAATCTTCAACACTATTAGGGATGACAAAAGTAAATGTTGTCCCTTCCTGCTCTGTGCTCTCACATTCAATAGTTCCATTTAAAACCATTGTGACTAAGTTCATTACAATTTGAAGACCGAGCCCGCTACCACCTTTTTTTTCACTCGTTGTATAAAATGCATCATAGATTTTAGAAAGGTTTTCTTGTTTAATGCCACGACCATTATCTGAACAAGTTATTATAACTTGATCTAAATCTATTTGAGCACTAATCACTATTATACCTTCTACTTTATCTTCAAATCCATGATTTATTGAATTAAAAACTAAATTGGTTAAAACTTGTGATAATGCTCCTGGATAACTGTTCATAAGAACAAATTTATTGCACTGAATAATTAATTGATGATTCCCTTTTTTTAATGGCGTTTGTAATGAATGAGCAAGCGTATTAAGATATTCACATAACTCAAATTCCTTTTTTTTGTGACTTGTTTGGTCAATGGCTATAGTCTTAAAGCTTTCTACAATTTCTAGTGCCGATGTAAAGTTACCCGTAAGAATCTTAAATGTATTTGATAATGTACTCGTAAATTCATTCAAATTCCTTTTAGTTATATTATTATTCTCGGCCAAATTCAAAAAATCATTCAACTCTCTATCAAAGTAAGAAATTGTAGTCACAGCATTTCCGAGTGGCGTTTTTAATTCATGTGATATGCCTGATACTATAATACTTAAGTTCTTTGCTTTTTCGTATTGAATAAGATATTTCTGAGATGCTTCAATTTCCTCTTTAGCCTCTTTTAAAGAAAATATAGTTTTTCTTAACTTTTCGTTGGTTAGCAAGAGTTCATCATCTTTCTCTTGCAGTTCTTCAGAATTTTTTATGATCTCACTCATTTGAGTGTTAATATATTCAAAACTCTGTTTCAGTTTTTTCTCCATATTCATCAATGCGAATTCTAGTTTTCCAATCTCATCTTTCTTGTGAATATAGTTATTAGTATCCGAAAAATCACCTTTAGCTATTCGCTCAGCTCGTTCAATAGCCTGTTCAATAGGAGCAACAATTTTCCGAGCTATATATGAAATTAGCCCTACTAAAAATACAATTCCTAACAAACTTATTGTTGCAGTAACAAAAAGCATTTGATTAACTTCGGATAAAATCTCCTTTTCGGGAATAATCGTTACTATTGACCATGGCGTTTTCGTGTCACCTATTTTAATAGGAACATAAGTAACTAATGCTTTTTCACTTTTCTCTTCAATAAAGATATATTTTGAAAACACTTCGCCTTTTTTAATCTTGTCAACAATCTCTTTTTCAATAGTTTTGAACATAGCTTCTTCCAAAATTTCTGTAGAACTTAGATCATCATTTGATAAAATCATGCCATTATGACTGAGCAACTTTAATTCGCCACTGTTATAAACATTTTCTTTTGTTGCTATCTCTACTAATTGATGGATCGAATAATCAACTCCAGCAACACCTACTGTTTTGCTATTGAAAAAAATAGGAACTACAAGAGATGTTATATAAATCTCTTCATCTCCAATGGGGTAACGATACGGATCTTTTACAACTTCTTCACCTGTACGTAAGGAAGGTAGATAATAATTATCCGGTCCATCAATATCATAGTAGAGTAATGGTTTAAGAACAATTTTTTCATCTACACGATGCCAATAAGGTATAAATCTACCTGTCGAATCGTGACCTTTTACATTTATAAACTCAGAATCGTTCCCATCAAATGCATCTGGCTCCCAGCAAGTCCATACTCCTAAAAAGTCTTCTTTTCTGTTTAATACGTCCTTCATGATTTGATTCGCTCGCCCTCTATCAAGGCTAGAAATACTACCCTCACTCTCAAATACATAGGCCAAACTTCTAGCAATAGCCATCGCCTGGTTAAGTTCTTTTTCAATTTCTTGAGCGCGTTGAATAGACGCTAAAGTCGCAATATGATTTGCTGAATCTTTAGCATACTTATAAGAATAATTAATAGTATATCCTGTAACAAGTATAAAAATAATCGTTACACTACTAATAATGTACAACATCATACGTGTTTTAAGTTTCATGATGTACTCCTTGCTAGCAAATTGGATAGTAACTTTATATTAATACCCGTAATAATTTATTATAAGCTTTATAGCGTATTACTTGTTTAGCATTAACTGTGCGATTTTATAGATTATAGGGTAACAATGGCAATTAAGAAGCACGTATTGACATTATAGCCAATGCAGTATCGTATGCGACATTATTAGAAATACATATTGATAAAGAAGATCATGTTTTTATAATTTTGCACTTCGTGAATTGAATCCTGATACCATTGAACAGCTTAATATAGACTGTCAAAATTTTGAGGAACAACAAGAAGAACTTAATGTTCAAAAAAGTATATAGACATGGTTGCGATGTTAGAATCGAAATATTATAAATACTTCAAAAAATGTGGAAAGGGAGTCGATTTTATTGCATCGACTCCCTTTTAATATTATTGTCTACTATACCAATCATACATCATGGTACGTGTTAATGACTTCTCATTTTCATATACTTCAGGCATGGTTTCTTTAGTAAACCACGTACCTTCGCTGAGTTCTTCTAAATCTAGTTTAACAGTACTGTCTCCATCGAGTTCAGCAAAATAACCTGCAAGTAATCCGCCAGTTAATCCCCATGGCTGGCTCCCATAGTAGGTTATGTTTTTAACCTTCAAACCCACTTCTTCCATTACTTCTCGACGAACAGCATCTTCTAGTGCTTCGCCAACTTCTACAAATCCAGCAACAAGGGCATACCTCGTATAATCAGAGTTTGCTGCACGGGTAAGTAGTATTTTATCACCATCGTGAATGCCAACTATGACAACTGGATCTAATCTAGGATACTTAACTAAGTCACATACTGTACATATCATAGATCTTTGCTCAGTATCAGCTTTCATATTTTGACCACATTTTCCGCAATACTGATTGCTCAAAAACCATTCATTAATATGACTCGCTGTAAGACCTATAAAGCCATATTCCTCATTGTAATTTGCAAATAAATCCCTTTTGTTAATCAAACAATTTTTATTGTTTGGCATTATTTTATCTTTACCTGTATATAGGTAGTAATGCGCATCATCTACTGCAAACAAATACATGAGTTTTGTCTCAATGTTTTTAACACATTCCTGTAGTTCCTCTATTTCTAAAAAACCTATTGTCTCGTCTTCAAACTTCTTTATTAAAACATTTGAATCTTCAATAACAATCACATAATCTTTTCCATTAGGAACTCTATTTTTAAAATCAACATCCATACGTTTGGGCGATATGTTTTGAATCAATTAGATCACCTTCTATTCCTTTATTTTAAGTGTCATTATACCATACTGAATTAATTATAAACGAACTACATACCAACGCCAACTTCATCTAATTTCTTAAGATCATACTGCTTAATAATATTCATTAGTTTTACTGGATACTTAGGATCAGTTGCATAACCCGCTCTTCTAATAGCCCATGCTCCAAGAGTACTATCATACATTACATCACGATAAGGTTGGTAACGTGACAATTCTAATAAAATACGTTTATGATCATCCCAACTCTCGTTAATATTGTTATACGCTCGAAAATTTGCATCAACCCTAAACTTGGTACCATTATAGACTTCCCATGTGTTGGACACAACAGAACCATTTGAAGAAGATCCCTTAATGCCAAACAGATTATAAGAAAACTTCCCACTGTATTTATCTACAGGTAATCTTTGTCCCCAACCCGTTTCGAGTATTGCCTGAGCAGTTTGCAAAGAGGCCGACATACCCGTTTTATTAAATGAATCTCTTGCTAAACCAGATGCCAGACCAAGAAATTCACTTTTTTCTATGACTGCTTTTGGCCCATAAAGTGTTTGCAAGTATATCTTAAAATCAATTTTTTCTGTATATAACACTGTTCCTTGGTACATCCCCTCTGCTTGTAACGTTACATTACCTTCATCATCTGCTGTTGGAGTAAAAGTAATTTTTTCATCCTGATTTGTATTTTGTCCAAGATACTTCTTCTCACCTGTTTTTTTGTTTATCAAAGTATAATTCACATTATCAAGTGTTACATTACTAGACACAGACAATGTCGCATCACCAGTCAAAACTTGATTAGGACCTACACCATGAATATAAACTTGAGGGCTTGTATCTATGGTTACCCGTAAGGGAGCACTTGTTCTAGAATTACCATGAACGTCTTTAACACGTACGTAAAGCTCTTTATCCCCTGACATGGTTACAGGTGGTGTCCAAGTATATCCTCCATAAGGAACTTTACTGATTAAGGTTTCATTGGACGAGCCGTAATCTCTTATTAAGTATTCAGTTTCCGTTACATCAAAGTTTCTTGATGCTATTAACATAACTGGTTTTGTAATTGTACTGCCTTCTCTTACGCCACCCATATATAAGTACTCTTCAAAATCAAATGTTGTTACAACATCATTACTCGTATATCCTATGTCATTTCCATCATACGCTATGGTCCGTATTGAATAAATCCCCTCTTTATCGTCAGAAGGTTTCCAGTCATAGGTTCCCATAGGGTCACGTTGCGTAATAGATGTGACTTCACCAGTATCTATGTGTGTCATTTCATAGGCAACTGATTCAGCAAGAAAATTTAGGTGTTGGCTCAGTGTAATAGAACCCGACGTAACTTGACTAGGTACATCATTTAGTGTCACCCTAGGTTGTACATCAATAAATACAGGCACTGCATCTCCTGCAATTATATTTCGGTTTTCATCGTATACAACAGCAACAAGTACTTTACTCCCCTTGTCTTCAACTTTAGGTAAGTAATCAATACTATTTACAACTGAATCTTCACGTGCAACAACAAATCCACGAGCCGTTTCTGGATTTAGTAATAATAAATTGACTTCCGTTCCGCTATTTTTATACGCATCACCAATAGACAATTGAACATTCATTTTCGCTGTAACAATCTCATTGTTGTTTATATTGGTAATCTGCATATCAAAAGATGGTACTACTTCTGAGTTTTGATTTGAATCAACGGTTATAGTTTGTTTTTCACCATTCCACTCTATACCTGTAGATAAGCCATTACTAACTAACCTAAGAGGCACATAAGTGCGGTCATTAATAATTGTTGGGGCCATATCAACGAGACCATAACCTGCTCCGTTATTGTACTGAACAAGTCGACTATCCATCCATAACAACATACTATTATTACCCTTAGTTACTGCAACGGTTCTGTCCTCACCGTTCCAGGTAACATCTGCGCCAATCTCATCTGAAACCATTTTTAAGGGTACTAATACCCTGTCATTCTTCATAACTGGTTGAGCTGTTTCAGTAATGTTTCTCCCATCTACAATAAGTTGAATGGAACTATTTTGTATTGTATCTGAATAACTAAAGGATGCTATTGATAAGCATGCTAAAGCAGAAGCTATTGTTGTTCTATATACCTGTTTTATATGCATTTATTTACTCTCCCTATTAATGAAATAAGATTGATAACCAAGTAATTTAAAAGAATCATTTTGTATTTTTATAGCAGTATTGTACCAATTAAGTGCCTTGCATTATATATAAAACATCAAATTCTAAGGTTAATTTAATTTTTATAATATAGTTGTAATCTTAGAAAATAGAAAACTACCCTTCATTTTCAAAGAAAGGTAGTCTACATATTTAGAATGCAAAATGAAATTATCTATTAAATCATTTTTGACCATATTCATCACATAGTAAAACTTTATTCACAAATCCATACCCATCATCACCAATTAAATACGAAAACACTTCACCCTTTTCATTTTCCCAAGACAACATTTCACTTGGTAAACCTTCTGGCAGCAGTGAATTAAATAGAACATCTGTGTTCCTTACTTCTGATATATTACATACATCCTCAGTAATTTCATACTCAGTTGCATCATCGTTCCACATAATATACTGTATTTTAAAGTTGTACAATGATCCATGGATTTTAAACTTTATTGAGGCCATATGTTCACCAGATAAATCAAGTACATCTATGGGCCCATCATAAAACTCAGAGTTATAGCCTACAATTGATAATGAAGTGTAAGTATCATTTAATTCATAGTCTTCTACAAATCTAATAAATCCACGACTATAATCTACAACTCTATGCTCACTATTATCAATAACATTGTCCTCTTCATCAAATGGCTCTATTTCATTTTTCAACTCATCTAAGTCGTTTGCTAAAGCACTATTAATATCAGTTTGCTCCTTTAACTTTAAGGCTAGACTCTCATTTTCTGCTTCTAACGAGCTTATTTGACTCTCATAATCGTTTATTATTTGCGTATTATCTTCAGCTCTACATCCTGACAATAAGAGCCCAAGACATAGGAATATACATACCATTTTATAACCCATATAACCTCCATAAGAGTTGCTCGCAAACTTTCTTTTATAAATTCAGATCACTAAGTAGTTTCTTAGCTTTTTCAAAGTGTTTTTCTTGTACATAGACATCTATTCCCATAAAAAGACTATGCATGTTTCCAGTACCCTTACGCTTAGTCAATATTGGAATATCATCGTTTTCTAAAAATCCTTTTATAATATCAACCGTAAATTCATCATTAACATTTACTATAAATGTTTCTTGTTCGAAGTACACTACATCAGTTTTACTTTGTTTTTTCTTATTTGGCTTTTCTATTTCTGTATCCAATTCCTCTACTAAATCAACATCACAGTCTTTACATCTGAAAAAACCGCTTCTGTACTCGTCTTTACATACTGGACACCAAGGCATATATTCCTCCTAACCAACTCTATTTCCTCAGTATATTAGGTTCAATAATCGCCAGCTAAAACCCTCTAATAATTTCCATATCATTAACTATCTTCATAACGAGTGACATACGACTTAGATTCAAGTGATAAAAGTATCAATGAAACACCTATTTTGAATCTATCTAAAAATAAGCTATAATAATTCATATTCACAGACTGATGGAGGTCATTTATGAAACACATCGTGTTCTTAATATATATAATCACATTTATGCTTGGTATAATTGTATTTACTTTATCAGCACTAGCGTATAACCGTAGTAAAAGTAAGCTAATTAAACATCTCTTACATGTACATGGTTTCTTTAGTCTAATACTTATAGCAGATATTTTAAACTTATATGGTTATGCTTTCTTTAGTAGATACCTTTATATGTTCCATTTTTTTATTATGCTTATCATGGCTGTTTCTGTTATAGGGTTTATAGCTTACCTTTACATTGCATTATATGAAATTACGTATACTCAAATAGCTAAGTCAACAATAAATGCTTTTGGAGTCATATCTACTTTTTTAATTTGTGTAAATATTCTCCTTATATTTCTTGGTATGAATCAAACTATATCTTTAGGAACCGCAATACACACAGGCTTCTTTTCATCTAACATATTCATGTCTTTACTCTTAGCTCTGTTCTTCTATTTGACCTATAAACAGTTTGATCAAATACACGAAGAGTTTCAACAAGCAATACAAATAATCTTTAAAATCACACTGGTTATCATTCCATTATCAATAATTCTTAATCTGACCAGTTATGAATTATCCAGTACTTACCCCATCGCTTTATCACCACTTGTTTACGTATTGATAAATAGTGTAATCCTAATAAAAGGACGTAGTTATTTAATGCAATCGTATAAATCTGAAGAAAATAAACAGCTCACCTACGAAGAACTCGCAAAATATTACGACATTACACAACGGGAATTTGAAATTATGGAACTCATTACAGACGGGTGTACAAATCAAATAATAGGCGAAAAATTAAACATTTCTCCAAACACAGTACGTAATCACATATCTAGTATTTTCAAAAAAATAGGTGTAGCAAATCGATTCGAACTTATAAACTATATGATTCGTGGTCAATTACCAGATTCTTTCGATGAATAACAATCTAGTTGTTTCAGGCTTTTAAAGCCCCATAGTACACATGTACTATGGGGCTTTTTTAACATTACTTATGAAAAAGTACGATCATACCATTTCTATACTAGCCTTCAAGATGTATGCTAATGTCATCAACAACACACATTCTTAAGGAGGCATTTATGGAATCTCAAAATTCATTAAGTCACGAAACAAATCGTTTATTTGCTATTGATCACATACGTTTATTCATTATTATTTTAGTAGTCATTGTTCATGCAAATGTAACTTATAGTGGATTTGGAAGATGGTTCATTATGGATGACGGAGGTCAAACTTTAGCATCTAGTTTAATCTTTGGTATTTTTAATTCTTTTTCACAAGCTTATTTTATGGGATTTTTATTTTTAATAGCAGGTTATTTTACGCCTCGCTCTTATAATAAAAAAGGAATTAAGTTATTTATTAAAGATCGTTTTACTAGGTTAGGATTACCAACACTCTTCTTTATGTTCTTTGTAGGTCCCTTGACTCGATTTTTGGTAATTGTCTCTGAATCAGGTAATCTACCAAATGTATTTAAATTTTACACAAAAGTTGTATTCGATTACAAAATCATTGGACGTACTGGCCCTATGTGGTTTACCTTAGCCTTACTCTTTTTTTCAATTATTTATGCACTATTACGCCATTATGTATTAGATCATTTAAAAACTCAAAATCGTCCCTATGAGATCGGTCATCAAAATGTTATTCTCACCATATTGCTAATTACAGTTATAGCATTTCTTATACGACTGGTTCAACCTATAGGTACTGCTATTTTCAACATGCAACTTTGTTTTTTTGCACAGTATATTCTCTTGTTTTATATAGGATTAGCTGCTTACAAACACAATTGGCTCAATACTCTTTCTTTTGAATTTGGTATTAAATGGTTTAAACTCGGTATCGGTATTGGCCTCCCTTTCTGGTTAGCCATTATGTTGCTTGGCGGCTTTATAGAAGGAAAAGATTACTTGTATTTCGGTGGTATGTACTGGCAAAGTCTAGCTTATACATTATGGGAATCCTTTTACTGTATTGCCATGGTTTTAGGCTTAACAGTTATTTTTAGAGATAAACTCTCTAAACGAAATAACATCACACAATTTATGTCTGATAACGCATTCGGAGTATATGTGTTTCACACTCCAGTTCTTGTTCTTTTAACAGTTTTATTTCGGTCGGTTTTGCTACCCCCACTTTTAAAAGCATTGGTTGTTATATGCCTGGCTATTCCACTCAGCTTTTTAACGAGTCATTTTATCCGTAAATCTAAAGCGATGCGTAAATTATTGGTATAAAAGAAGAGGTAGTCTGACTATTGTCAGACTACCCTTTGCATATCTAATATTTCAATTTACTATACAAATACATCTTCGTATTTTCTGCTCTAATTATTTCTTTTTCAAGAGTCATTCCACATTTAATGGCTACTTTTTCAGAACCCACATTGTCTGGTTTAATCAATGCTATAACACGATTTAAACCTTTGTCCTCGAAAGCATAGTGTATAAGGGAGTTTGCTATTTCTGTAGCATAACCATTTCCCCAATATGCATCATCAATTAC
>Ga0209379_10001228_pt1 | contig 17414 bp, 14 predicted proteins | sample tdDd001_FD_187124 | JGI IMG/M metagenome (GOLD analysis project Ga0209379, IMG submission 187124) | Marine sediment microbial communities from the Atlantic coast under amendment with organic carbon and nitrate - tdDd00.1 (SPAdes)... | ecosystem: Environmental > Aquatic > Marine > Coastal >...
ATCTCCATTATATGACCTCTTGCTGTTACCACAGCCAGCAGTCCAAGAGGTAACCCCATAATTACTGAAAATATTGTCGCAAAGAAAACCATATATATTGTTTCCATAAAAGCAGGCATGAGCAGCCCGAGTATTTTATCCATTGTATATCACCTCTACCCTTACCTCTTGTTTTTTTAGCCATTCAATTGCACTATCCTGATTGATACCGTCTAGTTCTAATATCAGGTGTCCTACATTCTCTGTAACAAGCTTATCTATACTTCCTGCTACTATACTGGCATCTATATCAAATCTTCTTATCATCTGAGATATAATCGGCTTCTCCACACTTATACCTGTATATGATAGTTTGATTATCTTCTTTCCCGGTACTCTTACAAGTTCTATTTCATCATTTTCCTCTGGTACTAAGTGGCTTACAAACTCCCTGGCTATAGTTGTCTGGGGATTGGAGAAGATATCCTCTACTTTCCCTTCCTCTACCACAGTTCCCATATCCATAATAGCCGCTTTATTACATGCACTTCTTATTACTTCCATCTGGTGTGTGATGAGTACTATGGTCAGTCCCAGCTTTCTCTGGAGTTCCTTCAGCAGTTCTAAGATTGATTTAGTTGTCTTAGGATCCAGGGCACTTGTGGCTTCATCGGATAGTAGTATCTTCGGGTTATTAGCTAAGGCTCTTGCTATGGCTACTCTTTGCTTTTGTCCCCCGCTCAGCTGACTTGGATACGACATCGTCTTATCGGTTAGTTCCACAAGACCAAGGAGTTCTTTTACTCTTGCAGGAATAGTTTTTTTATCCCACCCTGCTATCTCTAGAGCAAAAGCTACATTTCCCGCTACCGTTCTTGACTGAAGCAGGTTAAAGTGCTGAAATATCATCCCTGTTTTCTTTCTGAACTCACGCAGCTCCCTGTCGTTATACTCCAGTATATCCTCTCCCTTAATCACTATCTTCCCGCTGCTTGGTTCCTCTAGCCTGTTTAGCATCCTTATGAGTGTAGACTTACCAGCCCCGCTCAGTCCCATTATTCCATAAAAATCATTCTCTGCTATATTTAGATTCAGATCTTTTACAGCATGAAAATCTCCGTTGTTGTTGCTGTATATCTTGTTTAGTTCCCTTATCTGTATCACTTTTTTCTCCCCCTAAATACTGCATCGTCATAATTCTTGATCATTTTAATAAAAAAAGTCTCTCCCATTCTGGAAGAGACTTTGCTGACATCTTCCAGGAATTAGCACCACACCACTTGGGTAGGTTGCTGAGGTTTCATAGGGCCGGTCCCTTCACCTCTCTTGATGATTTATTCGATTTTCAATTCTACCTTGTCTATAAAAAAAACCTTCTCTAGTTATGAGAAGGTTAGTTCGTAATAATTACGATGTTTTCTCATCTGTCTGGAATTAGCACCACACCACTTGGGCAGGTTGCTGAAGCTTCATAGGGCCAGTCCCTTCACTTCTCTTGATAAAATTATATGTGTTTTTTCTGGTACCTCTGTACCGCTTAGAAAGAGTATATTAGTTTTCATTAAAATTGTCAACACTTTTGTTTGTTTTTTTCGTTTCATATTCATACAATTAATGGAAATATACTTTTCAGATTAAGTACACCATTAGTCTTTTAAATTTTTTTTAAAAAATTTTTTTCATATTTCGTCAAAAAAACTGCTATAATTAATAATAAATAAAAACAATCTTGAAGGGAGGTACTACATACTATCAGGGATTTTGAAAGTATGTAGGAACAAATGAATATATTGATGGCCTTATCACAGCTAGAAGTAACCGGAGCGGAGGTTTATGCTGCTACTCTTACAGACAGATTTGTTAAAAAGGGACACAAGGTATATATAGTATCGGATACACTTACTAAAAAGACTCTTGGGGAATACCATAAGCTTGAATTTAACAAAAGAAATCTACCAGGTAGAATCAGACAGGTGAAGTTTTTAGTAGATTTCATCAGAAAACATGATATCCAGGTTGCTCATGCTCACTCCAGAGCCAGTGCATGGAGTACAGCTATCGCCTGTAAAATAACGGGGATTCCCCTTGTTACCACTATCCATGGAAGACAGCCTGTACATGCCAGCAGAAAGATCTTTAAGGGCTTTGGAGATTACTCATATGCAGTATGCGACAATATCATGAATCATCTTGTAGAGGACCTTGGAGTAGAGGAAGACAGGATTGAAGTTCTGAGAAACGGTATTGATATCACTACATACTTAGAGACTCCTCTGCCTAAAAATGATAAAAAGATAATCTCCATCATAGGAAGATTATCTGGTCCCAAGGGAGAGGTTGCATATAATCTTTTAAAAACTTCCCTGGATCTTGATAAGTTTCATGTAAGAATTATCGGAGGAAAGGATATCCCTGAAAAGTTTCAGGAATTCAAAGACAGGGTGGAATTTTTAGGATATGTTTCAGATGTCCCTGCTAAGGTAAGTGAATCAGACCTTATAATAGGTGCAGGAAGAGTAGCTGTAGAGGGAATCCTTTCCGGTCGTCCTGTTATTGCCATAGGAGAGGCTAAGTCTATAGGACTTATTACAAGAAACAATCTTGCAGAAGCTCTCTCATCTAACTTTGGTGATATCGGACTGCAGCTTGAAGATGGTTTTCACTGGAATGCTATAAAAACCGATACCGAAGAAGCCTTTACCATGGGAGAAGAGGAACTTCACGAGATCAGGCAAAGAGTTAAGTCGGAGTTTGATCTGAAAAAGATCGTCAGAAGTCTTGAGATCAGCTATCAGAAACAGATTGTTTTAAAAATAAAAAAAGACCTTCCTATTCTTATGTACCACAAAGTTGTAAAGGATGAGAGCGAGGGAGGGGTTCACGGAACCCACGTTACAATAAAGCAGTTTGATGATCATATGAAGATATTAAAAAGTGAGGGATATGAAGTCATTACCTTTAAAGACCTTGAAAATAACAAGTTTAAAAGCAGGTTTAATAAGGGTAAGAAACAGATTATGATTACCTTTGATGACGGATATGAGGATAACTATACCAATGCTTTTCCTATCTTAAAGAAGTATGGATTTAGTGCCGTTATCTATCTTGTCTCCCATCTGAACTACAATAAATGGGATGTTGAAAATATCCACAACCCTGAAAAAGAGTTCTTTATGATGAACAGGGGACAGATAAAGGAGATGCAGGAGTATGGAATCGAGTTTGGAGGTCATACAAAGACCCATGTGAAACTGTCAAGGGTAGAACCGGAAGTAGCCAGAGAGGAAATTCTTGAATCCACTGAGGTTCTTGAGGAGCTTCTTGGGGAAAAGATGATATCCTTTGCTTATCCCTATGGTGATCTCAATGAGAGAGTTAAAAAGCTAGCAGAGGAAGCTGGCTATAAGTTTGCTGTAGCTACTGATTCTGGAAGTGTGTGTTTTTCCGATGACCTTTTCCAGATAAGAAGAATAGGTATCTTCCCTAATATTACTAATTTTGGATTTAAAAGAAAGATAAAGGGAAACTATAACTTTATAAAAGTTAAGAGAGAGGAAAAATCAAAAAAATAATACTAATTTTAAAAACAGCCTTAGGCTGTTTTTTTATTAAAAGAATAATCTATTCTTAACTTAATATTCATCTTTTAATGGTAATATAGATTATCGGATGTTTATTTTTAAATTGAAAACTTAATAATAAATAAAATTGAACATTTTTACATTTTTTATTTTTTTTTATATAAAACGATATAGATTTTTTTTTGAAAACTGTTCGATTTAAAAGACTAGTATTACTAGCTTTATTACAATACATCTCTTTTTTTTTAATTTATTAAAAAATTTCACATTTTTTTCCTTACTTAAATTAAGATTAAAGAATGAACATTTTTCCAATCTCTTGTTTTTTTTCAGGAATTTTATGATAAAATTATTTTAGTATTTATTTAGATGGGGTGATTTACATGCAAGTAAAAAAAGAGTCGGTTTACAATAATATTTATAATTCAGCTCTCAATGAGTTCTGGATTAATGGCTATGACAAAGCTACAATGAGAAATATTGCTAAAAATGCAAATATAACTTTAGGAAATATTTACAGATATTTCCCTAACAAAGCTTCACTTTTTGAGGAGATTGTTGGTGCTACATATAGTAACTTCCTTTCGTTCATTAATGATCACAAGGAGATGCTTCTTACTATTAATTCTGAAGACAGAAGTACTTATGTTGCAAATGTCCTTAATAACTACCTTGCCCTTGACAGAAAGAAGGTAGGTATACTTCTTAATGGAAGTCAGGGTACAAAATTTGAAGACTTTGAAAAGAAAAACATAGAGTTTCTGGCTGATTTTTCTGCAGAAATCGCTGAAGTCCTTGAAAAGGAAGAGGGAATAGTTATAGTTGACCCGGAGATCCATTACTTTATAGCTGAGACTATGTTCTCTTCTATAAAAAGAATGACTCTTTTATTCAACGATGAAAAGAAGATAAAAGCATATATTGAAAAGCTATTCGCAGGCTACCAGATTGAGCTTATGAGAAAGCTGGGATATAGAAAATAAAAAAACCCCATAGGGGTTTTTTATTTTCCTGACTTTATCCTTTTTTTATCTGAAAACACCGAAAAATAAGGTGTTTAGCCATGTCTCAACATAGATTAAGGTTATCTGTAATCACTAATTTTTTTTTACTTTTCAAAGGTGTTCAAATTAATAATATTCAAAAATTAATTTCGTTCATTTTATATTAAATAACTTTTGTTAACTTATGCTTTCTTGGTATAGATTTTCAAAAAAAAAGACTCTCCAGAGGAGAAGTCTTTTACAGTTTTTCTAAGTTTCCTATCGTTTCTATTATGAGATTCTTACCCCTGCTGCTGCTTCCATGACTTCTCTCTATCTTCTGAAGAAATTCCATGAGAAAAATAATGTCCTCTCTTATCTGTTTTTTTTCTACATCCTTATAGAGATCTCTTATCTCCATCGTATATTCCATCTTCACAGTATTTTCAAGGTCTGTAGAATTAGTTTTAATGTCTGCTGTATTACAGCTTTTAGCAAGCTCTATTATTCTGTCTACTCTCTTATTCATAGACTCTTCCCCCTCTAGATATTATATATCACTTTTTCATTTTTTCTGAGATTAGGGTTTATATCTATGAGGTGAGAGATTCTCTGTATCTCCTTAGTTATCCCTAGCTTTACCTCGTCATCTGCAATGGATATTCCCATTGTTTCAGCTACTTTTGACATCTTGGTATCAATGTTTTCAATATCAAATGCCGGCGAGGAGAACCCGTCCCTTCTGTTATTGGATTTTTCATTTATCTGAATATTTGAAAAAGCCATATTAGCCAGATAGTTGGCATAGGTAATCTGCTCTCTGATTTCAAATGAATTTTCTCCATTTATAAACTTTTCCAGGTGATCTGAAAGAAGTTTTATAGCATGGAATGCACATGCATCACTCACATGGTTTGCCCCTACAGATACTATGGCTTCCACTGAATGTGTAAGGGAGTCTATCCCCACTGCAGCCATTGCATTTTTAGGAAGATCTCTTATGAGTTCTGAATCTATGATTACCATAAATGGATTGACACTTTTACTCAGCTTCACCTTATGCTCACCGTAACTGTATGTACCATTATCATCATTTATCCATGAGTTTATAACTATACTGGCAAAGGGAATATCACTGCTTATATAACATCTCACCTGATTTTCTTCCCTGTAACACTTAAGAGACATAGCTATTCCTCTGGCACACATTGTAGTATCCCTTCCCCCAAAGGAAAGGATTATATCACAGCTGTTGTCAAGGGCTTTTTCGATTCCCTCCTCTATTATATCCAGATCCGGTTTCATATTTTGTCTGGTATATATATGATGCTCTATATCATTTTTCTCCAGTTCAGTTACTAAGCTGATCATTCCGTCTCTCTTAGACAGAGTTTCCGATACCACTATCAGCACTTTTTTAAAACCATGCTTTTTTAGTTCCTTTACTCCTTCACTCAATGCTCCTGAACCTATTAAACTTATTGGTAGATTCTTACTTTCTATCATAATAGTCACCTCGCTCATCATCTAGTATTTTATCTCAAATGAAGTGTACTCCCGTTCTTCCACTATTCTTTCACTTAATCCCCTTACTTTTATGAACATATTTCCTCGCATGAGATATTTCCTTAGACCTTCCACTCTATCCCTGCTTCCCTGAAGCATTATTTCCACACTTCCGTCAGGTAGATTCCTTACCCAGCCATTCAGTTCATATTTATTTGCAATGGTATATGTGTAGTATCTAAATCCTACCCCCTGAACCCTTCCTGAGGCTATCCAGTTATAAGTCAGCATTCCACCACTTCCTCTTACTCTGCCATCATGCCGTCTAATATATCATCTTCAGATACAAGAATATTTTTTCTTCCAAGCACTTCCATAATAGTCAGTAATACTATACTGCCTCCTATTATTACATTAGCCCTCTTTTCATGTAATCCTTTAATTTTTTTTCGCTCCTCAAGGTTTACAGAAAGAAATAATTCAAGATTTTTTTCAATCTGCTCCCTACTAAGTTCATAGTGATGAACCAGTTCACTGTTATATCTAGTCATCTCCTCTGCTACACTTACATGAGTTGTTACCGTTCCTGCTACTCCTGTGAATGTAAATTCCTCTTTTGAAAATTCTTTTATCTCCTTTATAGTCTCTGCTACCCACTCCCTGGCCTTTACTATATTTTCTCTGGTATATTCTTCATTCCCTAAAAATTTTTCTGTAACCCTTACTGCTCCCACATCAAAACTTTTAAGAAAATCTATATTACTTCTATCTCCCTTTACTACCTCTGTACTTCCTCCCCCTATATCTATTAAGACCACTCTGTCAGCGATTCCCTTAATAGCTCCTTCAAAGCTAAGGCTGGCTTCCCTGTCCCCTGAGATGCAATCTATCACAAGTCCTGTTTCATCTTTTACTCTTTTTATAAACTCTTCCCTGTTTGAAGAATCCCTTGTGGCAGATGTAGCATAAACTAGAACTTCACATGCCCCATACTTTTTCAGTTTTTCACTGTATTCCTTTAATACCTCCACAGTCCTTTCCATAGCTTCAGGAAGAAGAAATCCGTTCTTATCTACATCCTGACCTAATCTTGAAATCTCCAAACACTTTTCATATCTTCTTACTATATTTTTTTCGCTCCCTGTATCCTCTACTTCAGCTGTGAAAAGTCTGCATGAATTTGTCCCAAGATCCACTACTCCCTTTATATGTCTTAGAGTGAGACTGTCATTTACCTCTCCTATGAGCTTTTCAGAGACATCCTCTATTACATTTTCTCCCATCCCCTTAGGCAGTATAAACTTTATCTTCCCTCCGGTATTCTTCTTATCCTTTTTCATAAGCTCTATAAGCCTTGTTTCATCCATCTTTACAGGCTCACAATCTATATCATATCTGTTAAATATCTCTCTCCCCTTATCTATAAAGTCTGCTTTTATATATCCCAGCTTTTCAGATATGAGCATCTCAAATATCGTTCCCTTGGCGACTCCCTCTCCGTGGGAATATCCCCTATAGTTTGTAGCTGTTTCCAGGGCATGCCCCCATGTGTGACCAAGGTTTAGAAGGGCTCTCTGCCCCCTTTCAGTCTCATCTGTCTCTACAATCTCCTTCTTTACCAGACACGACACCTTTATTACTTCCTTCATTACATCACTTTCCAGGTTTTTTACCCTTTCAGAGTTAGACATGAGATATTCGTAGTATCCATTGTCCCTTAGAAAGGAATGCTTTATTACCTCTCCCATACCAGCTTTAAACTCCTTTTCCGGCAGGGTAAATAAAAACTCCGTATCGATAAGAACAAGTTGCGGCTGATGAAAGGCTCCTATAAGATTTTTAGCTTTTGCATGATTTACCGCTACCTTTCCTCCTATACTTGCATCTACCTGAGCTAAGAGTGAAGTCGGTACCTGAATAAAATCTATTCCCCTCATATATGTAGAGGCGATATAACCTCCAAGGTCACATATAACTCCTCCTCCCAGGGTTATAACAAGGGACTTTCTGTCAAAGTCATTTTCAAGCATATAATCATAGATCCCAAAAGCACTTTCTATATTTTTATGTTCCTCACCATCATTTATCTCAAAATAAAATACTTCTTTTCCAGCTAGCTCCAGCACATCCAGAAGCTTTTCTGAATAAAGAGCACCCACTGTGGTATTGGAAAGGACTATAATTTTTTCATAATTTTTAACATAACCATCTATCTCTTTTAAAATATTTTTTCCAATAAGGATATCATAGGATTTATCCTTTAAATCCACTAGTATTCTTTCCATGTTTCACCCCTATAATAAATTTTTCCTAATTATACATCAATTTTCTTCATTAAAAAACCCTTCAAATTTTAAAATGACTTGCCACTAAAGACCTTCCTATTCCTGCATCCTTTTCTACTACCACCTATCAAAAGAAAAGAGGGGAAAGTTCTCCCCTCCTTCACTAAACATCCTTCATAAAACCTCTTATCTCATTTAGTATACTTTCATTGTCCAGTCCATACTCCTTAAAGAGCTCCTCTGGTTTTCCAGACTGCCCAAATCTGTCATCTACCCCTATTATCTTTACAGATACAGGTACTTCAGACAGAGCTTCACATACTGCACTTCCCAGTCCCCCTATCTTCTGATGCTCCTCCAGGGTCACTATCCTGCCATTTTTAGCTGCACATTTTTTCAGCATATGTTTATCTATAGGTTTTATACTAGACATATTCACTACCTTAGCTTCTATCCCCTCTTTTTCAAGGATCTTGGCTATCTCCAGGGCTCTGGATACCATATACCCAATAGCTACTATGGTGAGGTCCTTTCCCCTTCTGAGGATAGTTCCTCTTCCGCTGATAAATGGTTCATCGGGGTCCGATACTTCTGGATATTTTGCTCTAGCCAGCCTTATATAGACCGGTCCGTCCTCCCTTACAGCTGCTCTTATTATCTTTTCAGTCTCTATTGCATCCACAGGACAGTATACCTTCATATTGGGAAGAGCTCTCATAAGAGCTATATCCTCCAGCATCTGAGCACTTCCTCCGTCCTCTCCCACAGTGAGTCCCGAGTGGGTAGCTACTATCTTTATATTAAGGTTGTTATAGGATGCCAGCATCCTTATCATATCAAAGGGTCTTGTGGTCATAAATGCCGCAAATGAAGATACAATGGGTATAAATCCTTCCAAGGCATAACCTGCAGCTATTCCTATGAGATCCTGCTCTGCTATTCCTACATTTACAAATCTTTCTGGATATTTCTTCTGAAAATGTATTGCTTTGGTGGAATCCTGAAGATCTGCGGACAGGGATACTATCTTCTCATCTTCCTCTCCAAGGGCTAGTAACACCTCACCAAAGGCATCTCTGGTTGCTTTTTCCACTGCTATCAACTCCTTAACTCATTAATCATCTCTGAAATTACTGTATTAATCTCTAAAGCTCTCTCTATAAGCAGGTTGCTTCCTATCTTTTAACTATTTGGTTAGCTACAGCATCCTCTAACTGCTTGAGATCTGGCGCTTTACCATGCCAGTTATGATCATATTCCATAAAATCTACACCCTTACCCTTTACAGTATTGGCTATAATAACTGTAGGCTTACTATCTTCTTCCTTAAAACTTTCAATAGCACCTAATATCTCTTTAAAGTTGTGACCGTCTATTACCACTACATTCCAGCCAAAGGATCTCCATCTCTCATCTAAGGGTTCCAGGTTTTTTATGTCATTTACAAACCCATTTTCCTGTACCTTATTGTAATCGATGATAGCACATAGATTAGACAGTTTATGGTGACCGCCGCTCATAGCTGCTTCCCATACACTTCCCTCTTGTATCTCGCCGTCACCTAACATCACATATACATTGTAATTACTGCCCTTTAGTCTGCCAGCCATGGTCATTCCCACTCCCACAGAGAGCCCCATTCCCAGAGACCCTGTAGATAGCTCTACTCCCGGGATACTTCTATAGGCGTGCCCCTGGAGCATCCTGCCAAATCTTCTAAATCCCTTTAACTCCTCTTTTTCAAAGTAACCTGCCTCTGATAAAACAGAGTAAAGTCCCGGAGTGGCATGCCCCTTTGACATGATAAACCTGTCTCTTTCCTCCCACTGAGGATTATTTACATCTATCTTCATCTTATGAAGGTATAAAGTCATAAGGAGCTCAAGACTAGATAATGATCCTCCAGGATGACCCGACTTTGCATTATATATAGTATTTAACAGTTCTGCCCTCAACCTTCTTGCTAGGTTTTCCATCTTTATTATATCCATAGATACACCTCCCACTAAGATATTAGCTGCTTAAAGGGAGTTCCTTTTTATTTTTATTCTTTTAACCTTTAAAATTTTAAAGATTCAATTAAAAAAAAGGATTTCAATTACTTTTTCAGAAAATTGTTTAGTAGTTTATGATCGATATGTGGCTGAGTTTTTTAAAAATTTCTATTCCAAATGGCTAACTTTCATAGACTTTTTTATGTCTAAATAATATAGGGGTGATGATGTTGAAAAATGAAATGACGGATATTCTTATAAAAAAAACTTTTTTCCCCTGTAAGCTCAAAAAACAGGAGGGAGAAACCCTAAAAAAAATCTTCCATATGGATGAAAAGTTCCTGCTTTCAAGACAGGAAAGGAAACATTTAGATGATCTTGAATTTAAATATTTCTATGAAGAGGATGGTATCAAATATATCCTTTTAGAGGAGTATCTTTTTAAGGAAAACACTTTAGTCATGGATATCCATACTGCTATAGGTGTAAACTACTATCTCAACAAGAAGGAAGCTTAGCACTAGGGATTTCACTTTCTATGAAACTCCCTTTTATATAATAAGGAGGTATATATGAGTTCTAAATTATCTTATTCCGCTATTGAAAAAAAATACTGGCCTGGTTTCAGGGACAAGATCAACCATTCAGAGGACTGCATGGAAGTTGCATCTCTCTTCTCCTCAACTGTTGCATCTATTTTAAATGATATAGATGATATAATGGAAGTTCGAAACGATGAAATTTGTTTTATACCTCATGAAAAAACTTGTAACTACTCATTCCACAACAGACTTAATGAAGGACCTAGATTAAAAGCTTACTTTGAAGGCTCAGATATTGGAAGTATTTTAGACAGATTTGCCTATGCAGCTGTTAACAAGCATACACACTTAGAGAAACATCCTGAAAAGACCAACTTGAAAATAAAAAGACATTAAAAAAAATAATCAGACAGGTGGTTTTTAAATTTAAAACCACCTGTTTTCATTTGTTTTACCTCTGTTAAAGCCTAATTATATTCCTGTTCAGCCTAAAAAACCTTCTTTTTTACCTTTACAAAATGTTCAAAAAGTTGTATATTAATACCAAGAAAAAAACTTAGCACTCACCATCAAAGAGTGCTGATAAGAAAAAGGAGGTATCAATATGATGGATAAATTCACTGAAAAATCCATATCCGCATTAAATAGTGCACATAACCTGGCTCTGGAATCTAAACATTCCTCCATTATGCCCCTTCATATAACTCTTGCTCTTATTAGTCAGCAGGGAGGACTTATCCCTACTATCTTAAAGAGGATGGGGACCGATATAACTTCTCTTAATAACAATATAAAAACCGCTCTGGAAAGACTCCCCAGGGTAGAGGTTGCTAGTGGGGGAAGTATCAATATGAATAATGACTCCCATAAGATAGTAATTGAAGCTGAGAAATTAATGAAATCCATGGGGGATTCCTATATATCTGTGGAACATCTGTTTCTTGCTCTTTTAAAGAGTTTAAAGATACTAAAAGATAGTATAGATGTTAAAGATTTTAGTAAGATACTTGAGGAAACAAGGGGATCTCAAAAGGTGGATTCCCAGTCTCCTGAGGGAAATTATGATGCTCTTACAAAATACGGAAGGGATCTTGTGGATATGGCCCGTGAGGGCAAGGTCGACCCTATCATAGGAAGAGACAGTGAAATCCGTAGAGCTATACAGATTATTTCCCGTCGGACTAAAAACAATCCTATCCTCATAGGAGATCCCGGAGTGGGTAAAACAGCTATCGTGGAAGGCTTGGCTCAGAGGATATTAAATGGTGATGTTCCAGATTCATTAAAGGGTAAAACTATCTTCTCCCTTGATATGGGAGCCCTTATTGCAGGAGCTAAGTTCAGAGGAGAGTTTGAGGAAAGATTAAAGGCTGTCTTAAAGGAAGTGGAAGAGTCTGAGGGAAGGATAATATTATTTATCGATGAGATCCATACCATTGTAGGAGCTGGTAAGACAGACGGTGCTATGGATGCCGGCAACCTTCTAAAACCCATGCTGGCAAGGGGTGAGGTAAGAGTCTTAGGGGCTACCACTATAGATGAATACAGAAAATATATTGAAAAGGATGCCGCCCTTGAAAGACGTTTTCAGACTATCCTTGTGGATGAGCCTACTATAGAAGATTCCATCTCTATATTGAGGGGATTAAAGGAAAAATATGAGGTCTTCCACGGAATCAGAATAACAGATGGAGCCATAGTATCAGCTGCTACTCTTAGCAGCAGGTATATTTCCGACCGCCAGCTGCCAGATAAGGCTATAGATCTTATCGATGAAGCTGCTGCTATGATAAGGACGGAGATAGATTCTATGCCTGAGGAATTAGATGAACTTATCAGAAGAAGTATGCAGCTTGAGATAGAAAGGGAAGCATTGAAGCTGGAAAAGGACAGAGCATCATCTGAAAGGCTGGTAATGCTCAATAAGGAACTGGCTGAAATAAATGATAAAAAGAGCCACCTTCAGTCTCAGTGGGAGATGGAAAAGGGAGAGATCACAAAAATCAAGGATATCAAGGCTCAGATAGAGAAGGTACAGTTTCAGATGGAAAAAGCTGAAAGGGAGTACGATCTCAATAAGTTGGCTGAACTGAAGTATGGAGTTATGGCTGCCCTTGAAAAGGATCTTGCAGCTCAGGAGAAAAAAGTTGAGGGGGAAAAAGACGGTCTTCTCAAGCAGGAGGTTACCTCTTCTGAGATAGCTGATATAGTTTCCAGGTGGACCGGGGTTCCTGTTTCAAAACTTTTAGAGGGAGAGAGGGAAAAGATACTTCATCTGGAAGATTCTCTAAAGGAAAGAGTTATAGGACAGGATGATGCCATAAAGATCATCTCAGATACGATACTCAGAGCCAGAGCAGGCTTAAAGGACCCCAATAAACCCATTGGTTCCTTTATATTCTTAGGTCCCACCGGGGTAGGAAAGACCTTCCTTACTAAGTCCTTGGCATATAATCTATTTGATGATGAAAATAATGTAGTGAGAGTGGATATGAGTGAATATATGGATAAGTTTTCAGTTACAAAACTTATCGGCGCTCCCCCAGGTTATGTAGGGTATGAGGAGGGTGGTCAGCTTACAGAAGCTATCCGTAGAAAACCATACTCTGTAATTTTATTTGATGAGATAGAAAAGGCTCATCCGGATATTTTTAATATTCTTTTACAACTATTAGATGACGGAAGACTTACAGACGGTAAGGGAAAGCTGGTTGATTTTAAAAACACCCTTATTATTATGACATCAAACCTTGGAAGCGACCTCATCTTGGATGATCCTTCGGTTTCCAAGGCCACTGAGAAAAATGTTTTAGAGAGACTTCACTCAAACTTCAGACCTGAATTTATAAACAGAATAGATGAGACAATAGTTTTTAAATCTCTTGGAATAGAAGCTGTGAGAAATATTGTAAGACTTCTTCTAAATGATACCAATAAGAAGTTAGCTGAAAAGTTTATCTCTCTTACATGCTCTCAGGACGCTTTAGATTATATAGCTGAGCAGTCTTACGATCCCCACTATGGTGCCAGACCAGTAAAAAGATTTATACAAAAAGAGATCGAAACCAAGCTGGCTAAACTACTTCTTAGTGGTGAACTCAGTGAAAACTCAGAAATCACCTTGAAATATGATAACAGTAAATTAATCTACAGTATCTCGTAGTTCCACTGAAGAGATGTATGTTCAGTGCCTCTGATACTCTATACAATACTATAGATAATAGGTCTTCACACTATAAAACCTCAGGAATACCTTCCTGAGGTTTTTATCTTAAGTGAGTTTCCTTATTCTGCCACTTCTTACTTCGCCATCTTATCAGCATAGTTATTCCCCTTATCCATTCCTCTATCCCATTGGCTGCCCATATCCCTATTAGTCCCAGGTTAAGTCCTACTCCCAGTATCCATGCCAGGCTCACAGCGAGAAAGAGCGGCGATACTACTCCTACTGCCACTGGAAATTTTATATCTCCCGCTGCATGAAGGGAAGCTATTATTACAATATTAAATACCCTGCCGCTTTCAAGAAATAAAAACCATATAAACACCTGTTGGGCAATCATCAGAACACCTTCACTGGGATCAAATACCGACATTATACCGTTTTTATTAAAGATAACTATACTTGTTATTGTTACTGCTATAACAAGGGCTAGCATCGTACTTCTTATACATTTTTTATATACACTTTCCCTTTCACCAGATCCTATCATCCTCCCCACCTGAAGAGCTGTTCCCTGTCCCAGTCCCAGAGAAAAAGCTATGATAAAGGAGGTCACAAGCATGAGATAGGTTCTTGCTTCTATGGCATTGGTTCCCATGGTATTTACAAAGGATAGTATTATTATCTGGGCTAGACTCCAGCAAAAGTGCTGTCCCCCTATGGGAAAGCCTATTGTTAAAATATATTTTATCTTCTCAGTGAGCCTTCTTCCCACCCTTTCCAGTTTGAAGGTAAAACCATAATATTTTTTCACTATTCTATGGGCTACGATACACCCTGCTCCTCTTGCAACTATAGTTGATATCCCCACTCCGGTAACTCCCAGTACCGGCATACCAGCCAGCCCGTAGATAAAGATAGTGTTTCCCATTATATTTATCATGTGTACCCCAAGATTTATATAAAGTACCTCCCTGGTATTCCCATGAGCCTTCATTATGGCGCTATAGGTCATGGTCAGTGCCTGAAATACACAGAGCCCTCCTACCATTCTGAAATAATATTTTATTATCTCTATGAGTTCTCCTGGCAGTTTCATCCCTGTGAGTATCTCATGATACCCTATTATATATAGGCCTCCTATAACTATGGCTATCAGAAGATTCATTACAATGGCAGCATCTGCTATACCCTCTACCTCACTCCACTTCCCTGCTCCTATGAGCTGGGTTATGAGTATAGTCGTCCCTATACAAATAAAGCTGAAGATTACATTTTGTATCAAAAGAAGCTGACGTATCCCCCCTAAGGCCCCTACAGCTTCAGGACTGGTTTTTCCGAGCATTATTATATCTACATTCCCCATTATATTTATAAGTAAAAACTCTAAGAAGATAGGTATGGCAAGGGAAAAGAGCTCCCCTTCCTCCCTTCTGTACTCCTTTATATTAAAACCTACTCCTGCAGAAATCGGACTTCGAAATTTTCTATCCTTCATATTTCCACCTCTCCCTATAAAGGGAATAATAACCTCTCTCACATCATTTTTTTGCCACTAAACCATATGAAATATGACCTCAATTACACCTTTAGAATGTATAATTTCTTTAAAAAAGATTAATCTTTTTTAAGTTTAAAATTCCCCATGAAATACCAGTGCTTTTTCACAAAAGATGCCCCTATTTTCCTAGGATTTCATATGTTTTTTTACCTCCTGCCACAGGATAACCTCTCTGGATTTTTTCAAAAAGATTTCACCTCCTTTTGGGAAGTTTTAGATTAAAAAAAAAAATTATAAAAGGCCTGATTTTAGCAGGCCTTTTATAATACCTCTTTTATTATATCAGCTCCATTTATGAGTTCTTTTTTATAGACCAGAGCTATAGCCAGATAGTATCCCAAGTGTTTTTTATATCCTTTAAAATACTTATTTAAATCCAGGTATTCCGATGTTCTTTTCTGAAACCTCACTACATCCTTACATATTCCTATCCAGGTGAACTTTTTTTTCAGTCTGCTGTCTATTAAAACTATTCCCCTGTCTGTTTTTATAAAGTTCTTAGGTTTTGCATCTCCGTGGTAGTGACCCAGGGAGTGCAGCTTAGCCAGAAGCTCCATCACTTCTGAGTAATCTTTAGAGGTTACATCCTCCCCCTCTATATAGTCAGCTAGAAAGAAGCTTTCAGAAACTCCAAATCTACTTTTTTTCTCTACAGCTACTCTCACATCATAGGCATTTTTAAAGCCCTTCTCCCTCAAAAGTATGGAGTTATGCAGAGTTACTCTTCCTCTGCTTTTCAAGAAGATATCTAGAATCCCTCTGCCTTTTTCTTTTTTCAGAACATATTTTTTTCCCTCTACTTCTATCAGCTTTACTACTCTGTCCCTTTTTTCCTGGAGAGTTTCTCTTGCTTCATACTCACCTTTCAACAATTTTTCTACCAGTCCTTCTGATTTTTTACACACTTTATCATAATATAGCAGATAGTTATCCTGCTTTTTTATACTATACATAGGTTACCTCCCATATAAATAATTTACAGGGCCAATTCTTTTTATGGCCTAATATTCCATATCATCTTCTACGGTATAATTACTTATTATTAGTCTTAATATATTCATCATTATATTTTTTGGCTTCATCTTCGTCTCCCTATATCAATTTATTTGATTATATAATTTTTTTTATTCTTTCATTACGACACCTGTCTCTAAGTGTGCTTTATGCCCCTCTTCCAACCTCTTTTTTAAGTCAGCTTTTAGATTATGGTATTTTTTCTCTAAGAACAATTTTTTATCTGTCTTTCTATAGCTACTGTTTTATACGACTTCTTAAGGAAGAGTTGTATAAATATCACCTTTTTATAAAATAAGTACCTTTTTTTTACCTGATACTTAAATCTAACTAAAACTATCCTATAAAAACTAACAGCTAAGTTCCCTCCTTCCACCTTAAAAGAATTCTCTATTTATACGTATCCTCACCAGCACAGTTATCCACCTGTAATCACTCTTCTTCCTTTATCTCCTGCATCTACTCTAGTCATCTGAGTTATATTTTTCTATCCCGATTATTTCTCTTATTCTTCATTTTATACTTTTATTATAAGACAAGCTCTTTTCCTATAAAATGTCAGTTGGCAGATGCTTTTTTACCTTTTATCTATTCCATCTTCTTTAAGAGATACTCCCCTTGGCAAGCTCAACTATTATTTGAATTTGAGACCCCTTAGGATAAATACAATTCTTCTGCCTTCTTACTTTTAAAATATATAAAAACTCATATACAGTTCAAAAAATGCAAATTAAAAAAGCCCCGTAGGGCCTAAAGTTAGTTAAAAAGGTTTAATTTATATCCTACCCCGGCTCCGTACATAACAT
>Ga0209379_10001229_pt1 | contig 17413 bp, 15 predicted proteins | sample tdDd001_FD_187124 | JGI IMG/M metagenome (GOLD analysis project Ga0209379, IMG submission 187124) | Marine sediment microbial communities from the Atlantic coast under amendment with organic carbon and nitrate - tdDd00.1 (SPAdes)... | ecosystem: Environmental > Aquatic > Marine > Coastal >...
TATACACATCAACTTCAACATGGCTAATTGAGTCACCAGAATACGGTGACATATCAAAGTCACCTTCTAATTTGTATTGTTCAGAGCCAATATTAAATGCAACATTTTGGTAGGTTTCTGCCTGGTAATTTCCGCTAGTGGCGTCGAAACCTTCTTTAAATGACACTAAACCCGACAGCGTGTATGGAGTCCCTTCATATGTCCATTTGAGATTGTCGAAATACATACTGTATTCCACATTGCTGTCTGACACACTTTCGATCGCAATGGCCGTTGAGCCAGAGATTGCAACACCATTACTGTAAAGCCAACAGTTCTGGTAGCTCATTGCAATGATACCCGTTGAGTCGCCAGATATCTTGCCGTCGTAAGAAACGTTTCCGCCTTGGTCGCAAGCGTAAGTCTTTTTAATCGCGCCGTTTTTCACATCATCACTGAAGTCTTGTTCTGCCAGTTCAGGCAGAGCCATACCAGAATCGCTAAACAGTAAGTTAAATGCGTGTTGGACTAATTCCAAATCGACTTCTGCATTGGTAGTTTTGCCTTTGTATTGCGCGTTTGCGATAGACGATGCTGCAGTATTGAGGCGCGCTGGACTGTAGTCTTTAGCGTTTTTAATGATGGTAGATGATGTGACAGGTGAAGAGCCTCCGCCCCCTGTACCAGAGTCTGAACCGCCGCCTCCACAAGCTGAAAGTGACAACGCGATTACACTGATCACGCCAAGACGAATACTAGCAGTCATAGCTCTTCCTTGATGTATTGTTATTGGATTTTTCCGAGCAGTAAATTTAGCGTAAAGACAAACAAGAAACAACGGCTTATCTGCTGGAATGAGAGCAGAAAAATCGAAGCTGTATTTTCCTGAACAAAGAAAGCAAGTTGTAGGCAACTTGTTAGTTTTATGCGCTTTGAGAGAAACCGGTGATTCGATAGCAAATCAGACATAAAAAATTCACGTGGGTTTATCGATCGCAATGGAAAAGTGTTCCTTTGCAGATGCCTGGCATGAGGAAGCGCGACACAGCCAGCATAGCGCCACTGATGACGGATTATGAAAAGTTTATACATGAAATCATGTTCGGAAAGTAACGGGCAAGAACAACCCGAAAGTGCATTGCAAATACTTCGCACAATTAAAAATCTTGTTGAAATAATGGGTCTGGACCAGGTGAGTCTTTATAGCAAAGACAATGCAATGCTTGATGAAATGTAAGAGTTATTTCTATTTATTAAACGTTTACAGATAGTTGCCGATAACGACCTGCGCGTTCAATTTATGAAAGTTGTTATTGTTCCGTCTGTAATGTTGGAAAGTTTCTAAAGGAGTAGTAGGAAACCTGATGCCAGGTTTCTTTTAAAGAAGCATGGGCCTATATGTCAATACTAATAACAGTTCGCTGTATGCTCAACGGCAGCTTTTAAAGTCTGGTTCCCAATTAACCGTTTCTTTAGAGCGACTTTCTTCCGGCTTCAGAATTAACGCGGCTGCAGACGATGCGGCGGGCCTGCAAATATCTGATCGCATGACATCACAAATCCTTGGGTTGGAACAAGCTGTCAGAAATGCTAACGATGGGATATCGTTAGTCCAAACTGCAGATAGCGCTCTGGCTGAGAGCACAACAATCATTCAGAGAATGCGGCAACTGGCAATTCAATCACAAAATGGCATCAATAGCGTCGCTGATAATGCCGCGATACAGAAAGAAATTAGTCAGCTATCTACCGAACTAAATCGCATTGCTTATGATACACAATTCGCAGGACGAAATTTGCTCGATGGAACGTTTAGTGCAACTTTTCTTGTTGGTGCTAATTCCGGGCAAACTATAGATGTATCACTTTCGGGTAGTTCAGCCAGGCTATCATCCCAAGGGCTCGGGATTGGTTATGATGGTGACGATGTAAGTGGGGCCTACCGAGATCTGGGAAGTGGGCAGCTAATTCTTAGTACCGGGTTGGCACCTGCAGGTACGTATAAATTCGCAACTTCCGTTGATGGTGGTAATACCTTCAGCGAAATTACCGTTGCACTGGGTGGAAATTCAACCTCTGACGCACAAACGATCGTCGATACAATAAATGAGCAACTATCCTTTCGCGGATTTGATTCGTTAATTACAGTAGGTAGTCAGGTTGTATCGAATACCAATGAACCATTACGTGTTGCACAGGCTTCTTCAAACCCGATGGATCTTGGCAATAATTTCAATCCTACCGGCACCTACGATGCACTGTTTTTGGATATCGACAGCCTGGATAAGGCATTATCCACTGTGGATAGTATCCGTGCCGAATTAGGAGCCAAACAAAACCGCTTTCAATCCACTTTAAGAAACTTATCCAGCATTAGAGAAAACGTAGCAGCGGCCAAAAGCAGAATTAAAGACACGGATTTTGCAGTAGAAACCGCTAACTTGACTCGCAATCAAATTATTCAGCAAGCCAGTACATCGGTTCTATCGCAGGCCAATCAAAGTCCACAACTTGCCTTGTCGTTACTAAACTAATATTGCAATGGATGCAAAGAATGTCTGGACGTTGTGCCCTCATTTTTAAACAGCAGTTTTTAGTCGATTTTACGCAGCATCCGTAAATTTCCAGGGAGGTATGCCGCCAATTGCTTTACTGGGTCGCTCATTGTTATACAACTAGAATCCCATTGCCTCTGCGCTTTGGTTTACCGCAACATACTGTCTGTTATAAACGCATTTTCTGGCCTAATAAACAGACATCAATCGAAATTCGACTCAAAAGCACCATATTCGAGGCAATCACATCTAAATGGTGAGTAACCTGTACCAAGGTGGTACTGTTATGAAGTGTTTATACGGTGGTTTAACCGTTTATGCTGGATAAATGTCGGCTCCTGTTGCTACAGTGGTCACAAAATGGATGTGATTGCTGTAATTATACGCTCTTTCAACAATCGCTTTGCAAGTTAGTATATTTTAGAGGTGCTCAATACGTAGCTAAGGAAAAAAATGCTTTTAATACAAAAAACAATTATACGTGGCGTAATTTGTGCTCTTTTGATGATTATTAGCACTACGTTACAGTCCAGCGAAAGAACGGCGCAAACCATTGCAAAAAGCTATGATTATTTCTACTTGTATGCGGACGATTGCGAATCATGCCTGAAAGACGTTGATGCATTGAAACAGTTGGAAAAAACGCATGGATTGAGGGTGAAAGCAATGACCCCAAAACACTTTGGCGCTAAAATGATAATCAAAAAATTCGGCGTAGAAGAATTGTCACCGGTTTTAATCATTGCCGATGGCGGTGAAATTGTTGGACTGAATACCCACTTTAACACCGACAAAGAACTGGTTGAGTGGTTGGTTAGCGACAGAAAGTTTTATTTCTTTTATGCCGATAACTGCCCTGCATGTATAAGGTTCAAGCCCGTCTTCGAAGAATACATGAATGAGTCAAATCTTGATGTAGAAAAAATCAACATTAGAAATCGGACAAATGGTTTATTTGGAAACTTCGCAGCCGCACTAAATGTTAGAAGCGTCCCGACATTAATTGTGACAGAAAACAATAAGCCAAGTAAGTTTATTGTAGGTGAAATGTCCAAAAAAAGGCTCGGAGAAAAATTGAACGAATAACCTCAAAAACAACAAAGCCCACTGAAAGCAGACTAAAAATAGGGTATCAGAAGCTCGCTTTCGATTGACTGACATAGTCAGTGTACTCTCTTGCTATAAAGAATAGGGTATATATCTCTATCGTGTAGTATTAAGCTAAAGCATCCCACTGCAACGAAAAATAAAGCGTGTTTCACTGTGCAAGGAGGCGATAAATGGATGTGTATTTTGGCATAGGTGAGGGCGAGCCCCGAATTTATGCACAAAAAAACAACTTTCGTCGGTTTGCGTTCCGATCTAAAAGTGGTACCAGAGGCAGGACTTGATTGGGCCGACATTCGGAAGGCACAGAACTCCCCCCTTTCGGCGGATTTTGAAAAGAAAGTGTCTCTTTTAATATATGCAAATCAATAGTTTGGAATTCAAAAAAAGACACTTTGCAAATTCTTTGCTCGCAGTAGAAGTTTCCCCCTACTTCCTTACATCATTTTTGAAGCGCTCTGCGTTTTCACGCTCTTGCGCCTCAACATCGCCTTTACCAAAAAAAGCCCAAAACGGCTTTGGAATTTCAAGAGCACGTTGTGTGGCGGGCCTTGCGTCAATCCTGTCGAACCAGGCTTGCAGGTGAGGCAGACCATCAACGCTGACATTCGCCCAATAATAGGCACGTGCCCACGTGTAGGTAGCCATATCTGCGATGGTGTATTCGTTGTTTACCAGAAAGTCTTTACCCTCCAGATGTGTATTCAGGACTTCCATCAGTCGGCGACTTTCGTCGACGTAACGTTTAATCGCAAACGGATCCTCGTTGCCGTTTTTAGCCGCAATACGCTGGAAATACATTGCCTGGCCCATCATTGGCCCGACACCGCCCATCTGGAACATCAGCCATTGTAGTGTTCTTGATTTCTCATCAGGAGAAGATGGAAGAAATTTCCCGTACTTCTCAGCCAGGTACCAAAGAATGGCCCCCGACTCGAAAACAACAAAGTCGTTGTTAGCGTGATCTACTATGGTAGGAATACGCCCATTTGGATTGAGCTTTACGTAGTCCGGCGCCTTTTGCTCATTCTTTGAAAAATCGATATGTGTTAAATCGTATTCGACACCCGCTTCTTCAAGAAAAACAACAGGTTTCCAGCCATTCATTGTAGAGGCTGTGTACAGGTGTATATCTTTTTGTGAACTCATAGTTGTTTTCTCCTTCGCAGAATCAGTAAGCAATAACGTGCCACAGCAGGGCTTCAGGGGGGCCAGTAAATAACACTAAAAACCTCTCCTATTTTTCTTCTACAATAATGGCGATAGCTGTCTGCTCACCGAGATTTGTCACTCTGTGGGTCCATGCCTCATGCCACATGACATGCCCGTCGGGAACATCAGCAACAATCTGCTCGCCGCCAAGCGTTTCAATTTTTAACTTGCTGCCTTTTTCAAAATAAACCGTTTCGTTGTTGTGACGATGAAACGAATCGCTTTCGCCTGGCTTCAACACCATTTTCAAAACAAGGGCACGTTCGTTTTCAAGCAATATTTCATACTTTTGGGGTGAAGCAATGTGTCCTGGTTCATACTGCTCGCGAGCATGAGTGTTGGCAGTCGCTGCCAACATCAAGCAAAATCCGGATTTCAATACGGGACGTAAAAGAGACATAAAAACTCCTCAGACGTTTTTCAAAAACATCGCTTTATAACTGGGTTAAAAGTGCTTGTTTATGTGGGCTTCGAAGCGTTTAAAGTCGTTCTCAACGTCTGCGTTTTTCATTACGTCGAAGCTGGCAAAGGTTTCCATCGGAGTCATGCCAAAAAACTTGAAGTTCATATGCATTGGGAACATCAAATCGTCTACTGATTTACCGTCAAAAAACTCTTCATTATCATTGAATGACTCTTCTGGAGCATTGAAGGTCAGAGACATCATGTACTTTACATCTGCAAGTGTGCCGCCAGTACCGTAGTTTTTCTTAGGCTCTTCGGCTACACGCCCATCGCCCGCACACAAAGCGCCGCCCATACCTGCGGTATAGACTTCGTCCATATATTTTTTGAATGACCAGGGCACTCCCATCCAATTAATAGGCGATTGAAGAATGACAAAATTTGCCCATTGGTGATGTGCAAGCTGCTCTTCCACATCGTATTCTTCTGCCATCGTCACTACGCGAGTGTTATAGCCTTTACCTTCAAGCAGAGTGACGGCTTTATCAACAAGGGCAGCATTCAGCTTGCCCTCTGAGAATGGATAATACTGGTGGGCATTAATAATTAGTACATTGCCTAAACTTGTGGTGCTCATTGAAAAGACTCCTAAGATTGCTTACAGATAGGTTAATCAAAGCAAGCGTGTTTTCTCGCTTTAAGATGTGTGGTATATTTTAGTTACCTTTAAACGGTAATCAATTAGTATACTTTTAGTAACCTGCTTTGAGTGAGAGGGTGTAAGTTGGAAAGTTCAATAAAAACAGACAATAAAGGACGAAAAAAAGTTTACAACGCTTGCATGGAGCCCTGTGCTATTGAAAAGGGAATGCGATTAATTGGCGGAAAATGGAAAGGTTCGATTATTTACCATCTGAAAGATGAGCCTGTCAGATTTAACGATCTTGCACGAATGCTCGGTGGCGCAAGTAAAAAGATGGTTGATCAGCGTCTCAAAGAGCTTGAAGACGAAGGCATGGTGTTACGAAAGGTTATCAGCGATAGGCCAGTTGCCGTCACGTACGAGCTGACCGAGTTTGGGCGAACAGCTTTGCACATTCTGGATGAGCTTAGAGTGTGGTCTGAAACCCATGATGTGCAGATAAACGCAAAGCAGCGCTAGGCTGGGCCCCACAAACGAGAGCCCTCTAATTGCGCTGCAAGCTTAATTTTTATTAATATTAATCAATCGCATCATCGGAGAGGGTTTTAATGGGTTACGGCCTGGTTGGATAGCCGTAAACTGCATTAAGAGCCTAGTGAAAACCAGCGTTTGATATGGTTGTCTGACCTTATTCATTATCAGGTATTTCATCGTGCTCAAGTTTTTCAGCGTAGCCTTTTGGTGGCGGTGTCCAGCCACGCATTTTTGAGTGTTTGTCATGCAAATCTGCTTTCAGTGCATTTTTAATTAAGGACTCAAGTTCAATAAATAGTTTGAGGTAGTTATTGTCGATGCGTTCACCGCTGGCATCGTCGATCCATGCCTTATAAAGCATATCGTTTTGTTGATCTTCAATATTCTTATAGGCCATCTTTTGGCGTTCAACATGGAAAGGATGAATATTCAGTGAACGCAGTGCTTCTGCCCCCATTTCAAGTGCGGAATGATAGGTTTCTGATACGACATAATCTGCACCTAGCTGACGAAGACGGTAGCCATGACCACGATCGAATGCACGGGCAAGTACCTTAACATTGGGGTAGGCATGCTTGGCATATTTTACCATTTCGGCAGCCGTGTCTTTATCATCGATGGCGATAACCAGCAAAGAGGCGTCGTGAGCACCGGCAGTGTGTAAAATATCCGGCTTAGACGCATCGCCAAAATAGGCTTTTGTGCCAACACGCCTGATTAGGTCAATCTGTTCTGAGCGGATATCAAGCACCACGGTTTTAACATCATTGGCTACCAGTAAGCGATTAATAATTTGACCGAAGCGCCCTATACCGGCAATAACGACCGAACCTTGTTCGTCAATGGTGTCTTGCTCCCGTTGTGTTTTGTTGCCTTGATAGCGAGGCATGATGGCTTTGTCGAATAAGATGAAAAGGCCGGGGGTTAAGAACATAGAAATGGCGACAACCAATGAGAGAACAGAAATAATATTACTGGGGAGCACATAGTTTTGCGATGCAAAACTTAACAATACAAAGCCAAATTCCCCCGCCTGCGCCAAACTAAGTGTAAATAGCCATTTATTGCTTTCGCGCAACTTAAATACGACGGCAATCACGTACAGTACCATTGCTTTTACAAGCATAACCGTAATAGTAAGGGCTGCAATTAATACTGCGTTGTCCGACAGTACTCCAAAATTAATGCCTGCTCCTACGGTAATAAAAAAGAGCCCGAGGAGGAGTCCTTTGAAAGGCTCAATGTTAGCTTCCAACTCGTGCCTGAACTCGCTATTGGCAAGTACTACGCCAGCCAGAAACGCGCCCAGGGCGGGGGAAAGACCAACTAACCCCATCAGAGCGGCAATACCGATAATAAGCATTAACGCCGTCGCTGTGAAAATTTCACGTAGATGTGACGAAGCGACAAATTTGAATAAAGGGCGGCTTAGGTAGTGACCGCCCACTGTGACAAAGGCCACAGAACTGATGATAACCAAGCCGTAGCCCCACGGTGGTAGCCCCTCTACCAGGCTTAAGTTGTTGTGGCTTTCGCTGCTCGAACCATGCTCTGCAGCACTCGACGCTAGCTCAGGAATAGCCAGCAGCGGGATTAGCGCTAACATAGGGATGACGGCGATATCTTGAAACAGCAGCACCGAAAACGCGCTTTTGCCTCCTTCTGTTTGCTGTAAGCCTTTCTCTTGAAAAGTTTGTAGTACGATAGCAGTTGAGGACAGTGCAAAAATGAGTCCTATCGTCAGGGAAACCCCAAAGGGTTGACCTAATGCAATTGCTGCGGCGGTAATAAGCGCAGCAGTCAGTCCAAGCTGCAATCCGCCCAAACCCAGAAGCTTTGATTTCATGGCCCACAATGAGCGGGGCTCAAGTTCCAGGCCAACTAAAAATAGCATCATCACCACACCAAACTCGGCAAAGTGTTGGATAGTTGTGGTTTCATCACCCACAAGCCCGAATACCGGGCCAATAACAAGGCCTGCGATTAAATAGCCTAAAACCGAACCAAGCCCTAATCGCTTAGCGATGGGAACTGCAATAACCGCCGCCACCAGATAAATAAATGCATAGAGAAAATAGCCTGTCATCTTACTCTCCTGACTGTGTGCACAAATCGGCTAGGTTTTCGATGTTCATTGCTTTCTCCATATTCAGTTCGCCTTTGACGAGTTTGTTTAGCAACGTCGTCCATTTTCGACGATGATCGCTAATACGGTGTTCTTCCTGTGCGGTGCGAGAACCAAACAATGCAAAAGGCGCCAGGTAGGTCATATGAGTAATACTTGCCATTTGTTCAAGTGGTTGGAGAAGTTGGCGGATAGTGAAATGATTAAAACCGTCAGTTTGATACGCTTCTTCTTTGCCGCCAGCACTTATTGCGCATAAAAACTGTTTACCTTTAAGTGCCGTTCCTTCGTGTCCGTAAGCAAAGCCATACTCGAGCACAAGATCCTGCCATTCTTTTAAAATTGATGGCGTTGAGTACCAATATAATGGGTACAGAAAAATGATGATGTCGTGATCTACAAGCTGCTGTTGTTCGCGTTCTATATCAATATTGAAGTCGGGGTATTCGGCATACAAGTCTACAGCGGTCACATGCTCGATTGCTTGTGCATCTGCAAAAAGCGGAACGTTAACCTCAGAACGGGTTTGCGCAGGGTGAGCAAACAGTACCAAAACTTTTCTATTGTGCTTACTTTCATCTATATCGCTTTTGTTGTCGCTATTCATACACGTTTTCCAAGCTTGTTTAGTGCTGCTTTTGGGTGGTATTACAATGTAGTTAAGTATGTGTGTTTTCTCACTTTCTGGTAAGTGGTGTATTTTAGTTACCTTGAAACTACAATCAATTAGTATACTTTTGGTTACCTGTTAAAAATGAGAGGTCGAGAGCTGGAAAGGTAAATAAAAACAATTGCTAAAAGGCGAAAATTGTTAATAACGCATGCATGTCGTAATCCCCCCCTGAAAAGTAGCGGCGGTTATTAGTAGAACATCCAATGTTTAAAATAGTTAGTTAAATTTAGGAGATCAGGCTTAATTTTTGGGGCGTTGCAAATTTTCTGTATGCACAAAATCTATCCGTTTCATTTGTCGTCTATCGGACTATAGTAAGTCTATATTTAGACCAATAGAGATTGTCATGAAAACTCAAACTGTACCTTGCATGAAGGAACATGCGAATCATCTGGAATTGGATAATCCCATTTGGGTCACGCAAAATGGCAAGCCAAAGTATGTTATTCAGGATGTGAAAGTCTACGAAGAACAGCAACAAACTATAGCATTATTAAAACTCATTAATTTGTCAGAACACAGTGCGCGACAGAATGGGCTATTTGATCTGGATGAAGCATTTGACGACGATTGGAGACAGCAAAAAAGTGACAACGGTTTTTAAACTTTGTTTGAAAAAACTGGATGCACTTTTAACCAGAAAATTTAATCAGAATGTTGCTAGCGAGGCCAAGCAAGCTATTAAATCAAAAGTTAAGTCTTAACTCTCTGGAAATCCGTTTTCTGCTCTTCATAGTGACAGGCTCCTGGAACTAGGGTTAACTGAATACAGACAATTTCTTGTCGATAGTCATAATGTGGTGTTTTATCGAGTCGATGAGTCTACAAAGACGATCATTCTTCTTCTGGTTATTGATTCTAGACAAGAGCTGAAAAAGCTTTTGTTTGAATTTAACTTGCTCGTCTGATTTATTCTAAATTAATAGAACGAGATGAATGCTGATCCCCGTTTATGGGGTAGAGCCCGTTTATTGATGCACACCTAGAGGTGTTTGGTACCAGAGGCCGGACTTGAACCGGCACAGAGTTACCCCCGGCGGATTTTGAAAAGTTAGTGTATCAAATAGTTATTTAGTATCAGTTGGTTAATATGTTTAAAAAACGCTTTGCAAATTCTTTGCACGCCGTTATTTAATTATATTCAGATTAGCCTATTTCCGTTACCCATACGTCCACTTTCAAACTTGAACCTGGCAAGCCCCAGAATGCTCCGGACACGGCAGGGACTAGTTCAGGAAGTCTGCTTACGGCTACGGCAATGTGGTTCGCACCTACCAGGCACCCATGAGTTGGGTCAAAGCCTTTCCATCCAGCTCCAGGAATAAACACTTCTGCCCAAGCATGAGTCGTACCTGAGAGATGATGTTCATCCTCGGTATGTACATAGCCACTTACAAATCTAGCGGCAAATCCTAAATAGCGTGCAGCATCAATAAATAAATTCGCGTAATCCCGGCAGGAGCCAGCATTTTTGCTGAGTGTTGCAGATGAACTTTGAACTCCCTCTTCATCTCTTTTTATATATTGGAGCGTTTGATAAATGTATTGGTTCATGGATAGAAGCAATTTAAAGGTTTGATTGGGTTGTCGAGTTGCCCACGCATTATTCAACAAATTTTTGATGAGGATGTAGTCTTCATCAGTGTTGTTTCGTAGGTAAGGCGCTAGGGTGATAGCATCTTCGGAAGGGTAGCAAAACGGATAATTAACAGCATAATCTTCAATAAGAAAATCCTGAGGGAGTACATCAAATTTTTGGACAATTGAGTCGCTCTCAATATGCAGCCTATGTGAGGCTTCCGAAAATCTGGCAATTGCGACTGAATTGCTCTCTACATCCCGGTGCCACTTTAATTCAGCATTCGGACTAATAGTGAGTGTTGACGACTCAAGATGCTGGTCGTGTCCTTCCCGAGGCCTGAGACGAAGTGTATGGGCGTCTAATTGCACGTCATCAGAGTATTCGTAAGTTGTTTGGTGTACCACTCTGAATCGCTTCATATAATGCAACATGTATGTCTATAGAAGTATCAGGGTACCTCTTTTAAATATTTTTTGCTGAAACATTACGGTTAACGTTGAGGAAATTTCACAGCGTAAAAATCATATTAAGGAGCTAAACTGCTTTTATAAAATAAATAGTGCTGTGTAAGATAATAATTACGCTGCAAGTAGTAATAAATGTTCTGACGAAAAATTAATTATATACATAGGTTGCGAACTAGCGTACTCTTGTCTGGCTTTAGAAAATTAACACCTTATCTGTTACTGCTCTTGCTTTTCTCTTTCTTCTTTTGTTATTCAAAGTCGATTTAGTATTTACATTTGCTCTATTAGTTAATGTTTTACTATTTTTTAGCGCCTTACTGGCGGATAAACTCGCCAATTATTTAATTAACAAGAGAATTTTAAAATGTCTAAATCCGTAAATGGTACAGTAAAGTGGTTCAATGATGACAAAGGTTTTGGTTTTTTAACGCCGACTGAAGGTGGAAAAGATGTATTTGTACACTTCCGCTCTATCGCGTCAGAAGGCTTTAAATCTTTAGTGGAAGGGCAACAAGTTCAATTTACTATTGAACAAGGCCAAAAAGGTCCACAAGCTTCAAACGTTGTTGCTTTATAATCCTTGCAAGATTTTAGGGGCTAGTTAAATCTAGCCCTATCCAACTTACCAAAACTGCCCAAGTAAATTCTGCTTTCACTCCCATCTAAATTGTACTCATTAAATAAAATAAGAATAATTATGAAAAATACTATTGATTCATCAGGTATAAATGTCCTGCCGCCTGTTACCCATATATCGGTTAATAAATTTAATGTTGCCTTTGAAGATGGTAAATCAAAGAAATTTATAAACTTTAAAAATTCAGTCGAAACAAAAAGGTTTGTTTCCTGGCTGTTATCTATTTAAAAAATTGATTATAAAGTCGTTTATAATCTTTAAATACTGACCGCCTTTTTTCTCCTGAGATACAGATTGAAAGTGCCTCAAGAATAAGGTTAAGCAGTTTGTTTAAGTGGTAGTGACACAATAGGCCGATTCACGTGGTTACTTGGGTAGTCCAATAGAACGAGACGACTGCTGATCCCCCATTTATGGGGTAGAGCCTGAATGCTGATCCCCCATTTATGGGGTAGAGCCAATAATTAATAGAACGAGATGAATACTGATCCCTCGTTTACAGGGGAGAGCCGCCGATTACAGGCACAAAAAAACCGACTTTCGTCGGTTTGTGTTCACATCTAAAAGTGGTACCAGAGGCCGGACTTGAACCGGCACAGAGTTACCCCCGGCGGATTTTGAATCCGCTGCGTCTACCAATTCCGCCACTCTGGCACTGATAGATGTGCTTAACTACTGCTGGAGTAGTTAGGTTGCGAATTATAACTATGTTGGCCGTACTGACAAGCGTTTTTTTTATCTAGGCTATCAACTGTTTAATAATTCGTCGAAAATGCAGTCGCCTCGAGATGTGCGGGGGTTTTTGTGGGCCTTTTTGCGCTTCTGTGGCACACTGTACGATAGGTAATAGAGGTAATTTGTTCGTCCATGGCAAAGTCAAAAAAGGCAAAAAAGCCTAACACTTCCGCATCTACTCCTTCTGCTACGTCAACGTCGTCTCCGGAACAGCAACGTGCAGGCTTTTTTCGCCGTCTGGCGGCTATGATCTACGACACGCTGGTCGCCACTGCGGTTGGTATGTGTGCCGCGATGGCCATGATTGTGTTTATGGTGGTGTCGCTGAAAAACGGCTTGTTCGATATGCAGGGCTACGCTGAGCCGAATGAGTTTATTCAAAATTCCGTGATGTTTACCACCATTATTCAGGTGTGGGTAGGCGTTTGGGTTGCTGGGTTTTTCCTGTGGTTTTGGAAACGTGGTGGGCAAACACTGGGCATGCGCGCATGGCGATTACGTATTTTTAGCACCACTGAAGCCCCAATGACCTGGTCACGGTTGCTGCTCAGATTAGTAACGTCTCTTGGCGGGCTGGGTACGCTATTGGTGTTGTTTGATGTGAAAAACAAACTAGCCTTGCAGGATCGGGTGGCGAAAACGGAAGTGGTTAAGTTAACCAAAAACCAAAACGATCACAAAAGCTGGTAGTCCAATAATAGCGGGCAAAGTCGTGATAATTACTTTGCCGAACTGCGATACCGTTTCAGTTCTGCCAGCAGCCAATCCTGGCTTTTTACGGTGGGCTGAGAAGGGCAGTGCACAAGATAATATTTGCCCGACATTTTGCTCTTGGTGGCGGCGTATTGAATAAAGTCTTCCGCGGTTTCAATGTCATCGGAAAAGTAATCGTATTTCTTCTTAATATGTCCTAGCGCTTCTGCGCCGGTATGGCGTTTGCCATTGCGTTCGTAGGAACAATCGGTACTTTTTACGAAGTTCAGCAGGTGGCTGATTTCTTTGAATGAGTCAGCGCTCGCATTCAAGCTAGCAAGCGCAGTCAGCAGTAACATCCATTTCATAAACTATTGTTCCTGAGCACCGCTATCGCGATAACAATACGGTCGCAATACCCGCAAACAACAAGCTGGGCAACAGCGCGCCTAACGCAGGCGGAATGTTGTAAACCAGGCTAAGAGGGCCGAATACTTCATTGGTAATGAAGAAGCCGAAACCAGTGAGTACGCCCATAATAATACGAGCACCCATGGTAACACTGCGAAGTGGGCCGAAAATAAAAGACAAGGCCATGAGCAACATCACACAAACGGTTACAGGCTGCAGCAGCTTTCGCCATAAAGCCAGTTCGTAACGGCTGGTATCCTGCTCGTTATTAATGCGGTACGTTATGTAATCATTGAGCCCGCGAATGGATAACGCTTCTGGCTTAACTGACACTATGCCGAGCTTGTCGGGCGTGAGGGTTGAATCCCAGCGCCAGGTAGGCAGGGCCTCTGTGTCAATTTTAGCCTCGGTAAAGGTGGTGTGGGTTACGTTAGTCAACGTCCAGCCATTTTGCTTGTAAAAGCCGCCGCTAGCGTAGGTTGTACTGGCGAGCTGCAGCGCGTCGTTAAAGCGGTAAATACTGACATCTTGCAGTGAGTCGCGGCTAATAACCTGCCCAATGCTTACAAAAGCATCGCCGTCTTTAGCCCACACAAGTTTGTCAGAGGAAAACAGCGAACCTCCGGTTATTGCCTCGGTGCGCAGCTCTTTGGCGCGGGATTCACTCACTGGGGTTACCCATTCGCCCACCGCCATTACCACAATGATCATCACCACCGCCGACTTCATCGCCGACGTTATTATGTTCCAACGGCTAAGCCCTGCGGCCTGCATGATCACCAGCTCGCTGTTGCTGGCGAGTAATCCCATGCCTATCAACCCGCCTAGCAACACCGCCATGGGAAAGAACTGCTCCAGATCCCGTGGCAAGCTAAGCAGCACGTACACCAGTGCTGCCAGCATGTCGTAGTTGCCTTCACCTACTTTGCGAAGCTGTTCAACGAACTTAATCAGTGCGCTCAGGCCAATCAGTACCGACAAAGTAACGGTAACTGTGCCCAGCAACGTGCGGGCAATATACAAGTCGAGGATTTTAAACATTACGTTCTCCTCCACAGCTTGGCGCGCAACTCGGTACCGAATTTACGGTCACGGGAGAGCAGGGTAATGCCTATCATCAGCATGATGCCGTGTACCCACCAAAGCCCAAGCTGCACCGGAATTTTGCCGTCTTCCAGCACGCGGCGACTGGCCAGCAATAACATGAAATACCCGAGGTATAACAAAATCGCCGGGAACATTTTGCCAAACCGGCCCTGACGAGGGTCAACTGCACTCAGGGGAACGGCAATCAACACCAGAAACGGAATGGAAAGCGGGATGGCTATACGCCATTGCAGTTCGGCCATTGCTTCAATGGAATTGTCCTGCAACAACTCAGCGGTAGACAACACCGATACCTTTTTGCGCGAGACCTGCTGTTCAGGATCGTCAATTTGCACCTGATATTCGTCGAAATTCACGACGCGGAAATCGCGCCGGCGGTGCTCACCTTCGTACTGATTACCGTTGTTAAGAATAAGTTGACGTGTCCCGTCGGCTTCTTTGCTAATTGTACCGCGCTGGGCGTAAACCACCCGAACCTGCGCTTCGTCGTTGGCTTGCTGTTGCGCCAGGAAGACCTTTTGAAGTGAGTCATCACTTCCTACATCATGCACGAAAATTACGGCTTCCTGGTTGCCGGTTTCCTGGAATCGACCAGGGATAATAGCGCTGAATCCAGCCTCAGCCTTGGCTTGCTCTCGCAAGTTGTATTCGCTTTGTGCAGCCGTGGGCGCGAGGTAGAGCGTCACGAATCCGGTGAAGATCATAATCAGCACCGACAGGAATAACATGACCCGGGTGACGTACCATTCGCTGATGCCGCAGGCGCGCATCACGGTCATTTCGCTGTCTACGTATAAGCGACCATAAGCCATCATAATGCCCAAAAAGGCACTTATGGGGATCACCAGAGAAGCGAGGATAGGGGCGTACAGCGACAGGAATCCAATTACCAGACTGGCAGGAATATCACCCTCAGAGGCGTCCCCCAGCACTTTAACAAATCGCAAGGTAATAAAAATTGCCATTAGTATGAGAAAAATGGCAACCTGAGACTTCAGCGTTTCCTTAAGTAAATAGCGGAATATCAGCATTTATGGCCTATGCTAAAAGTCGGAATTTTAGTGAAAGCAGCTATAATTTTGAGTAAACTTACCATTTTTACATGTTTTGCCAGTATAACTAACCCTTGGCTCCGGCAGGTGCGATTGCCTGAACGTTGTATTATCGACATAAACGCACCCACGCAGTAAGACATTTTGCTGCGGTATTAAACCATAAGCGCGGCAAAACGGCATGTGAATTTTATGCCGGGGCAACAGACAGATAAAAATTGAGGTGACATCATGGAGTTTAACGTAAAAAGCGGCAGTCCCGAAAAACAACGCAGTGCCTGTATTGTTGTTGGGGTGTACGAGCCACGACGCCTGTCAGGCGTGGCTGAGCAGCTTGATGAGATCAGCGAAGGTTATATCAGTAACCTGCTGCGCCGCGGCGACCTGGAAGGCAAAGCCGGCCAAATGCTGTTGTTGCACCACGTTCCTAACGTGCTAAGCGAGCGCGTGTTATTGGTTGGATGTGGTAAAGAGCGTGAACTCGATGAGCGTCAGTACAAGCAAATCATTGCGAAAACTATTCAGACACTAAACGAAACCGGCTCTATGGAAGCCGTATGTTTCCTGACCGAACTGCACGTGAAAGGTCGTGATACTTACTGGAAAGTGCGCCAGGCAGTAGAAACTACCCAGGACACCCTGTACACCTTCCTGCAGTTAAAGAGCAAAAAAGGCGAGCCGCGCCGTCCGCTGCGTAAAATCGTATTCAACGTACCTACCCGTCGCGAATTAACCGTTGGCGAAAAAGCGGTAGAACACGGCCTGGCCATTGCAAAGGGCATGAAAGTCACCAAAGACGTTGCCAACATGCCGCCAAACATTTGTAACCCTGCCTACTTGTGGGATCAGGCCCAGCAACTGGCTGCAGAATATGATTCGATTGACGTTGAATGCGTTAACGAAGCGAACATGGCAGATCTGGGTATGAACTCATACCTGGCGGTAGGTCGTGGTTCTGAAAATGAATCACTCATGAGCATCATCCATCACAAAGGCGGTGAGCCGGATCAGCAACCATTGGTGCTGGTGGGTAAGGGCCTGACCTTTGACTCGGGTGGTATTTCATTGAAGCCTGGCGAAGGCATGGACGAAATGAAATACGACATGGGCGGTGCCGCATCGGTGCTGGGTGTTATGCACACGGTTGCAGCGTTAAACCTGCCGGTTAACGTTATTGGTGTGCTGGCTGGCTGTGAAAACATGCCTGACGGCAAGTCATATCGTCCGGGTGACATTCTGACCACCATGTCAGGACAAACCGTAGAAGTGTTGAATACCGACGCCGAAGGCCGTTTGGTATTGTGTGATGCACTGACTTACGTAGAGCGATTCGACCCGGATACGGTAATCGACGTAGCGACCTTAACCGGCGCCTGTATTATCGCTTTAGGTAAACACGCAACCGGCTTAATGAGTACGCACAACCCGCTGGCACACGAGCTGCTGAATGCCTCTGAGCAGGCATCTGACCGCGCCTGGCGTTTACCTTTGTGGGA